>Ga0196971_1001563_pt1 | contig 9892 bp, 6 predicted proteins | sample S1v_1013CmetaG_FD_148660 | JGI IMG/M metagenome (GOLD analysis project Ga0196971, IMG submission 148660) | Soil microbial communities from Anza Borrego desert, Southern California, United States - S1+v_10-13C | ecosystem: Environmental > Terrestrial > Soil > Desert | place: USA: California... | reverse complement strand
ACCTGGAGACCAGATCCAAGCGGGCCGTTGTCATGGTCATGCAGGTCAAGACCGGCGAAATGCTGGCCCTGGCCCAGTGGCCCAAGTACGACCCGCTGCTGGGCGGCAACTCGCCCATGGCCGACCGCCGCATCTTCGCGGTCGCCGACACGCTGCCGCCGGGCTCCATCTTCAAGCCGGTTACGGCGTCGGCAGCCCTGCAGACGGGCGTCATCAACAAAGACAGCGTGATTGCGGATACGGGCTGCACCCAGGTGGGCGGCTGGTCCATCTGCAACTGGGACCACAAGGCGCTGGGCGGCGTGAAGATCGATACGGTCATGGCCAAGTCCTCCAACGTGGGCTTCGCCAAACTGGGCATGATGCTGGGCGCCACCCGCTTTTATGAGTACCACACGAAGTTCGGCCTGAACCGCCCAACCGGCATTGACCTGCCGGGCGAGGCCGTCGGCAGCTGGATTCCCAAGAAGCAGGCCACAGAGATCGACCTGGCCGTGCAGGGCTTCGGCCAGACGCTGACCGTCTCGCCCATTCAGATGTTGACGGCCATCGGCGCCATCGCCAACGACGGCAAGCGCATGTGGCCCCACCTCGGGAAGGCCTTCCTCGACCCGAACGGCAAGGTGGTCGAGAAGATCGAACCCAAGGGTGAGCAGATCATCTCCCCGGAGGTGGCCCGCTACGTACAGCAACTGATGGTGGGCGTAGTGGAGACCGGCACCGGCAAGAACGCCCGGGTGGCCGGCTTCCAGGTGGGCGGCAAGACGGGCACAGCCACCAAGGTGATCAACGGGAAGGTGGCCCAGGGCTCCTACATCGCCTCGTTCGTGGGCTTTGCCCCGTACCCCAGCCCCGAAGTGGTGGTGCTGATCTCCGTCGATGAACCCCAGGGCGCCTACTACGGCGGCCAGATTGCCGCCCCCATCTTTGGCGAGGTCATGGGCGAGGTGCTGGCCTACCTGAAGGCGCCGCCTTCCGCTGTGGTCCCTGCCAAGCCTGCCAATCCCTGGGAACCTGCCGCGCCCAGACCGCGGGAGAAGGTCATTGTTCCTTCTGTTGTTAATCTTCCGGTGGCCGAAGCCGATAAAGTAGTAAGGGCCTCTGGTTTGGAGCTCTTTGTGGACGGGCCGGGCGGCTTCATCACCTCGCAGTTCCCCGCGGCGGGCAGCACAGCCTACAAGGGGGGCCAGATGGCCGCCAACACCGAGCTGCCCCGGCCGGGGCCGGAAGATGTTCACGTACCGGCGCTGGTAGGAAAGAGTATGAAGGATGCCGCCCAGGAACTGGCCCTCCGGGGGCTGCTCATGGAGGCATCCGGCCAAGGAAATGTGGTCCGGCAAGAGCCCGCAGCAGGGGCGAAGCTGAAGAAACGCACCGTGGTCAAGGTAACGCTGGAGCCGCCGCCCAGGAAGCGCTAGCCGGTTGCGATCGACCGCAACTTTCCGTTCGCAGGAAATGCTACGTAGAGATGGACTTCCTGGCAGGTATTTCCCGTATGAGTTGTGGAAACAATGGAAACGGGATGAGTAGAACGACGTTACTGACTAGTCGGAGGTTGGGCCAATGCGTTTACGTGAGTGCCTTGGGCTCGGGACGCTGCTGCAGGGAGACCCGGAAGCGGAGATCACGAAAGTGGTCTACGACTCGCGGCGCGCCGAGCCTGGTGCCCTCTTTGTCGCTGTCCCCGGATTCAAGGCAGACGGCCATGCTTATGTGGCTGATGCCGTGGCCCGGGGCGCCTCGGCTGTTGCGGTGGAGCATGAGATTGATGTGCCGGCCCATGTGGCCGTTGTGCAAGTAGCATCCAGCCGGGTGGCTCTCTCTGCCCTGTCAGCCCTGCTGCACCGGTGGCCCTCCCGGAAGCTGCGGGTCATCGGGGTCACGGGCACCAACGGCAAGACCACCACCAGCCACCTGATCCGCGCCTGCCTTATGGAGCAGGGCTACAAGGTCGGGCTGATTGGCACGGTGCACAACTTCATCGGCGACGAGGAACTCCCCGCCCTGCTGACCACCCCCCAGGCCTCCGACATGCAGGACCTGATGCACCGCATGGTGGATGGGGGCTGCCAGTACGTGGTCATGGAAGTCTCTTCCGAGGGGCTCGACATGCACCGGGTGGATGATGTAGAGTTTGACATCGGGGTCTTCACTAATCTCACCCAGGACCACCTGAACTACCACGGGACCATTGAACGGTACCGGGATGCGAAGCTGGAACTCTTCCGCAAGCTGGGGAACCAGGGGGCGAAGAGGCCCAAGGCTGCCGTGCTCAACTTGGATGATGCTTCCACCGGATACTTCCGGGATGCGTGCAGCGTACCGGTTCTTACATACGGCCTGGACAGCCGGGCGGAACTGCAGGCCCGGTCGGTGGATGTGACTTCCGCAGGCAGCCGCTTCGTCATGGGGACGCCATCGGGCGACCTGGCCCTGAGCCTGCGGCTTGCCGGACAGTTTAATGTCTACAATGCGTTGGCGGCGGCAGGGGTCTGCCTGATTGAGGGCGTAGACCTTACGGTGGTGGCGCGTGCCCTGGAAGCCTGCACCGGCGTGGCGGGTCGCATGGAGCCCGTGACCGCGGGGCAGCCCTTTGGCCTCTTTGTGGACTACGCCCACTCGCCCGACGGGCTGGAGAACGTACTGCGGACGGCCCAGGGCTTTGCCCGGGGCCGGGTAATCTCCGTCTTTGGCTGCGGGGGCGACCGGGACCGGACCAAACGGCCCCAGATGGGGCGCATCTCGGCTGAGCGCGCCGACTACACCATCATTACCTCCGACAACCCGCGAAGCGAGGAGCCCGAGGAGATCGTCAGAGATATTGAGATCGGTGTGCAGGAAGTGCTGGCTCCGGGCCACTACTATGAGATCGTGGTCGATCGCGCACGGGCCATCGCCCGGGCCATTGAGATCGCCGCGCCGGACGACGTGATTGTGATCGCGGGCAAAGGGCACGAGACGTACCAGATCTTTCGGGACAGAACCATCGACTTCGATGACCGGGCCGTGGCACGGGCTGTCATCGAGGCCCGCATGGCGCGAAAGGAAGGGGCCTGAGGTGAAGCAGCTTTTCACCGTGGCAGAGATCGCAGCGGTGACCGGGGGCCGGCTTCTGCAAGGAAGCCCGGCGGCCCCGGTCTACGGTTTTGCATACGACAGCCGCAAGGTCAGGGAAGGCGACTGCTTCGTGGCCATGCCCGGCGAGCGGGTGGACGGCCATGAGTTCACAGCGAAGGCAGCCCAGGCAGGCGCTGCCTGCATTCTGGCCGGGCGCCCCGTGGAGGCGCCGGGAGCATCCGTTGTGGTGGCCGACGATCCCCTGCTGGCCCTGGGCAAGCTGGGGCTGGCCCAGAGGCAGCGGTTCGACATCCCTATCGTGGGCGTCACGGGCTCGGTGGGCAAGACCACCACCAAGGAGCTGATCGCAGCCGTCCTCGCGGAGGGCTTTGACGTCTTCCGCAGCCTGGGGAACCTGAACTCCGAAGTGGGCCTGCCGATCACGCTCATGGGCTTGCGGCCCGAGAATCAGGTCGCCGTGCTGGAAATGGGCATGCGCGCCCTGGGTGAGATCGCGTACCTGGTATCCATCGCTCGCCCCCGCATCGGGGTGGTCACCAATGTAGGCATCACCCACCTTGAAGTTCTGGGCACCCAGGCCAACATCGCCCGGGCCAAGGGTGAGCTGGTGCGGGGCCTCCCGGTTGACGGGGCGGCCATTTTGAATGTGGATGATCCATACGTGGCCGCCATGGCGGGGGAGAGCCCCTGCAAGGTCTGGTACTACGGGTTCGCCGCCGCTTCCGGTGCCGGGCGGTCGGTGACGGCCCGCGACATCCGGCGCGATGGGGAAGCAGGCCAGCGCTTCACGCTGGTGACGCCTGCCGGGGAGGTAGAGGCCTACCTGCCTGCGCCGGGCCGTCACAACGTGCTGAACGCCATGGCCGCCGCAGCCGTGGGCCTGGAGTTGGGCATGAGCCTCTCTGCCATCGCCGCTGGTCTGGCCCACTACGAGCCCAGCGGCAACCGCATGCGCATCGTGCAGGCGGGTGCTGTGCGCCTTCTGGACGACACCTACAACGCAGCGCCCCTGTCCGTGATCGCTGCACTGGGCGTTATGCGGGAACTGGCCGGCGAGAGCGGCCGCTGCGTAGCTGTGCTGGGCGATATGTATGAGCTGGGCGCCGCAGCCGAAGAGGGCCACCGGCAGGTGGGGGCGGAGGCAGCCCGTCTGGCGGACGCTGTGGTGACGGTGGGCGACCTGGCCCGCCATATCGCTTCAGCCGCGGGTGAGAAGGCTCTGTTCTTTGAAGCAAAGCATCTCGCTGTTGAGCATCTCCGCGGCCTGCTCCAACCCGGCGACACGGTACTGGTCAAGGGTTCGAGGGGTATGGCCATGGAGGAGATCGTTGCCGCACTGGAGAACCAGTGGAAGGTTTAGCGGCACGTAAGACCAATTACTCGAAAGGACTTGTGTAGGTATGCCGATTGCCCTCGACTGGCGAGTACTTGCTGCCTTCGCCGTCTCCGCCCTACTTGCCCTTGCTTTGGGTCCGGTGATCCTGCCCATGCTCCGCCGGCTCAAGGCCGGCCAGACCATTCGCGCGGAGATGCACGCGGCCCATCAGGCCAAGGCGGGCACCCCCACCATGGGCGGCCTCATTTTCGTCATTCCGGCGGCCATCGCGGCTCTGCTGTTCGCTCCCCGTGAAGATGGCGGTTTGATCCGCATTCTTATCGCCCTTGCGCTCATGCTGGGGCACGGTCTTGTCGGTTTTCTGGATGACTACATTAAGGTCGTTCTCAAGCGCTCCCTCGGGCTGCGGGCCAGGGAAAAGCTGCTGGCGCAGGTGGTCCTGGCGGGCATTTTGGGGTACGGGGCCGTGGAGGTTCTGCACCTGGGCACGGCCATTACGCTGCCTTACGTGGGTTACACGCTGGATCTCGGGAAGCCGCTGTATTATGTGCTGATGTTCATCATCGTCGGTGGGGAGGCCAACGCTGTCAACTTTACCGATGGGCTGGATGCTCTCCTGGGCGGCGTCTCCATCATCGTCTTTACGTTCTACGGCATCTTTGTGGCCCTCGGGCGCGGCTATGTGGACCTGGCGGTCCTCAGCATGGCGCTGGTGGGCGGCTGCCTGGGCTTCCTGCGGTACAATGCCCATCCGGCCAAAGTCTTTATGGGCGACATCGGTTCGTTTGCTTTGGGCGGGGCGTTGGCCGCCATCGCCGTTCTGACGAAGACGGAGTTCCTGCTGCTGATCGCCGGCGGCCTCTTCCTGATCGAGATGCTGTCGGTGGTTTTGCAGGTGGCGTCATTCAAGCTGACAGGCCGTCGTATCTTTAAGATGGCACCCATCCATCACCACTTCGAACTGCTCGGCTGGTCGGAGGGGCAGGTCCTCAGGCTCTTCTGGGGGACGTGCCTGGTGCTGGTGGTGCTTGCCTACTTCGCTCTGCCGGGATGGGTTTTGCCCGGGTAAATCCTCCGCCAGGTCCCCCGGTAGGGGGCCAGTCGAATCTACCAGACCATTTCATGAAAAGGGGGGCCGGCCACCGTGCAGTATAAGCGCGGCGAACCGGACTACACCCTCATTACAGTGGTCTCGCTTCTTCTCGGCATCGGCCTTGTCATGGTGTATACGTCCAGTACCGTAATGGCTGAAGTGGATCATGGGAACCCTTACCATTACCTGCAGCGGCAGGCCATGTGGGCTGTCGTCAGCCTGGCCTCCATGTGGTTCTTCGCCTCGATTCCGCCCTGGACGTGGCAGAAGTACGCCAAGCCCATGCTGATGGCGGCTGTGGTTCTGCTGGTGCTGGTCATCATCCCCGGCGTGGGCATCTACCGTCTGGGCGCCCGCCGGTGGCTGGGCTTCGGCGGACAGCAGTTCCAGCCCTCGGAGATGGCCAAGTTCGCCTTCATTACGTTCCTGGCCAACTACCTCAGCGAGAAGCCGCGGGAGGTCAGGTCCTTCTGGAAAGGCCTGCTGCCCCCGCTGCTGGTGCTGGGCCTCTTCTTCGCCCTGATCATGCTGGAGCCCGACCTGGGCACCTCGTTGACCCTCGGGGGGACAGCCTTCCTCATGATGTTCGCCGGCGGTGCAGATCTGGGGCACCTGGCGGGACTGCTGGTGACAGGCGCCGCAGGCGTCTTCGGCCTCGCCCGCATCGACGCGGAGCGGTGGAGCCGCATCACCACCTACCTCAACCCCTGGGCAGATCCCACCGACTCGGGCTACCAGATCATTCAAGCGCTGCTGGCCTTCGGGTCAGGCGGGCTCTTCGGCGTGGGCCTGGGCCGGAGCCGGCAGAAACACTTCTACCTGCCCGAACGTCATACGGATATGATCTTCGCCGTACTGGGCGAGGAGTTAGGCTTCATCGGCGCAGCCTTCGTGCTGCTGCTCTTCTTCGCCTTCGCCTGGCGGGGCTACCGCATCGCCGTGCAGGCCCCGGACCGCTTCACCAGCCTGCTGGCAGCCGGGGTCACGTCGCTGATCATCCTGCAGGCGGCCATGAACGTGGCCGTAGTAACCGCCTCCATCCCGTCCACGGGCATCCCGCTCCCGTTCCTCAGCTACGGCGGGACGTCGCTGTTGATCACGCTTTCCGGCGTAGGCATCCTTCTAGGCGTGTCACGATACAGTCGGGTTTGAGTCTTTCCGGACATACATTCACCGCGGGTTACGCGGATGAAAATGATTACGCGGATTAAAACATATATTAAGTGTATTATAATCCGCGTAATCCGATAAATCCGCGTAATCCGCGGTAAGTTCTCCCGTTCGAGAAGGAGGGCCACAGACAATGCGTTATGCAGTGGCCGGTGGCGGTACCGGCGGCCATATTTACCCGGCACTTAGCATCATCCAGGCCCTGAAGGAGCTGGACCCCCAGGCCGAGTTCCTCTACATAGGAACGCAGACGGGCCGGGAGTCCAGTGTGGTACCCAAGGCCGGCGTGCCGTTTGTCACCATCTCCAGCGCCGGACTCATTAACTTGGGGCTCACGCAGAAGATCACGGGCGCCCTCAAGGCCCTCAGGGGCGTGGCCGACTCCCTGGGGCATATTCGGCGCTTCCGGCCCGACGTGGTCATCGGGACCGGCGGCTTCGTCAGCGGCCCCGTGCTGCTGGCCGCCCGCCTCGCAGGCAGGCCCGTCGTCATTCAGGAACAGAACGCCTTCCCCGGCGTGACCAACCGCCTCGCCTCTCGCTGGGCCAGGGCCGTCTTCGTGCCCTACGAAGAGGCCCGCCCGCACTTTCCCCCCAAGGCCCGCCTGGTCACGCAGGGCAACCCCGTGCGGCCCGAAGTCGGCGCTGCTACCCGAGAAGCCGGGCGGAAGGCCTTCGGCTACAGTGAGGCGGAAAAGGTCCTTGTGGTCATGGGCGGCAGCGGCGGCGCCCGTGACTTTAACCGCGCCGTGGTGACAGCCGTCCAGCTGCTGAAAAGCCGGATGCCCCACGTGAAGGTCCTGCACATCGCCGGGGAACGCTATTACGAGACCGTGCGGGACGCTTACGGCGACCTGGCCGGCATCACCACCGTGCCCTATCTGCATAACATGCCGGAGGCTTATGCTGCGGCTGACGCCGGCATCTTCCGCTCCGGCGCTCTCACCCTGGCCGAGATTCAGGTGCGGGCCCTGCCTGCGGTGCTGATTCCCAGCCCCAACGTCACCCACAACCACCAGGAATGGAATGCCCGCACGCTGGAGCGGCGGGGCGCCGCCGTGGTGGTGCGGGAGTCTGAGCTGACGCCGGAGCTGCTGACAGAGGCTGTTACGGCGCTTCTGACCGACTCCGACAAGGCCGCCTCCATGAGGGAGGCCCTGCGGGCTCTTGCACAGGGGCGTTAGCGCCCCTTTTTCCTTCTCGTTCGGGCCATAGCCAAGGGGGGCTGAGTCCTACTATGTCACCTCTGGAACAAGAGCTGCGTACCATAATCCGCGAACCGGGCCGCATCCATGCCGATGAGCCCTTGAGCACACATACCACCTTTCGGATCGGCGGCCCCGCCGACTTCCTGGTCGAGGTCGCCGACCGCCAGGAAGTCTCAGGCGTGCTCCAGCTGGCAAAGCGGGAGCAACTGCCCGTCTACATTCTGGGACGCGGCAGCAATCTGCTCGTCTCCGACGACGGTGTTCGCGGCCTTGTCCTCCTCCTGGCGGGCGAGTTTGACCAGTTCGAGGTGGAGGGACTGCGCGTCCGCGCCGGCGGCGGGTATGACCTGCCGAAGCTGGCGGTGAAAATCGCCAAACAGAGCCTGGGCGGCCTTGAGTTCGCCTGTGCCATCCCCGGGACGGTTGGCGCGGGACTGATGATCAACGCCGGTGCACACGGCGGCGAAATGTCGCAGGTCGTCAGCTCAGCGACGGTGATCTGGCCCGACGGGCGGGAGCAAACGCTTCGCCCGGAGGAAATTGGTTTTGGGTATCGAACGTCGAGCCTGCAAAATACGTCAGCCTTAGTAGTGGAAGTCGTAATGGACTTGCACCATGAGGATCCAGCGGTCATACAGGAACATATGCAGCATCATCTCAACCGGCGCAGGGCGACGCAGCCCCTCAACCTCCCCAATGCCGGCAGCATCTTCAAGAACCCCCCGGGCGACTATGCCGGCAGGCTGATCGAGCAGGCCGGGCTCAAGGGGCTTACAGTAGGCGCTGCGCAGGTCTCCGAGAAGCACGCCAACTTCATCGTCAACCTGGGAGGAGCCACGGCGAAAGACGTGACCATTCTCATGGACCGCGTCCGCAAGGAAGTCCAGGCTCGATTCGGAGTTCGGCTTGAGGCGGAGGTCCGAATCTGGAGCTACTCCTCCGACTTCGCCTGACCGGAAGGTAGCTACCTCCGGTCAGGGGCAGCCTCTGGCCGTGGGAGGTCACTACATTGTGAAGACAACTGAGCGCTACGTGGTGGCGGGCGGACACCGGCTGCAGGGCCGGGTGGCGGTCAGCGGCGCGAAGAATGCGGCCCTGCCCATTCTGGCCGCAGCCCTGCTGACAACCGGCGAATCGGTGATCCACAACGCGCCGGTCATCCGCGACGTCACCCTGATGTTGGAGATCCTGAGGCGGCTGGGCGTGAAGGTGGAGGAGCAGCCGGCGGGCGAAGCGGGCCGCACGCTGCGAATCGCCCCCAACGGCCTCAGCACGCCCGACGTGGGTACCGACTTCACCCGCGAGATGCGCTCTTCCATCTTTCTGATGGGGCCGTTGCTGGCCCGCCTGGGCAAGATTCGCATCTCGTATCCCGGTGGCTGCGCCATCGGGCCCCGTCCCATCGACTTCCACCTGCGGGGCCTTGAGCAGATGGGGGCGAAGATCGAAGAGCGGTTCGGTTTCATTGAAGCCTCGGTGGACGGGAAGCTGAAGGGCACCGACATCTACCTCGACTTCCCCAGCGTGGGCGCCACCGAAAATCTGATGATGGCCGCCGTGCTGGCCGAAGGGAGCACCGTCATCCACAACGCAGCCCGGGAGCCCGAGATCGTCGATTTGCAGCACTTCCTGAACCGAATGGGCGCCAGAGTCCGGGGCGCCGGCCGCGACGTCATCCGCATTCAGGGGGGCGAGGCGCTGGGCTCGGCGGAGCATACGGTGATTCCCGACCGCATCGAGGCCGGTACGTACCTCGCGGCTGCGGCCATTACCGGCGGCGACGTGACCGTGGTCGGGGCGATCCCCGAGCATCTGGACTCGGTGCTGGCGAAGCTGCGCGAGATGGGCACCACCGTGGAGGACGGCGATGACTGGGTGCGCGCCGTGGGGCCTGAGCGGCTGAAGGCTGCTGACCTCAAGACGTTGCCGTACCCCGGCTTTCCCACCGACATGCAGCCGCAGATCATGGCGGTGATGTCGGTGGCGGAGGGGACCAGCATCATCACCG
>Ga0196971_1001561_pt1 | contig 9895 bp, 8 predicted proteins | sample S1v_1013CmetaG_FD_148660 | JGI IMG/M metagenome (GOLD analysis project Ga0196971, IMG submission 148660) | Soil microbial communities from Anza Borrego desert, Southern California, United States - S1+v_10-13C | ecosystem: Environmental > Terrestrial > Soil > Desert | place: USA: California... | reverse complement strand
CGTGTCCGTGGGCATGCTGTTCGACCCGCGCATCGTGCTGGAGCAGCCGCTGCGGCTGCTGGCGGTGGTCGGCATCATCGTCTTCGGCAAGTCCATCGCCGCGGCGATCCTGGTGCTGCTCCTGCGTTACCCGTTGCACACGGCGCTGACGGTGTCGGCCAGCCTCGCGCAGATCGGCGAGTTCTCGTTCATCCTCGCCGCGCTCGGGGCCTCGCTCGGCGCGACGCCCGCGTTCCTGTACCCCGTCGTCGCCGCGGTCTCGGCGCTCACCGCCATGACCACGCCCTGGTCCATCCGCGCGTCGGCCACGGCCGCTGCGTGGGTCGATCGCAAGCTGCCGCAGCCGCTCCAGACCGCGGCCTCGCTCTACGGCTCCTGGCTGGAGCGGGTGCGCGCCGCCCCCGATCGCCCCGGGCTCGGGGCGCGGGTCCGCCGGCTGGTCCGGGCGCTCTCGGTGGACGCCGCCGCGGTGACCGCGCTCACCATCGGCGCGGCGATCGCCGTCGAGCCAGCGTCCGCGTGGGTCCGGCGTGCGCTCGAGCTCCGCCCCGACCGCTCCCGGACCGCGGTGATCGCCGCGGCCGCGCTCCTCGCCGCGCCGTTCACCTTCGGGCTCGTCGCCAACGCGCGCCGCCTCGGGCTGGCCCTCGCCTCCGCGGCGCTGCCGGAGGGGGGCGCGGGCCGCCCGGACCTGGCCGCGGCGCCGCGGCGGGCCCTGATCGCGATGCTGCAGCTCGGGGCGGCGCTGCTCGTGCTCGCGCCGATCGTCGCGGTGACCCAGCCGTTCCTGCCGGGCGGGATGGGAGCGGCGCTCCTCGGCGTCACGATCCTCACGCTCGGGATCGCCTTCTGGCGCAGCGCCGCCAACCTCCAGGGCCACGTGCGAGCGAGCGCGCAGGCGATCGTCGAGGCGCTCGCGCGGCAGGGCACGCCCGCCGCGCCCGGCGGCCCCGACGCGATGGGCGCCTTCCGCGCGCTCTTCCCCGGGCTCGGCGAGCCGGTCGCGATCCGCCTCCCGCCGGAGAGCCCGGCGGTGGGCAAGACGCTCGCGACGCTCGAGGTGCGCGGGAGGACCGGCGCGACCGTGCTCGCCATCTCGCGGCCGGACGGGTCGGTGGTCTATCCGACGGCGACCGAGGCGCTGCGCGCGGGGGACGCGCTGGCCGTGGCGGGCTCGCGCGAGGCGGTGGACGCGGCGCGGGAGCTGCTGGTGGGGAGGCTCGCTCCGGGCTCCAGGCTCCAGGAGCCGCACCGCGGCGCGCCCGAGGCGTGAAGCCGGAGCCCTCGCGAGAGTCCCGCAGGTCTTCGGGAGGCGCCCAGGGTCGGCCGCCACCGCCGAGGTTGCGGCGCGTCGGGGCACCCGGTACCTTCGGCGTCCGCATGCGGCTGCTGCTCGTCTGCCTGGGAGGTGCGATCGGGTCCGGGGCGCGGTTCCTGGCCTCGGGCTGGCTGGAGCGCGCGTTCGGCGCGCAGTTCCCGCTGGGGACGCTCTTCGTGAACGTCACCGGCTCGTTCCTCATCGCGCTCGTGCTCGAGCTGGCGGGCCGGACCACGGCGATCACGCCCGACCTGCGCCTGTTCCTGACGACCGGCGTGATGGGCGGCTACACCACGTACTCGACGTTCAACCACGAGACGCTGCGGCTCGCGCAGAACGGGGGCGAGGCGCTCGCCGCGCTCAACGTCGGGATCACCGTCTTCGGCTGTGCCGCCGGCGGGCTCCTGGGGATGGCCGCGGGGCGGCTGGTCGTCGGGGGCGCTCGCTGAGAGGACGGATGCTCCCGTGAACGCGCCCGAGCCCGCGCCCGAGCCCGGCTCCTCGGGCTCGTTCACGGGCGCGGGCTCGTGCATGGGTCAGAACCGGAACGCGAGAGACGCGTAGCTCCGGTTCAGCGCCACCGTCATCGGCAGCTGCATGGCCGCGGGCCCCCAGAGCTGCCGCGGGCCGGGCGAGCAGAAGAGATCCTCGGCCGCCCACGCCTCGCGGCGCGAGGCGAAGTAGCGGAACGCGGGCGAGTCGAGCTTCACGAGCGCCTTCTCGATCACCATCTCGTCCTTCCCGTGGCGGCGCTCGACGTTGAGCAGGCCGGTGAGCGGGATGGCGACGGGCCGGCCGCCGGCCTCGAGGTCGCGGATCGAGGCCATGTACCCGGTCTTGCCCGCGAGGATGAGCGAGCCGGCGGTGAGGCCGAGGTTGAACGTGTACGCGGCGTCGAAGAGGGTGGGGGCGCCGCAGCGGCCCTCGTAGCCGAAGAAGTGCGTGTGGGTCGAGAACTTCACGCTCGCGTCGAGCTCGGCCACGCGGATCGCGACCATGTCCATGAGGAGCCGCTCGGTGGGGATGAGCGACACCTGCAGGTTCCCGTGCGAGTCGCGGTCCGCGACCAGCATCTTCTGGATGTAGCCGGGCAGCGAGTGGAAGAGCGTCGCCAGCTCGGGCTTCAGGTGGCGCGGGATGAAGGCGACCCGATCGACCTCCTTCATCGGCCCGACCGCGGCGGCCTTGTCGGCCATCTCGTGGTCGATGGCGGCGATGAGCGCGTTCATCTCGGGGATGAACTCGATGAGCCCCTCCGGCACCACCACCACGCCGTGGTTGATCCCCTTCTTCGCCCGCGCCACGACCACCCTGGCGATGCCGTCGATGATCGTCGAGAGCGGGAGCTTCTTCTCCGCCACCTCCTCGGAGACGAGCAGCACCGCCGGCTTCACTTGAAGTCCGACCTCGAGCGCCACGTGCGAGGCGGCCCGGCCCATGAGCTTCACGAAGTGCCAGTACTTCCGGGACGAGGGCGTGTCCTGGAGGATGTTGCCCGTCATCTCCGCGTAGACGCGGGTGGCGGTGTCGAAGCCGAAGGAGATCGGCAGGAGGTCGCCGATCTGCAGGTCGCCGTCGATGGTCTTCGGGACGCCGATCACCTGGACGCCGCTGCCGTCCTGCTTCACGCCGGAGAAGAGGTACTCGGCGAGGATGGCGGCGTTGGTGTTGGAGTCGTCGCCGCCGACCACGACGATGGCGTCGAGGGCGTTGTCCACGCAGGTCTTCTTGACCGCCGCGAACTGCTCGTCCTTCTTGATCTTGGTGCGGTCGGAGCCGAGGAAGTCGAACCCGCCGGTGTTCAGGATCCCGGCGACCGCCTCCTCGGTGATCGCGAACAGCTTGCCCTCGATGAGGCCCTTCGGCCCGGCGCGCACGCCGAGCAGCTCGTTGCCCTTGCCGAGCGCGGCCTGCAGGCCGGCGATGACGTTGTGGCCGCCGGCGGCCGGGCCGCCGGAGAAGAGGACGGCGACGCGCTTCCCCTGCACGGGGGCGCTCCGCCGGCCCTGGCCGACGAGGATCTTGTTGCCCGAGGCGCCGGAGGTCTTCGGGAACTTGGCGTTCACCGCGGGCGTATCCTTCGTGGAGATCGCCTCGGCGCCGGCCTGGAAGTCCACGGGCGCGATCCCGCCGCCGTCCTTGAAGGCGGCGCACACCGGGACGGCCAGCTTGCGGATGCACTCCTCGAAGATGGAGCGGTGCTTCTCGGTCTGGGTGATGAGGGTCTCGATCTGAGACACGGCGGCTCTCCTGGTCGTGGTCGGCGCGGCCAGCCCGCGGCACAGGTCGAAGGCGGGGAGGCCGGGGCGCCTGTCTATCACGGGACGAGGCCGCACCGGCGCGCGCGCGGGGCGGCGAGGGCTGTGGCTCGGCGCCGCAGGGCGGGCGCGCGAGCTCACGTTGACGGGGGTCGCCGCGGGTCACATCCTCCGCGGCCATGGCGGACGACCGCGGCGCCCCCGCGCCGCACCGCGCCCCCTCGCGGGCCCGGCTGCACGGCTTGCTGGGGCTGATGCTCCTCATCTGGGCGGCGAACTTCGTCTTCGCGAAGCTCGCGGTCCGCGACGCGCCGCCGCTCGTCGTCGCGTGCATCCGGACGGTGCTCTCCGGCATCGTCATGCTCCCCGTGTACCGGCTCGCCCGCCCCGGCGCGGACCCGGCCCTCCGCCGCTGGACGCGCCGCGACCTCCCGCGGCTCGCGCTCGTCGGGATCCTCGGGATCGTCGCGAACCAGTTCGCGTTCGTGGCGGCGCTCTCGTTCACGACGGTCGCGCACGGCGCGGTGATCGGGGCGATCGCACCGGTGCTGGTCCTGCTCGGCGCGGCCGCGCTGGGGCACGAGCGGCTCAGTCGCCGGCGGCTCGCCGGCATGGTCGCCGCGGCGGGCGGCGTCGCGATCCTGCAGCTCGCGCGGGCGCCGGCCGGGCAGGGGGCGAGCGTGCTCGGCGACCTCCTCATGCTCGGGAACGCGGCGCTGTTCGCGGCGTTCTCGCTCTTCGGCAAGTCGCTCACGGCGGAGGTGGGTACGCTCGCGGTGAACGCGGTCGCGTACTGGGGCGGGGCGATCCTGTCGCTCCCGTTCGCGGTGTGGGGGCTCTGGGCGCTCGGCGGCCCGGGCCGGATCGGGGCGGCGGCGTGGGTGAGCATCGTCTACATGTCGATCGCGCCGTCGGTCGTCGGGTACCTCATCTACTCGCACGCGCTCCGCTACCTGCCCGCGTCGCGGGTCGCGAGCGTCACGTACCTGCAGCCGATCCTCGCGACGCTGCTCGCCGTCGCGCTCCTGGGCGAGAGGCCCGGGCTCGTCTACGTCGCCGGGGCGGCCGTCATCCTCGGCGGGGTCTGGCTGGTGCAGCGGGAGTAGGCCTCGGGCCGCCCCTCGTCCGGAGCTGTCGAGCCTTCTGGCGACCCGCTCGTGTCCGTACGCCGCCTCCGCGCCTCCGACCCGGGCCCCGCGCTGCTACCTCGGTCGCGCGCGGGCGATCGCGGCACGCGCGCGGAGATTGCATCGCACCTGGGCGAGGCGCGCCAAACTTGCCGGCCACTTCCGCGCTTCGCGCGGGTGGCCGGCTTCGGACAGAGGCGCGCCCGCTGCTCGAGGTCCGTTCCGCGCGCGGAGCACGGCGGGCGCTCTCGGCGCGACCTCGGTGTACCGCTGCGCGGGGCCCGGGCTCCGGCGCTCCGGCGGCGGCCTCGCACCGCACGCCCTTCGACAGGCTCAGGACGAGCGGACCTGCGGAAGCGACCGTTCCTCCTTCGACAGGCCAGGGCGAGCAGGTCGTGCGGAAGCGACCGTTCCTCTCTCGACGGGCTCACGGCGAGCGGTCGTGCTGCCGCGCGGCTCACCACCGCTGATGCACCTGCGGCTTGATCTTCTGATCGTAGATGCCCCGGATGGCCTTCATGGTCTGCGCCGAGATGGGCGGCAGGTCCGCGGCGGCCACGTTCTCGTCCACCTGGGCCGGCCGCTTCGCGCCCGGGATGGCGCAGGTGACGGCCTCGTGCATCAGGATCCAGCGGAGCGCGAGCTGCGCCATCGTCACGCCCGCGGGCACCAGCGGGCGGAGCTCCTCGACGGCGGCGAGCGCGGCGTCGTAGTCGATGCCCGAGAACGTCTCGCCCCGATCGAAGGCCGCGCCTTCGCGGTTGAAGGACCGGTGATCGTCCGCAGCGAACTGGGTCTGCTTCGTCATCTTGCCGCCGAGGAGCCCCGAGGAGAGCGGCAGGCGCGCGAGGATGCCGACCTTCCGGCGCGCCGCCTCGGCGAGGAACAGGTCGGCCGGGCGCTGGCGAAACACGTTGAAGATGATCTGGACCGACTGCACGCCCGGGTACTCGATGGCCTTCAGCGCCTCCTCGACGCGCTCGACGCTGACGCCGTAGTGGCGCAGCTTGCCCGCCTTCACGAGATCGTCGAGCACCCCGAACACCTCGGGCCGGTAGTAGACGTCCGTGGGCGGGCAGTGGAGCTGGAGCAGATCGATCGCGTCCGTCTCCAGATTCTTCAGGCTCCGCTCGACGAACGCGGTGAGGTTCTCGCGGTTGTAACCGGCGGTGACGTGCGGCTCGAGCCGGCGACCGGCCTTGGTCGCGACGTAGATCTTCTCCTTCCGCTCCTTCCGCAGGCGGGCCATGAGCCGCTCGCTGCGGCCGTCGCCGTACACGTCCGCGGTGTCGAAGAAGTTCACGCCCTTCTCGACGGCGCGGTGGAGGGCGGCGAGCGACTCGGAGTCGTCCACGGTGCCCCAGGTGCCGCCGATGGCCCAGGCGCCGAAGCTGATGGTGGAGACCTTGAACCCGGTGCGGCCCAGCTCGCGGTACTGCATCGTCACATACCTCGCGGAAAGGGAGTGGTGGCACTCCGATACCGCGGGCCCACGCCCGTGCGAAGCGCGAATGCGAGCGTTCCCCGTCCGGGTCGGTGCGCGCCGAGCAGGGCCTCGGCGGGCGGGCGCGCGTCGCGTGAGGGCGGCGCTACGCGAGCGAGTGGAACACGTGCTGGACGTCGTCGTCCTGCTCCAGCGCGTCCACGAGCTCGAGCACCTCGTGCGCCTTCTCCTCCGGGAGCTCCACCGGAGTCTGCGCGACGTACTCCGACTCCGCGGAGATGAGCGGGAGCTTCCGCTCCTCGATGGCGGCCTGGAGCTGCCCGAAGTTGCCGAAGGCGCACCGGACGATCACCTGGGGCTCGCCCTTCTCGCCCTTGCCCTCGCCCAGCTCCTCGAGGCCGTGGTCGATGAGGTCGAGCTCGAGCGCCTCGAGGTCGAGGCCCTGCGGGTGGAGCCGGAACACGCCCATCTTCTGGAACTGGAACGCGACGCTGCCGGTCGTGCCGAGGTTTCCGCCGTGATCCTTGAAGTGCATCCGCACGTTGGCCACGGTACGGACGACGTTGTCGGTCGCGGCCTCGACGACCATCGCGATCCCGTGCGGCCCGTAGCCCTCGTAGAGGATCGTCTCGTACGCCTGCTGGTCCTGGCCGCTGGCGCGCTTGATCGCCGACTCGATCTTGTCCTTCGGCATGTTGAACGCGCGCGCGTTCTGGATGGCGCGGCGGAGCGCCGGGTTCGTGTCGGGGCTCGTGCCCCCGGCCTTGACCGCGATGGCGATGTCCTTGCTCACGCGCGTGAACGCCTTCGCCATCTTGTCCCAGCGGGCGAACATCGTGGCCTTGCGCGTCTCGAAGATGCGTCCCATGAGCTCCTCGCGGCGGGATCGTCGGCCCCGCGGAGACGCCCCGATATCCCAGGAAGCGAGCCGGCGCAAGGTGCATCGCGCCCCCGCTGCGGATACCATGCGCGCCCCCGGAGGAAGCTCTCGTGTCGCGCCGCGGATGGATCCTCTTCGCCAGCCTCGCCCTGATCTGGGGTCTGCCGTACATGCTCATCCGCGTCGCGGTGGCCGAGCTCGCCCCGGCGCTGCTCGTGTTCGGGCGGACGGCGCTCGGCGCCTGCCTGCTCCTGCCGCTCGTCGTCGTCCGGAGGGGCCACCTCCGACGCCTCGTCCCGCGGTGGCGACCCATCCTCCTTTTCACCGCCGCCGAGGTCGCGGTCCCCTGGCTGCTGCTCTCGCACGCCGAGCAGCGCCTCTCCAGCTCGGCCGCCGGGCTGCTGGTCGCGTGCGTGCCGCTGGCCGGCGCGCTCGTCTCCCGCCTCTCCGGCGGGGCGGAGGCGAGCCTGGGCGCGCGCGGCGTCGCCGGGCTCTGCCTCGGGCTCGCCGGCGTGGCGGCCCTGGTGGGCCTCGACTTCCGCGCGGGGGACGCCGGGGCGGTGGCCGCGATGCTCGTCGTGGTGATCGGGTACGCGGTGGGCCCGCTCGTCGTGTCGCGCCACCTCGCGGATCTCCCCAGCCTGGAGGTGGTGGCCGTGTCGCTCGCGGCGGCCGCGCTCCTCTACGCGCCGGCCGCCGTCCTCGCCGCGCCCGCGGCGTGGCCGTCGGGCCGCGTGCTCGCGGCCGTCGCGGCGCTCGGGGTCGCGTGCACCGCGGCCGCGTTCGTGATCTTCTTCGAGCTGATCGCCGAGGTGGGGCCCATCCGCGCGACGCTGGTCGCCTACCTGAACCCGGCGGTGGCCGTCGCCGCGGGGGTGCTGGTCCTCGACGAGCCGTTCACGGCGGGGACGGCGGCGGGGTTCGTGCTCATCCTCTCGGGCTCGTACCTCGCGGCGGTCCGGCCGCGGGTCGCCGCCGGCGTGACCCCGCCCGAGGCGGGGTGAGCGTGCGGGGCGCCTTTGGCGTGCTCGTCGCCGCCGTGCGGCCTAGGATCCGGAGACGCACCACGAGAGGAGACCGCGCATGGCCGAGACCCCGTCCACGATGCTGCCCCTGGGCACGCCGCTGCCCTCGTTCCGCCTCCCCGACGCGGCGAGCGGCGAGACGATCGACGCCGCCGCGCTCGCCCGCGGCAAGAAGGGGCTGCTCGTCGCGTTCATCTGCAACCATTGCCCGTACGTGAAGCACATCCGGCGCGAGCTGGTGCGGCTCTCCCACGAGGCGCTCGATCGCGGGTTCGCGGTCGTGGCGGTGAACTCGAACGACGAGGTCGCGTACCCGCAGGACGGCCCGGCCGCGATGAAGGCGCTCGCGGTGGAGGAGGGGTGGCGCTTCCCGTTCGTGTTCGACGGCACGCAGGAGGTGGCGCGCGCGTTTCACGCCGCATGCACCCCCGACCTCTTCCTGTTCGACGCGGCCGGCACGCTCGCGTACCGAGGGCAGTTCGACGACAGCCGCCCTTCGCTGCCGAAGCCGGTCACCGGCGCGTCGCTGCGCGCCGCGATCTTCGCCGTCGATCGCGGCGAGGCGCCGTCGCCGGAGCAGCGGGCGAGCGTGGGCTGCAACATCAAGTGGAAGCGGGCCTAGCGCGTGGCGACCTCGAAGAAGGAGGTCCTGGAGATCGCGGGGCGGGAGGTGACCGTCTCGAACCCGGACAAGCTCTACTTCCCCGAGGCGGGGATCACGAAGCGGGAGCTGGTCCAGTACTACCTCGCGGTCGCGGACGGCGTCCTGCGCGGCGTCCGCGATCGGCCCATGCAGCTCAAGCGCTACGTGGACGGCATCTCCGCCGAGCCCTTCTACCAGAAGCGCGCGCCGACCTCGCGGCCGCCCTGGATCGAGGTGGCCGAGCTCCGCTTCCCGTCCGGGCGGACCGCCGACGAGATCGTCGTGCGCGACGCGGCCCAGCTCGTCTGGGTGGTGAACCTCGGCTGCGTGGATCTCCACCCGCACCCGGTCCGCGCCGGCGACGTCGAGCACCCCGACGAGCTGCGCGTCGACCTCGATCCGGTGCCCGACGTCCCGTGGGATCAGGTCCGGCAGGTCGCGCTGCTCGCGCGCGAGGTCCTCCGGGAGCACGGCCTCACCGGCTGGCCCAAGACGAGCGGCTCGCGCGGGATCCACGTCTACGCCCGCATCCAGCCGCGCTGGGCGTTCGGGGAGGTCCGCCAGGCGGCGCTCGCCCTGGCCCGCGAGGTGGAGCGCCGCGCGCCGGCGCTCGCCACGAGCAAGTGGTGGAAGGAGGAGCGGCACGGCGTCTTCCTCGACTACAACCAGAACGCCAAGGACCGCACCATCGCCTCTGCCTACTCGGTCCGCCCGCGCCCCGACGCCCGCGTGTCGACGCCGATCACCTGGGACGAGCTCCCGTCGTGCGAGCCGGCCGACTTCACGCTGCGCACCGTGCCCGCGCGGTTCGCGGAGCGCGGGGACCCGGGCGCGGGGATCGACGACGCGGTCGGCTCGCTCGAGTCGCTGCTCGAGCTCTCCGCGAAGCAGAAGAAGGACGGCCTGGGCGACGCGCCGTGGCCGCCGCACTACGCGAAGGCCGAGGACGAGCCGCCGCGGGTGCAGCCGTCGAAGCGGCGGTCGTCGCGGTAGAGGATCCAGCCCCGCGTGCATCACCGCAGGTGACGAGCCGCGCAGCAAGCCGCTCGCCCTGAGCCTGTCGAAGGGCGAGCGGTGCGAGTCCGCGTTCGACGTACGCCTCGTCTTTGGGCGCGTTGCCGAGGGGCGGCCGGCCGGGCCCGCCGGGCTCGCCGACCAGGTAGAGTGCTCGGCGCCGCAGGCGGATCGTGGGCCGGGCGC
>Ga0196971_1001559_pt1 | contig 9914 bp, 6 predicted proteins | sample S1v_1013CmetaG_FD_148660 | JGI IMG/M metagenome (GOLD analysis project Ga0196971, IMG submission 148660) | Soil microbial communities from Anza Borrego desert, Southern California, United States - S1+v_10-13C | ecosystem: Environmental > Terrestrial > Soil > Desert | place: USA: California... | reverse complement strand
GACACGCGTCCCACTGCGCAAACGTCACTTCGTATTTGCCGATCGCGAAGGGACGGATCCAGACTTCGCGTTGCGGGCCTTCGTCACGGCCGCGGCCGGCCTCGTTGGCGGGCGAGCCCATCATGAAGAGGCCGCCGCTCAGCACCACCATTTCGGGACAATTGGCGCAATCGCGGAAGGCGTGGCCGGGGACGTAGGTCACCGGCAGCACGTCTGGCGTGAGCGTTTCGAGCGCGGTTGGCGGCGCTGCGGCTTCGGCCGTCAGCTGTTGCTGCGCTTGCTGCGCCTGCAGCAGCGGCTGAACGTAACGCCACGCAAGCGGGCTGAAATAGGCGCCGACGCCGAGCACCGCGGCGGCCATCGCCATGCCGCCGATCTTGCGCGACGTGCGTGCGAACTTCTGCCGGCGCGACAAGATCTCGAACGTCTGGACACGCTGCTCCATGTTGTCGAGCGGCTTCTGCCCGCGCGACTGGAACGCCGCGGTCGGCGAAGAGCGCGCCATCGAGCGGAATTCGGCGGAGACCAGCGCCGAGCCGGGCTCTGCCAATTCCTGCAGCCGCGCGGCGACGTTGACGCCGTGGCCGAGCAGATCGCTGGTGGCGGTGACGACGACGTCGCCGACATGGGCGCCGACACGCAGCGGCGGCTCGCCCTTGGTGCGCTTGTCGAGAATGTCCTGGATGGCGCCCAGCGCCGAGCCGGCGGAGGCGAACTCGAGCATGAAGCCGTCGCCGGCGGTGTTGAAGAGGCGCCCGCCGTGCTTCTGCGCCGTCGCGTCGATGCGCGTGCGCAAAGCTTCGACCTTGCGCGCGGCGTTGCGTTGATCGCGCTCCGACATGGTCGAGAAGCCGACGATGTCGACGGAGACGATCGACGCCAGCCTGATCGTGCGCTCTTCAGCGTTCGCGTTCGGGTTATTGTTGTCTGCCACGGCTCATTCCCCACCAAAGGCGAGAATAGCCCCCTCCCAGGGGCATTGCCACCGTCCTCTCATTCACCTGAATCGGCGATGAGCAAAAGCGAACTCATGTTCTGGATGAAAGCGCCAGTGGAAATGCCTGTGACCGGGGTCTCGGTGATATAGGGCGAGGTGTCGAAGCGGTCGCCGACCAGGGTTTGTGAGAAGTCGCCTGGCGTTGGTTCCTGCGGCGGTTCCCCGGCATAGGGCTGGCTCGTCGCCGTGAGCGGCGTCGGCCAATAGCCTTCCGAATTCAATGTAGCGATCAGTTCGCGCGCGCGTTCCGGCGTCGGCGCCTGCACTGCGCCTCGACCGACATTCGATGTCATGTCGGAGACTTCGATGTTCTGTGTGGTGAAGAAGCGAGGCAGCCGGAAGTGGCGGTTGCGCTCAAGAGGATTCGATCCTGCCGGGAGGATCGGCGTCGTCTCGCTCAACAGTCGATAACGCAGGCGCAGTTCTTCCACATTCACATTGCGCCATTGCGAGTAGTGCGTGATCGGCTTTTCGGGATTGTGGTCCCAATAATATTCGCCGCTGCGTGCATTCGAGCCGCGGCGATGATTGATGCGGGCGCGGTTGGTGCGCAGTTCGATGAAGGTCGGATAGTGGCGACCGGCGACGCGGACCTCGTCATCCGGCAGCCGCACGGAGTCCAGCCAATCCAACGCCTCGCCGGCGCGCGCGATGAAGCGACGATCGCCGGTCCACTCATAGAAGTTCAACATTTGCGCGATGTTGTTGGCGGTCGTGTGCGTCGCCAGCGCCTCCGGTTCGTACGTGCGGGCCGCGACGGGCGCCAACGTTTCAGAATCGTGCTGCAACGCCCACCCCGCTTGCGGCGCGGGGTGTTGCGTGGCGATGAAAATCTCCATCGCCTTGCGGATTGCCGGCAACGCGCGGTCATCATCCAAAGTCTGATGCGCCATCAGCAGGAATTTGATATTCTCGCCGGCGACGTCGTCGTTGAACGTGATCTGGCGGATGTAGCCTTCCTCTTCGGAATGACGCGGAAAGCGCTGCGGCCAACCGCCGTTTTCGTATTGGCTGTCGAGCACGAACAAGATCGCCTGTTCGAGCGGCGCGCGGAGCTGCCGGGCGCGGCGTTCGAGATAGAGGCGCAACAGAAATTGCGACGCTTCACTCGTGCCGGCGTCGTCGAACGTCGCATTGCCGTAATAGTGGTGGAATTCTTCGAGACGCCAGCCGTTCTTGCCGATCGTGTCGTACCAGCGGCGCGCGCTCTCTTCGCCGGCGAAGTCGTAGAGATAATTCCAGCCGCCGGCCGGATGCTGCGCGGCGATCAGGCCTTCGGCCACGTCCATCGCGGCTTGATAGTAGAATTCATCGCCGGTCGCGTGAAAGCAATCGAGATAGAGATGGCCGACTGTCGCCGTGCCAGGCGGCTGGATCCAGATCATCGTCTCGTAGGCTTCCATCTCGCCCCAGCGGCGCGAGAAATCCGGCAGATAGCTCCACACATAGCCGCCGCGATAAGCCGCGCGCTCGCGCATGAACCGCGCCGCGCGCTTCATCGCCGCGCGTGCATCGGCGGGCAGCGCGCGGTGACCGGTGTCATCACCTGGCATAAAAAAAGACGAGCATGCACTCGTCATCACCGCGCCCGAGGCGCCCGCAAGCAGCGCGCGGCGTGATGTTTGAGTCATGACGTCCACCCAGGAATAAATCTCATTCTACACCCATCCCCGTCACCGCGACGGCGCGGCTGGCGCGGACGCGAGCAGGTGCTTTCGGATCTTACCCGCGGCGGTGCGCGGAAAGTCGTCCACGAACGTGACGTGACGCGGAGTTTTGTAGCCGGCCAAATGGCTGCGGCAAAATTGAATCACTTCGTTGGTGGAGATCGATGGGGCGCCCGGCCGCAACAAAACGAAAGCGTGGCCGACTTCGCCCCATTTCTCATCCGCCACGCCGATCACGGCCGCCTCCAGCAACGAAGCATGCCGCGCCAGCACGTTCTCGACTTCCGCCGGATAGACGTTTTCGCCGCCTGAAATGTACATCTCCTTGATCCGGCCGGCGACGTAGTAGCAGCCGTCGCCGTCGCGCCGGCCAATGTCGCCGCTCTTCAGCCAGCCGTCGGGCGTGAAAGCCTTCGCCGTTTCTTCAGGCCGCCGCCAATAGCCGGGCGTCAATCCCGCGCCGCGCATCCAGATTTCGCCGGACTCACCTTCAGCGACATCTTCGCCGTCTGTATCGACGATGCGCACGTCGAGCAGCATTTGCGGTTTGCCGACCGAGCCGATCTTGGCCAGCGCATCTTCCGGCGCAGCGACAAACGCGGTCGGTCCCGTCTCTGTCATGCCGTAGCCGTTGCAGACGCGCACGCCCTTGGCCGCGAAGCGTTCGACCAGCACATCCGACAACGGCGCGCCGCCACAGCCCCAAGAGCGCACGCGCGAAAGATCGGCGCGTTCGAACGCGGGATGCAGTGCGAGCTGCTGATAGACGGCCGGCACGCCGAAGAAGACATCAAGCCGCGGCATGAGCTCTAACGCGCGCGCTTCATCGAAGCCCGGCATGACGATCACCGTGCCGCCGGCGATCAAAGTCGGCAGCGTCACGAGCTGAATGCCAGCGGTGTGGAAGAGCGGCAGGAAGTTCAACGTCGTGTCGGCGCCGTTGACGCCGAAAGCTTGCGCGACGTGAAACGCGTTCACCGCCGCCATCTGGTAGGTCTGGATGACGCCCTTCGGCGCACCCGTGGTGCCGGAGGTATAGCTCAGCGACCAGATCGCATCGCCCGGCCAGCGTGAGTCGGTGCCGAGCGGCGAAGCATCAACAATAAGCTGCGTGTAGCTCGGACCGCCGGCGCCCTCGCCGGCAACGCTATTTGATTCAAGCGCGGCGGCATTGGGGGCAACTGCCGTTGCCGGCGAGGGCGCCGGCGGTCCGGGCTTGTCCAGCGCCACCAGCGCCAGGTTTTCACCGGCCACTTCGAGCGCGCAGCCCGCATCTGCAGCGCCGTAAAACAACACCTTCGGCGTGCAATCCGCCATTAGCACGGCAAGCTCAGCAGCCGGCGCGCGCCAGTTCAGCGGCACGAGGATGGCGCCGAGCTTGGCGCAAGCGAACATGATTTCGAAGAACTCGATCCGGTTGCGGCAGAGGATCGCCACGCGATCCTCGCGCGCCACACCAAGCGCGGCCAGCACCGCTGCCGCGCGCGCGGCGCGATCGTCCAATTCGGCGTAGGTCATCGTGCGCCCGGTCAGCGCATCTTCGAACGCGATGCGTTGCGGCGTTAGCGCCGCCCGCTTCGCGGTGATGTCGACCAGGTCGACACCCATGACTCTCCCTCCCCTGCCGGCGCGCTTATCTTACGAAACGTCGCCTTTCTTGGCCCGCGGCGCGAGCCCGTTGATCATCAAATCAGCAGCGGCTTCCGACACCGCGTTGACGTCCGCGGCGTCTTCCCAGACGCCGAACTTCAAGCCCAAGAACGTCGAGGCGCCCATCAGCGCCCACACCCGGACGTCGTCATCGCCTTCGCTGATCTCGCCGCGCTTGGCGGCCTGGCTGAGCTGCTGACGATAGGCTTCCGAGAAGGTGCGGTAATAAGCGCGATACGCCTCCGGCGCCACGAACTGCGCTTCCATGACGATGCGATAGAGCGACTTGTGCGAACGCACGAACTCTACGTACGCATGGATGCCTAAGCGCTCGGCTTCCAGCCGGTTGGGCGCATCCTTTACGCTCTCGCTCAAGACGTGCCGCGTCCGCGCGCCCATGTCGGCGACGAGGGCTTTGAACACCTCGTCCTTCGACTTGAAGTAGACGTAGAAGGTGCCGAGCCCGACGCCCGCACTCTGCGTGATGTTGGAGATCGCGGTCTCATGGTAGCCGCGCGTCCCGAACTCCTCAGCCGCCGCATCCAGAAGCCGCCGCAACGTGCGCCGGCCCCGCTCCGTTTTCGGGCCGGACCGCTCCTCGACCGCCGCCGCCTCAGAACCTGAATGTTGACTCATGTTTCAAGTCTCCGCTACAAGCGTAGCCAACACAAGGAAAAATCGGCCGCAAAACGAAGGCCGAGGGGGGAATACCGGGCGATGCCGGCGCACGTTCTGCCAGACGGGGCGACTATGTCCTACGCCGACACCGGCGCAGGCTCGCCCATTCTGCTGGTGCACGGCTGGGCCGCCCATGGCGGTTTTTTTGAGGATTTGAGCGCCCGCCTGGCCGCCAATCATCGGGTTGTCACCCTCACCCTGCGTGGCCACCCAGGTTCTGCCCCAGGCAACGCGCCGCACACCATCGAAACGCTGGCCGACGATATCGCGCATTTGGTCGCCGCGCTCGACCTTAAGGGCCTCACCGCGCTCGGCTGGTCGATGGGCGCGATGGCGCTCTGGACCGCCGCGCCGAAGCTGGGCGCACGGCTGGCCGGGCTCATCGTCGAGGACATGGCGCCGCGCCTCACCAATGATGCGGCCTGGCGCCATGGTCTTAGCGGCGGCTACGCCGCAAGCGACATCGACGCCACGCTGAATGAAATCCAGGCGGATTGGCCGGCTTATGTCGCCCGCTTCGCGCCGCGCATGTTCGCGCCGAGCCTTCGCGACGCGCGCCCCGATCTCGTCGAATGGGCGCGCGCCGAGATGTCGAAGGCCGACCCCGTTGCGATGGCGTCTTACTGGGCGTCGATGGCGGAGCAGGACTTTCGCGGCGCGCTTTCGCGCATCGACGCGCCGATGCTCGTGATCCACGGCGCCGAAAGCCAAGTCTACCCCGACGGCGCGACCGCGTTCGTCGCGCACGCAGCGCCGCGCGGCCGGCGCGCGGTGATCAACGGCGCGGGGCACGTGCCCCATCTCGAAGCGCCGGACCAATTTTACAAAGAGATCGAGGCGTTCGTCCGCACAGAGCGGCGGCCCGACTTGAGGAGCGGAGGAGCGAGTCATGAAAAAGTTTGGTGATCCAGCGCGCATAGCGCTGCTACTGGCGAGCGTCTGCGCGACGCCGTTTGCGTTTGCGGCGCCCGCGATGGCGCAGGACGAGGCCGCGGTCGAGGACAGCGACGAAAACATCGTCGTCACCGCCCGGCGGCGCGCGGAAAACCTGCAGGACGTGCCGATCGCCATCACGGTGCAAACTGCCGAACAGCTCGACCAGCGCGGCGCCAGCGACATCACGGTGCTGCAGCAGACGACTCCAAACGCCACCGTTCAAGTCGCGCGCGGCTCCAATTCGACGCTGATCGCGTTCATTCGCGGCGTCGGCCAGCAAGATCCGCTGTGGGGCTTCGAAGGCGGCGTCGGGCTCTATGTGGACGACGTCTATATCGCCCGCCCGCAAGCGGCCGTGCTCGACATCTTTGACATCGAGCGCATCGAAGTACTGCGCGGCCCGCAGGGCACGCTCTATGGCCGCAACACGATCGGCGGCGCGGTGCGTTACGTCACGGCGGATATGGACACCGAAGAGGCGCACCTGCGTACGCGCTTCAACTATGGCTCCTACAATCAGATGGAAGCCATCATCTCCGGCTCCGTGCCACTGACTGAAAACTTCGTCGTCGGCGGCGCGCTCGCGCTTTATGCGCGCGACGGCTACGGCGAAAACGTCGTCACCGGCGCCGAGCATTACAACAAGGACGTCGACGCCTATCGCATCAGCGCGCAATGGACGCCAACCGACGCCCTGAGCATCCGCTTGACGGCCGACGGCGTGAACGACGATTCGAATCCTCGTCACGGCTACCGCCTGACCAGTTTTCCGAATCCGCCGAACCCGCTGGGCGGCCCGTCCTACGATCCGCTCGACAGCGTCTATGACACGCGCGCCGGATCGGGCGACGAAAACCACGTCGAAACGCGCGGCTCTTCGTTGCATGTCGATTACGAACTCAGCCCGAACCTGACCGTGCGCTCCATCACGGCGCACCGCGAAGGCCAGACCAATGGCACGATCGACTTCGACAACACCGAATTCCCGACGCTCGACATCCCAGCCTTCTATGCCGACGAACAGCTGTCGCAGGAATTTCAGCTGCTGTTCGACTACGATCGCGTGCAAGGCGTCGCCGGCCTCTATTATCTCGACGGCATGGCCGAAGGCGCGTTCGACACGGTGCTGGGCAATCTTGGTCTCACCATCCTGTCGCAAGGACGCGTGGACACCACCTCGCTCGCCGCCTTCGCCGACGTCAGCTACGACCTCACCGACACACTGGCGGTGTCCGTCGGCGGCCGCTGGACGCAAGACGAGAAGGACGCGCGCGTTCTGCGTCAGACCTTCATCGGCATCCGTTCGCCGTTCTTCGGCAATTCTTCGGCGATCCTGTTTGGCACCAACACGAACTACACCAACAGCGCCACGTTCGAAGAGTTCACGCCGCGCGTGAGCCTGACATGGGAGCCATCGGACGAGCTGACGCTCTACACTTCGTACGGGCGCGGCTTCAAATCGGGCGGCTTCGACATGCGCGGCGACGCCTCCCTCACGCCGGACACGGTGAATGGCTACGAGCCGGAATTCGTCGATACCTACGAAATCGGCTTCCACTCGTCCTTCATGCAGGGCCGGGCGAACCTGAGCGGTGCGATCTTCCATTCCGAGTACACGGACATGCAGATCACCCGCCAAGAGCCGACTGTCGCCGGCAACAACATCACCAGCTTCGTCGACAATGCGGGCGAAGCGGTGCTGCAGGGCGTCGAACTGGAAGGCCGCTTCTTCGTCACCGACAACCTGACCGCCAACTTCGCGCTCGGTTATATCGACGGCGAGTTCAACGAGTATCAATCGAGCGCGGTTGTCCCCAACCCGGCGTTCGATCCGCTGTTGCCGGTCGGGCCGGGCAACCAGCCGAACATGGCGGTGCCGATCGATCTTTCCGATCTCGCCGACTTCCAAAACACGCCGGATTGGACGGGCGCCTTCTCGCTGACCTACATGACCGAAGTTGCCGGCGGCGCACTCGCAATCACGCCGTCGGTTTCGTATCGCGGCGACAGCCAGATGTTCGAGTTCGCCAACGCGGTGCTCGATCAGGAGGCGTACACGCTCTATAACGCATCGATCACCTGGACGTCCGAGAGCGATCGCGTAAGGCTCGGCCTACACGGGCAGAATCTGAGCGATGAAGAATATCGTGTGGGCGGCTACACCTTCCCGGGCGCAACCTTCGGCAATTCGATCATCGGCTTCTACGGCCCGCCGCGGACCGTTACGGCTTCGGTCGAGTTCAGATTCTAATCCTTCCCACTTATGCACGGCGGCGCGATACTCTCGCGCCGCCGTTTTTGTTTGAGCTATGACACAAGAGCAAGCCACGTCCGCCGCTGCACCGCCCGCCGATCCGCGCCGCTACGTGGTGATGGCGCTCTTGTTTCTCGTCTATACTTTCAACTTCATCGACCGGCAGATCATCGGCATCCTGGCCGTGCCGATCCAGGACGAACTCGGCATCAGCGATTCCCAGCTGGGGCTGCTTGGCGGCCTTGCCTTCGCCCTTTTCTACACTGGCCTCGGCATCCCGATCGCCTGGCTCGCCGATCGCTGGAGCCGCACCTGGATCATGACCATCGCGCTCACGCTGTGGAGCGGCTTCACCGCCCTCTGCGGCCTGGCGACGACGTTCACGCAGCTCTTCTTAGCCCGCATGGGCGTAGGCGTCGGCGAAGCCGGGGGCGTGGCGCCGGCCTATTCGCTGATCACCGATTATTTCCCACCGAAGGAACGCGCGCGCGCGCTCGCGGTCTATTCATTCGGCATTCCGATCGGCAGCGCCGCTGGCATCGCGCTCGGCGGCATTGTCGCCAGCCTGGTCGATTGGCGCGTCGCCTTCATCGTGGTGGGCCTTGCCGGCGTCGCCATCGCACCGCTGTTTCGCGCCTTCGTGCGCGAACCCGAACGCGGACGCTACGACGTCAAAGCCGACGCGGCGCCGGACGCGCCCACGAAGAAGGCGGGCCTATTCGAGGCGATCGGCTACGTCACCAAGAAGCCGAGTTTCTGGCTGCTCTCGTTCGGTGCGTCGTGTTCCTCAATCATGGGGTATGGCTCATTTTTCTGGATTCCGAGCTTCCTGCGCCGCTCTTATGGCTTCGATCTGCAACAGGCCGCGTTCTACTACGCCGCCATCCTGCTCATTGGCGGCGTCATCGGCGTTTGGCTCGGCGGCATGCTGGCCGACAAATTGGGCGCCAAGCGCAAGGCGATGTACGCGCTGGTGCCTGCCGCCGCGTGGCTGCTCGCGCTGCCCTGCTACGCAGTCGGTTTGCTTTCGCCCTCGCCCACCATTGCGTTCTTCCTTTTCCTGGCGCCGACCGCACTTGGCCTAGTGTGGCTGGGCCCGGTCATCGCCGCCGTGCAGCAGCTCGCGCCGCCGCACATGCGCACGACCGCCTCGGCGAGCTTCCTCTTCATCAACAATCTGATCGGCATCGGCCTTGGCACCTGGCTGCTTGGGGTAATGTCCGAAGCGCTCTCGGCGCAGTTCGGCGAAGAGAGCCTGCGCTACTCGATCTTGGCTGGCAGCGGCTTCTACCTCGTGGCGGCGCTGCTCTATCTGGCGGCCGCACGCTCGCTGGAGCGCGACTGGGTGGACTAAGCAAGAGTTGACGCCAACAGCGTTGTAAGCTCGGCCTCGGTCAGCGCGAACGGATTGACCGCGCGCATGCCGTCAAGCGTGAAACCATCCTGCAGGTCTTCGGAGAGAAAAATCGTCGCGCCCGCATTTCGCGCCGCCGTCCAGATCACTGCGTCCCAGACCTGAAATTTGTGGTCACGGACGAGCGCGAGCGCTGTAGAGGCGACATCCAACGTGGTAGGTGCGATTTCAAATACGGACGCGAACGCGCTAACCTTCAGCATCGCACTGGGTAAGCTTTCCGGGCGCCGCCGTTTGATGACGGCGATAAACTCAAGCAGCGCTTGAACAGCGATAACGTCGTGCGGCGCCCCTGCGCCGATCACCCGCTGCGCACGC
>Ga0196971_1001558_pt1 | contig 9921 bp, 4 predicted proteins | sample S1v_1013CmetaG_FD_148660 | JGI IMG/M metagenome (GOLD analysis project Ga0196971, IMG submission 148660) | Soil microbial communities from Anza Borrego desert, Southern California, United States - S1+v_10-13C | ecosystem: Environmental > Terrestrial > Soil > Desert | place: USA: California... | reverse complement strand
GGCGCCGGCAGCGCGAGTTGCTGGCCGCGATAGACCTGCTGCATCGCCAGCTGATCGGCGATGGCGACCAGTTCGGACAAGGCCGCGTCGAGCTGCTCGTATTTTGCGGCGCGCGGCAGATTGATCATGCGCTCCATCACATTGGCGGCCTGATCGAGGCTGGTCATCGATTCCTCGAGGCTTGCGAACAGGCGCGTCGCCGCATCGCGTATATCTTGCGACAGCCCAAGCGAGTTGAAGCTGATTTCGGACCGCGTGCGCGCGATGGAGACGCGCCCGTCGCGCGCTTGCGCGCGCATGGTGCGGATCGCCGCCTCTACGTCACGGGTCTGTGCGTCGGTGATGACCAATGCGTCGGCGAAGGCGCTCTCGACGATCACGCCCGTCAACGCGATCACGCCTTCATTCATCGCGATGTGCGCGCCGGCGAGGTTGTGGTTCGGATGTCCGGGCGGCGAGAGGGCCCCGACGATGCGCCACGATTCATTCTCGAACCGCAGCAGATCGCGCATCATCAGCATGCTGCGCTGGAGTACGCTCGATTCCCGGTCGAGCTCGCCGTTCAGCACTGAGAGCGTGAGGTCGGCCATCGCCTCGCCGAAGGCCTCGGCTTGCTCAAGCTCTAGCAGAAAGCGCGACGACATTTCGTCGAGCATCAGCTGCATGCTCGAACCCATAACGGCTTCGATCCGCGGCGGCGGCGGCGCGGCCGCCACGGCGGCCCGGAGTTCGTTCAACCGCGCGTCATAGCGTGCGCGCCAAACCTCGACCGCCGCGACTGCGTCGCCTGAGCCCTTGGCGTCATCGGCCTGGTCGAAGACGGCATCGAGTTCGTCCGCCGATTGATAGAGCGCCACCAGCTGCGCGCCGAAATCGGCATTGCGTCCCGCCCATGCGCCGACTTGCCGGAGCGCGAACTCGGCCTGCTCGGTGGTTTGGGCGTGCGCGGCCGGCGTCCAGCTCAGCACCGCCGCGACCAATAGCATCAAAATTGTGCGCATGCCCGCCCTCCCGCTTGCGTTTATGAAACGGCGGGAGGGCGGCGTCGATAATTAGTTTGCCAGCGCGGCCGCCACCGCCTCCATGGCCGGATCACGGCCGGCGCGGTAGGCCTCAATCGTCCACGGCGCGACGATATCGGGCGCAAGGCTCTGCACCGCGATGGTGTTGCGCACGACAGAGCCGTGGCAATTCTCGATATTGCGGCAGCCGGTGCGATAATCGTGGCGCTCAGTGGCGCTCAGGATCAGCGCGCCTGAATGCGGCAAGGTGATCACATCGCCTTCGGCGTAGAAATCGAGCCTGTCGCCGACTTCTTCACCGACAATGACGACACGGTCGCGGCCCTGCTGCTTCATGTAGCCGACCGTCGAAATGGCGGCTGAGAAAGTCCACGGGCTCGTCAATACGAAGGTGCGGCCGTTGACCGCGTACGGCAAAATTCTGGACCAATCGCGCGTGATGTTGAGATCGCCGCCGCCATTCATGCGCATATCCAGCACGAGGTTAGTGCGGCCGGAATGACGCGCGGCTTCCAGCGCGTCGAACATGAAGTCGATGATGTTTTGATCTTCGGTTCCGTAGTTCTGGCGCACCTCAATCACGAAGGCGTCGAGCTCGGGCGCATCGCGCATGCGAAAGAGCGTGCCGGGCTCCTGCAGCGACCAGGGCGCATCCGCTTCATTCAAGAGCGTACGCATCGCCTCGCCTTCGGCCAGCGCCGGATAATACCAGCGGTCAACGCTGGCGCGGAGGCGATCCGGATTGGCCGGCTCTGGTGTGAACTGACGGGTCACGGTGCGGCCGTTGGCCAGGCGGAAACGATAGGCGGCGCGTTCGGCGCGGGCGGCGACGCCGAGCGCGTGCATCTGTTCGGGGCTCTCCAGGAAATATGGCGCGTTGCGGTCGCGCCAGGCCGCCGTGCCGCCCATCAGCGAGCGCGCTGCCGCGCGCACCTGTGCGATTGGCCGCCCATCGACGGCGACGAGCCGGGCGCCGAGGAGATCAGCGTTCGCCGGCGTCGCGCGCAGCACGTAGAAGTCCTCACCGAACGGCGCCAGACGCACGTCCATGATGCGGTTGTACCGGCGCGAACGCGGACCTGGGAAATAAGCGGTGTGGCCATTGTCGGCGAGTGCGACGATGCGGGCGAGTTCAAGTTCGAAATAAGCTTGGCTCACATCGCCCGCGCGCGCCTCGAGCGCGGCAAGGCGGCGCTCGGCTTCGGCGCGGGCGTCGGCGGCGTAGGAAACGTCCTGCGCCATGAAGTTTTCGCGGAAGAAGGCGAGATCGGCGCGGCGCGCTTCGGCGCTGGATGGCGCGAGTGCGGACTCGGCGCGCTGCGGTTCGGTGTGTTGCGCAAACGCCTGCGGCGCGCCGAGCAGAACGCCCGCCGCGAGCATGGCCGCAGCCATGCGCTTAAAGCCCCTCATGTCTCCCTCCCGGTGCCAGCCTATCGCTGATCGTATGGCGCGGAATCAGGCGTTGGCGCGTTGAGCGCGCCGAGCGTCAGCCCCGCGCCCAGAAGCGCGGTGAAAACGAGCAGCACAAGACGCAATGAGCCTTTCCCGGACATGCCGCTGAGATGCGCTGACGCACGGGCATGGATGCGCCGACGCGACGAAACGTCAGGCGGCTGCGACGGGCGACGATTCGTCGGCGTCGGTGAGGCCGTGCTGCAGGCGCGGCAGCATTTCCTTGGGGCAGATTTGCCAGAAGCGCCCGCGGGCCTCTTTCCAGTGCGCCAGCACATGTGCGGCGCGCGGCGAAGCAGTGCGGCGGACATGCTCCTCGATCAGCGCTTGAAGCACCCCCTCCCAATGCGCCGAGCCGAGGCGGTGGGCGACGACGCTATCGGCGTTCAAGAGCTGCTCGAACCGGCCCCCTTCGTCATGGACGAACGCCATGCCGCCCGACATGCCGGCGGCGAAGTTATCGCCGACGGCGCCGAGGATCGCGACCGTACCGCCGGTCATGTATTCGCAGGCGTTGGCGCCCGCCCCTTCGACGACGGCGACAGCGCCGGAATTGCGCACGGCGAAACGCTCGCCGGCGAGGCCGGCCGCGAAGAGCTTGCCGCCGGTAGCGCCGTACAAGCAGGTGTTGCCGATAATGGCGCCGAGGCGGTCAGCCTCCTCCGGCGCAGGCTTCAAGGTGATGAGGCCGCCGGAGAGACCTTTGCCGACATAATCGTTGGCGTCGCCCGTCACATGCAGCGCGACGCCCTGCACGAGCCACGCGCCGAGGCTCTGCCCGCACGAGCCGCGCAGGTTCACGCTGAGTTGGCCTTCGGCCAGCGCGTCCATGCCGAACTTGCGCACCACATGCGCCGAAGCGCGCGCGCCGATGGCGCGCTGGGTGTTGCGCACGGCGAAATCGAGCTGGCGCTTCTCGCCGCGTTCGAAGAAGGCGGGCGCTTCGGCGATGAAGTCGTGATCGAGCGAACCTGGCGGCTCGTTGCGGCCAAGCTGCGTGCAATAGCTCGGATACGGGCTATCAACGCGCACCAGCAGCGGATTGAGGTCAAGATCGTCCAGATGCTCGGCGCCGCGGCTGATCTGTTCGATCAGATCGGTGCGGCCGATAATTTCTTCCAGGCGGCGGAAGCCGATCAGGGCGAGGATTTCGCGCACTTCCTCGGCGATAAAGCTCATCAGGTTGACGACCTTCTCCGGCGTGCCGGTGAATTTCTGGCGCAGCGCCTCATCCTGCGTGCAGACGCCGACGGGGCAGGTGTTGGAATGGCACTGACGCACCATGAGACAGCCCATGGCGACGAGCGATGCCGTGCCTATGCCAAATTCTTCCGCGCCCAAGATAGCGGCGACAACGATGTCGCGGCCGGTGCGCAGGCCGCCATCAGTGCGCAGGCGCACGCGGTGGCGGAGATTGTTGAGCATCAGGACTTGATGCGCCTCGGCGAGGCCCATCTCCCATGGAATGCCGGCGTACTTGATCGAGGTTTGCGGGGAAGCGCCGGTGCCGCCGACATGGCCGGCGATCAGGATCGTATCCGCGCCCGCTTTCGCAACACCGGCGGCGACAGCGCCGATGCCGGATTGCGCGACGAGCTTCACGGTGACTCGCGCGATCGGATTGATCTGCTTTAGATCGTAGATGAGCTGCGCCAAGTCCTCGATCGAGTAGATGTCGTGGTGCGGAGGCGGGCTGATCAACGAGACGCCCGGCGTTGCGTGACGCAAACGCGCGATCAGTTCGGTGACTTTGAAGCCGGGCAATTGGCCGCCTTCGCCGGGCTTTGCGCCTTGCGCGACCTTGATCTCGATCTCGCGGCATTGGTTGAGATATTCTGCGGTGACGCCGAAGCGGCCCGAGGCGATCTGCTTCACGGCGGAATTGGCGTCGTCGCCGTTCGGCAGCGGCTTGTAGCGCGCGGGATCTTCGCCGCCCTCGCCGCTCACACTGCGCGAGCCGATCCGATTCATGGCGATGTTGAGCGCGCCGTGCGCTTCGGGGCTGAGCGCACCCATGCTCATGCCGGGCGTCAGGAAACGCTTGCGGATGTCGTTGACACTTTCGACCTCCTGGAGCGGCGTCGGCCGGAGTTTCTCTTCGCGTACTTCAAGCAGATCGCGCAGCTGGATCGGCTGGCTGAGGCGCCGCTCGCGCACAGCTTCGGAGTATTTGCGATAGGCCTTGTAATCGCCTGTGTCGCAGGCCCGCTGCAATTGATGGATCGAGTCCGCTTCAAGCGCGTGGCGCTCGCCGCTGGCGCGGTAGCGATACTGGCCGCCGACCGGCAGCGCCGTGAGCGTGCCGTCAAACGCGCGCGCGTGCTGATCCGCCGCTTCAAGCGCGAGGCCGGAGAGGCCGATTCCGGAGATGCGGCTGGTGAGTCCGGGGAAGAATTCATCCGCCAGCGCACGCGAAAGGCCGATCGCTTCGAAGTTGAGGCCGCCGCGATAGGACGAGATCACGGAGATGCCCATCTTGGAGATAATCTTCAGCAAGCCCGCTTCGAGCGCGGCGCGATAGTTCGCGGCCGCTTGCTCTTGGCTCAGACCGCCGCTCAAGCCGCGCGCGGTGCGGTCCGCCACGGTATCGAACGCCAGATAAGGATTCACCGTCGTCGCGCCGCAGCCGATCAGCACGGCGGCGTAGTGCGGATCGAGGCATTCGGCGCTGCGCACGCTGATGGAGCAGAACGAGCGCAAGCCTTTGGCGACCAGGTGCGAATGCACTGCGCTCGCCACCAGGATCATCGGACAGGCGATGCGGTCCGGGCCTTGTGCTTCGTCGGAAAGGACGAGGTGAGAGCGCTTGTTGTACGCGACCGCCTGCTCCGCTTCGGCGCGGATGCGATAGATGGTTTGGCGCAGCGCGACGCCGGCGTCTTCGCCCGGCGGCGGCGCGGCAAACGTGCAATCGATCTTGGCGATATCGTCGTGCAGTTCGCGCGCCATCCGCGCATACATGCCGTTGGTGAGGATCGGGCTCGACAGCACGTAAACGCGCGCCTGCGCTTCATCCTGCGCCAGAATGTTGCCGAGATTCTTAAAGCGCGTGGCGAGGCTCATCACCCGGCCTTCGCGCAGCGGATCGATCGGCGGATTGGTGACCTGGCTGAAATTCTGCCGGAAGTAATGCGAGAGCGGCCGGTTCTGTTCGGACAGCACGGCGAGCGGCGCGTCGTCGCCCATCGAGCCGATGGCTTCCTTGCCCTCTTCCAGCATCGGCTGCAGCAGAAGCTCGACGTCTTCCATCGTGAAGCCCGCCGCGGCTTGGCGCTGCAGCAGTTCGGCGCGATCCGCGTAAAGGCGCGGCTCAGGGCCTTTCAGCTTCTGATCGAGATCGATGACATTGGTCAGCCACTCGCCGTACGGGTGCTGCGCGGCCAGCGCGTCGACCAGCTCCTCATGATGATAAAGCCGCCCCTCGCGCGTATCGACGGCCACCATCTGCCCCGCGCCGATGCGGCCGCGTTCGGTGATGACGCGGTCGTCGAGCGGGCACATGCCGGTTTCTGAGCCGACGGCGAGCAAGCCGTCTTGCGTCAGCGCATAACGCAGCGGGCGCAAGCCATTGCGGTCCAAGCCGGCTACGGCCCAGCGGCCATCGAACATGGCGAGCGCGGCCGGGCCGTCCCACGGCTCCATCACGGCGTTGCAATAGGCATAGAGCGCGCGGTGATTGTCCTTCATCGTGCGCGATTTCGCCCACGCTTCCGGGATCAGCAGCGATTTCGCCATCGGCGCGGCTCGGCCGGCGCGGACGAGCACTTCAAACACGTTGTCGAGCGCGGCGGAATCCGAGCCGCCTGGTTGCACGATCGGCTTCACGTCAGAGTCGGCGTCGCCGAACGCTTCGGACGCCATCCGCACTTCGTGCGAACGCATCCAGTTCACGTTGCCCTTCAGCGTGTTGATCTCGCCATTGTGCGCGAGCATGCGGAACGGCTGCGCCAGGCGCCATTGCGGGAACGTGTTGGTGGAATAACGCTGGTGGTAGAGCGCAACGGATGAGGTGAAGCGATCGTCGCGCAGATCAGGATAGAAACTATCGATCTGCGCGGCGAGGAACATGCCCTTATAGACAAGCCGCTTGGCCGACAGCGAGCAGACGTAAAGCTCGGTAATGTTGTCCTTCAGCGCGCGCTTTTCGATGCGGCGGCGGACCAGGAAGAGATCGCGGTCGACGTTTTCAGAATCGCGCGCTTGCGGATCGTAGAACAGGACCTGTTCGATCTCGGGCCGCGTCGCGTTCGCTTTTTCGCCGATCTGGCTGATGTTCACCGGCACTTGGCGCCACGAATAGATCGTAAAGCCGGCGCGGATGATTTCGCTCTCAACGATGACGCGCGCGCGCTCCTGCGCGCCAAGGTCGAGGCGCGGCAGGAAGATCTGGCCGACGAAAACCGGGCCTTCCTTCGGCGTGTGGCCGGTGCGCACGACGACTTCGCGCAGAAATTCCTGCGGCGCTTCGATCAAGATTCCGGCGCCGTCACCGGTCTTGCCGTCAGCATCGACGGCGCCGCGGTGCCAGACCGCTTTCAGCGCGGCGATAGCGAGCGTGACGACGTCACGGCGCGGCTTGCCGTCAAGCGAGACGACCATGCCGACGCCGCAGGCGTCGCGTTCGTCGGCGGCGCTGTAGAGGCCGTGGTGTTCGAGCTTCGCGCGCTCGTCGACGTAGCGCGCAATCTCCCCCTCCCCTTGAGGGGAGGGGGTCGGGGGGCGGGGTGAAGCGCCGTGATCACCGAGTTGCGATTCACGCACATGTTCAGAGGACGGAGCCTCACCCCGCCCCCTGCCCCCTCCCCTCAAGGGGAGGGGGTGATGATCGCGCCGCTTCATTCCGCCGCCACTTTCGCTTGATCCTGAATCCACGCATGCATCGCGTCGGCGGCGTCCCGCCCCTCGCGGATCGCCCACACCACGAGCGATGCGCCGCGGACGATGTCGCCGGCGGCGTAAACGCCAGGCTGGTTGGTGGCGAACGTCAGCGGATTGACGTTGAGCGTGCCCCAGCGCGTGACGGCGAGGTCCCAGCCGCTCAAATCTTCCGCATCGAAGCCGAGTGCGGCGATGACGAGATCGGCCGGCGCTTCGTAGGCGCTGTTCGGTTGCTCCTCCGGCGCTTGGCGCCCGCTCGCATCCGCCGCGCCGAGCTGCATGCGCGCGGCGCGGACAGCGCCTTTGCTGACCGATTTCGGCGCGGCGAGCCAATCGAAGCCGACGCCCTCTTCTTCCGCATGCCCAACTTCGCGCTGCGAGCCCGGCATATTGGCGCGGTCGCGGCGATAGAGGCAGGTGACGCTTTTCGCGCCCTGGCGCCGCGCCGTGCGCACGCAATCCATCGCCGTATCGCCGCCGCCGATGACAACGACGCGGCGATCCTTGGCGTTGAGCGCGCCGCTGTTGAAGTCCGGCACGTCGTCGCCGAGGCCCACGCGGTTGGAAGCAATGAGATAGTCAAGCGCAGGCACGACGCTTTGATCATGCGGCGCCGTGAGCGGGCGCGCTTTGTATACGCCCGTCGCGATCAGTACCGAGTCATGGCGCCCGCGCAGCTCCTCAAAGCTGATCGTCTCGCCGACATTGCAATTCAGTTCGAACTTCACGCCACCATCGATCAGGCGCTGGGCGCGGCGTTCGATGACTTCTTTTTCGAGCTTGAAGTTCGGAATGCCATAAACGAGCAAACCGCCGATGCGGTCGTGGCGATCATAGACCGTCACTTGATAACCGCGCAGACGCATGCGCTCAGCGGCGGCGAGCCCCGCGGGCCCCGCGCCGATAATGCCGATGCTCTCGCTGCGCTCGTTGCGCGGCTTAATCGGCGCCACCCAGCCTTCGCGCCAGGCGGTGTCTGTCAGGTATTTTTCCACCGAACCGATCGTCACCGTGCCGTGGCCGCTCTGCTCGATCACGCATGCGCCTTCGCAGAGCCGGTCCTGCGGACAAATCCGGCCGCACACTTCCGGCATCGGGTTGGTGGCGGCGGAGGCCTCGTAGGCTTCTTGTAGCCGGCCCTCCGCGGTGAGACGGAGCCAGTCAGGGATGTTGTTCTGCAGCGGGCAATGGGTCTGGCAGAACGGCACGCCGCATTGGGCGCAACGGGCCGCCTGGACGGCCGCTTTTTCGGCAATGAAGTCCCGGTGGATCTCGTGAAAGTCGGCCGCGCGCTCCGTCGCCGGGCGCTTTTCGGGCCAAACTTGCCCGACGGACACGAATTTCTGCATGCGTTCAGTCAAGAACGCCCTCCAAAGCGGCAGATGGGCGGGAGATTCTTCCCTTATGCCCATATTCGCAGATGCAGCAAGAGCAGCGCCGCCTTAGTCCGGCTAAACGCCTGGAATTGCCGCTTTCGTAAGCGGGCGACGCACAGCATGGTCGCGACCGATTTGAGCTGGGGGCCGACGCCTTGGACTTTCTCGACCTGATCCGCGCCGCCGTACTCGGCGTCCTCCAGGGCCTCACCGAGTTTCTGCCGGTCTCCTCAACCGGGCACCTGCTCATCTTCGGCCGCATGATCGGCTACGACGATCCGGGCGGCGTCTTCACCGTGATGATCCAGCTCGGCTCGATCCTCGCCGTGATGTGGCTCTACCGCCAGCGCATCATCGACGCGGTCGTCGGTCTGCCGACCAAGCCGGAAGCGCGCCGTTTTGCACTGATGCTGTTTCTCGCCTTCCTGCCGGCGGCGTTCATCGGCCTCTTGGCCAATTCCTATGTGCGCAATGAACTCTATCTGCGGCTCGACATCATCGCTTGGGCGCTCATCCTCGGCGGCTTCGCCATGCTGGCGATCGAGAAGTGGCGTCCGCCGATCGAAGTGAAGGACGCAGCTGAAACGCCGATCGGCCGCGCCATTGGCGTTGGCGTGTTTCAGACGCTGGCGCTGATCCCCGGCGTGTCGCGTTCGGGCGCGACTATCTTTGGCGGCTTGGTGCTTGGTCTCGATCGGCGGGCGGCCGCGGAGTTCTCATTCTTCCTGGCGATGCCGACCATGGTCGCCGCCTTCATTCTCGATTTCTGGACCGTGAAAGACAGCATCACGCCGGATCGCATCACCGAAATCGCCGTCGGCTTCGTGTTCGCGTTCATCTCCGCCGCTTTGGTGGTGAAACCGTTCCTGAACTTCGTCACGCGCATAGGCTTTGCGCCGTTCGGATGGTATCGGATCGTCTTCGGCGCGTTCATTCTCGGACTTTTGGCGCTTGGTTGGTTGTGAGCGATAAGGTTTGGACCATCGGCTATGAGAAAGTCGGTCAGGCCGATTTCGTCGCCGCGCTGAAAGCGGCGAAGATCAAAACGTTGATCGACGTGCGCGAAGTGGCGAACTCACGCCGCGCGGGGTTCTCGAAGAAATCGCTCGCCGCCGCGCTCGACGGAGCCGGCATCGCCTACATTCACATGAAGCCGCTGGGCACGCCGAAAGCCGGCCGCGAAGCCGCGCGCA
>Ga0196971_1001557_pt1 | contig 9927 bp, 8 predicted proteins | sample S1v_1013CmetaG_FD_148660 | JGI IMG/M metagenome (GOLD analysis project Ga0196971, IMG submission 148660) | Soil microbial communities from Anza Borrego desert, Southern California, United States - S1+v_10-13C | ecosystem: Environmental > Terrestrial > Soil > Desert | place: USA: California... | reverse complement strand
TCGAACTCAATCGCGCGACGCCGGGCGCCGTTGCGCTGCAAGTGCTGCTTTATCCGCTGATCCACGTGCAGGATTCGCTCTGGGCCGACGAAGAGCTGCGCAACTTCCGCTTCATCGGCCGCGTCGCCTGCACCTATATCGCCCGCAGTCTCGGCGCCGAAGCCTTGCCGTCTTTGCTCGATGTCGATCTCACCGCTGCGCCGCCAACCATCATCGCCGGCGGCGGGCCGATGGATCCCGTCCGCGCCGACGTGCGCGCGTTCGTGCGCGCGCTCAGCGCAGCCGGCGTGCGTGTCACCGAGAAGAAATATCCCGCGCTGATGCACGGCGGCCTCAACTTCACCGCGTACTCAAAGACTGCGACATCAGCGCTGCAGGACGTGGGCGCGCTGGTGCGCGCCGAATTCGCACGTTAGGTTCGCCGCACTGGGAGGGACATCGTTATGCGCATCATTCTATCTATCGCCGCACTCGCGCTCGTTTCGGGCTGCAATTTCGCGTTTTCCGGCAATGACAATCAGCGCGCCGCCGTCGGCGGCTGTCAGGCGGTGGCCACCGAAAGTTGGACCGCCGGCGATCAGGCGCTTGCGATCGAAGCGACCGCGTCGGGCCCCGATTGCGAGAATGCGGTGGCGACGATCGTCGTGCGCGACAGCGAAGGCGCGGTGTGGTGGTCCGAAGCCTATCCGACAGCGCAGGTGATGACGCTGGCGCAAGCGCGCGACGTGGAAGCGATGCAGACGGCGATGGCAGAGTGGATCGCGCCGCAAAACAACAACACGATGGAAACGACCGCGGCGCTGCCAGCTTGGCCCGAGAACGCGGATGCCCCGGCTGCGGGCGAGTTTCCGTTTCATGTCGCCGATGGTTGGGATCGCACCTCCTACGAAGGCATCCGCGCCGCCAACCGGCCGCTCTATTGCTATGTGCAAGGCATGGAGAGCCTCGCCTGCGTCGCCGCAGTCGATGGCCGGCTCGATCTCATCGGCGTGCAGCAATTTCCGGGATAGAGCATTTAGCAATGAAATTGAATCGACGCCGTCACCCATTCCCGGGGCGACGCGAAGCGTCGAGCCCGGGACCTATAAACACAACGGTTTCAGCGCAAAGCTGCGACAGACGTGTTTATGGGCCCCGGACTGCTCGCTTCGCGAGCCTCCGGGGATGGGTGAGTCCTGGTCTCAAGCAGAACGCAACGCCCTAACGGAACGGGCTAAGCGCTGATCTTCATCGCCACCGGCCGCGGCTGCGGGCGGATGCGCGCCAAGCGGAGTGCGGCGGCGCAGAGCATGTCGCGCGTCGCCGGTTTCACCAGATGCTCGGCGGCGCCGAGATCGATCGAGCGGCGGCGATCTTCCTCGATCGACAGGACGACGATCGGCACGGCGGCGGTCTCCGAATCGAGCGAGAGTTCTGAGATCACGTCCCAGCCTTCACGGTCGGGCAGATTGATGTCGAGCACCACTAGCGCCGGCTTCAATGTCCGCGCCAAAGTCACGCCGGCCTCCGCCGTACGTGCGCACTGCACGGCAAAACCCACTTGCGTCAGCGCCCGCACGGCGAGATCGCGCGCGCTGGCCTCGTCGTCGATCACCAGCGCGAGCGGTGCGTCCTCGTCGCCTTCGCGTTCGAACACATCGCCGCTGCCGCTTTCACCGAAGCCTTGGAAGAATTGCGGGACCCACAGCGTAAAGGTCGCGCCTTTGCCGAGTTGGCTCGCAACCCTGACATCGCCGCCCATCATCTGCGCCATCCGGCGCGTGATCATGAGCCCGAGGCCGGTGCCGCCGAATTCGCGCGCCGTATTGGCGCTGGCCTGTTCGAAGGCCTGAAACAGGCGGCCCATCTGTTCGTCGCTGAGGCCGATGCCGGTGTCGCTTACGTCAAACACAAGCCGCGCGCCGTCGCGATGCTCCTCGCGGCGCATGGAGAGCTTCACCTCGCCTTGCTTGGTGAACTTGCAGGCGTTCGAGAGCAGGTTCAGCAAGCACTGGCGCAACTTCTGCGCATCGACGAATGCATCCTCGATCTGCTCGATATCGCAAGCGAGTGCATTCTGGTTCTTGCTGGCCAGCGGGCGCGCCGTGTTGATCGCTTCTGCGACGATGCTGCGCGGATCGGTGGGCGCGGCCAGCACGTCCATGCGGCCGGCCTCGATCTTGGAGAGGTCGAGGATGTCGTTGATGACCGCGAGCAAATGACGCGCGGCCATGTTGATGCGCTGCAGGTCGGCGATCGATGTGGTGTCTGCGCGGTCCTCGGCGTCCTCGGCGAGGATTTCGGCGTAGCCGATGATGGCGTTCAACGGCGTGCGCAGCTCGTGGCTCATATTAGCGACGAATTGCGACTTCGCGCGGTTGGCCGTCTCCGCCGCGATGCGCGCGGCGTCGGAGCTGATCCGCGCTTCGGCGGCGTCGCGCAGCACGGCGAGCGCGCGGGCCATGTCGCCGATCTCGTCGCCGCGCGTCAGCGCCGGGATTTCTGAATCGTAATTGCCGTCGGCGATGGCGCGGATCGAGGCCGACAACGAGTCGATCGGCTGAACGAGCCCTACGCGCAGCAGCGCCACGATAAAGCCAAGGACGACGATGAACAGTGTCGCAGCCAATAGCAGCGTTCCGGTCCGTTCGTCCGCCAGGCTCTTGGCGCGGGCTTTCAGCATGCTGTCCAAGGCCGTCGATACGCGCCCGGAGAGGTCGGCAAGCGCGAACTGGGCGCCTGCTTCGGTCGCGACCAGGTCTTGCGGATTGATGCGGCCGCGTTCGAGCGCCTGTTCGACATAGCCGCGATAGGCGGCGAAATTCGTCAGCACCGCATAGACCGGCGGTTCGAGCGCTGCACCGAGCGCAGGATCGGCCGCGCTTTCGGACACCGTCGTCATCGCATTGCTGAGCGCGCGCGAGGTGCGTTCGAGCAGGGCAAGCTCTTGCAGCATTTGCGTGCGTTCGCCTTCGCCGATGCGCCGGTCGGCAAAAACCTCGTGCGAGAGCGTCGCCAAGTCGCGCGCTTGCTGTGCGAGCATTGGCGCTCGCTCGATGACGACGCTGGCGGCGGCATGGCTCGCGCGTTCTGGATCGCGCACCAGATGGGCGCGATCGCCGATTTTGTGGGCGAGATCGCAAAGCGCCAGCACTGCGGCGCCGGCCGCGGTGGTGCGGGCGCGGTCGTTGTTCAGTACAGTCCGCATCGCGGTGATGGCGCGGTCGGAGATTTCCGCGGTGCCCAGACCCTCGCCATAGCGTCGTTCAGCCGAACGCAAAGCGCGGATGGCCGCCGAGATGTTGTCGACATCGTCGTGCCCGATTTGCTGCGCGCGCGTCTGCATATTGAGCAGCGTGTGCGCTTCGTTGATGACGCGCAAATAGGCGGCCCCGTCGCGCTCCTGGCGCACGACATCGACCGAATGCTGTTGCTCGTCAGCGAGCTTGCCGGCGACGAAGGCGAGCGGGATCAAAAACAACGCGAAGGCGACGGCCAGTTTCTGGCTGGTCGAGGCCGTTTGCACGACCTTCCATGCGCCTTGGCGCGCCGTCTCGAGGCGGCGCACGATTGCTTGTTTCGCGTTCATTTATTCCCCCCGCCGCGTACGCGTGCGCGGGATCGACTAAACGCACCGAGAGGATAACGAGCGCTGAAGGAAACTCACGAAAACGAGAGCGAGAAGTTTGCAAATCGCAAACGCCGCTGCATCGCGCCTTAAGGCGCGCTTACATGTGTGCGCGAAGCGTAAATTTCAGCGGCCGGCCAGCGCTGCACGTGCGGCCTCAAGATCAGGGGGGCTGTCGACGCCCTTAGGAAAATCTGTGACCGCATCGGCGTAGATCGCCATGCCCATTTCGAGCGCGCGCAATTGTTCGAGCTTCTCGCGCAGTTCGAGCGGCGAGGGCGGCGCCGCGACGAACCGCGCTAAAGCTTCGCGCCGATACACATAGATGCCGACATGCCGCTCGATCGGCCCATCGCCCCACGGCGCCGGCGCGCGCGTGAAGGCAAGGCAGCGGCCATCCGCGCCGCGGATCGCTTTCACGACGTTCGGATTGTTGCGCTCGGCCTCATCGCTCGACGGCGACACCAAGGTTGCGATATCCGCGCCCGGCCGGAGCGCCGCCACCGCGCGCGCCACATCTTCCGCCCGCATCGTCGGCATGTCGCCCTGCAGGTTCACCGCCACGTCGAAGCGACGTTCGGGATCGAAGGCTTCCAGCGCTGCATGCACACGGTCGGAACCGGACGGCAGATCGGGATCCGTCAAGGTCACGTGGGCGCCGGCTCTGAGCGCGGCTTCGGCGACCTCTTCCTCCGCCGCCGCGACCAGCACCGGTCCCGCCTTCGCCGCCTTTGCGAGTTCGATCACCCAGGCGATCATTGGCCGGCCGTGGATATCGGCGAGCGGTTTGCCGGGCAGGCGCGTGGAGGCCATCCGCGCGGGGATCACAACGACGGAGTTCATGGCCGCCACTTGCCGTGCGGCGGTTCGCCGCGCAAGGGCGATGCGCCCGCCCCGCGTCACAGCCGCCGCTTGGCGCGGCGCGCAACGCACGCCATAACCCGCCCGTCAGTTTCGGCCGGACAGGCCAGCCAGGGCAGGGCAATGAGCGATCTGCGGATGAATTCGATTTTCGGGGCCGTGTTGGCTTCGGTTCTCGGCGTCATGGGCGTCGGCGTGTTGGCCGATAGCGTGGTGCACTCGAATTATCCCGAGAAGGCCGGCTGGCTGCCGGAAGTGCAGCTTGAGGCGGCCGGCGGCGCGGCGGCTCCGGCCGGCCCGCCCGATTTTGGCCTGCTGTTCGCCGATCCGGCGCAGCTGCAAGAGCTGATCGCCCGCGGCGAGCGGGTTTCGGCCCAATGCACGGCTTGCCATACGTTCGAGGCTGGCGGCGCCAATCGCATCGGCCCGAATCTGCATGACGCCTTCGGCCGCCAAGTCGCCAGCCATGCCGGCTTTGCGTTCTCCGAAGCGATGCAAGGCCATGGCGGCGCCTGGGACTATCTCGCGCTCAACGATTTCCTGCTCTCGCCCGCGCGCGACGTGCCCGGCACCAAGATGGCGTTCGCCGGCCTGCGCGGCGAGCAAGATCGCGTGGCGATGATCGCTTACCTGCGCTCACTTTCGCCCAACAACATTCCGCTGCCGGCGCCGTTGCCGCAAGCCGAGCCGGCCGAAGCCGCCGAAGGCGCAGCTCCGGCGGAAGGCGAAACAGTTGCGCCGCCCGACGCCGCGGCGCCGGCGCCCGCCGCCGGCGGCGGCCACTAGAGCCGGCGTATCGTCCGCGGCGGGCCAACGCGCGCGATCGTCTCGGCCAATGGCTCGATCACCGTCTGCATGTGAAAGGCGTTGGCGTGCAGCAGCTCCGTCGCGCTGCGCATCAGCCCCACGTGCCCCGGCCAAAACACCAAATCGCCGCGCTTGAGCGGCGCGCCGGGCGCGATTGTCTCACCAACCACGCCTTCCTGCATGTCCGCATCGCGCGGCGCCCGCACGCCCGCCGTCTCGAGGGCGCTCTCGACCAGGCCCGAGCAATCCACCGCGCTCGAATCCTTGCCGCCCCACAAATAGGGCAGGCCGACGAAGCGCTCGGCGCTCGCCACCCAATCCTCCACCACCGCCTCGATCGGCGCGATGTGCGCGGCGTACACCCACCCGCCGCGTGAAAGCGGCGCAAAGCCGTTCTCGATCGGCGCGTTCACGCTGATCTTCGCGTTTAAGCTGAGCGGCGAGGGCGGCTGCGATTTCTTGTCCGGCTCGGGAAAGACGAGCGTGCGCAGCACAGTGACGCGATGCGTCGGGATATGAATGTGGGTGTCGAAACTCTCGGCGCGCGCATAGCCAACATAATTGTCGAGCTGCGCTTGGCCCCAGACCCAGCCGTCATCGTCGCGGTCGTAAACGTCGAAGATTTCGCCATAGAGCAGCTGGGTCGCCAGCCGTGCTTGAAAATCCGGCGCCTCCCGCAGAACGGTGGCGCCGACTTTCACTTGATGCGGAACGGCTTCGACGAACCGTTCCGCATCAATCTTACCTTTGAGCTTCGCCGCCGCGAGATCTTTGCGCGCCGGCGTTAGCCGCGGATCATTCATGACACCGCTTGTAGCATCGGCCGCTGTTGCGTGCCGCCTTCATCTTGCAGGATGGTGGCGCCCAATTGTTCCAGGAACGCGTCGCCTTTTTCGGTACGCTCGACGAACACGTTGCGGCCGTCCTTTGGGTCGCGGCGGCGCTGGACGAAGCCCAGGCGCGACAGCGTGTCGAGCGCGCGGGTGATCGCCGGCTTACCGACATTGAGCGTCGAGGCCAGGCCCCGCACCGTGTGCGGCGCAGGCTGCAGCCGCACCGTCATCAGCACGGCCAATTGCCGGGCGGTCAGGTCCGGGGCGTCCGAACGCACCGTGGTGACGGTGACGCGCCGCCAAAGATCCAGGGCTTCCACTTTGTTCTGTACGAGGTCCATGCCAGCTCCCTCCGATTGAATCGCAAGTGGAAGATTCGCTGATTTGGTGGTCCTTGCAAGCGCGAAACCACAACATGTTGTGGATGATAAGAGATGGTTAACGCGACATGTTGTTTGCGATGCGGAACGAGGGGCGAGATGGCTCAGCGGGCGCGTCGTCCTACGCCGCTAGCCGAACCGTCCCTTGATCACCCGGTACGCCGCCCGCAGCGCTTGCGCTTCACCGCCTTGCGGGCGGCTCGGCCTTTCCTTGGGCGCCCAGGCGAACACGTCGAAGTGCGCCCAGGCTGACGCGGTCACGAAGCGGCGCAGAAACAGCGCGCCGAAGATCGCGCCGGCGAAGGCGCCGTCACCGGTGTTTTTGAGGTCTGCGATCGGCGACTCCATATCGCCTTCGTACGCGTCCCACAGCGGCAACCGCCAAATCGGATCATTGGTTTCAAGCGAGGCCGCCGCCAATTCCGATGCAAGCGTTTCGTCGCCAGTGAAGAAGGGCGGAATGTCCGGCCCCAGCGCCGTGCGCGCGGCGCCCGTCAGCGTCGCAAAATCCAGCAGTAGCGCCGGTTCGCTTTCGCACGCGCGCGTCAGCGCGTCGGCCAGCACGAGGCGTCCTTCGGCGTCGGTGTTGTCTATTTCGACCGTGAGGCCCTTGCGGCTCGCGATCACATCGCCCGGACGGAACGCGTCGCCCGAGATCGCATTCTCGGCCACCGCCAGATAGACATCGAGCTTCACGTTGAGCTTGGCGCGCATGATGAGCTGGCCGAGCGCGAGCGCGTGCGCGGCGCCGCCCATATCCTTTTTCATCATGCGCATGCCGGCCGCCGGCTTGATGTCGAGCCCACCCGTATCGAAGGTGATGCCCTTGCCGACCAGCGCGACGCGCGGCGCATTCTCATCGCCCCACGACAAATGCAGCAGCCGCGGCGTTTGCGGCGCCGCGCGGCCGACCGCGTGCAACAGCGGATAATTCTGCGCCAGCAATTCGTCGCCGACGATCGCGCCGAACGTTGCGCCGTTCTCGTTCGCGACGCGCTCCGCGGCCGCCTGCAGCGCATCCGGGCCCATATCGTTCGTGGGCGTGTTGACGAGATCGCGGGCCAGCCACGACGCTTCGACGATGCGCGCCGCTTCCTCCATATCCGCCCCTTCGGGCGCAGCGAGCCGCGGCGCCGGGCGCTTGCGCTTCTTGTAGCGGTCGAACGCGTACGCCCCGAGCCCCCAAGCGATGGCGATCGAGGTGCCCGCGAACTCCCGCGGCGCAAAGGCGATGCGATAATCGCCGGCGGGCAGATGCTGCGCCAGCGCGCCCATCACCATGACGTTGGCTTTGTCACCAACGCCGAACAGCACCCGCTCGATCGATCCGTCCGTCGCCGGCACGAGCAGGATGCGCGCATTCTGTGCCTGAAAATCGTGCGCGCCAGCGAGCCGCCGCAGCGTCTCCGAATGCCGCTCGCTCCACTGCTTCCACTCGCCGGAGCGAATGGCGTGGATCGGAACGGCGGAACCGTTGGCGTCGGGAAGGAAGGGGAGAGTCATCAGGTGTCAGGTATCAGGTGTCAGGTGTCAGGCGCCAGAATTTTGCGCCGGCGCCGGCCGCTCTCTGACACCTGATACCTGACACCCGACACCTGCGCCATTAGCTCTTTATTGAGCAAATCCCCGCAGCCTCCGCGCCATGTACCGTCTGCCCGCCGCGCTGCTCGCTGTTTCCGCGCTCGCCGCCTGCGCCACCAGCGGCGGCGGCGAACAAGCGATCGACACCACTGGTGCGCTCGAGGGCGTCCGCCCGGTCGATCGCCAAGCCCGCGAGCGCATCGCCCGCGAAGACATGCTGACGCAAATGGCGTTCTGGGCCGGCGAGTATCAGACCTTTCCGAACGATCTCGAGGCCGCGCAGCGTTTCTCGGAATCTCTGCGCAAAGGCGGCCGCACCGACCGCGCCGTACAGATCGCCGGCGAAGCGCTCGGCCGCTTTCCGGAAGACCGCCAGCTCCTCACCACCTACGGCTTGGCGCAGATCGCCTCGAACCGGCCGCAGGAAGCGTTGCGCCCGCTCGCCATCGTCGCTGCGGCGGAGCCGGACAATTGGCGCGCCCGCTCGGCGCTGGGCGCGGCGCTCGATCAGCTCGGCCGCTTCCCTGACGCGCGCCAAGCCTACCAGGAAGCTCTCGCGCTGCGCCCGAACGATCCGCGCATTCTCACCAATCTCGGCGTCTCGCACATCATGGCCGGCGAGCCGGCCGACGCCGAACCGATCCTGCGCCAAGCCGCCGAAATGCCCAACGCCCCGCCCGAAGCGCGCGCCAATCTCGCCATCGCCATCGCGCTGCAAGGCCGCTTCGACGAAGCCGAACAGATCGAACGCATCGACCTGCCGCCGGCGCAAGCCGCGCAAAACATCGAATACCTGCGCAGTCTGCTGAGCGATCCGCGCCGGTGGGGTGATCTGGGGCGCGCGGGGTAGCTTGTCGGCGCGCCGCGTCTATGACCGCGCGATGCAGGAAGTGCAGGGTGACACACACTCGCGCACCCCTGCGCGGACATCTTGCGCGACGCCTACCGTGAGTGTGTGTCACCCTGCGAGCGCGAGCGCGAGCGCTGAAAGAGAGTGTGTGTCACCCTTTCTGGGCACATGATGAAAGTGTGGGGCGCATCGGCGATGTCGACGGACAACTTCGGGAACGATCGAGGGATATCTAATCAGGCGCGGTCGGGACAGCGACGTTCATGAAGTTTGTATATGTTTCGATGATCGCACGCGCAGAGCGACGGAAGGCCAGTCTCGCGCCCGCCTTCACTGTTCATTGCATGTGCCGTGGAATGCATTCATGAAACGCCGAACGTTTCTTGCGGTGGGATTGGCCGCGCCCCTACTGAGCGGCTGTGGCTATCACACGTTCTCCTACAATTATCGTCTCAAGATTGTTGTTCGCGTTGGCGATCAATTGCACGAAGGCTCAAGTGTTGTCGCTGTCACGAAAATTGTTCGTCCCAACGGCATATGCTACGCCCAATGTTGGAATGGTGGCGTTCGTGCTGAAGCGCGCGAAGCCGCGCGAGAGATGCGATCCGTACGTGCAGTGACGCAAGTGCAGCGCCGCGCTGATCGCGACCGCATCGGCGAGCGCTGACGCAGCTTACTGGCTACCCAAAATCTCATTGATCTGGATCACCGCGGGCCCGATGATCACGGCGAACAGCACCGGCAGGAAGAACAGGATCATCGGCACGGTCAGCTTGGGCGGCAGCGACGCCGCTTTCTTTTCTGCTTCCGAGAGCCGCATTTCGCGGTTTTCCTTCGCCATCACCCGCAGCGCCTGGCCGACGGGCGTGCCGTATTTTTCGGCTTGCGTCAGCGCCATCGCCACGGCTTTGACGCCCGGATGGTTGGTGCGGCGGGCGAGGTTTTCGTACGCCATGCGCCGTTCCGGCAGATAGGAGAGTTCGGCCGTCGTCAGCGCGAATTCTTCAG
>Ga0196971_1001556_pt1 | contig 9929 bp, 7 predicted proteins | sample S1v_1013CmetaG_FD_148660 | JGI IMG/M metagenome (GOLD analysis project Ga0196971, IMG submission 148660) | Soil microbial communities from Anza Borrego desert, Southern California, United States - S1+v_10-13C | ecosystem: Environmental > Terrestrial > Soil > Desert | place: USA: California... | reverse complement strand
TTGAACAACGAACAGCTCGCCGCGCGCACGCTGTGGACGCCTGGCCAGTTCTCGCCGCGCAGCTACGAGCAGGCGATCAGCAGTTCCGACGCGCGCTAGCCAATCATCCGGACGGCAGGGGGGGGGGCACCAGTGAAACCCATCATGCGCCCGGCCGACTGCGATCCTGCCGGGTTTCGCTGCGCTCTACCCAGCCTACGATTCTTTACGCATCAAGGATAGAGGACGGTAGGGTGGGTAGAGCGCCAGCGAAACCCGCCATGCGTCCCGCCTGCGCTGATTCCTCTTCAACCTCACCTGTTTGCATCGCCACGAAAGGGATTGCCGACCCTGGCAAGGTACCACTCGCCGAGCAGTTGCGCGGCACGCAGGTTGAGGTGGTTGCTGTCCTTGTACAACGCGATGCCGGCGGTGTGGGTGATGCACTCTTCCCGGTCGCACAGGACGCGCTTCGGATCGATGACGATGGCTTGCGGGTGCCGTGCCTGCATGCGTTCCACGATGGCGTCGTACCTCGCCTGGCTGGCCGCTGCCGTGGCTGCGGGAATGTGGCAGTTCGTCCGGGCATCCACCCAGCCGCGCGCGCGGTGCAGGATGCAGCGCGACAGGTCGGGCTCGTGGAACGGCACGTCCTTGAAGATGACCGGCCTTGCTCCGGCCGCGACGATGGCATCGACCGCACGCGTCAGTTCCTGTTCCAGCGGGCGCCCGGGCTCCGAAGCCCAGAAGCCGGCCAGCACAACATAATCGAAATGGCTTGCCAGCCGCAGCAGGCCGGCATTGCGCTGCTGGCAGGAATCGCTGCCGCCCAGTTCATTGGGAAGGCACCCGCCCTGCACGTGGTAGACGCCTTTCAGCTCCGCATCCCGCGCGAGCTGCTCGAGGAAAGGCTTCATGTGGTGGGCGTGGGAATCGCCCATCAGCAGCAGCCTCGCCTTGTCCGCGCCGGCGGCACCGAATGCGCAATGCGCCGCCAGATATTCGAGCGTGACCGGCTCGACGTCCTCGGCCCGCACCGAACAGGAGCGTGCGAGGTCGCGCTCGTAGGAGTAGCTGGAAATCAGCTCGCGCAGTTCGCCGGAAAAGCGCTGCGGCATTCCTTCGGTCGCATAGGAGACAAGCCCGACACCGATGAACAGCGATGCCGGCGCGGCATACAGGCGCAGGAAAGTGCTCCGGAAGCCGAGGGCGGGATCGCGCCGGGATGGGCGCTCGATGAACTTCCAGGTCAGGCCGGCGAGCAGGAGCGCGAGCGCGAGTGCGGCCAGGCAGACGGGAAGCGTCATGGCGACATGGCGATACTTCAGGAAAGCGAAGATCGGCCAGTGCCAGAGGTACAGCGAGTAAGAGACCAGCCCGAGCGCGACCAGCGGCCGCATGCGTAGCGCTGCCGAGACGCGGTTGTCCGCCGCGCAGCCGTAGATGAGCAGTGCGGCGCCGAGGCACGGGAAGAGCGAGTTGAGGCCCGGGAAGGGCATGTCCTTGTGGATGAGCACGAAGGCGCCGAGGACGAGGCACAGGCCGAGCAGGGCGAGGCTGGAGGAGAGGCGGCCGGGCGCCGGGGCAAAGCGCCGCAGGGCAAGGTAGGTCAGTGCGCCGGCGATCAGCTCGTGCGCGCGCGACGTGATCAGGAAATACGCGCTCAGCTCGCCCGTCTTCATTTCGGAGAGCATGGCAAGGCCGGCGCCAGCCAGCGCCAGCACGAGGGCGAGCCGCCGGGGCCAGGCGCGATACAGCGCGACCAGCGCCAGCGGATACAGGAAGTAGAACTGCTCTTCCACCGATAGCGACCAGGTATGCAGCAGCGGAAATTCTTCCATCCGCTGCCCGAAATATCCCCAGCTCATCATCGAAAAGAAAACATTCGATACGAAGGCCCAGGAGGCGGCCAGCGAGCTCGTATAGAAGAGGAAGTCGTTGGGGATCAGCAGCCAGGACGAAAGCGCAAGCGTTGCCAGGGATACCGCGATATAGGCCGGAAAGATGCGCTTGATGCGCCGGGCATAGAAGTCGGTGAAGCGGAAGCTGCCGTCTTCCAGCCCTTCCAGGATCAGCCCGGTCAGAAGATAGCCGGAGATGACGAAAAAGACGTCGACGCCGGCAAAGCCGCCCGGCACGAGCTGTGCGTCAGCATGGAAGGCGACCACGCCGAGCACCGCGATCGCGCGCAGGCCGTCGATGTCCTTGCGGTAGCGCTCCGGTCCCCGGCGCGGGACGAGACTGAGCGCGGGCGTGTACCGCGGGCGGGGCGGTGACGCTTCGCCGCCGGTCGCCCGCTCCGAGCTCATGCCTGACCGAGCGCGAGCTTGGCGGTGACGAACTGCCGGATGAAACCCACCACGAAGAGGGTGTTGGTCACCGTGTAGCGCCGGAACAGGCGGCGCGGCTCCGAGCCGAGGCGGTAGAGCCATTCCAGGCCATTGCGCTGCCACCAGAGCGGCGCGCGCTTGATCACTCCCGCGTGGTAGTCGAAGGCGGCCCCCACGCCGATCATGACGGCCCGGACGCGGCCGCGATGGTCGGCCATCCATTTTTCCTGCTTCGGGCATCCCAGGCCGACGAACACCACGTTGGCGCCGGAGGCGTTGATCATCTCGACGATCCGCTCATCCTCTTCCCGTGACAGCGCACGGAACGGCGGAGAATGGGTGCCGGCGATGCGCAGGGCGGGGAAACGTTCGTTCAGCGCGGTCACCAGGCGTGCCAGCGTCGATTCCGTGCTGCCGTAGAAAAAGACCGACTGGCCGAGGCGTTCGGCCTGCTCCAGGTATTTCATCATCAGGTCGGGGCCGTTGATCCGTTCCTGAGCCGGATGCCCGAGGCGGCGCAAAGCCCAGGCGATCGGGGCGCCGTCCGGTGTCGCCATGTCGGCGTTGTTCACCGCGATCTTGAACTCGACGTCGCTAGTCGTGGTGACGACGGAATGCGCGTTGCAGATGCAGACGTAGCGCGACTCGCGCGCCGCGCCCCATTGCGTGATCTGCCCGAGCGCCTCCTCCCAGGTCACGGCGTCGATGAAGGCTTCGAGTACGGCCTCGCCTTTACGCGGCATGAGGTTCTCTGTGCAGGGTAGCGATTGCGTCTTCATAGATGTCCATCAGCATTTCATAGTTGCGTTCGGGGGTGTATTCCGCTTCGTATTCGGCCCGCGCGGCCTGGCCCATGCCGACCATCTGCTGGGGATGGGCTTCGGCCCACGCGATCTTGGCAGCCAGGTCGGCGGGGTCGCCCGGTTCGAACAGCAGCCCGGTCACGCCGTCGCGTACGAGGTCGGCGAGTGAACCGAGGCGGCTGGCGATCACCGGCAGCCCGCAGGAGAAGGCTTCGACGATGGTGCGCGGCGAATTCTCGTAACAGATGCTCGGCAGGACCATGTATTGCGCCCGGCCCATGCGCGCCATGATTTCGGCGAGCGGGCGGTAGCCGAGGAAGCGCTCGCCGAAGGTCTCGCGCGCAAGCGGCTCCATCGGGCCGCCGCCGATCAGTTCGACGTTCGCGGCGCCGCCCGCGCGCGCGGCCGCCAGCAGTACATCCAGTCCCTTTTCCGACGACAGCCGGCCGACGTAGAGGCCGCCGCGTCGCCCGGTCCAGGACGGCTCCGTGTCGGAGGCAACGAAATTGGGCTTGATGCGCATGCGATCGGCGGGCAAGCCGCCTTCGATGTACTTGTTGCGCGCAAAGCGGTTGAGCGCGATGTAGCGCGTGACGCGGTTGCGGTAGGTACCCAGCATGCGGTGTGTTGCCAGCATGGTGGTGACGACCGCCGACTGCATGGCCGAGTCGCGATAGCACTTGCGGGTGACCGAACGCCAGGGCAGCTTGCCGATGCAGTCTTCGCAGTTCTTTCCGTCGCGCAGGAAGATGGCCTGCGGGCACAGCAGGCGGAAGTTGTGCAGCGTCTGCACCACCGGCACGTGCAGCGCGTCGGCCGCCCAGTAGAGCGAGGGCGAAATCAGCGGGAAGGTGTTGTGGACATGGATCACGTCGGGGTGGAAGCGCTCGCACAACTCTTCCACCTCGCTCGCCGATTCCTGCGACCAGATGGCGGAGACGGCGGCCTTGGTGCGCGACATGCGGTTGAGCGCATCGTTATGCTGGCGATACACCCTGACCTCGTGGCCGTAGCGGCGCAGGAGCTCGACTTCCGCTTCGACCACGGCATCTTCTCCGCCGCGGTGCTGGTAGGCATTGTGGACAACCAGGATTTTCATGACGATTCCCATCTTCTTGCGGCCGGACCGGACGTCCCGGCATCGCGTTCGCCCGACGTCCCGCGATGACGTCGGGAACCGGACGATGCATCAGGAATTGTGAATGCTGGGCGTGGCGCCATTCCGTCCTAGATCAAACCTCAGGAAGGTCGGTGGTGCAGTTTTGTAACAATTGTTATCGCCCCGCGCCACCTGCGCTCACATTTCCTCGGCGGTCGCTGCCGCGGTAGTCTTGGCGGGCGTTCCGGCGTGTCTGCGGCGCCACGCGATGAAACCATCGAGGCGGCCGCGCAGCGTCGCATAGCCCAGCGCAAGTTCGTCGCCAAAGGAGCCTTTGAGCAGCGGACGCAGCATCGGCGCGGCCAATCCGCGCAGGATGACCCAGCCCGGCAGGCGGTGCTTGGCGTAGAGCGCGCCCGTGCCGCGCGCCCGGTGGCGGACGGCCGCGCGGGTGGCGGGATCGGCGCGCGGTTTGTCGGGGTTCACCGCGTGATGGACTTCGCCCAGCGGTTCATACGTGATGCGCGCGCCTGAACGCAAGGCGCGCAATGCGAGATCGGTTTCCTCGCCGGCGCCGAACCATTGGCCGACGCCGAGCCGGCCGTCGAAGCCGCCGATCTGCTTGAACAGGTCGCGGTGGCAAAACAGCGTGATCGAGCTGACCGGAATGTCGCGGAAGGCACGCGAGCGTTCCCAGGAGAGGTCGGCGGGCGCGGCCGGTTGCTCATCCTGTTCGACCCAACGCACGATGACGCCGTTGGGCTTGTCAGTGCGGGAAAAGCGTGCAACGACCCGTTCCAGCAGGCGCGGCGCATACCAGCAATCGTCGTCCGGAAAGCCTATCCATTTTCCGCGTGCCGCCTCGATGCCGGCATTGCGTGCATTGGCGAGGTTGGGCGGGCTGTGCTTCAGGTGGCGGACGGTGATGCCGAGGTAGCGTGCCCGGTCCAGGTGCGGCAGCAGCCGGTCGTCACTGTTCTGGTCCACCACCACCACTTCGAAGCGGGCAAAGGTCTGCGCCGCCAGCGAATCGAACAAACGTCCGAGTTCGTCGGTGCGGCCGACGGTGGCCAGGATGAGCGAGACATCGGGTTTCCTCATGCGTGTCCTTTCGCATGGGTCACACGGCGGCGGCGTACGAAGTAGCGGGCGTAATGGCCAAGGCGCTCGATCGGATTGCTGCCGGCATAGGACAGCCTGACGCGGAAGTCTTCGGCCATTGCCGCCAGGCGCGTGCGGGAGGAGCTCGACAGGCTGCCCTCGTGCTCGCGGAAGGCGGTAAGCGGTTCGTCCAGCTGGACCGGCTCGCCCATCTTTGCCAGCTTGAGCCAGAGGTCGTAGTCCATCGCGTACTTGAGCCCGGTGTCGAAGCCGCCGGCCTTCTGCATCAGCTCGCGCCGGACGAAGGTCGCCGGGTGCGGAATGTAATTCCCGCGCAGCAGGCTGGCGTAGCTGAAACGGGGCGCCACGTAATTGTCCGGATGCAGCTTGCCGTCGATGAGTGTCATGGTGCGGCCGAACAGCCAGCCGCGTCCGCTGGTTTCAAGATGGCGCGCGATGCGCGACAGCACGTCGGGGTACAGGTAGTAATCGTCGGAATGCAGGTAGGCGATGATGTCGCCGCTGGCGGCGCGCAAGCCTTCGTTCATCGCGCGGCTGACGCCGCCGCGCACGTTCTCCAGCAGCGTGTACGGACGCGGCAGCGCGCGGATCTGTTCCAGCGTGCCGTCGGTGGAGCCGCCGTCGACGAAGATGTATTCGATGCCGGGATGGTCCTGGGCAAGGACGGACGCGACCGATTCCGGCAGGTAGGCCGCGCTGTTCCAGGTGCAGGTGATGACGGAAATCGTAAGTGCCATGTTTGATACCTGTTTTGATTCCTAAAGGTTGCTGCCCGGAGGCGAGCGGTAAATCTCGAGAAGCTGCTGTGCCGCGCGGCTGGCGCAGCCCAGCCCCTCGGAGGCGAAACCGAAGCGTGTCTGCGGGTCGAAACCGATGAGGTCGGCGACCAGCGAATCCATGTCGTCGTGCAGGCGCAGCTGGCCCGGCGCCGCGGCGTAGACGTCGAGTTCCGGGGTGCCGCCGCGCTTCAGCGCAAACGTCGGCTTGCCGAGGAACAGGCCTTCGAGCACGGTGGTGGCGCAGGGCTCTTCCCACACGGAAGGTACGACGATCGCGCTGGCCACCGATGCCAGTTTCAATGTCTTGTCCGGATCGCACCAGCCGAGGAATTCGATCTGGTCGCAGGCGAACTGCTCTCGCATCGCCTTTTCATCCGGCCCGTCGCCGGCGATGGTGACGTGCATGTCCGGCGGCAGGCGCGGCGCAAGCGCCTTCAGGAACTGGGCCACGCCCTTGGCCGGATAGAGCTTGGCGGCGATGAAGACATGGAAGCCCTTGCGCACCGGCAGCAGCGCGGCGGCACGGCGTACCTTTTCGAGCGCCGACCGGTCGACGAAGTTGTGCACGGTCTTGCCCCACGGGCCGGGGCCGGCGGTGCGCGCGAAGTTACGTGACAGCAGGTCCGACACGAAGACTGTTTTGTGCGCGCGGAAGCTCTCGGCCACTTCGCGGCGGAAGCGCACCACGGCCCATGTCGACACCGCGCGTTGCAGGGCGTTGGGCGAGGGCGTGATGCACTTCGCGCATTCGGCCGGATCGACTGAGGTGCAGACCTCGCCGTCGCGGAAGCGCGTGTGGCGGAAGCAGTCGCCGCCCTGGTCGTGGCGCGTCTGCACGAAATTGATGTGCGGCGGCAGATATCGCGCGACGTTGGGGATATGCCCGTGGTAATGGACGACGTCGTAGTTCGGCGCGTGCCGCATGATGATGCGGGCGAAATGTTTCGCGATCGACGGCCGCTTGGGCGGCATGAACATGCCGAAGCTGATTTCCTTCCAGCCGGCGTGTTGTCCGTTCAGTTCTCCGATGAAGCGGCCGCCGAATTTCCCTTCCTCGCCGCAGACCTCGATCGGATGCTCGTCGCAGCCGAGCAGATCTACCTGATGGCCGGCGCGCACCAGCGCGCGCGCGAGGTTGAGCGCATGCTTGGCGAGCCCGCCCATGTTCGGGTAGGGAATATCTTCGCTGACAATGAGGATGCGCATCGCAGGACTCCTCATGAACGCAGGCGGCGCGCCATTGCCATCATCGCCGCCCGTTCGTCGCCGCCGATGATGAAGAACAGGCCCGCGAGGCCGAGCGTCAGCACCGCCGCAGAGACCACGGCCACGGTCCCGAACAGGCTGTCGGGCGCGAGCCATTTCACCGGAAGCAGGACGCAGATCACCAGGAAGCCGACCGCGAGGCTGCGCCCGAATCCGGAGCGCAGGGTTTCGCCGAAGGCGACCGGCACGGTACGGCCGTGGACGAACACGAGGAAGATGCTGCCCAGCACCAGCGAGGAAGTCAGGTGGCCGGCGGCGGCGCCGACGATGCCGCCGAAGGTGGTGCCGAGGTAGACCATCAGGACGCCGCACAATCCGCTGGCCAGCGCGAAGCGGCCGGTGACGCGCGGGTGACCGAGCGCATCGTTGACCAGCGACGGGATGTTGGTCAGCGAATCGCACAGCAGCGCCAGCGTCATCAGGACCAGGACCGGATAGCCCTGCTGCACGAATTCATCGCCGACCCAGCGGCGCAGGAATTCGTCGCCGGCAAGCACGATGATGCCCAGCGCCGCGAGGTTGATGTAGGTGACGTAGCGCATGACGCCGAGGTAGACCGGATGCAGTTCCGCGATCCGGCCGGCGCCGGCCAGCGCCGAGGCGCGCGGATAGATCACGCTCGACAGGCGGTAAGTCAGCCCGAGGATGCGTCCGGCCAGCGTCACCGGAACGGTATAGAAGGTCAGGGCGACCGGACCGGCGATGGCGCCCACGATCAGCTTGTCGGCGTGCTGGTGCAGGGTGGAGGCGATCTTGCTCAGGTAGGCATAGGCGCTGAACGAGGTCAGCGCGGCACGCACGTCCTTGCGGGGGCGGCAGGGGGCCATGTCCAGCTTGAAGCTGCGGATCATCCAGCACAGGTAGAGCACGTTGGCGGCGGAAACGCACAGGCGGGCGACGATCACGCCGACCACGCCGGCGCCGGCCATCGCGGCGGCCACGGAGGCGAGGTTGACCACCACGCCGAAGAAGGCTTCGCTTTGCGCCGAGCGGTCGTAGCGTTGCAGGGCCTGCGGCACCACCAGCAGGTAGCTCTGTACCTGGGTCAGGGCGAAGCCGAGCGCGCCGAGCTGGAAGGCGAACACCGTCTCGTCGCGCAACGCGTCGGAGACTTCGAAGAAGCGGCCGACCAGCGTCTCGGCGAAGAAAAAGATGGCCGTTGCGCCGAGCAGCCCGAGCGCGCCGTAGAACATGGCGCCGAACCAGAAGGTTTCCGCAAAGCGCCGTCGGTCGCCAGACGCATGGTGTTCGGCAAGGTATTTGATGGCGCCGGAAGTGAGGTTGATGTCGAGCACGCCGAAATACCCGACGACCGAGGTCACCATCGTGACGATACCGAAACCCTCCACGCCGAGCGCGCCGATCAGCAGCGGCACCGTCGCCAGCGCGACGATCATGGGAACGGCGGAACCGCTCAGGTTCCAGAGCGAGTTACGCAACAGCATAGTTCGGATCGTATTGGTAACGGCGCACCTGGACGTTGCGCACGCCCACCGCAATGAAGGGCATGGCCAGCGTCAGTCCGAGCAGCAGCATGGTGCGGAACTCAATGATCGGCGTGCCGATGAGCAGCGTCGGTACCCAGAACAGGAATCCGGCGAAGCCGGCGTCGGCCATCAGCCTCGCATCGCCGGAAAGTGCGTTCCTGTGCCGCCGGTAGAAGCTGACATAGGCCGCCAGCAGGCCGCAGAACAACAGCAGGCCGACGATGCCGGCCTTGAGCACGATGTGCCCGAAGCCGCTGTGGACGAAGCTGAAGTCGTCGCCGTGGTAGGACAGCCGGTCGCGGTCGCCGGTGAAGGTGCCCCACGCGCCGCGCCCGAACAGCCAGTTTCCATCCATGCTCTGCGCGGCAGCGTAGAGTTCGTAGAAACGGCTGTTGCGGATGCCGCGCTCGGGCGCGATGTCGTAGATCAGGGAGGACAGCATGCTTTCGTTGTTGTTGAACTGCAGGCGGTGTTCGTAAAAGATCGAGGCCACGACGGCGAGCAGGGCGGCGCCGAGGATGGCGAACATGAACTTGCGCTTGCCGGGGATGCGCAGGAACAGGAAGACGAACATCAGCCCCAGGCCGATCAGGGAAGAGCGGCGGAAGGACAGGGCGACGGCGGCGATCTCCAGCACCAGGAAGCCGAACAGCAGCGCGCGCTTGAACCAGCCCAGCCTGGCTTCCGGCGACGTCAGCAGCCAGGCGGCGCAGAAGGCGCCGACGCTGGCGACGAAGTTGTCGCTGATGTCGAAGTAGAAGATCTTGATGTCCAGGCCTTCGAAGTTGCGGTAGGGGTTGGCCGTGTCGCCGTCGAACACGAAGTAGCGCACCGCGCCGAACACGCCGCGCGCGGCGGCGAGCAGGATGATCATCCACAGCAGCGCGCGCGAATCCTCCTCGCTGTCGAAGGCCATGATGACGATGTACATGAACACCATCATGTTGATCACGTTGAAGATGCCGTTGTAGCCGAGGATGACGTTGAGCTCGATGCCTTCCATCAAGCCGACGACGACGTGGCCCGCGATCAGGAACACGAAGGCGGCGAAATATTTTCCCATC
>Ga0196971_1001555_pt1 | contig 9940 bp, 5 predicted proteins | sample S1v_1013CmetaG_FD_148660 | JGI IMG/M metagenome (GOLD analysis project Ga0196971, IMG submission 148660) | Soil microbial communities from Anza Borrego desert, Southern California, United States - S1+v_10-13C | ecosystem: Environmental > Terrestrial > Soil > Desert | place: USA: California... | reverse complement strand
CAACGCGTGTTCGCGCAGCTGCAACAGTTTGTGCGCGACACCAACGAAGGCCGGCAGGTGATCGAAGGCCTGCCCAAGCAGCACGAGATTGCGATCATGGTGAATACCAGCCGGGAAACCGTATCGCGCGCGCTGCATACGCTGATGAAGATGAACATCGTCGAGAAGAAGGGCGCGATCCTGATCGTTCATCGTCCGGACCAGCTCAAGAATGCAGCGAATGTCGGGCTGGATGAATTACCGCAGGCGAATGCCGCGGCGAAGAAGCCGGTCAAGGCCGAGAAGCCGGAAAAATCGGAGAAGGTGGCGTAGCGCCGTTTTGGTGGGCTTTACCACGCTACGTTCCTTTGTGCGCTGGTGGGTTTCGCTGCGCTCTACCCACCCCACGATTCTTTATAGAGGACGGTAGGGTGGATAGAGCAAAGCGAAACCCACCAGCGCACAAAGAAACGTAGCGTGGGTAGAGCGAAGCGAAACCCGCCATAGCGCACAAAGGAAACCCACCACACCGCCCATCTGGCAAGAAGCCCCCGAGCGCGTTATAGTGCTGCCCCATGCCACCACACGGCCCCGCGCCGCGCACAATAACAACGACTGCCCATGGCGCACGCCTTCCGACGCTCCCGTTTCCATCGCATCCAGGACGCCCTCTTCGACGAGCGTTCGCCCGCATTCTGCTACGGTCTCGCAGCGCTGCTTGCGATCGCTTTCATCGCCTTCCTGTTCCCGCCCGCTTTCCTTGCCGGGCACGGCGCGTTCTTCGAGAATGGCGACGCCTCGCAGCACGTCGCAGGCTGGCACTTCTATGCCATGGATGCCTGGCGCTTCCCGCTGCTGCATACCGAGCGCCTGAACCATCCGCAAGGCACAAGCATTGCCTTTACCGACAGCATTCCGCTCGCCGCGCTGCTGTTCAAGGCAGCGGCGGTCTGGCTGCCGTCCGGGTTCCATTACATCGGCCTTTGGCATGCGCTGGCTTTCCTGACGCAGGCGCTGGCCGCCGTCTTCCTGGTGCGCGCGCTCGGCGCCCGTCATGCCCTGGCAGCCGGCTGCGCGGCGTTTTTCGCGCTGACATGGCCCGCCTTGCTGTGGCGCATCGGCCATCCGTCGCTGATGACGCAGGGGATCATCCTCGCGGCGTTCGCGATCTACTTCCTCGGGCGGCAGGGCGAGTGGCGCGCGGATGCGGCCGCCGGCGCGCTCATTGCGCTGAGCGTCGTCGCGCTGACGGTACATCCCTATTTCTTCGCCTTCTGCTATCCGTTGTTCCTGGCCTTCCTGGTGGAGCAGGCACGGGGCAGCGAGGGCTGGATGCGCCAGCTTGTGCGTCTGCTGGTGTCGGTTATCGCCATCCTCGCGGTCGGTTTCGTGCTCGGCTACTTCGGACATGGCGGGACGACAACCTTCGGCTACGGCTATTACTCGACCAACCTGCTTACGCCCTTCTGCGGCGGCAAGCTGGTTGCTTGCGCGCAGGAGACCTTGCAGCACCAGTTCGGCGCCTACCAGGTGGCGGATGCCACGGGTGGACAGTACGAGGGCTATGCTTATCTCGGCGCGGGCGTGCTGCTGCTGATGCCGTTTGCACTCGTCGCCGGGGCGCGCGATCTTGCCGCGTCGTTCAAACGTCATCCCGCGCTCATTGCCGTGCTGGCAGGCTTCGGCGTTTATGCCGCCTCCAATGTCGCCTACTTCGGGACACAGCAGCTCTGGTCCTTCCAACTGCCGACGCTCTTCGAGAAGATCACGGGCACCTTCCGCTCCGGCGGCCGGTTCTTCTGGCCGGTCGCTTACCTGTTGCTGTTCGCCACTCTCGCTGCCCTTCTCCGCAAACGTTCCATGGCCGTCGCGGTGCTGATGGCCGTGGCGCTGTGCCTGCAATGGGTCGACACCAGCTTGCTGCGCAACCGCCTGATTGCGATTGCTTCAGCGCCTTCGTCCGGCGACTTGCAGACCTGGAAAAACGTGCTCGCGCAGATAGACAAGGTGAACATCTATCCGGCCTTCGGCTGCGCCGATGGAGACCCGCGCGTGTACCAGTTCTTCCAGCGCGTTGCAGCCGAGCACGGGAAGCTGGTCGACACCGGTTACATCGCGCGCCCGAATGTGGATTGCGCCGCGAACAGGCGCGCATTCGACAACGCGTTCGCGCCGCGCAACCTCTACATCATGCCGGCGGACTATGCGGACAATCCTTTCATCGTGCCCGCTGGCTTTCGCAAGGCGTCGGAGCGAGGCGAATGCGTGAAATGGCGCGCGGCGGTAGCCTGCAAGGCCGGGGTGGTGCCGGGCGACTGGCATGGGCTGGACGCGAAGCCGCTTGCCCCGCTGAAGGAGTACGGCAACTGGCCGGCCGCGGTGTTGCCTACGCAGATCGGCAAGCTTCAGGATGACCGCCTGGTGCCGGCCGCGCCGGACAAGCCGGGATTTCTTTCCTACGGCCCGTACATCGTGCTGCCGCCGGGGCGGTATCATTACGCCATTGCGTATGCAAGCCAGGCCGACGCGACGCAGGAAGCGGGACGCTGGGATATCGTGCTGAACGGCGGCCCGGAAATCGCGCGCGGCGCGCTGCGCGGCACGGGCGGCGCCACCGAACGCATCGAAGGCGAGTTCGACACCGGCGGCGTGAAACTGCCGCTGGAAATCCGGACCTACTTCCCCGGCCACGGCGACCTGCAGCTTGTCGGAATCGCACTGAGAAAAATTTCGCAATGAACGTAGCAACAAACTCCATGCTGGCCAGGCCGGAACGTGAACAGGACGCGAAGCCCTTGATCAGCCTTGTGGTCCCGGTATTCAACGAGGGGCCGATCGTCCGCGCCAACCTCGCCGCCATCCTGGAGGCGGCGAGCGGCAATTGGTACACGCTCGAACTGCTCGCGGTCGACGACGGGTCGCTCGACAATACCGCTGATGAAATCGCGTTGTCGGCGCAGCAGGATGAACGCATCCGGCCCCTGTCCTTCACGCGCAACTTCGGCAAGGAAGCGGCGATCCTTGCGGGGCTGGCCCATGCCAAAGGCGATGCCGCCGTGGTGCTGGACGGCGACCTGCAACATCCGCCGGAACTGATTCCGCAAATGCTTGCACTGTGGCGGCAGGGGCTGTACGTGGTGGAGGGGGTCAAGCAGGATCGCGGCAACGAGACGCTGTCGCAGGGGATGTTTGCCCGTGCCTTCTACGGCCTGTTCCGGCGCTTTGCGGACCTCGACCTGCGCGGGCATTCGGATTTCAAGCTGCTCGACCGCGAAGTGATCGACGCCTACCTCGCGTTCCCGGAACGCCACCGCTTCTTCCGCGCCATCATCGGCTGGGCGCAGTACCCGAGTGCGCAGCTGCCGTTCACGGTGGCGGAACGCAACGGGGGGACGACGCATTGGGGCAAGTTGTCGCTGATGCGTTACGCGATCAACAACATCACCAGCTTTTCGAGCTTGCCGCTGAAGCTGGTGTCCTACCTCGGATTGGTCACGCTCGCTTTCGGCGCCGTCATCGGCATCATGAGCCTGGTGCAGAAATTCAAGGGGCAGGCGCTGGACGGATTCACGACCGTCAACCTGCTGATCGTGATCATGGGCAGCGCAATCCTGCTCAGCCTGGGGATCATCGGGCATTACCTGGCGCGGCTGTATGACGAGATCAAGGGGCGGCCGCCGTATGTGATCAAGCCGCCGCGTAAGGTGCCGCGGAAGTAGTTCGTTACGCTTGGCGGGTTTCGCTTCGCTCTACCCGCCCTACCGTCCTTTATAAAGAACCGTAGGCTGGGTAGAGCGCAGCGAAACCCAGCATGCGCCCCAACCCTCACATCATGCGCTTGGCGGATTTCGCTGCGCTCTACCCACCCTACTTTCTTTTTGTGCGCGAAGGCCTTTGCGCCAGCGCAGCACCGGGCGCTCCACCAGACGCTGCGTGAGTGCGGAGAGCACGATGCTTGCCGCGAGGTAGGCGCTGAATTCGGCCGCACCCGCTGGTTCGCCTATCCATCCCCACTGGATCAGGAAGTGGTTCAGGAATACGCCGTATGAGAGATCGCCGAGCCGGTTGTCCAGCGTGTGCTGCGGGAGCTTGCCAAGCCAGTACACGAGCGGCAGGCCGATGACGAGGCCGATGAGGGTTTCCGGGTTGTACGGCGACATCAGTTTGCCGAAGTGCGAGAGCACGAAGCCGAAGGCGATGGCCGCCGTGATTCCCGCGAAGACGATCGCAAGCCCCCTATTCGTCTTGCGGGAATCGTATAACGCCGACCCCAGCATGAAGAACACCAGCACGCCCGGCAGCAGCCGGTAGCCGAAGGTGTCGGTGTGCAGGCGCCCCCAGGCGGCGGCGCAGAACACCGCGAGGCCGACCAGGAAGGCGAGCAGGCGCAGGCGAAACAGCAGCAGCAGCGGGATCAGCAGGTAGAACTGGATCTCGGCGCCCAGCGACCATGCCGGCGGGATCAGCGTGAACTTGTCGGTGCCGTTGAACATGAAGTAGTTCAGCGGCACGACAATGAGGTTGGCGGCGAGGTCGGACCACTGCGGCGCATGCTGCAGGAAGGCGGTATGCCTTCCCGCCGCCAGGAACCACGCCAGCGTCATCGCGCAGATGGCGAGGTATTGCGGGAAGAGCCGCAATGCCCGGTCGAGGTAGAAGTGCGGGATGCGTCCGATGCTTGCATAGTGGTCGCGCAGCAGCCCGGTCATCACATACCCGGAAATCAGGTAGAAGCAGACGACGGCGACCACGCCGGGGTTGAACCCGGCAATGGCCACGCCGGCGTGGCTGAGCGCGACCAGCAGCGCGAGGATAAGCCTAAACGTTCCGAGCATCGGTGGTCAGCGGGTTGGCGAGGCCGTCGATGATGTTCAGCAGGCGCACCGAGAGCAGCGGCCATTCGCGCGCCGCCACCCACTGCTGGGTCCTGGCGGCCTGCCGCCCGATCTCCGCCGGATCATCGAGGAGGCGCTTGATGCCGCTGGCGAGCGCTTCCGGTTCGGTGCCGGGCAGCACATGCACGGCGCCGGCGACGTCGTCGAAGATGGGCAGTGGCGTCACCGCGACCGGCCGCCCGGCGGCGATGCCGATGCGTACCGCGCCGCTCGCCGATTCCTGGGTGTGCTGATAGGGGTAGACGATCAGGTCGGCGGTCTGCAGCCGCGCCAGGCATTCCGCTTCCGGCAGGAAGTCGGTGATGAAGGTTACCTTGTTGGCGATGCCGAGTTTTTCGATTAGCGCGTCGCAGGCCTGTTTTTCGAGTTCCGAATCGATGTACGGATAGAGCGAATTGAGCAGCAGGAGATGCAACGAGGGATTGCGCTTGGCAAGCTGGGCGAACGCTTCGATCAGCTGGCGCACGCCCTTGTGCGGCAACAGGAAGCCGTAGGCGGCGATGACTTTCTTGCCTTCCAGGCCGCGCTCGACGCGTTCTTCCTGCGAGAGGGATGGCAGCATCGGCAGCACGCCATGCGGGAAGAAGACGAGGTTGCGCGACAGACCGAAGCCTTTCAGGATGTTCATGTCCTGCACGCCGTGCACGTAGAGGCGGTCTGCGCGCGCCAGGGCATCCGCGATGCTCGACAGCGAGAGCAGCTGGTCGCCATGCATGACGTCGCGCGTGGAATGGAAGAAGCAGTGGACGCCGATGCCGGCATCCTTGAGCCGGTGGATGAGCCGGCCCATCGCGGGCAGCGTGAAGAAGCTGTAGTTGAACTGCAGCACCACCGCACGCAGGCCGCGCGCGATGATGGTGTCGTACAGGTCGTCCAGGGTTTCGCTGCGGTCGGTGCTCCAGCAGCGCACGACGTTCGCGCCGTCCTCGCCCAGGCGGTCAACATTGCGGTTGGCGAGGATGGTGATGCGGTCGGAGGTCAGCGCCACCGACAGGAAAGCCGTGTAGGTGGCGATGCCGCAGCGCGTGTTCCAGGTGCTGACCCAGCCGATCGGGTCTTCGCTTCGGAACACCGGCTGGCCGACGAGCGCCGTAATCGCTTCTTCCGTGCGTTCGGCAACGCGGTCCCAGGTGTAGTCGCGCAGCACGCGTTCGCGCGCCGGCACGGTGCGCTTGCGGCGCTCCTCGTCGGTCGCGCCGTGCACGTCGGACATCAGGCGCGCGAGATGGCCGACGTCGGGGTCGGCCCAGACGGAATGCGCCATGCCGAGATGCGTATCGGCCTTGGCGAACTGGAAGTCGACCATCCACGCGGTGCTGTCGTCGCAGAAGTCGGTCTGGCCGCCCCATGCAGTGGTGATGACGGGCAGGTTGAACAGCATCGCTTCGGCCATCGGCAGGCCGAGGCCTTCACCGCGGCTGGGCGCGACAAAGGCGTGGCACGCCTGGTAGAGACCGACCAGTTCTTCCTGCGAGCAATCGCGGTTGACGAGCACCACGTCCGGGTACTGCGGATCTTCCTTGCGCAGGCGCGCGAGCTGCTGCTCGACATCGTTGTGCGGATTGGGGAAGGTCTTGATCACCAGCGACACATCGTCGCTCTGGCGGAACGCCTTGCCGTAGGCCTTCAGCAGCGCGTCGATGCCCTTGCGCGGGAAGCAGGAGGATACGTGCAGGAAGCGGAAGCGCTTCATCTTCAGGTCGGGCGCCTGCGGCTTCACCTGCAGCAGGTGGTCGACGCCGCCGCCGGTCACCGCCATCGGAATGCGCACGCCGTTGTCGCGCAGGATCTTTTCCACTTCGCCCGACAGCACGGTCACGAGGTCCAGCTTGCGGTTGAAGGCGTTCACGTAGTCCGTCGGGAAGCCGGTTTCTTCCCAGCCGTAGGAGTGCATGACGCGGATGCGGCCGGGCATGTCGCTCACGCGCGGCGGATAGCAGAAGCGCAGCGCGACGTCGGGCGGGTTGTGCGCCTCCAGCGAGCGCTTGTGCATGGCGGCGCAGTCCGGGTTGGCGGAGAGGAAAGCCGCGTTGGGCGCGAAATCGCCTGTGCCTTCCATGCTGCGCAGGCCGACGTCGTTGCCGCGCGCGCTCAGTGCGCGGCCGAGTTCACGGTTGACGATGGCCAGGCTGTAGCTGGAATCGAAGGGGCCTTCGATCTGCCAGAACGGCTTGGGCGGCGCGGTATCCGCCGGCGCGGGCGGTTTCGGGCATTCGATGTCCAGCGACTTGAGGTAGTTGGCGAGCTGTCGGCGCAGATGGTCGGGATCGAAGCGTTCCGCGTTGCGGCGCTGGCCGGCGATGACGCGCCGGCGCAGGCCGGGCTCGGATAGCAGCGTATGCAGGACGGTGGCCGCCTCGCGCGGGTCGCCGCTCTTGAGGATCAGTCCGCCCTCGCCCATGGTGTATGGAATGCTGCTCAAGCCGCGCGCCACTACCGGCACGTCGAACAGCATGGACTCGATCAGCGGCATGCCGAAACCTTCGTGCTCGCTCATGCAGACGAAGGCATCGGCCACGCGGTAGAGGGCGAACAGGGTTTCGTTGGGCACCTTGCCCGCGATCAGGACGTTGCCTTCCAGGCCCAGCTCCTGGATGCGCTTGAGGATGCGTTCCTGGTAGCTGTAGCTGCTGATGCCGCCCGCCAGGATGAGGCGCACCGGCTGGTCGGCGTAGTGCAGCAGCTCGGCCAACACTTCGAGCAGGTCGAGCTGGCGCTTGTTTTCGCAGACACGGCCGATGAACAGCAGGTTGACCGCATCGTGCAGCGACGCCACCGACGTCGGGTCCCAGGGCGCATGGCGGATCATGTCGGCATCGACCAGCAGCGGGATGGTCTCGATGTTGCGGTAGTTTGCCTCGCGCAGCTCCATGCTGTTGTATTCGGAATCGCCGATGGCGCCGATGTAGTCCGGCGCCCACTGCACCAGCTGCTGGCGTCCCAGCACGCTCAGGCGCCGCACTTCGCCTTCTTCTGGCAGCAGGTGCACCGGCGTGATGTTGTGGTAGACCATGACCTTGGGAATGGTCAGGTTGTCCAGCCAGGCGACATTGTCCTGGCCCAGGCTGTGGTGCATGAACAGGAGGTCGCCTTGCTGCGGCTTGAACTGACCGAGGGTCTTCACCTCGGCGGCCAGGGGTTCGGGCACGTAGTCGCTGTAAATCTCGGATTCGAAACCGAGCTCGCGCAGCAGGCGGCGCGTAAAGAACATGCCGTTGGTCACGCCGTCGCCCGGCGCGCACGAAGGGCTGTATTGATGAATTGCCTTAATTTGCATAAGTCTTCCAGGCGATGACCGCGTAGTCTTGCGGGCCGTACAGGGCTTGGTTTACGCGGCGCGCCACGTCGCTGTCTTCGATCAGTTGCAGGTTGGCGGGGTACGGGTGCAGGCGCAGCAGTTCCGCGCGGGCAAAGCCGCGCTGGCGCACCATGAACTCCGCCACCGCCGGCACCACCGGATGCAGGTGGGTCGGGTCGGTGTAGAAGTTGCACGCACCCACCATGAGGTTTTCCGGGTTGGGCGTTTCGAAAATGATGAGGCCGTCCTTGCGCAGCGCATGCAGCGCGGCATCGAAGAGGGCGACCAGGGTTTCGAAAGGCAGGTGTTCGATGATGTGGAAGCCCGTGACCGCGGCCACGCTGCCTTCGGGCTGGCGGCGCAGGTAGGCGATCGCATCGTCGCATTCCGCGGCCAGGCCGCGCTCGCGGCAGGCGGAGACCATCGCAGCGTTCATGTCCACGCCGAGCGCCTTGAAGCCTTCGCTGCCGAGCAGTTCCAGCCACTCGCCGCGGCCGCAGCCAACGTCGACGATGCGCGCCGCGGCGTCGCCTCTTAATGGCTCAAGATAAGGCAGATAGACCTTGAGACGGTCGAGGATGTCTTCGCGGGAGCCGCGGAAGGCACGCTCGAATTCGGTGTAGAAGGCGTCGGCGTCGAAAGCGGAAGCTGTAACAGCGTGAGCAGGCGCTGCCGGCGCAGCCTGCGGCGCTGCCGACAGCGCAACGGCCTGCATGTGGCGGCGCAATTCCTGGCGCAGCCCGGCAAGGTTGTTTTCCCGGTTTGCGTCGTTTGCGAGCATGTTGCGCACTGTTTCTTCCAGACTGACGACGCGACGCTCGATATCGAGCGTTTCGAGACGATTGAGGCGCGTACCGATATCCAGCGCGTCGAAGCGGCGCAGGCGGTTTTCGATGTCCAGCGCCAGGATCTGGTCGATACGCTGGTTGGTTTGCGCATGGCTGGTCTGCTGCATCTGGCGCAGTTCGATCATCTGCTGCGCCATTTCGTGCCGGATCTTGTTGATGCGCAGGAGCGCGTAGACCATGTGGATCCCCGGCCCCAGGACCGGAGCCAGCATGATCCGCTGTTTCCACGTCAGCCCGGGCGACTTGATGTGCCGCAACTTGCGGTTGACAGCAACGGCGAAGGGGCCGAGCACGGGTATGCGCTTGATCAGTGCGCGCACGCCCGTGGTCTGGTATGTGTATCCGACTCCGGGGGTGAACTCGACGGCCTTGGGCTTGATGAACAGCGGCTGGGCGCGGTAGCGGTGCTCTGCGACGGTCTTCAGCTTTTGGGTAAGAAGGTCGGTATCGAGTTCGGGATTATTGGGTGACAGCATATTGATAGGAGGCGTGCAACGCGCGGGCGCCGCCTGGTAGGCGCGCCGGCCAAAAGAGTCGAAGTATACAGGACTCCCGTCTGCGGGTTGTCTGGATGCATTCGTTTACGGAAAGTAACAAGTTTGACATTTCGCAACATCTGTTGCCAAATAGTCATGCAGGCTTACTGGTTTCGCCCTAAACATCCGTTCAAACCCTTCGTTCGACAAATATCCCATGATGCCGCCTTTCCTGTTCGGCGCAGCGCGCAAAATATGGCCTTATGTGCCTCTCTCCATCCGGCGTTCGCAATTCGCAGCCCGGCTCAAGGCAAAGGCACTCGGCCCCGCGGCCGAGGTAGAGCATGACACCTCGGCCGCGGCACCTGCACCTGCACCTGCACCTGCACCTGCACCTGCACCTGCACCCGGCCCGAGGGTCGTTTCCAATCTGGAAGAGGTCGA
>Ga0196971_1001554_pt1 | contig 9942 bp, 7 predicted proteins | sample S1v_1013CmetaG_FD_148660 | JGI IMG/M metagenome (GOLD analysis project Ga0196971, IMG submission 148660) | Soil microbial communities from Anza Borrego desert, Southern California, United States - S1+v_10-13C | ecosystem: Environmental > Terrestrial > Soil > Desert | place: USA: California... | reverse complement strand
GCAACACCGGCATCAAGGATGCCATCGTCTACCTGGACGGCGTCGAGGTGGCGCCGGAGCGCATCAACTGGTGGTCGGTGACGCCGGAGCGCATCAAGATCGTCCAGAGGCCGGGCGACGACAACGCGCTCGGCCGCTTCCGCTTCAACCTGACGAACGGCGACGGCATCTTCCTGCACGGCACCAACGACCCGAAGCTGTTCGACCGCGACCTGCGCGCCGCCAGCTCGGGCTGCGTGCGCCTCGCCGACGCCCGCCACGTGGCGGAGACGCTGCTGCGCGCCGCCAAGGTGGACACCACGGCCATCGAACGCCAGCTGGAGAGCGGCCAGACCAAGACCATCGCGCTCCCCAACCCGGTGCCGGTGCACTTCGTGTACTGGACGGCGACGGTGGAGCCCGAGGGCACGGTGCGCGTCCACCCCGGCATCTACGACGAGCCGCCGGCGCCGCCGGCGCCGACCAGCATGGCGCCGGCCAAGCGCAGCGAGTCCAAGACGGTGCAGACCCTGCCGCCCCGCCCGCACACCCACGTAGTGCCGGCGGCGATGTGACGTTCTCGGGGGTAACGACTTGCCCCCACCCTACCCCTCCCCCGCTTCGCAGGGGAGGGAACTCCGCCGCTCCGCCGACATAGCAAGGATAGGCACCCTCCCCCGCCCAGCTCTCGCGCAAGCTTCGCTTGCGCTGACGCGGCAGGCGGATCCTCCGGATCCGCCGAGAGCGGGGGAAGGTCGGGGTGGGGGCAAGTAAGCCCCCTTTCAGCCCATCGGTTCCGGCAACGGCATGCCGGTGCGCTCCATCACCTGGTCCACCACCGCGGCCGAAGCCTGCGCGACCACGTGCAACAGCAGGTCGTCGACCTCGCGCGTTCCGTCGGCGCCGCACTCCATGACGATGCGGACGATCACCTCGGCCTGGAAGTCGGCGCGGCCGGCCTCACCGCCGTCGTAGCCCATGGCGCGGGCCAGCCGGATGGCGATGCGGCTGGGCGGGAACAGCAGGCCCGGCAGGCGCGCCTTGCGGAACAGCGCCTCCAGCCCCAGCGGCCCGTCGTCCCAGGCGAGGCGGACAGCGTTCCCCGTGGGGATGGCGCCGCGCACCGCAGCACCGGCCTCGAACAGCCGGAGGGCGCCGGCGCACAACGCCGCACACAAGAACGGCCCGCTCAGCCGCCCGCGGGCATGAAGGTGGCGGGCCAGCGCCTCGGCCTCGGCCAGGCTGCCGAGCGGCGGCAGGGCGCGGAGGAACGCCGCCTCCCTGCCCCGCTCCACCAGATGCGCCACGAACTGCGGCGACAGGCGGTGCACGGACTCCAGCCGGGTGCGGATCTCGTCGGAGACGAACGCGATCAGCCGTTCCACCAGCGCCAGCGTCAACTCGGGCCGCGCGGCCACGGCATCGCCGATGGCGCGCACGCTGCCGAAACGGTCGACGACGCGGTGCAGCGCCGGCTCGGGCAGCGTGGCGCCGGGGTTGCGCAGCAGCCGCATGACGACCACCACGTTGCCGACCTCGACCAGCGCGCCGGCGACGTTCGCCGGCACCGTCCGGCGGCCGGCGATGGCGAGGTGCTTGCCCGGGTCGCCGCCGGCGACGATGCGCAGCAGCAGTTCGCCCCCCAGCGCCTGCGCGTGGCGCAGCACCGGGAAGGCCACCGCGGTCACGTCCTCGGCCAGGCGTTCGGCCAATTCGTCGGTCAGCAGGGTGCTGTTGTGGATCTGCCAGGCCACCGCCACGCGGACGGCGGTCTCGGCGTCGGCGGCGAAGCGGTGCAGGATGTCGATGGCGAGGTCGCGCTCGACCGGGCTGAGGGTGCCGGCCTCCAGATCGCGGACCAGATGCGCCATGGTCTCGACGCGGGCGGCGGTGGTCCGGGCATTCGCCAGTTCCGCCACGTCCTCGCGCGAGAGGGCGTGTGCGCTCACGGCTGGTCTCCGCTCCTCCACGCCATGCTGCCGGTATCGTAGCGGATCAGGTCGCACCACGAGCGCTCGACGCGGCGCAGGATGCGGTAGGTGGTGTCGAAGTCGGCGGCGTCCGCCTCGGTGCGGATCAGCGCGTCGTTGCGCGCGGTCTCCAGCCGGCGCAACTCCTCGCACAGCCACAGCCCCTTGGCCGACAGCTTGAGGCGCGCCGTCCGGCGGTCGCGGGCGCAGGCGCCGCGGTCCACGTAACCGGCCTCGACCACGTGCTTCAGGTTGTATGACGCGTTGGAGCCCAGGTAATTGCCGCGCTCCAGCAAGTCGCGGACCGACAGCTCCTCGTTGCCGATGTGCATCAGCATCAGCACCTGCGCGGCGCTCAGGTCGTCCACGCCGATGCGGGCCATCTCGAAGCGGACGACGTCCTGGAACCGGCGGTTCATGCTTTCGATGAGCCGCGCCAGATCGTAACAAACGCCCTTGCCGGCGTGGCGCCCGGAGCGGGCATCGCCCGCCATCTGTTCAGCAGCGTTGCTCATGTGAGGTTCCTCGTCATGCCCGCCGGATGCGCGAGCAGGTCCATGTGTATTGCACGCAACTTGTTCCGATTTTGTTTAAAATTGTTGTGATCGAGCTGTGACCACGGACGCGGCATCAGGACGCGTGGCCGCGCATCGAATGGCTTGCGTATGCTCGCCAAGCGTACATCTAATAGTGAAGGCCGCTTCGGCGGCGGAACACCCGGCACGCCGTCTACAAACGCCGGGGTTTGGGAGGAAGCATGAAGCCCAGGAAGGCCCGCCGCGTCCGCGCGGCGGTTGACGGTTCGTCGCCCCCGCCCGATCGCCACCGGGGAGGTGCGGCATGACACCGACCGACACCGGATCCCCCGACTACTTCCACCGTGTCGTCGATTGCCAGTGGGCGTGTCCCGCACACACGCCGGTTCCAGAGTACATCCGGCTGATCGCCGCGGGACGCTACGACGACGCCTATCTCATCAACTGGAAATCCAACGTCTTCCCCGGCATCCTCGGGCGCACCTGCGACCGCCCGTGCGAGCCGGCCTGCCGCCGCGGCCGGGTCGAGAAGGAGCCGGTGGCGATCTGCCGCCTGAAGCGCGTCGCCGCCGACAACAAGCAGACCGACGTGCGTACCCGCTTCCCCGCCGTGCCGGCCGAGAAGAACGGCAAGCGCGTGGCGCTGATCGGCGGCGGCCCGGCCTCGCTGACGGTGGCGCGCGACCTGCTGCCGCTCGGCTACCACGTCGTGGTCTACGACGGCGAGGCGAAGGGCGGCGGCATGATGCGCAGCCAGATCCCGCGCTTCCGCCTGCCCGAGGAGGTGCTGGACGAGGAGGTCGGCTACATCGTCGGCATGGGCGTCGAGACGCGCTTCGGCACCTGGGTCAGCAGCCTCAAGGCGGTGGTGGACGAGGGCTACGACGCCGTGTTCGTCGGCACCGGCGCGCCGCGCGGGCGCGACGTGGACGTGCCCGGCCGGCAGGAGGCGGCGGCCAACGTCCACATCGGCATCGAATGGCTGGCCAGCGTTTCCTTCGGCCACATCGAAAGCATCGGCAAGCGCGTCATCGTGCTGGGGGGCGGCAACACCGCCATGGACTGCTGCCGCACCGCGCGCCGCCTCGGCGGCGAGGACGTGCGGGTGGTGGTGCGCAGCGGCTTCGAGGAGATGAAGGCGTCCCCCTGGGAGAAGGAGGACGCCATGCACGAGGGCATCCCCATCCACAACTTCCTCGTGCCCAAGGCCTTCACCCACGAGGGCGGGCGCCTGACCGGCGTCACCTTCGAGAAGGTCGCAGCCAGGTACGACGAGAAGGGCCGGCGCAGCCTGATCCCCACCGGCGAGCCCGACGTGCACATGGAGTGCGACGACGTGCTGGTCGCCATCGGACAGGACAACAGCTTCCCCTGGATCGAGCGGGACATCGGCATCGAGTTCGACCGCTGGGGCCTGCCGGCGGTGGACCCGGTGACCTTCCAGTCCACGCTGCCCAAGGTCTTCTTCGGCGGCGACGCCGCGTTCGGGCCGAAGAACATCATCACCGCGGTGGCACACGGGCACGAGGCGGCGATCTCCATCGACGCCTTCTGCCAGGGCCGCGACCTGCGCGACCGGCCGCCGCCGCACGTGACGCTGCTCAGCCAGAAGATGGGCCTGCACGAGTGGAGCTACGACAACGACGTCTCCACCGAGGCGCGCCACAAGGTGCCGATGCGCGACACCGTGACGGCGCTGCGCGACGTGCGGGCCGAGGTCGAGCTGGGCTTCGACGACAAGCTGGCGTGGGAGGAGGCGCAGCGTTGCCTGAACTGCGACGTGCAGACGGCGTTCGCCACCAAGTTGTGCATCGAGTGCGACGCCTGCCTCGACATCTGCCCGGTGGACTGCCTGACCATCACCGAGGACGGTGAGGAGCCCGATCTGCGCGGGCGCCTGAAGGTGCCGGCGCTGAACCTCCAGCAGCCGATGTTCGTGTCCGACGCGCTCAAGACCGGGCGGGTGATGGTCAAGGACGAGGACGTCTGCCTGCACTGCGGGCTGTGCGCCGAGCGCTGTCCGACCGGGGCGTGGGACATGCAGAAATTCTTCCTGGAAATGAGCCACGCGGGGGCCGCATGCCACAGCCGCTAGAACGGACCAACGACTTCGTCGTCAAGTTCGCCAACGTCAACGGGTCGGGTTCGGCCAGCGCCAACCAGCTGTTCGCCAAGTCGATCCTGCGCATGGGCGTGCCGGTCGCTTGCCGCAACATCTTCCCCTCGAACATCCAGGGCCTGCCCACCTGGTACGAGGTGCGGGTGAGCGAGCAAGGCCACCGCGGCCGGCGCGGCGGCGTCGATCTGATGGTCGCCATGAACCCGCAGACCTGGGACCGCGACGTGGCCGAGGTGGAGCCCGGCGGCTACCTGCTGTACGACAGCACCAAGCCGCTGCCGCCCAGCCGCTTCCGCGACGACCTGACGGTCATCGGCGTGCCGCTGACCGCCATCTGCAACGCCGAATACGCCGACCCGCGCCAGCGCCAGCTGTTCAAGAACATCCTGTACGTCGGCGTGCTGTCGGCGCTGCTGGACATCGATCCGGCGGCCATCGAGGGCCTGCTGGCGCAGCAGTTCAAGGGCAAGGAAAAGCTGATCGAGGCCAACGTCCGCGCCCTGCATCTGGGACGCGATCACGCGCTGGCGAACCTGCACTGCCCCATCGGGCTGCGGGTGCGGGCGTCGGATGCGGTGGGCGACCGCATCTTCGTGGACGGCAACAGCGCCGCAGCGCTGGGCTGCGTCTACGGCGGTGCCACGGTGGCGGCGTGGTATCCCATCACCCCCTCCACCTCGGTGGCCGAGGCGTTCGCCCGCTACTGCAAGAGCCTGCGCACCGATCCCGACACCGGCAAGGCGCGCTACGCCATCGCCCAGGCGGAGGACGAGCTGTCGGCCATCGGCATGGTCATCGGCGCGGCGTGGAACGGGGCGCGCGCCTTCACCGCCACCTCCGGCCCCGGCGTCTCGCTGATGCAGGAGTTCCTCGGGCTGGCCTACTTCGCCGAGATCCCGGCGGTGCTGATCGACGTGCAGCGCGGCGGTCCGTCCACCGGCATGCCGACCCGCACGCAGCAGTCCGACCTGCTGTGCGCCGCCTACGCCTCGCACGGCGACACCAAGCACGTGCTGCTGTTCCCCGAGGACCCGCGGGAGTGCTTCGAGTTCGCGGCCGCCGCCCTCGACCTCGCCGACCGCCTGCAGACGCCGGTGTTCGTCATGTCCGACCTCGACATCGGCATGAACGACTGGCTGTGCCGCCCATTCGCCTGGGACGACGGCCGGCGCATGGACCGCGGCAAGGTGATGACCGCCGAGGAGCTGGAGGCGGGCCGAGACTTCGGCCGCTACAAGGACGTGGACGGCGACGGCATCCCGTACCGCACCTATCCCGGCACCCACGCGTCGCGCGGCGCCTACTTCACCCGCGGCACCAGCAAGGACCCCTACGCCCGCTACACCGAGGAGGGCGCGGTCTACGTCGACAACATGCAGCGCCTGCTGCGCAAGTTCGCCACCGCCCGCACCCTGGTGCCGGCCCCGGTGCTGCGCAGCGCGGCGCAGCCGTCGCGAGCCGGCGTCATCTATTACGGCTCCACCGCGCCGTCCATGGACGAGGCGCTGGAGACGCTGGCGGCCAAGGGGATGCACGTGGACGCCCTGCGCGTCCGCGCCTTCCCCTTCGACGATTCGGTGATCGAGTTCATCGAGCGGCACGAGACCGTCTTCGTCGTCGAGCAGAACCGCGACGCGCAGATGCGCACGCTGCTGGTCAACGAAGGGGCGGTGGACCCGGCCAAGCTGATGCCGGTCCTGCACTACGACGGCACGCCCATCACCGCGCGCTTCATCGCCGGCGCCATCGCCGAGAAGCTGAACGCGCTGAAACTCGTCCCGCTCCGGAAGGCGGTGTCATGACCTACCTCAAGCCCAAGCTCCACCATCCGGCGCTGCCCGCCAACGCGCTGGGCTTCACCCGGCGCGACTACGAAGGCGCGGTCTCGACCCTGTGCGCCGGCTGCGGCCACGACTCCATCAGCGCCGCCATCGTTCAGGCCTGCTTCGAGCTGGACCTGCCGCCGCACCGGCTGGCCAAGCTGTCGGGCATCGGCTGCTCGTCGAAGACGCCCACATACTTCCTTGGCGCGTCGCACGGCTTCAACTCGGTGCACGGCCGCATGCCCTCGGTGCTGACCGGGGCGAACCTGGCGAATCGCGACTTGGTCTATCTCGGCGTGTCGGGCGACGGCGACAGCGCGTCCATCGGGCTGGGGCAGTTCGTGCACTCGATCCGGCGCGGCGTGAACATGCTGTATGTGGTCGAGAACAACGGCGTGTACGGCCTGACCAAGGGCCAGTTCTCGGCCACCGCCGACAAGGGCTCGAAGAGCAAGAAGGGGGCGCTGAACCCCGATGATCCCATCGACCTCGTCTCGCTGGCCTTGCAGATGGGCGCCACCTTCGTGGCGCGCAGCTTCTCCGGCGACAAGGCGCAGCTGGTGCCGCTGATCAAGGCGGCGATCCGCCACCGCGGCTCCGCCTTCATCGACGTGATCAGCCCGTGCGTGACCTTCAACAACCACGCCGGCTCGACCAAGAGCTACGATTACGTGCGCGAGCACAACGAGGCGGTCAACCGTCCCGACTTCGTCCCGGCCCGCGCCGAGATCGTCGCCGAGACCACGCCCGGCACGGCCAGGGACGTGACGCTGCACGACGGCTCGGTGGTGCGGCTGCGCGCGGTGGCGGCGGAGTACGACGTGCACGACCGCATCGCCGCCATGAACCACCTGGCCGAGCGCCAGGCGGAGGGCGAGATCGCCACCGGCCTGCTCTACGTCGAGCCGGACGCCGCCGACCTGCACGACCGGCTGAACACGGTGGATACGCCGCTCAACCGGCTGTCCGACGCCGAGCTGTGCCCCGGCTCGGCGGCTCTTGAGCGGATCAACGCGTCACTGCGGTGACTGCGGTCTGGGATGAACGCGCTCGGATCAACCGTCATCCCCGTGAAAACGGGGATCCAGGACGAGCCGCGGCAGCGGCGACATGAGGCATGTGGCTCGCCGACGCGAGCACTGGATCCCCGCCTCTCGCGCAAGCGAAGCTTGCGCTGACGGCGTCAGGCGGATCGAAGATCCGCTGAGAGCCTTCGCGGGGATGACGGACGGTAGGGTGCGCCCCCTTCGACAGCGCGTCGCTGCGCTGCCCCTCAATGCACGGTCGTCGCCCGGCCCTCGCCGGCGCGGCGGCCGCGCACGGAGGTCAGGCAGAAGGCGTGCCAGCACAAATCCACCATGGCGGCCGGCACCTCCTCGGTGTCGTAGCCGGCCATGGCGTAGGTGCCGGACGCGTGCGCCATCGCCGCGCCCACGGCGGTGGCGCTGAGCCCGGTCGCCGAACCCACCAGTTCCAGCGTCTGCCCGAGTGCTGCGGCGTCGAAGCGGACGGAAGCCGGGGCGACCGTCATCTCCAGCGTGTCGCCGCGCAGCCGGCCGACGGCGACATAGGCCTCCAGCAGGTCGGCGCGATCCTCCGGGCGCAGCACGGCGGCGACGACGCGGCTGCCCGACAGGCGGCCGACCCCGTCGAACTCGAACACCACGGCGCGCTCCGACTGCTTGGCGTCGGCCAGCACCGCAGCCTTGCCGGCCAGCGAGCCGGCGGAGATGCGCGCCGCCTCCTCGAACATCTCGGGGCTGCCGCCGCCCTCCGTATGGACCACCAGGGGACCGTCGGTCATGGCGACGGTCGCCAGCAGGCGGGCCATGAAATCCACGGTGGTCAGGGGCTCGTCCTCGCCGGTTCCCTGAAGCAGGTCGGTCCCGCGGCGGAGAATGATTTCCGCAAAGCTGATGTCGTCGTCCAACTGTCGTCTCCCGAGGCGCACGGCGCGCGGACGCTAGCGCACCCGGCCGGGCACGCAAAGCCCTGAATGAGGAACCCTGAAAAGCGAAAAGGCTGGACCTGCGTCCAGCCTTTTCGGTCCCCGACGAGCGGGGGCTTCCGGCGACATTTCCCATCTCTGGGCCCTACACACGACGCAGTCACCGGCTGTGCCATCGTGCAAGAGCAACCCGCCTAGCGGATCACCCCACGTGGTCCGGACCAAAGATCGCGGCCACAGGGGAAGAATGCGCCTGTGACAGAAACGAGTCAAAGGCGCAGAGGAGGAGGGTCTAACCCGTTGGGCTCCACCCTCACCCGACCGCCCGGCGAAGCGCCCTTTCGGTCTCCTCCACAAGGCGAAGCACCAACTCCGCCGCCGTCTGGCGCCGCGCCAGCCGCACCCCCTGCCCGGCCCACAGCGACAGGAACTCCGCCCGGCCCTGCTTGCCGGCGGCGACGCGCATCGGCCGGGTCAGCGCGTTCTGCAAGGGGAACGGCAGGATGGCTTCGGCCGCGCTGTCCAGCGTGTCCATGGCGCGGTTGGCGATGCCGCGCGCCGGCCGGCCGGAGAAGGCGCGGGTGACGCGCGTCGCATCCTCGCGGGCGTCCAGGATCTGCTGCTTGTAGGCGTCGGCGACGCCGGCCTCGTCGCAGGTCAGGAAGGCGGTGCCCATCTGCACCGCCGAGGCGCCCAGGGCCAGCGCGGCGGCGATGCCGCGGCCGTCCATGATGCCACCCGACGCGATCACCGGGATGCGCACCGCGTCCACGACCTGCGGCACCAGCGCCATCGTGCCGATCATCGCCGCGCCGAACTCGGCGGCGAAGGTGCCGCGGTGGCCGCCGGCTTCGCTGCCCTGCGCCACCACGGCGTCGGCGCCGGCGCGCTCCAGCGCCACCGCCTCCTCCACCGTGGTCGCGGTCCCGACGAACAGCATGCCGCGCGCCTTGGCGGCCTGGATGGCGTCGGCCGGCGGGATGCCGAAGGTCACGCTGAACACCGCCACCCCGCTCTCCAGCACCGCGGCGAACTGCGCCGGGAACGGGTCGGCCGGCGGGGTCGGGGTCTCCGGTGCCGGCAGGCCGAGTTCGGCGTGGAACGGCGCCACGCGCGCCAGCGCTGGGGTGGGATCGGACGCGGCCGGAGCCGGCGTGGGGGAGAAGAGGTTGATGGCGAACGGCTTGGCCGTGCGCGCCCGCACCGCCTGCGCGGCCTCGGCGATCTGCGCCGGGCTGAGGTACGCCGCCCCCAGCGAGCCGAGCCCGCCGGCCTCGCTCACCGCCGCGGCCAGCGCCGGGGTGTCGCCGCCGCCCGCCATGGGCGCCTGGATGATGGGGTGGGTCAGCGCCAGGCGCTGCATCAGGTCCGTCCGCACCGGCATCGTCTCCTCCTCCTCCGTCGTGTCGGGGAAAGAGTAGGCCGGCGCGGCGTTCGCGAAAAACGGTTTTCCGTGATCGGGGTTATCGGTTCCGGCGATGGCCGGGGGCCGCTACTCCGCCGCGTCGACGTGCAGCACCGCGGGGCGGGCATGCCGCAGGAAGGTGGCGAGCGCGCTGGAGACGAA
>Ga0196971_1001553_pt1 | contig 9949 bp, 4 predicted proteins | sample S1v_1013CmetaG_FD_148660 | JGI IMG/M metagenome (GOLD analysis project Ga0196971, IMG submission 148660) | Soil microbial communities from Anza Borrego desert, Southern California, United States - S1+v_10-13C | ecosystem: Environmental > Terrestrial > Soil > Desert | place: USA: California... | reverse complement strand
CCGGCCCCTCGGCCGGAGCAGGCGCGGTGCGCGCCACCGAGAGCACCGCCGCCTCGAGGTTGCGGCAGAAGCGCTCGGTGTCGAACAGGGGCTCGGTGAGCTTGTTGGCCGCGAGCTTGGCTTTCAGGCCGGCCAGGCGCGGCTGGTCGGTGACCAGCTCGTAGGCGAGGCGCTCGTAGTCCTCCCAGGACCCGGTGACCAGTTCGGGCAGTCCGACGGCATGCAGCAGGCTGCCGGCCACCCGGGCCGGGAAGGCGCCTCCCATGTAGGTCACCACCGGCAGTCCCGCGGCCAGCGCGTCGGCCGCCGTGGTGTGGGCGTTGTAGGGCCAGGTGTCGAGGAAGACGTCGGCCAGCCGGTAGCGCGCCAGGTGGTCCTCGACGCGCGGCACGCGGTTGGCGAAGACGATGCGCTCGGGCGCGACGCCGCATTCCGCCGCGGAGCGCCGGAAGTTCTCCTGGGTCAGGGCGTTGCGGGCGGTGAGCCAGAGCACGCTGTCCGGCACCCGGCGCAGCAGCGACATCCAGACCGCCCACAGCGGCGGCGAGATCTTGTACTCGTGGCTGAACGAGCAGAAGACGACGCCCGCCGGCGGCAGGCCGCACGCCTCGCGGGTCGGCGTCTCCTCGGCGATCTGCAGGTTGCGGTCGGTCGGCAGGTAGGTGTCGGGCAGGTAGAGCACCTTCTCGCTGAAATGCGTCTGGTGCTCGGGCGGGATCACATGGCGGTCGGCCAGGATGTAGTCCATGTAATCGACGGCCAGGGTGCCGGGATAGCCCAGGAAGTTGATCTGGACGGGGGCCGGCCTCCAGGAGAAGATCTCGATCCGCGAGTCCGCCGTATAGCCGGCGAGGTCGATGGCGACGTCGACCTCCATCTGGCGCATCGTCTCGGCGATCCGCTGCGAGGTCCAGCCGCGCACGTCGATGAAGTGGTCGAAGGCGTCGAGCATGCGCCGGCGCAGGCGGCTGTCGTCGTCGATGCCCAGCGAGATCGCGATGGTCTCGAAGCGCGAGCGGTCGTGCCCCTCGAAGATCCCGCACATCAGGTGGCCGACCGGATGCTCGCGCAGATCGGGCGAGACGTAGGCCAGGCGGATCTTCTCGTGGCGATACTCCTCTCCGTTCCAGAGCGGCGTCTTCTTGGCGGGGGGGCAGTAGTGCCTGGCGAAGGTCTTCGCGCAGGCATGGTGGTCCGCGGCGTCGTCGGAGAGCGCCATGAAGGCCAGGGACTTGCAGACCCGCCGCCCCTCCCGGACCCCCGCGACGATCCGTTCGCGCAGGGCGGCGAAATCGGTCCACTCGCCGATGTGCAGCTGTTCGTAGAGCAGCAGCCCCAGCCCGTAGTCGTAGTCGGGCGCCTTCTGGAGCAGATGCTTCAGCATGGCGATGGCCTTGGCGCTTTCCTTGAACTCGGTCAGCAGGATCGCGCAGTTGCCCAGGGCGTTGGGATAGTCCGGATCGATGGCGAGGGCCTGGTTGAAGCGGGCCAGGGCCTCGTGGTGGCGGTGCATGTCGCGCAGCAGCACGCCGCTGTTGACGAACGCCTCGAGGTAGTCGGGCTTGGCCTTGATGGCCTCGTCATAGGCGAGCAGGGCCTGTTCGCGCTGGCCGAGCCCCTGAAGGGTGGTGGCGTAGCCGAGCCAGTTCTGGGCGAACGACGGCGACGTCAGGCAGCCGGTGCGGAAGAATTCCAGCGCCTCGTCGTTCCGGCCGCGCCCGAGCGCGATGACCCCCAGCGAATAGAGCGAAACCGGCTCGTCGGGAGCCGAGGCCAGGATCGCCCGGAATGCCGCCTCAGCCTTGTCGATCTCCCCGCGCAGTTGCAGCTCCAGCGCCTGTGCGAGAGGGTTCGGAGGGGGGTTCCCCATGGGCTCGGCTCTCTTCACGGCCTTCGGCGCCTTTGCTTTCATGTCTGGCAGTTCCGTTCTGTTCGCTGTCCGGCGCGGGAAGGAGCGTCCTGTCCGGATGCACGGCCCCGTGCTCCGATCCCGTGCCCGATCGGCGACCGCCGGCCCTCGTCGATCCGACAAAATACCCAAGACCCGCCGGGCGTGCAGCACCTCAGTGGCCGGCCGCGCGACTGGCCGCGCGGCGGGCGTTCAGGCCGGCACTGCGGACGGCGTCGCGAGTTCCAGAAGGGAGCGGGCCTCGGCATGGTCGGGCTGGTCCTTCAGGATGCGGCGGCAGTGCATCGCGGCCTCCTCCGCCTCGCCGAGCGACGCCAGGACGCGGGCCAGGGCGATCAGCGGCACGGGGTTCCCGGGGGCGAGGGCCGCCGCCAGCCGCAAGGCGTCGGCCGCGGCCGGCAGCTCGCCGGCGGCCTGGAGCACCATGCCGAGGTTGGTGTGGAAGACCCACTCCGTGGGGCTGGCGGCGATGGCCCGACGGATCTGGTCCGCGGCCTGCCGGGCGTCGCCCGCGCGCAGCGCGATCAGGCCGGACAGGTGCAGGGCGGCGGGGTGGTCGGGCCGGTGCCTGAGGACATGATCCACCATCACCCGTGCCTCGTCCAGCCGGCCCTGGCTGTAGAAGGCGTGGGCTTGGCTGCCGGCGGCATCCAGTTCGGCCGCCGGCCGGCGGATCATGTAGATCTGCTCCTCGAAATAGCGGTCGAGGGCGAGGTCGGGCAGGACGAAGCGGGGATGGCGCAGCGGAAACGTCATAGTCCCCAGCGGCAGGTTGCCCAGGGGATGGTCGCTCACCGTGTGGGTGGCGTCCTGGCGGCCCGTGCCCAGGTTGGTGATCTGGTTGACCGACGGGCAGATGTGCAGCCGCGACTGCATGGCGAGGCTGTAGCCGAACTGGAAGTCCCAGGTGTCGATCTGGCCGCTGCGGGTGTTCTCGTAGATCCTGCGCCAGTGGCTGGCGGTATCGTCGGCACCGTAGGCGTCGAGCAGGCGGTTGCGGGCGACCGCCTCGTCCAGCGACGCCAGCGAATAGTCGTAGGCCTGCCAGACCCGGCGCCAGGTCGCCCAGCCCCATATGAAGGAATAGCGCGAGAAATAGTAGCTGTCGGGAGCCTGATAGGACTGGTGGGCGAAGTTGCAGCCGCTGACGATGCCGATCCTCTCGTCGTGGCGGTAGCGCTCCAGCATCTCTTCGCAGAACGGAAAGAAGCTCGGCGCCGGCAGGCAATCGTCCTCCAGGATGATGGCCTCGTCCACCTGCTTGAACACCCAATCGAGGCCGGTGGATATCCGCCACCCGCATCCCAGGTTGCGGTTGGCGAAATTGGTGCTGACCTCGCACGGCCAATCGACTTGGGTGGCGATGCGCCGGACCTCTTCGCACAGCGCGGCCTCTTCCGGCTTGTGGGCGCGCGGGCCATCCGCCACCACCAGCAGACGTTCCGGACGGGCTTCGGCGATGCGCTCGAAAACAGTTCGGGTCACGTCGGGCCGGTTGAAGACGAAGAAGGCGACGGCGGTGCGCATCGGTGCCGAAAACTCCAGGAAAGGGCTGGACATCCACGCATCCATGATTGCCGAACTCGCCGGGTGGCGCCAGCGGCAAACGGTGGACACGGCAACGGGTTCGTGGCTCGACCTGAAGCTCCGCCCGCCTCCGGGATCTGTGCTTGTCCCAGTGATGCGACCTGCGGCTCGACCCGACCTACGGACGCTAGGCCCCGGCGGTGTCGCGCAGAAGGACGGGGGTGTTCCAGGGGGCGAACGGGATCATGCGCCCGGCCGCGGCGTCCGGCCGCAGGAAGACGCTGGAGCGCTCGTTCAGCATCGAGGCCGCCACCGAGAAGCTGCTGTTCGACGTCATGACCACGTCCGCGGTGCTCAGGACATGGAAGTCCAGGAGGGTGCTGGCCGTGGCATCGGCCGGGACGAGATCACGGTGCGTGACGGGGTGGAACTCCTCGAACCCGCCGATCGCGGCGTCGAGGTCGTCGCTGGCGATGTAGACGACCGGATTGTGGAGCCGCGGCAGAAGAGCCCGCAACTCCGCGACGTACCAGTCGTTCGGCGGTACGAAGAAGATGGACGGGCCGTAGTCCCCGCGCCGGAGGTGGATCGCCACGACCGTCCTGTCCGCCGCGTGCAGGGGGGCTGCCGCGGCCTTCGCCCAGGAGAGGAGGTCCGGCCGGAACCGGAACAGCTTTCGGAAATGGTCCCGCTCGGCGGCCAGGGTGTGCGTCTTGTACTGGAAATAGCCCCAGACGTCGGCATTCCCGCACGCCCTCACCGTTTCGAGGAAGGCGTCGGGGTATTCGGCCGCCATGTCCTCGGTCAGCCTCGGGTAAGCGGCCGAGATGCGCCGCGGCTGGGGCAGGTCGAAGACCTGTTCTCCGGCCCATGGCGGCGTTTCGACGATGGCGTCCAGCTTCTTTTCCAGGAGGGAGAGATAGAAGTACTGGAATATCTGGTTCGCGAGCCGGCCGTTGCTTCCCAGCGTCTGCATGGAGATCCGCGGCCGGCGCACATAGAAGGCATCGCCCCACGTGCCGTGGTGCCGGCAGACCTCCTCCGCGCGGCGGAAGCCGTGCTCCGCGAGGAACTCGTCGATCTCCCAGATGAGGGAGCATCCCTCGTAGAGTTCTTCGTAGTTCACTTCGGTGATGATGCCGTCGAAGCGATGCAGGATGTTCGCGGCACCCTTCAGCGTCGCCAGTTCGGCGCCCTGCACGTCGATGGCCAGGATGTTGTAGTCGTCGGGCCGCAGCGCTTCCCGGTTTGCCACGGCCTCGAGCGTTTCCGTGCGGACCTCGATGACCTCCTGCACGACGATGCCGGGATACAGGTCGGTGTGGGTCTTCGGCTTCAGGATGGAATTGCTCTGGTCGGACGACATCCGGAAGAAGCTGACCACGCCCTCGCTGTCGGAGACGGCGGTCTGCACGCACCGGACGTTGGCGTTGTCCGTGAACTTGGACGCGAGACGGGTGAACGTCGCCGGGTCGGCCTCCACGAAGAAGACGCGGTCCACTCCGGCGCGGCGGTAGTTGTCGTACTCCTGGCCCTCGTTGGCGCCGACGTGGATGATGCCCCGCGGCTCGATCCGGTGCCGGGCGAACAACTCGGCGTAATCGAACATGTCGGCGCCGTCGTTCAGCAGGCGGCGCCGATGGCGCGGCGCAACCGCCAGGTATCGCCTGTACTGGAAGTCCTCGCACGCCGGCAGGAAGTCGTCCAAGACGCCGAACTGCCCCGCGTCCTGCCGCAGGATGGTGTAGCCGTGGCCGCGCAGCAGCGCGTGCACCTCCTTCAGGCTGGTGCCGGCGTCGGCGTAGGTGCCGCCGTATTCGAACAGGATGTAGTCCAGGGCGCGGCGCGCCAGCAGGCCCGCCGCCCCACGCAGGACCTCGAGTTCGTTGCCCGCCGTTTCGAGGTTCACCAGGTCGACGTGCGGCAGGCCCGCGGCCGCGCAGTAGGCGTCGAGAGTCGTCGCGGCGACCGTGGTCCGCCGCGGCGTGGACAGGATCCCCGAGGCTTCCACCGAGATCCTGCGGTGCATGCCGCTCAGCCCGGGCGCCCCGTCGTAACGGTAGAAATCGCCTGCCCCGGCGCTCCCGCTCACGGCGAAGGGGCTGCACAGCACCTTTCCGGCCGCGATCGCCCCCGAGAACCGTCCGACGAGGGACTGGAAGGCGGTGGCGTCGGGCTCGAAGGCGTGGATGCGTGCATCGGCCCTAAGATTCAGGATCGCCTCGCTCCAGTCGCCGCTGCCGGAACCGACGTCGAAGACAACGGGACGTCCGGGAAGCAGCAGCCCAATGATCCGCATTTCATCGACGTGGGGGGTGGTCGGCAAGTGGAGAACTCCGAGGGGTAATATGCCGGCGAGTATAGCGGCACCATGCGTTAACGGAAACTTTCGGCATTGACCTCGATCACCGTTCCCGTCTGTGCTCCGGCCGAACATCGGCACGCGCCGATCGGCGCCGGCCGCCCCGGGTGTCTTGCCGTCCGGGCCCGGAGCGGGGCCCGGGAACTTGAGGCGCAGCCGTTTGGGCTTGGCGGATGCCGCTCATGGGCCCAGAATGAGCGGTGTTCCACCCCATCCGGGGCGGCGGGGCGTTGCCCCATGGGAATTACAACCGGCGGCCGGCAGTGGAGCTGTATACAGAGCGCCTCGGCGAACGCACTCGGCGACCATCACACGAAAAGACAAGGCAATGACAACTCTCCGCGGCTATGCCACGCGCGTCATGGTGACGGGTGGCGCAGGTTTCCTTGGCTCGCATCTGTGTGACCGGCTGCTCGCCGCCGGGTGCGAGGTGCTCTGCGTCGACAACTTCTTCACCGGGAACCGTGCGAACGTCGCGCACCTCTTCGGCCACTCCCGCTTCGAGTTGGTGCGGCACGACGTGACGTTCCCGCTCTATGTCGAGGTGGACCAGATCTACAACCTCGCCTGTCCGGCCTCGCCCATCCATTACCAGCACGATCCCGTCCAGACGACGAAGACCAGCGTGCACGGCGCCATCAACGTGCTGGGCCTGGCGAAGCGGCTGCGCGCCACGATCCTCCAGGCCTCGACGTCGGAGGTGTACGGCGATCCCGCCGTCCACCCGCAGCCGGAAGAATACTGGGGCAACGTCAACCCCATCGGCCCGCGGGCCTGCTACGACGAGGGCAAGCGCTGCGCCGAGACGCTGTTCTTCGACTATCACCGCCAGTTCGGGCTGCCGATCAAGGTGGTCCGCATCTTCAACACCTACGGCCCGCGCATGCACCCCAAGGACGGACGCGTGGTGTCGAACTTCATCATGCAGGCCCTCTCGGGCGAGCCGATCACGATCTACGGCGAAGGGTCGCAGACCCGGTCGTTCTGCTACGTCGACGACCTTCTCGACGGCATGGTCCGCTTCATGGCGACCGATCCGGCCTATCCGGGCCCGCTGAACCTGGGCAACCCCGGCGAGTTCACCATGCTGGAACTGGCGGAGCTGGTCATCCGGCTCACCCGCTCGTCCTCGAAGATCGTCCACCAGCCGCTGCCGCAGGACGATCCCAAGCAGCGCCGGCCGGACATCACCAAGGCGCAGTCCCTGCTCGACTGGCAGCCGCGCGTGTCGCTCGAAGAGGGCCTGGAGCGCACGATCGACTACTTCCGCAGGTACGTCGTGGCCTGAGTCCGCCCTGCGGCCGGCTGGGCCGGCCCAGCATCCTCGTCCGCAAGGTGACCGACGGCGTCCGCCGCCCCTGACAGGGCGCCGGGCGGTGCTTGAACGCGTTCGGCGCCGGTGGCGACGGGCAACCGTTATCATGTTGATGAACAATAGATTGCGGCTAAAAACCAGTAGCCGCCCCACGGTGTGATGTTTGCGCAATCCCGTTGCCGGGGAGCAGAGCGCCGCGTCCGGTGCGGCGCTTCAGGGGGTACGCGCGGCTGTTCGGATGGGCCGTCCGGGCGGCCGGACGATCCGGCGCCCCATGCGGAAGCATAGAGGCATTTTACCAAACGGCCGTTACGTGCGAACGGCGAGTTCGGTAAAATAGCCCTGCCGCCCCCTTTGCCGAGGATTCCATTGTCGCTGCTGGCTGGTTCAGTAGAATCGGCCCGTTTCCTGCGCTTTGGTGCGCCAACCCGGCCGAATTGCTGGGTAGATCGGTGGAACTGCTGGACGGTTCCGTACAACGCTTGCCGGCCTGTTCGCCGTCGGCCCCCGCTCACGTCAGACCGCGCCCTCGGCGCTCACGCCAGGAAACCTAAAATATATTATGCCTCAACTCGCTCAGTTTTATATCTGGGAAGGGAATGAACGGAGGATAGAAGCGCCCGTGCCGGCTGAATAGGCCGTAGACCCATGTGTAATCCTCTTTGAATATGGGGGCCATTCGTCCCTTTATCGTCTTGCTCCAGGCAACGTTCGGGTTTTGGCGCATTTTGCCCAGGTCATATGGCTCCCCATCCGCGGTCAGCGCTATCCAACGGTAATTTGAATCGACTGCAATCCAGCCTCTTTCCGTGAGGACCTCAGACAACGCATGCGATGACACTTGAGGAGTGAGCAGAGACCGCAACGCGGAAGCGGTCGTCTCGGTGCTGTAAACCGCCACATGCCGGGTTTCCATGCCATGTAGGCGCAGGATGGTCTCAATGGCGTGGCTGCGATCATAGCAGAGACCCCGTCCGGCCTTGACGAGTTCGCTAAGCTCCCGCGTCTCGTCCAGCGGCAGCCCCTCATCGATGGGAGCGGCACGCAAGACGGCGTCCTGAACAGCGATGATGAGAGCCAGTTCAGCCTCAAATCCTTGCGGCTTGACGAAGGGAACTGCCGGATCAGACGTGCGGTTCGGCGCCATGAGCGCCACTGCCGTCTTCACGTCGAGAGGCGCAATCTTCGACGGCACATCGTTCCAGGCGAGGAACGCCACTGCGGACACAACGAGCAGCAAGAGGGCGAGAACGGGGGTGCGGCGGTGGCCTGCGGCACGGGAACGAAGCATCGTAGAACCATGTTATATTATCGTAGAATCATATTATATTGTTGATATTGGCCGCACAATGCGTGCCATGTCCGTCAAGGCGGTGGACATTGGGAGGTGGTCGGGAGCCCTGATCCTGCCACATCGCCGCCCTGGTAACTACCCTATCCCCTGAAACCGGCAAGGAGTGCGCGGCACGGGCGAGCCGCACGTCGGCAGCGTTTCGCTCACTTTCAGGGGCCAAGCGCCGCGGGCGTCGATATCGGATGGACAATGTGGCACGAGACGTGTAACCGCACCCGGCGAGCGATGCGGGTCCTGAACGAGGAGAGCCGCATGGATGCAGCGGGTGGGAGTCCGGAACCCCTGGGACAGGCCGTCTTGTCGCTCGAAGCGGCATCGCTCGATCTGCGGCGCGGACCATGCGGCCGTGCTCGATCGCTTCATGGAGAGGCGCGGCCTATGGAGCCGGAGCCTGGAAAAGGTGGCTGATGTGCGGCATTGCGGGATTTTGGGATCTGAACGCAATGACGTCCAGCGGGCAGGCCGGACGTATCGTGCGCGGCATGACGGATGCCCTGCGCCACCGCGGCCCGGACAGCGCGGGCGCATGGGTCGACGAGACGACGGGAATTGCGCTTGGCCATCGCCGGCTCGCCATCGTCGATCTGTCGGAACACGGACATCAGCCCATGTGGTCCGCCAGCGGGCGATACGTGATCGTCTACAATGGCGAGATCTACAATTTCCATGAATTGCGGGCCCAGCAGGAGGCTCGGGGCTGCCGCTTCCGCGGCCATTCCGACACCGAGGTCATTCTGACGGGGTTTGACCTCTGGGGCATCGAAGCAACCATCCCGCGCCTCTCGGGCATGTTCGCCATGGCCGTCTGGGATCGCGAGGAACGCCGCGTCGTCCTCGCCCGCGACCCGCTGGGGATCAAGCCGCTGTACTGGAGCCTTCAGGGCAGCCTCCTCCTGTTCGCCTCGGAACTCCGAAGCCTGGACGCCCACCCGGATGGGCGGCGCGAAGTGGATCGCGACGCCCTCGGCGCCTATCTGGGCTTCGGCTATGTTCCCGCGCCGCGCAGCATCTTCCAAGGAGTCGGCAAGCTCGAGCCGGGGCACATGCTGACGCTGACCGGCGACGGACGGTCGGAACTCCGCTGCTACTGGGACCTCAGGGCCGTCGCCCGCTCGCCGCGCCAGAACGTCTTCATCCGCGAGGACGAGGCTCTCGATGCGCTGGACGGCCTGATGCGCCGGCTGGTGCGCGAGCACATGATCGCCGACGTGCCGCTCGGGGCGTTCCTGTCGGGCGGGATCGACAGCTCGGCGGTGGTCGCCATCATGCAGGCGGAATCCGCCACGCCGGTGAAGACCTTCACCATCGGCTTCGAGGAGGGAGGATTCAACGAGGCGGAACACGCGAAGGCAGTGGCTGCCCATCTCGGCACCGAGCACCATGAGCTGTACCTCACCGCCAGGGACGCTCTGGACCTGATCCCCCAGATCGCCAGCTACTACGACGAACCCTTCGCGGACAGCTCGCAGATCCCGACCCTGC
>Ga0196971_1001552_pt1 | contig 9958 bp, 10 predicted proteins | sample S1v_1013CmetaG_FD_148660 | JGI IMG/M metagenome (GOLD analysis project Ga0196971, IMG submission 148660) | Soil microbial communities from Anza Borrego desert, Southern California, United States - S1+v_10-13C | ecosystem: Environmental > Terrestrial > Soil > Desert | place: USA: California... | reverse complement strand
AAGCAAACCGCTCGCCACCAGCGCCCACTGAAGGAGCCTGGCCTTCTCGGCACGCTCCCGGCGGATGGCCCACCAGTACCAGGCTGCGATGGCCAGCAGAGCCATGCCTGCCCCGACCATGATCTGGAAGGCGAAGTGGGTGACCGGGACGTTGGGCCACTCATCCACGGGAACCTTGTCGAGGCCCGTCACTTCGGCGTCGAAGTCTTCATGGGCCAGGAAACTCAAACCCTTGGGAATCTCGATGCCGTATCGGACCGTGCGGGTTTCCGGGTCCGGAATGCCGCCGATCAGCAGGGGAGCGCCCTTCTGCGTCTCGAAGAGAGCTTCCATGGCGGCCAGTTTGGCCGGCTGCACCCGGGCCGTGGCCTGGGCGCTGAAATGGCCCGTCACGGGCATGGCCAGGGCCGCTATGAGACCGACGGCCAGGGAGATGGCCACGGCGGCCTTGCGCATCTCATCCCAGCGGCCCCGCAGGCGCCCCCAGGCGTAGACGCCGGCCACCGTGAACGCCGAGGCGGCGTAACAGGAGAAGGTGGAGTGGATCATCATGATGGGCCACTGGCCGTTGCGGAACAGGGCGCCCACGGCATCCATGGCGGCGGGGTTCGTCTGGAGAACATCGACGCCGACGGGGTTCTGCATCCACGCATCGGCCGAGACTACCAGTATCCCCGACACAGCGCCGGAGATGGCCACGACCACGCCCGTAAGCCAGTGGGCCCGGGGGGAGAGCCGCTCCCAACCGTAGAGGTAAAGGCCCAGGAAGATGGCCTCCATGAAGAAGGCGTAGCCCTCCAGGGTGAAGGCGGGACCGAGGGTGCTGCCGGCAAAGCCCATGAACTTGGGCCACAGCAGCCCCAGCTCAAAGGAGAGGGCCGTGCCGCTGACGGCGCCGATGGCGAAGAGAATGCCGGTGGCCTTGGCCCACGTGCGGGCCAGGCGGCGGTACCGGTCCTCGCCCCGCTTGAGCCAGAACCATTCGGCAATGACCATCATGAGGGGCAGGCCGATCCCGAGGGCAGCGAAGATCATGTGGAAGCCGAGGGAGTAGGCCATCTGAAAACGTGCTGCCAGTAGGTTGGACAAGAACGATCACTCCTTGGGGCCATCCGTTGCGAAGGTGTCTTTGTTCAATGTAGAACAAGAGCGGGTAAGAAACAACCCGGCGCAGGCCGCGGCTGGCCCGCACCGGGATACTGCATGGGCCGGATCGCGAAAATCGATCTATAGCTCCTGGTCAAGCTGGGGAATCCGCAGGTTCAGGATGAGGTCAAAGAGCAGCCCCGCCTGCTCGGCCTGCTGGATATGGCCTGCGGTAACGCCGGCGCCTTCGCTGATGATCAACCGGCCATCCCTGTCCCGCAGGCTGCGCGACATTTCCTTTCCGACAATGACCTTGTACCAGTGGGGCGGAGCGTTCTCCACCCCCTGGCCCACCCGCAGCCTGGGCGCCGGCGGGTCAGGGACCACGTCAAGCCCGGCGGGAACGCCGTCGCGGCCGGCCACCGTCCGGTAGAGCACCGCCACCAGCTGGCGAAGGGACTCAAACTCCTGGCGTAGGTCGGCGCTCAGGCGGACCGACTCGAGCCGGGCATCTCCCTGGTTTCCCGCGGCCACCTCCGAATCGGCGGCGAGCCGTGCGGAGAGCACGGCACGGGCGGCCCTTTCCCTCACTAGCTTGCCCCGGAGCACCTCCACAACGTTGCGCAGGGTCTCCAGGCGGCCTTTCTGGCGGATGATCTCACTGCGGAGCCTCTGGGTATCCGATCGCTCTGCCGTCAGGGCTGCCTCTGCCTGGGAGAGGCGGGACCGGAAGCGCTGCTCCTGCTCGGCTATGGTCCGGCGGACCTGCGCAGCGGAGATGCCCCACAGGGCGCGGCGAAGTTGGCCCGGCTTGGAAGCCGCGGCCCGCGTCAGAGTGCGGCGGAGACGGTAGAGCTTCAGATCCGACCGTTTGGCCATCCTGGTCCCCCCTCAAGTGGATTGGGGCTGCGGGACTCGCCGGGTCCGGGCTTGAGGAGCGGTGTGAGCAGTTCCCACACGCCGCCAGCAATCCGGCGGCGGAGGGTACGACACTCGTTCAGGCTCTGACGCAGGGCAGCCAGAGCAGGGTCTCCGTCTGGCTCGACAGCAGCCGGGTCAGTGGGGCGCAGGGCTGCGGCCTCTTCTGCCTCCAGTCTGGCCACAGCCTCGGCCAGCAGCTGGAGGTACCCTCGCAACTCAGCGTTCAGCGCCTGCGCTTTGGCCAGCTGCCGTTCGGTCTGGCTGATGGACCGGCCAAAGCCGACCTGATGGCGATGAAGCTCAGCCCGGGCATCCGCCTCACGGATGCCGAAAGGTCTGCGGCTCCACTTCATGTGGTATGCACCTCGGTTCCCAGGTCCAGAATACGTTGTAACTATCCCATAGTTATAATTATCCCTGTTCGTGGGGAGTTTTGTCAAATGGATAGACTGTGGTTCCGAACAAATGTTCTAAGCTCCTGCGACTTACAGGAGGAATCAGGCACGCGCTGTCGAAATCGAGGAAGATGGTAGGGAGGTGCAAGCGGCTTGCTGCGATGCTTCGTAGCCGTCGAGGTGGCCGCTCCGTCGCTCCGGCGTGTGCTGGAAGGCGTGCAGGGCGAACTGAGACGAGCCTTCGGAACGCCGGACCCCGTGAAATGGGTCCCGGCGCACCAGTTCCATTTCACCCTGAAGTTCTTCGGGGAGATCCCGGAGGAAGATGCACGCCGGGCAGAAACTGCCATGGCTCGTGTGGTTGCAGGGGTGCGGGCATTCCCGGCCCGCGTACAGGGGCTGGGCGCGTTTCCGTCTGCAGAGCGGCCCTCCGTGATCTGGGCGGGCATGGCCGAGGGTGCAGAGCCGTTGGTGGCTCTGGCTGCCGCCGTGGAGCGGGAGATGGCTCTGGAGGGCTTTCCGGTGGAGCGGCGGCGCTTTCAGCCGCACCTGACCATTGGGCGCGTACGTGAGGGGGCGCGAATGCCGAAGACCGTTCCCGAACTGCTGCTCCGGAACGCCGACCGAGACTTCGGTTCGTGGCGCGTCGACCGACTGGTGCTCATGAGGAGCGAACTGACCCCCCGAGGACCCATTTACTCGCAGTACGCCGTCGCGGCTCTCCGCGAGGAGATTGGGCAGGTCTGAGCGACAACAAAAGTAGACAGCCCCTCCGGGGGGATTGCCGAACACGCAATCGTCTGGTATACTGGCGACGAATTCGCTGATGGTAAAAACTGGTAACAGATATGGGGAGGCTGCGGGTCAATGGCGTTGGAAGCCAGCAAGCAGAAGGCCATCGATATGGCCATGGCGCAGATTGAAAAGCAATTCGGCAAGGGCTCCATCATGAAGCTGGGCGAGCAGGCGGCCAGGTCCCATCTAGAGGTCATCCCCACCGGCTCCGTGGCCCTTGACGTGGCTCTTGGCATCGGTGGCCTGCCCCGCGGCCGTGTGGTCGAGATCTACGGGCCTGAATCGTCGGGCAAGACGACCGTGGCCCTGCACTGCATCGCGGAGGCGCAGCGTCTGGGCGGCGTGGCGGCCTTTGTGGACGCAGAGCATGCCCTCGACCCCCAGTACGCCCGGAACCTGGGCGTTGATATCGACAATCTGCTGATCAGCCAGCCAGACACCGGCGAGCAGGCCCTGGAGATCACGGAGACGTTGGTGCGCTCCGGCGCCGTTGACATGGTGGTCGTCGACTCCGTTGCGGCCCTGGTGCCCAAGGCCGAAATCGAAGGCGAAATGGGCGACTCCTTTGTGGGCCTCCAGGCCCGCCTCATGTCCCAGGCCCTCCGGAAGCTGACAGGCTGCATCTCCAAGTCGAAGACCATCTGCGTGTTCATTAACCAGCTGCGTGAGAAGGTCGGCGTCATGTTCGGCAACCCCGAAACGACGCCCGGCGGCCGTGCCCTGAAGTTCTACGCCTCGATCCGCCTGGAGGTCCGCAAGTCGGAAGCCCTGAAGACGGGCACCGAAGTGGTGGGCTCCCGCACCCGGGTCAAGGTGGTCAAGAACAAGGTGGCCCCGCCCTTCAAGCAGGCCGAGTTTGACATTCTCTACGGCGTGGGCATCTCCAAGGAAGGCAGCCTCATCGACATTGGCGTGGAGCTGAACCCGCCCATCATCGCCAAGAGCGGCGCCTGGTTCTCGTATGGCGACCAGCGCATTGGCCAGGGCAAGGAGAATGCCCGCGACTGGCTGAAGCAGCATCCTGAGGCCGCGGCCGAGATCGAACGGAAGATCAAGGAGCGCCTGATGGCCGGCACCATCTCCACACGGACATCCGCCCCTTCGACGGACGACAGCGGTGACGACGAGTAGATCTACGGGGGCCCCTTCGGGCGGCCCCCGTCGCCGTACGGGGGGCGGCCGCACACGGCGGCCCCCTGACCTTGAGGCGCTGGCGCAGCTTTCGGGAAGCATTACGGCCATGGAGCCCCAGGAGCATGACCCCAAGCGCCGGTCGATCTTTGTGGACGGGCAGTATGCGGTAGGGCTGCACGAAGAGACCATCATCCTCGCCAGGCTGAAGGTAGGCATGGCGGTGGACGGGCCGCGCCTCATGGAAGTCCTGCGGCGCGACGAGGCCAAGCGGGCCTGGGACGACGCCCTCGGCATACTGGCCGCGGCCGCCCGTTCCCGGCGGGAAGTGGAGCAGCGGCTCCGGCGCCGGTACGGCGAGGAGGTTGCCGCCGAGGTCACACAGCGTTTGGCCAACGGCGGTTGGCTGGACGATGCGGAGTACGCCCGCAGCTATTGTAGGAGCCACAGCGAGTTTGGTGCCCGGCGCCTGCTTCAGGAACTGGCCCGCCGCGGCGTGCCGCGGGAAGTGGCCGGCTCCCTTGTGCAGGAGTTGACGGCGGAGGTGGACAGTGTTTCGCAGGCCCGGGAAGCTGCTGCTGTGCGCCTGGACCGCATGACCGGCGTAGACCGGGACACAGCTCAGCGGCGCCTTTCGGGCTTCCTGGCCCGGCGCGGGTACGGGTTTGATGTGATCGGCAAGGCCCTGCAGCCCCTGCTGCAGGATCTTCCCCGGGCGGCCGCGTCGAAGCGGCGCAGTGGCTTTGGGCAGCGCTGGGAGGGGGGCGACAGCGAGTGAGACTGCTCTACATGACCGACACGCACATTCGCGGCACCAGCCCTCAGAGCCGGCTGGATGACTTCCCCCAGGCCCTGCTGGCCAAGCTCCAGGAGGTTGTGGACCTGGCCCGGGAGCATAAGGTTGCTGCCATTTTGCACGGCGGCGACCTCTTTGACCGGCCCGATGTGGCCCCGGCGGTCACGCTGGAGTTCATGCGGGTGCTGATGCAGGCACCTTGCCCCATGTACGGCATCGCCGGGAATCACGACGTCTTCGGCTTCAACCCGCAGACGGTGTCCCGGACCATGCTTGGCCTCTTTGACGGCTTTGGCCTCTTCCGCCTGCTTCGCCCCGGCGAGGTGGCCTGGCTGGAAGAAGCGGGCCTGAAGGTGCAAGTGACGGGGCAGGAGTTCCACGCGGAGATCGACCGGCGCAACCCGGTGCTGGACTACTGCGTGCTGCCCGCGGGCCAGGGAGGGTCGCTCCACGAGCGGCACCCCGAGGCCGACTTCGCCATTCACCTGACCCATGGCATGCTTCTGGAGAAGACTTTCTTTGAGGGCGTGGCCCACACGCTGCTGGATGCCGTCATGGCCCACACGGTGGCGGACGTGACCTTCGGCGGACATTACCACCCTGGCTGGTCGAAGGCCCTGCCTGTGGATGGGCGCTGGTTTATCAACCCCGGCTCGCTGGTGCGGCTGGGCAATCAGTCGGCAGACTATCGGCGGCCCATGCAGGTGGTGCTGCTGGAACTGGAACCGGGAGAGCCCGTGCGGCACCGGTTCATTCCCCTCCGGTCGGCACTTCCCGCCGATGAGGTGCTGGACCGCTCGCAGCAGGAGTCCCAGATGGCCCGGGAACGGGCTCTGGCCGACTTCATTCAGGGTATTGGCGACGCCAGCCAGTTCGAGGTGCTGGAGGTCCAGGCGATCATGGAGCGCATCGCCGAGAACAGCGGGGTGCCGACCCGAGTGCGGGAAGAGGCCCTCCGTCGCCTCGGCGCCGCACAGGAAGAGCTCGCACGGGGTGGGGAGGAGTCGGCATGAAGCAGATCGCTCGTGTCGTAATTGAGAACTTCCAGTCCCACGCCCGATCCACGTTTGACTTCGGGCGGGGACTTAATGTGATCATCGGGCCGTCGGACAACGGCAAGTCAGCCGTGCTCCGGGCCATACGCTGGGCCCTCTACAACGAGCCGCGGGGAAACGAGTTTGTTCGCTTCGGGGCACGGGAGTGCCGTGTCACCGTTACCATGAGCGACGGCGCCGAGATTCTCCGCGAACTGATTCTGGCTAAATCGGGTGGGGTTTCCCGCAACCGATACGTGGTGAAGCTGCCCGGCGGTGAGCCCCAGGTCTTCGAAGGATTTGGCACGGAGCTGCCCACCGATGTGAGCAGGGCCCACGGCATGCCCCAGGTCTTGCTGGACACCGACAAGCGCGTGGTCCTGAGCTTTGGCTCCCAACTGGAAGGGCCATTTATGATGACAGAAACGGGCTCCCTGCGGGCGCGGGCTATCGGGCGGCTGCTGGGCGTGCACGTGGTGGACGCGGCCATGCGCAACACCCAGCGGGACTTGCGTACCGTGCGGCAGGAGTCTGTCAGGCTGGAGCAGCGTCTCCAGCAGTTCGACGCGGACCTGGCCCATTACGCCGACATTCCCGAGCAGGAAGCACGGCTGGAAGAGGCTGAACGGCTGCTGGCCCAGGCAGCGGCGGCCGGGCAACGCCTGAAGCAGCTGGAAGCGGTTCAGGCCGAACTCGCCCGGACGGACCGGGAGGAGATTGCGGCATTCGCCCAACTTTCACGGCTGGAAGGGCTGGCGGAAGCCGAACTGGGGCTCGCTCGGGCGGCCGGCCTGCACGTGCAGGGCTCCAGACTGGAACGGCTTGCCACTGAGCTTCAGCGAGTCGAACTGGACAGCCTTACCTGCCGCAGCCGGGTAGATGCCCTGACAGCGCTCCCCGTAGCTGAGCAGCAGGCCCGCGAGGCGGCAGAACGCCAGCTGCGGCTGACGGCTCTGGCCCGCATCGACGACGAGCTGAAGCGAAGGGAAGGGGAGCTGGCCCAGGTGGGCCGGGTACTCTCCCGCCTGGAAGGGGTCCCGGAAGCAGCCGGGGGCACACAGGCCGCCGCCGAGAAGCTTCAGCGGCTGGAACGGCTGCTGGAGAAGCAGGCCCAGCTGGCCGACGCGGACCAGCGGTTGGTCAAGGGCAGCGAGTTCCTGCGCCAGGCCGAGACCGACCTGAAGCAGGCGCTGGCGGAGTACGAAGGGGTGCTCAAGCGCCTGGGGAAGTGCCCCACCTGCATGCAGCCCGTGGAGCCGGCGGCCGTGCGCCGCATTATTGCAGAACTGTCGGGCTCGGGCGGCATCGGGCATACACATTAGGACGAGGGGGTCAGGGCAGCCATGGCCGTGGAGAACGAAAAGCGCATAGCCGATTTGAAGGAACAGATCGAAAAGGCCAAGCAGCTCAAGTACCGGTATGAGGCCCGGCTCGACGAGTTGCAGCGGCAGAAGGAACGGCTCCTCCAGGAACTGGCCGACCTACAGGTCCGTCCCGAAGACCTGGACAGCGAGATCGGCCGCCTGCGCAGCGAAGTGGAGACGCTGCTGCGGGACGCCGCGTCCCTGCTGCCCTCTGACTTGCTGAGGGGGCAGTAGAGCCGTGGAAGAGACGCTGGAGCAACTGCGGTCGAAGCTGGGACGGGCCCGGGTGGCCCTCGGCGAGCGGAAGGGCCAGCAGAAGCGCCTTCTTCAGGACAGGGAGGCCTGCCAGGCCCAGGCGGACGAGTATAAGGAGCGCAGTCAGGTCTTCGAGCAGGTCACCGTCCTGCTGCAGCAGACCTCTGAGCACGCGCGCAAACAGGCCCGGGAGCAGATCGAAGTGCTGGTCACCAACTCTCTCCGGTCGATCTTCGGTCAGGACTACTCCTTCAAGATCGATCTGACGGAGAAGGCCGGGCGGCCCGAGGCGGAGTTCTACGTGGTCTCCGACATGAAGGGCCAGAAGCTCGAGACGCGCCCGCAAGACTCCCGCGGCGGCGGCGTCGTCGACATTGTCTCGTTGGGCCTGCGCATCGCCATGCTCGAGACTTACCGGCCCCGCCTGGAAGGCCCCCTGATCCTCGACGAGCCGGCCAAGCACGTCAGTGAGGACTTCATCCAGCCCACGGCCCACTTCCTGAAGATGGTCAGCGACTTCTTCGGACGTCAGGTCATTATGGTGACGCATAACTCCCATCTCGCCGAAACGGCTGAGGTGGCCTACCAGGTTGTGCTGAAGGAGAACCAGTCTGTGGCCACGCGAACGGCATGATCTGGGGCATACTGAAGAGCGCATGAACAAGTACGACGTGATTGTCATAGGTGGCGGCCCGGCAGGCCTCATGGCTGCTGCGGCCGCAGGGCGGCAGGGGGCAAGGGTGCTGCTGCTGGAGAAGGGGGACCGCCTGGGCCGCAAGCTGATCATCTCGGGCGGCGGCCGGTGCAACGTGACCAACCGGAAGCCCTACGACGACCTGGTGCGGCAGATTGTGGGCAACGGGCGGTTCATGTACAGCGCCCTCCGGCAGTTCGGCAGCGAGGAGATCATTCGCTTCTTTGAGGGACTCGGCATTCGGCTGAAGGAAGAGGACAACGGGCGGATGTTCCCGGTGACCGATCGGGCGGTCAGCGTGGCGGCTGCCCTGATTGAGCATCTCAAGGAACTGGGCGTGGCCGTCAGGCTCCACGCTTCTGTGGCGCGGCTGCTCCTGGGCGACAACCAGTGCGAAGGAGTTCTCCTGGAGGGCGGCGAGAAGATCAAGGCCGGGGCCGTCATCGTGGCGGTCGGCGGCAAATCGGTCCCCAAGACGGGCTCCACCGGCGACGGGTACGCCTGGGCGGCTCAGGCGGGTCATACCATCACGCCGCTCTACCCGACGGAGGTCCCTCTGAAGGCTTCCGATTCCTACATACGGCAACGCACTCTGCAAGGGCTCTCCCTCCAGGATGTGGGCCTGACCCTGATCGATGGCCGGGGAAAGCGCCTGACGGCCCAGCGCGGCGATATTATCTTCACCCACTTCGGCCTGTCGGGGCCGGCGGCTCTGCGGGTGAGCCACTACGTCTCGGTGGCGCGCATGAAAGACGGAGCCAACAGCCTTCCGCTGACCCTTGACCTCTTCCCCGATCGGGGTGCCGACCGTGTACAGCAGGAGGTGACGGGGCTCCTCGCGGGGGAGCCGAAGAAGGCCGTCAAGAACGTGCTGAGGGCCATGTTCGCCGAACGGCTGATCCCGGTTCTGCTGGAGATGGCCGGCATCGATGAGGCGACCACACAGCCGCACCTGTCGAAGGAGAACCTGACTGCCCTGGTGCGGGCTGCGAAAGCCTTCCCCGTAACGGTCACGGGGACGCTCTCGCTCGAGGAGGCCTTCGTCACCGGCGGCGGGGTCAGCGTCAAGGAGATTGACCCCACCACCATGGCGTCCCGCCTGGTGCCCGGCCTTTTCTTCGCTGGCGAAGTGATGGATGTGCACGCCCACACGGGCGGCTACAACATCACCGTGGCCTTCTCTTCAGGCTGGGCCGCCGGGCAAGCGGCGGCCCAGCGAACCCAGGAGGAGGAAGCGCTGCATAGGAATGGCCCCCAAGACATAAGATAGCCCCGGGACGAGTCCCGGGGGTGATCAATGTGAGGGAGCTTCAGCGACGGAGAGCCCGCTATGCCCCAGTGGTGGAGGAGGACGGCGAGGCCGAAGTCGCCCGGTTTCAGGCGACTCACCGGCGGTTCTCCGACCGGATTGAGCGCGCCGTCATGCAACTGATCATTCTGGGCCTGGTACTCATCGGCTTGACACAGATCATGGCCTTGAGTCCCGC
>Ga0196971_1001551_pt1 | contig 9962 bp, 8 predicted proteins | sample S1v_1013CmetaG_FD_148660 | JGI IMG/M metagenome (GOLD analysis project Ga0196971, IMG submission 148660) | Soil microbial communities from Anza Borrego desert, Southern California, United States - S1+v_10-13C | ecosystem: Environmental > Terrestrial > Soil > Desert | place: USA: California... | reverse complement strand
GAGCAAGAGCAGAATCAGGCCCACGGCTCCTCCCCAAAGGAGCAGCCAGAACCGGCGCAGCCAGATCTCGTCGGCGGTCATGGGGGAATCGACCTCCTTGGGACAAGAGAGTCCGTCCCCCTTTTCTATGCAGAGCGGGCAAAAAGAAGGCGCCTCATCCGCACGGGATGAGGCGCCGCTCTCGGTTATAGCTGCGTTTACTTGCCGTAGATGTCGCCAACGAAAGCTGAGATGATCGCGGCGCCGAAACCGACGACACAGAGGCTCAGTAGCGCTTGGGGGGCAGCGCTGAGGAGCGTCGCCACCAGGAGGGCGACCATGGTCGCGGCACACATGTAACCGGCCAGCAGGATGCACTGAGACCGCTGGATCTTCAAGGTCTTTGGCTGAGCCTGCATTTGGAAAACCTCCACTTATAGAAGTCTTTTATATGACCAATCGATAGAACCTATCGATTTAGAGCACTCCTCCGATACATACCGTAAATACCATACCACTGTCCAGTCAAGAATTCCAGATATGCGTGGGGCGCATTAAGGTACAATTTCGGTCTATCGTGAGACTAGACTGGTAACAATTCACCGCGTTGGATGGTGGAAGCCAGGATGTCGGAAGGGGCCGCAGGCGCGGCCCCTTCCATTGACCCGTCAACTTGTTGCGCCCGTATAACGGCGGATGCCGGCATTCCAGGCAAAAACGGCCACGGCGATGGCGCCCACCCCCATCCCCAGGCCCACGGCCAGTAGACCAGGCGTGGCACCTCGGGTGAGGGCGGCAGCCGGAAGGGTGGCCACCAGGGCAGCGGGCACCACGTACGTCAATAGTCTGGCAACCATGGGGTGATAGATGGAAACGGGGTAGCGCCCCAGCTGCCAGGCTGCGCTGTACAGCACCGACGGCTCCATGCCGGGAGCGAAGAAAGCGGCGGTGGCTGTCAGCAGCCGGGTGGCCCAGGTGACGGCCACGCCTGCCAAAATCAGCACGAGGAAGGCCAGGACTCCACCTGGGGTGAGCACGTGGGCCGCCTTCGCGACGCCGAAAGCCAGCACCGCCGCGCCCAACAGCACCTGGCGCAGGGCCAGAGGACGACAGCTGCCGAGGCTGGCCATAAACAGGCTGGGCAAGGGCTGCAGGAGCACATCGTCGAGGCGGCCGCCGGTGACCTTCTCCGTGAACCAGGCCAGGTTGGGCTCAATGAACGTGTTGAGCAGCCCGGTGACGATCTCAAAGCAGCCCAGCAGGACCAGGGCCTCCTCCAGCCGCCAGCCCGCCAGGGCCTGCACCCGGCCGAAGACGGCGGCCAGAGCCAGCACGCCGGCGGCCACATCGATGATGCTCATGAGCAGGCTGAAGATCAGATCGGTGCGGAAGGCCATCTCCCGCTGGAGCGAAAGGGCGAAGATGCGCCCCATGAGGCGAAGAATGCGCATGGCTCTGCTTACCCTCCCACGGCGGTGTAGCGCCGCACGCCGGCGCGCCAGACGGCGGCGGCGGTGACAGCGAAGACGGCGGTCCATAGCAGTTGATAGATGAAGCCGGCTGCGATTGCCTGTGGCGGCACCAGCCCCGCCGCCAGTTCGGCCGGGAAGCCGCTCATGGCCCGGAAGGGAAGCGCCTCAGCCCACGGGCGGATGGCGTCAGGCAGCAGGTAGACGGGCGCAGCCTCGCCGCCCAGCAGGAAGACCAGCGTACTGCCGAAGCCGACGGCGCTGTGAGCCCGCTCGGTCCAGAAAGCCGACAGGGCCAGCGACCAGGTGTAGAGGAAGCGCAGAACCGCCGCCACCAGCACGGCGGGGATCGCCACAGCCAGGTTTTGCGTGCCCAGGTCGACGTCTACAACCAGAAGCAGCACGACGATGACCGGCAGCCCGATGATGATGTGCCAGACCCGGATGGCCAGGTTCTCCCCCAGGGGGGCCAGCACCACGGCGTTGGGCCGGAGGAGGTCGTCGGCGACCGCACCTTCGTAGACCCGGCCGGAGAACGTGTGGTTCTCGTAACTCACGGTCAGGAGTCGGACCAGCAGCATGGCCACGTAGTAGCTGGTCACGCCCTGACCCGGCATCGCCACGCTCCAGACCGCCAGTCCGATGAGGGGCGTCACCGCCTGGTTGGCCACCAGCGTGAAGGCGAAGCTCCGCCAGGCGAACCATTTGAGAAACTCGACCTGCATGTAAGCCCTGAGAAGGCGCAGCTGGCGCACGGGCTACACCCCCTCCCGGTAGACCTGGTCGATGACGCTCTCCAGGGGCGGCTCGGTCACCGACAGGTCGGCGACGGTCAGCTCGGCGAGGAGCCGGGCCGTGATGGCGGGGACCTCTTCCCGGCGGACTCGCAGGCTGACCTCGCTGCCGTTGGCCGTCATGACCGTGCCGTACCGGTCCCAGTCGCCGGGGGCGGGGCCGGTCAGGGCGACCTTCAGGAGCTTGTAGGGCGCCAGACGGGCGGAGAGACCGGCCAGGTCGCCATCGTACGTAAGGGCGCCCTTATCGATGAGAATGATGCGGCGGCAGAGGCTCTCCACATCCGCCATGTAGTGACTGGTGAGCAGCACCGTGGCCCCCGTCTCCCGGCTGTAGTCGGCGATGAAGCGGCGCATCATGGTGGTTGCGGTCACGTCGAGGCCGAGGGTGGGCTCATCGAGAAACAGCACGCGGGGCCGGTAGACCAGGGACCAGGCGAGGCCGGCCCGCATCTTCTCGCCGAGGGAGAGGGCCCGGACCTGCCGCTGCAGCAGGGGCTCCAGGTTCAGCAGCTCGGTCAGCTCGGCCAGGTTGCGGCGGAACTGGTCGGGCTCCACTTCGTAGATCAGCTCCTGGAACTTCAGTGCATCGAGCACGGTCAGCTCCGCCGGGCCCGACATGGGGCGGCTGCCGCGGATCATGGCGATTTGCCGGAGGAAGGCCCGCTCCCGCTGCCAGGGGGTGTGGCCCAGCACCTGTGCGGTGCCGCCGGTGGGGTGCAGAACGCCGCTGAGCATCTTGAGCGTGGTGGTCTTGCCGGCGCCGTTGGGCCCGATGAATCCGACGACTTCGCCCGGCTCGACGGCGAAGCTGATGGACCTGACCGCATCCACCGTACGGTACTCCCGATGGAACATGGAAGCGAGGGCCGCCTTGAGCCCATCGGCCCGAACGGGGACCCGATAGGTCATGGCCAGGTTGCTTGCTGCGACAGTTGTCATGCTCATTTTCCCTCCCGGAAGGAAATCACGTACTGAGCGTACAACATTCATGCAAGCTGTTAAGTTTCGGACAGTCCGTGGCCGTGGTTGTGTGGAAAAACCTCACGTGGCACTTGAAGGTTGTGGTTGAGGGTGGGTCAGCATCTCCGTCCCATTGATCTGGCCCGGGAAGCGGGCCTGAGCACCCAGATGGTCCGGCGTTACGAGCAGTGGGGCTTCCTGCCCCCGGCCGAGCGGAGCCCCACGGGGCACCGCCTCTACACGTCCCGCCACCTGGACGCCATTCGCACGGTCCGGGTGCTGATAGAGGGCTACACCTGGCAGCACGCCCTCAAGGTGATGCAGGCGGTGCATGCCGGCGATCTGACTCTGGCCCTGACACTGGTCGACGAGCGGCATGCCCGGCTGGACCGGGAGCGCCGGGAAGTGCAGGCTAACCTGGAGGCCTTGCGGCGAATCACGGCCAGCGGGCTGGCCGCGGTGGCGGCTTCGGATGGGGCCGGCCCGGCGCCAGGGGGCCCACCGGGTCGCCCCACCCATATGCGCATTGGCGAGGCAGCCAGGCAGGTGGGCGTGGAGGTTTCGGCCGTGCGCTTCTGGGAGGAGCAGGGGCTGCTGGAGCCCGTGCGGGATACGTCCAGCGGCTACCGCATGTACGATGCGCACCAGTTGTTCCTGCTTCAGGTGATTGTGCTGCTCCGCCGTGCGGACTACGACTTCGACGCCATTCGGCCTGTGCTGGACGGCCTGGAGCAGGGGCGGCCGGAGCGGGCCCTGAAAATGGCGGAGCGGCGACTGCGGAAGCTGGCCCGGTCCAGCCTGCGCTGTGCTCGGGCCACGGCGGCGTTGTATGCGTACATTGAGGGCGCTGACGAGTCGTGACCGTCGCCGCGCAAAAGGCCCCGCCGCCTGCCGTCAGGGCAGGGGGCGGGGCTCAGGCTGACAAATTCGATTCCCGGTACATAGCGGTGCATGAGTGTGCACCGCCTTGCTCTTATGTCACGGAATCAACGGGCGGTAGTCTTTCATTCATCCGGATTATGCGCCGCCCGATTGTGGAGCCAAAGCAACCACATGCGTAAACTAATTCCACCTTGTGAACGTCTCTTAAGCGAGAGTCGAGGTGTTGCCCGCGTGACGAAGTGGATCACTATTGCTGCCATGGTCGTGATGTTCGCCCTAGTTGGATGCGCCAAACAACCAGTCCAAACGGTGAGTCTGCCATCGCCAAGGTCCCTGGATTCGGTTTCGGTGCAAAGCGAACCGACTCAAGTTCCTACAAACCCAGTTCCCAATGCGCCTAAGGCCGAGGAACGATGGTTGAGTGAAGCGACGTTTTCTGATCCCGCCCACGGATGGTTGGTCCTCAACTCAAAGACCGTTCTCGCCACAACTGATGGTGGAAGTTCATGGAATGAGATTTACGAGTCTCCCTTGGCGATACGTGGTCTACAGTTTACGTCTGACAAGAAAGGCTGGGCTTTTGAGGGCGACCGATTCGTGACTTCCGAGGACGGAGGACATTCCTGGCGGATTATCGCGTCCGACGTCCCCGCCCTTAACAGCATCGGCTTGGTCTCCGGCAAACCGACCTGGGCAGCCGGGTCAGGGAAGCTTTACTTATCCACAGATGATGGAACCACGTGGAGGCTTGCGGCTACCCCATGCCAGGATTCCGGCGTTAGCGCCTACTCCTTCATCGCAGCGAGCGTGGGATGGGTCATCTGTATAGGGCCCGGTACGAGCACCGTCACAGCGATCGGATATATGGACAAACAACTCTTCAAGACGAATGACGGCGGGCTTCACTGGACCCTGATCGCGACAACCACCACGGATGGGCGCCTCACGGATGGGTTGCTCCCGCCCGGCTATCTGGGTGATCTGTACTTCCTGGACGAAAGTCACGGCTGGTACAGCGAGGTCCGCCACGGCACCCTGCATGCCACCTCCGACGGCGGTCGTTCCTGGCAGCGGCTGCCCGGCCTGGGTGGTGTGGCAGTGGTGGGGGTTCACTTTATCTCCCCGGAGTTCGGATCGGTGCTGAACATGGATGCCGGCCCGTTCCGCCTTATGACAACGTCCGATGGAGGAAGGACGTGGGTGCAACGGTACCCTTAGGCGGCCACGATGGCCTTAACAGATATTCGGCGGCGGCAACGACTCTCTGAAGAGTTGGGCCGGCGTCTTCAGAAATCGCATGAGCGGGCGCCTGCATGGTCATGCAACTTGGCCAAGCGGGCGCCTGTTTCTTCACTCGGCAGGGATTCTGCGTAGTCACTGTGTTATGGCCGGAGGGAGTCCCTGACAATCTCAGCTTCCGGTTGCCTGGCTCGAGAGGATCAGTGGGGTAAGGGGGCAGTGTGGAGGTGCGGGAGCCGGTGAGCCTGCGGGAGACCGGCGGCGCTGGCCTGGTGCGTGTTGGCGGCCTACGAATAAGCGAGAACCCACCTTCGGAGGCCCGGAGGTAGGTTTTGCACCGTAGCCGTTTACCCGGCCCGAAGGAGAACCGGCAAAAACATCGTCATCCAACCGACGTTCAGCATCCAGTGCGTCGCTATGCCGATGCGAAAGTTCCGCTTCCACCAGACCACATAGACCAGCGGGAGAAACGCTACGATCCGGCTGACATTTTGCCAGGGCGAAAAGAAATGGTAAAGCGAAAACAGAACTGCGTTGACGAGGGGGGCCCAGCGGCCGAGGACCGTCATGCGCGGCAGCAGATACCCACGAAAGTAGTACTCCTCCACCAGTGGGCCGAGAAAACCGTTGAGGAGCAGAGCAACGGTCCAGCCAGCCAGCAGAACTGCCCGGGAGTGTCCGGCCACGCCAGCTGTTGTCACCGCCAACCCCGTGGGCTGGAACAGGGCGGGTAGCCAGAACAGGAAGCGGTTGGACACGAATTGATCGAGGGGTACCCCGATGACGAGAAAGACGAGAATCCCCCAGATCAGCAGCACCGGAACTAGCCACAAGTACTGCTGCAGAGGGGTAGCCTCACGGTTCAGGACGATACCGTCCAGCGAGAATCGGCCATTGCGACGCTTGCCTTGCAGAAGCAGGTAACCGAGTTCAAACGGTACCAGTACCACCAGAATCGCCAGGTGGACTGCCGCCACGGGCGGCACGTTCGCCCTGAGAAACACGGGGGCCATGAGCGCGTAGAAGAGTGTGATGATGGCGCCCGGCAGCAGATGAAGGATGACCACCCACCATAGGAGCAGGACCGGTCGCACTTCCGGGGTAGTAGTGGAAACCAGGATTCCGTTCATGCTCGCATGCCTCCTTGTCTTCGCACTATTCAAGAATAGCAAGCGGTGCGATTTGGGCGCATCCCTCAAAGGAGTGAGATGCGGGACGAGTAAGAGAGTGATTTCTGTAGTGCTCCCACGCTGATTCCAGGAGGTCCAAGGACTGGGTCCCCGCCTCGCCCCAGACGGTAGTGCCGATCCAGCCGACACGATGCACCTCCTGATGACCCCACGTGCCGATGGGCTGTAACCGTCAGGGCCTACGCACTGTTCTGGTGTTCCCGCACGCTTGTCGTCGAGTGCAGCTCCGTCTTGGGATAGCACATTACTGGGCCTGCTGGACCATCGCCCCTACAACATCGGGCCGGTGGCTTCTGGGGCAGGCGCATCGGGGGTTGAATACCGCATGCAAGGCGGCGTTCAGCCCCCGTGCTGTCATGTGGGCGGCAGGCGCTCTGCCGGCCGGGTTCCACTAGAAATTTCCGGAGAGTTTCTCGCCCGTGTGGAAAAACGTAGCGGAATCAGCAAAACTGGGGGCCTGGAGGTCACTGAACCACCGTCTTCCGGCCTGATTCGGGCCGATATGCGCCCTCTGAGAGCCCACAAGAACGATTTGCGGGGTGAACAGGCCCTTCAAACGCGTGATTCTGCTACAATTTTCCATTTGGCCTGGCTCGCTCTCGAAAAAAAGTCGTGGAATCCTGCTTCCCTCACTCACGGACCGCAATCTCAGGTTCCGCCTCCAAGAATCGGGCCTCAGGGTGCTCGCCCCAACTGCGCCGGAGAGATTCAGTCCTGGCCCCCGGCCAGCCACTCTACCGTCTCTACCATAAAGGAGCTATCTACACGGCCGGGCTGAAGACTCGGGCCATTATGGAGTATGTGAATGCTGTCGGGGGTCTACCTTGCCTCGGCTGCTGACTCGTGCGGTGCTATCCGTTTATGAGCGAGCTGAGGCCCCGCCGCCTGCCTTCAGGGCAGGGGGCGGGGCCTCTTTGACCCGTATCAACTTACGGCGACCCACAACAACTCAGCGCGACTCAAAACGGTGCATCGCGACCCACTTCAGCTCATCGCGACTCACATCAGCTCATCGCGACCGAAGCGTGGTGCATCAACGATCCACAACAACTCAGCGCAACTCAAAACGGTGCATCGCGACCCACAACAACTCATCGCGACCGAAGCGTGGTGCATCATCCACCCACAGCAACTCATCGCAACTCAAAACGGTGGCATCGCGACCCATTTCAACTCATGGCGACCCATTTGAACTTCGAGCGGCCCCCCTACCGGGTGATCCGCCTGGATTCAGCCATGCGGTGCTGTCGCAGGTCGATGGCCAGGGGCGACAACGCAGAGTCGATGGTCAGCGTACCTTCGAGGAATGCGTTCGGCGCCAGAATGTCCAGAAGTGGGCGGAGGTACGGGACATGCTTCAGGTGGGGCAAATCGGCGAGGGGCACCCAGACCGGCGTGCCCTCGTCGCTGCCGGCAATCTCTCCGGTAAAGCCGGTTACCACGAAGAGGTTCATGCCCGTAATGGCGTTCACCTGATACAGCCACACGTAGCCCGCCTGCCGAAGCTCGGTGGCCGTCAGCCCTGACTCCTCCTGCAGCTCCCGCACGGCGGCCTGCGCCGGCGTCTCGCCGGGCTCCATCCGCCCGCCCAGCACCGACCAGAAGCCTTTCGCAAAGCCTCCCCGGTGCTCCATCATCAGCAGCTTGTCACCATTGACCACAAAACAGACGGAGACCAGGGTGGCGCTGACCGGCATGGCCTAGGCCTGGGCCGGACAGTACTGGCCAAACCACTTGAGAATCCGCTGGAACCGGTCCACACGGACCGCGGGCGGACCCTGGCGAGTCAGGTCGTGGTTGGAGCGCGGGTGCCGCACCAGCTCCGTGGGGGCTTGCTTGTAGAACTTGATGGCCATGTAGAACTGCTCCGCCTGCTCGATGGGGCAGCGGTAGTCGAACTCGGAATGCATGAGCGAAATGGGCGTTTTGACGTTTTTCACGTAGGTGATGGGCGAGATCTTCAGCAGCGCCTGAACACCTTCAGGCGACCAGGGGTCATCCACCTTGTGCTGCTGTATGTTGAAGAAGGGCCCGAAGTCCGGCGTGCCGCAGAACGAGTGCCAGTTACAGATGGACCGATGGGTAATGGCCGCGGCGAACCGATCGGTCTGGGTGACGGCCCAGTTGGTCATGTAACCGCCGTAGGAGCCGCCGGTCACCGCCAGGCGCTTCGCATCGACCCAGCCCGTGGTGAGAGCGAAGTCCACGGCGTCCATGAGGTCGGCGAAGTCCTTGCCGCCGTAGTCGCCGCGCACCGCGTCGACGAACTTCTGGCCGTAGCTGGTGGATCCCCGGGGGTTGATAAAGAGCACGCCGTACCCCGCCGCCGCCAGCACGTGGAACTCCTGGTTGAAGGCGTAGCCGTAACATGTATGCGGGCCGCCATGGATCTCCAGGACCAGCGGGTACTGCTTGCCGGCCTCATAGCCCGCCGGCTTCATCAGCCAGCCGTGCAGGTCCCAGCCGTCACGAGCCTTGAAGGTCAGCTCCTCGATCTCGGGAAGCTGCAGCTTGGCCCACAGCTCGCCGTTCACGTCGGTCAGCTTCGTCTCCGTGAACTCCCGGGTGTCCAGCACGTACAGGTCGGAGATGTGGCTCTGATCGCCCGCCACGAAAGCCAGCAGGTCGCAGTTGGCATCGAACGTCCCGTCGGCGATCTCACGCTTGCCGCCAGCCACCAGCTGCGGCCGTCCGCCGGCGATGGGGAAGCTGTAGACGGAGCAGGCGCCCCGCTCGGAGACGGGCAGGTAGAGGAAGTTGCCGTCAGGCGCCCAGGTGGGGTTGGCGCCGCCACCGCCGGGACGCACATCGGCGCCGACGGTATCGCCAATGGCCAGATCCCAGTTGTCGAGAATGCGGGGCTCGCCGCCAGCCACGGGGAAGAGGTAGATCCTGGGCTGCGTGGCGCCCTGGAACTCGTTCTCGTGCCCGAACACGGCCAGCGTCCGGCCGTCGGGCGAGAAGATGCCGCCGGACATGAAGCCGCGGGAGCCGGTGACGCAGGTGGGGCTGAAGGCAGCCGCCGCCTCCTTGGCGGCAGCAGCGCAGGCGTCGGCCAGGGCCTTGGCCTCGTCGCCCTTGGGCGCCTCCTTGCCAGGGGCCAGGGCAGCGAGGGTGGCCCTCACCGCTGGGGCGTCGCTGGCGGGCACCGGCGTAATGAAGAGATCGGTGAAGCGGCCGTGCTCATCATCGGACCGCTTGGCGCCGAAGGCGATCAGCTTGCCGTCCGGCGACCAGTTAGGAGCGCCGTGCTCCCAGGCGCCCCAGGTGATCTGAATGGGCGTGCTGGCCGGCTCGCCGGTCTCAGGCACGTCGATCACCCAGACCTGGTTCTGCCGCTCGGGTCGGATACCGACGGGGTCAAAGCGCCAGCCCATGCGGGTGAAGACTCGGGCTTCGTCCTTGGCCTTCTTTTCGTCAAGCTTCTTGTCAGCCTCGCCCTTGGC
>Ga0196971_1001547_pt1 | contig 9984 bp, 9 predicted proteins | sample S1v_1013CmetaG_FD_148660 | JGI IMG/M metagenome (GOLD analysis project Ga0196971, IMG submission 148660) | Soil microbial communities from Anza Borrego desert, Southern California, United States - S1+v_10-13C | ecosystem: Environmental > Terrestrial > Soil > Desert | place: USA: California... | reverse complement strand
AAACGTGTTCTTGATTTCTATCAGCTATTATAAATCCCATGCTCTTTGTGCCTGTATTATGAGGAATTTTTCATCCCTTATATTTAAAATAAACTGATTTTGTTCCAGGAATTTGCAACAGCCTGCGCGGCGGATCATTCGTTGTGAGACAGAGGACAGAGGACGGAAGACTGAGGACGGACGACGGAAGTTAGAAGTCGGAGAATTTTGAAATAGTCTCAAGAATTAATTTGTGTTAATTAGCGTAATTTGTGTCAAATAATGTTTAAAATGAAAAAGCACTCAGAGAGTGCTTTTCAATGCGGTCAATTAAATCTTTTATGATTTAGGTTTAGCTTCATTCACAATAATTGTGCGGCCTTGAAGCAAACTGCCGTTGAGAGCTTTAATTGCAGCATTAGCATCAGTTTCGTTTTCCATTTCTACGAAACCAAATCCTCTGGATCTACCGGTCTGGCGATCAGTAATAACTTTAGCCGATACAACGCTTCCATATGACTCAAAAGCAGTTTTTAAGGAATCATCGTTCACAGCCCAGGGAAGACTTCCCACAAATAACTTAGTACTCATTACAAAAGACCTCTAAAAATTGAAAAAAAACAGGGCGCTATCTAAAACGCAACAATAATATAAGTGATATTTTTTTAAAAACAAATCAAAATCAACCATTTAATTGCAAAAACGCATCAAAATCACAGAGATTCAGGAATCTCCTAAACCCTGGACGGCTTTCTATTGCAGCAGCTCCCGCAGCACTTCTCCGATGTTTCTCACAGGCTTTATCTTTATTTCTGATTTTGATCTTATAGCTTTATGATTATTCTGCGGAATGTAAACACACTCAAATCCCAGTTTCTCCGATTCCTGAATCCGCTTTTCAATATGCGACACCGTTCGTATTTCTCCCCCTAAGCCAACCTCACCGATAACCACATAACTGCTGTTGATGTTTTTATCAGTTAAGCTTGATGCTATGCTGCAGCATACAGCAAGATCAACAGCGGGTTCATCAATCTTAACTCCGCCGGCCATATTTAGAAAAACATTCGCAGCAGATAACCTTAATCCTGCGCGCTTTTCTAACACCGCTAGCAAAATAGATAATCTCCTGTAATCAAATCCTGTTGCCACACGCTGCGGATTTCCATAGTTGGAAGGGGTAACAAGCGCCTGCACTTCCAACAGAATGGGACGCGTACCTTCGATGCTGGAGGTAACCACTGACCCGGTGGTATTTCTGTCGCGCTGTGATAAAAATATTTCACTGGGATTCTTTACTTCCGATAATCCTGTGTCATGCATTTCAAAAATGCCGATCTCATTCGTACTGCCGAACCTGTTCTTCTGCGCACGGAGCACACGATAGCTGTGATGCCTTTCTCCTTCAAACTGAAGAACAGTATCTACGATGTGCTCGAGCACCTTGGGACCCGCGATTACACCTTCCTTTGTAACATGGCCGATTATAATTACCACCTGCTGGGTCGACTTCGCAACTTCCATCAATGCAGAAGTGCATTCACGTATCTGTGTGACTGTCCCTGGCGTATTATCAAGATCAGGATTATATACTGTTTGAATTGAATCCACGATAATTACCGATGCGTCAGTTTCCTTCATCGCAGAAAGAATATTATCAAGATTCGTTTCAGCAAGAATAAGAAAACTCTCCGATGAAATATTCAGTCTTGAAGCGCGAAGCTTAATCTGCTTATTTGATTCCTCACCCGTTACATACAGAACCTTATCTTTTATCTGCGCTGCTGCCTGCATTACTAATGTTGATTTTCCTATACCCGGATCGCCGCCGATCAGTATAATAGAGCCCGGCATGAGTCCACCACCGAGCACCCTGTCGAATTCATTAATGTTTGTCCTAATCCTGTCAGCTTCTGTTGAAGTAATCTCATTGAGCTTAAAAATAATATATGGTTTTGCGGATGATGTCTTTTTATTTTTAGTTACTTCAGTAACCTCTTCTGTAAGCGTGTTCCATTCACTGCAGTCGGGACAACGGCCAAGCCACTTAAGACTCTCATATCCGCAGCTTGAACAAACATACCTTGTTTTTGTTTTCGACATATCAGAAGCCCGTTCTTTTTATGAAGTTTTCGATTACCTTGTCATTGGAGTTCAGCAGTTCATCAGGAGTGCCGGTGAAGTATATTTGTCCATCATGTATCATCGCTACTTTATCTGCAACATTCTTCACACTCACCATATCATGAGTAACAACAATTGAAGTTACGTTCAGCTTTTCAGCAAGTTCTTTTATCAGTGAATCAATTGAATCTGACATTATGGGATCGAGTCCCGTAGTAGGTTCATCGTAAAGAATGTAGCCGGGATTTGTAACAAGCGCGCGTGCGAGTCCCACTCTCTTTTTCATCCCGCCTGATAACTCACTTGGTTTAAGATTCTGTATCTTCGGCAGTCCCACCAGAGATAGTTTTTCCTCAGCGATACCAATAATTTCATCCATGCTCATGCCTGTGTTGTTTTCTACGATAGGCAGTGCAACATTTTCACCTACTGTCATTGAATCAAAAAGGGCTGCTCCCTGAAATAAAAATCCGAAGTTCTTCCTTAACTTATACAGGTCCTTCATGTTAAGGTCATTAAGATTATTCCCTTCAACTTTAACATACCCTGCATCAGGAAAAAGCAATCCCACTATGTGCTTTATGAGCACGCTCTTTCCGCATCCGCTCCGGCCGATAATAGCAAGCGTTTCTCCGCTCTGTATGTTAAGATTAATTCCGCGGAGAACATTTTTTTCATTAAATTTTTTATGTAAATCAGAAATTTCTATCATATTCTTTGCGAACTGGTGTCCCCTGGTTTGTGAACTATCTGGTTAGTTAAATTTATTGCATAAAGATAAGGAATTGGATGTCAAAGACAAATGCCATCAGGATATTGGAATCAAAGCATATATCTCACACTACTCACAGCTATGAGTTTTCCGAAGATGAGATAGATGCTGTATCTGTTGCAAATAAAATAGGCGCTGAAAAAGAATCGGTGTTTAAGACTCTGGTTACCAGGGGGGATAAGAACGGGATAAATGTTTTCTGCATACCTGCTGATACTGAGCTTTCGTTAAAAAAAGCCGCGGCCCGAAGCGGCAACAAAAGTATAGAAATGATAAAGATGAAAGAGCTCCTTCCACTGACAGGTTATATCAGGGGAGGCTGCTCACCTATTGGAATGAAAAAAGATTATCCTACTTATATTGATGAAACAGCACAGCTGTTTGATGAAATATTTGTTAGCGCGGGGGTGAGGGGCACACAGGTAAAATTATCGCCGTTTGATTTGCGAAACGTCGTTGGAGCAGAATTTGCGGATTTGGTTTGAGAAACCCAAACCTCCAAGGTTGAGGAAAACCTTGGAGGTTACCTGGTAGCATAACTGTGAACGCGCCATAACGGTAATTGTTTACCTTATCATTTTCTTTTATTAAATTTATCCCAACAATCCTGATTAACAACATGCACAACGCGTCCATTCTCGTCCTCTCGGATAACCGGGATAACTTTGGTAAATTCCAGGCATTTGCTAATGAAAGCAGCCACACAATCCAGATCAAAGAGAAAAAGCAATCAAGCCTGAGACTATTAATCGACCAGCATTTTGATCTCATTATAATCGAGATCATGAATCCGGTCCTTTCAGAAATTGAATTCTTTGACCGTGTTTATGAAATGGCTCCGAAGATCCCGATCATTATTTTATCAAGATATTTTCACGACACCAGGGAAATAGTGTTCGGAAGGAAAATACGGGAGTTTATTATAAAGCCATTCGAGACAGGACAGCTGATTGAATGCGGCAAAAAAATTCTTTGCGATACTGAAGAGCACCACGATAAACCGGTTGAGGCAGATGACCATAATGATATTCTTCATGAGACAAAGAAATTATCTGTACTTATCGAAATCTCGCGGACCATTAACTCACAGACCAGCTTTGATGACATGCTTGAATCAATAGTGAATCTTGCATCAAACGCACTGGAAGCCGAGAGATCTACGTTGTTCATTGTTGATAAGGAGCGTAAGGAACTCTGGTCAAGGACGGGGACCGGACTCCATCAGAAAGAAATCAGAATACCGGCCAGTTCAGGTGTCGCGGGTTATGTTGTATCCACAGGTTACGCTCAGATTATTGATGATCCTTATTCAAACACATTGTTTAACAAAGAAGTAGATCAGAAGACAGGATTCACGACGCGGAACATACTATGCGTGCCCATGAAAAATGTACACGCGGAAATAATCGGAGTCTTTCAGATATTAAATAAGAAAGAAGGATGCTTCACTAAAGACGATCAGGAATTCCTGGGTGCAATGGCCGCAAGCACCGGCATTGCTATTGAGAACGCATTATTACAGGAAAAGATTAAAAAGCAGTATGAAGAAATTCAGCGCAGTTATGAGGAATTATATATATCTCAAAACCAGATGCTGAAAGAAATAAAATTCTCTACCATTTCTGAACTGACCGGATTTCTGAAATCGGAATTATTTAATGAAGAACTTGCACTGAGTGCGGCTGAAATAAAAAAGATGTATCCCAAAGATCAGCGCATAAACGACTTCGCCGATTATGTTACCGGAATGTATGATAATCTTTTGCTGCAGCTGGATGAGTACATCACGCATCATAATACCCTTTAGACCTCACCCCCCGGCCCCCTCTCCTTTTTAAGGAGAGGGGGAGGATACACCCCTGGCCCCCCTCTCATTATTATGGAGAGAGGGAAGACACCCACAAAACCTGAACATAAAAATATTGTCTTTGATATTATAAGCGTTTGCCAGCAGATTTGACTCAGGTCAGTTGTTTTCGCTCCTTTAGGAGCGATATATTTGTAGCACCGTATTACCACACAACCCTCCCCGCTCCGTAGGTGCGGCACATCTGTCTGATTTGCGCTCTTTACCAATATAGCTACGGTGTAGTCTTATAAATGGTGAGTCCCTCTTTTTTCTTCCTTCTTATTAATTCTGAAAATGATCTTTTCATCCTGCAGCTCGCGGATTGCATCCCTGGCTATCCACCTGCCGCTTTTAGTATTTAATATTAAAATCTTCTCAGCTGTTTCAATTGCTTTAGCATTCAGGAACATATTTCTTTTTCCTATCTGCCGCAGAGCCCAGTTAACAGCCTTCTTAACAAAATTCCTTTCATCATCAGACTTCGCGATGATCAAAGGAAGGAACTCCATCATCTCCTCATCGCTAAGTTTTTTATTATGTACAGCAAGAGTTGCCATCATCGCAAATGCCGCACGCTTTACAAATTCCTCTTCGCGCTCACTCCATTCAAATATTTTCTTTACAGCGAGAGGAGTCTTATCAAATAAATTCATACAGCACTGATCGCACACATCCCATGAATCAAACTCATATACCCACTTCTCCATCTGTGCTTCTGTAACTTTTTTTGGATCATCAATCAGCGCTGCAAGTATACGCGCTTCATGTATACCGGAATCCCACAACTCAAGAGCAAGGTCATGATTTCCACGAAACTCCTTTGCCATCTGCCGGATCACCGGCATTGAAATCCCCAGCGTATTATTTGAACTTATGCCGAACCTCGCCATGCCCTTAACATTCTCCGGGTTGGCTATTCCCCTCAATTCATCTACAATCATTTCCGCAGTCATTTTTTCTGTACGCCTCCCTGTCCCGGCAGTGCGGAAGACGAAGTCTTAGCTAAAAGATTTTCTTCCAGGAACATCACTATAGCGTTAAGCTGATAATCCCTGTTCACCTTCTTCTGAAAACCATGTCCCTCATCCTTTGCCATAAGATACCACACATCTCCGCCGTTCTTTCTTATCTCAGCAACCATCTGTTCAGATTCACTTACCGGCACCCGCGGGTCATTCAATCCCTGTATAACAAACAGGGGCTTATTAATTTTATCAGCATGCTTTGCCGGTGCAATCTTCTCCAGATATTCCTTCATCTTTGGATCCTGCTCATCGCCATATTCAGCGCGGCGAAGATCACGCCTGTAATCCTGTGTGTTCTGCAGGAATGTTACAAAGTTACTTATGCCAACTACATCAATGCCGCATTTAATCTGATCTTTATAATGCATCATTGATGCAAGCACCATATATCCGCCGTATGATCCGCCATAAACACAAATTTTTGATTCATCAAGCTCCGGCTGCTTCTTAATCCATTCAATCAATTTTCCAATATCCTGAACCGATTCCTCCCTCTTATATCCGTTGTCAAGCTGCAGATATGTTTTTCCGTAGCCTGAAGATCCCCTCACATTTGGAGCAATAACAGCAATTCCCATTTCAGTTACAAGATACTGGATAAAAGAGTTAAATGAGGGGGTATACTGACTCTCGGGACCCCCATGAATACTGATCAGAACGGGATGAGGCCCATTATGCTTCGGCTTATAATAGAAGGCCGGGATTGTGCGGGGGCTTCCGTTATCATTATCAAAAGTGGGATAATGGATTAACTCGGCATCCACAAACTTATTTGTATTTAGTCCGCCTACTTCACTGTACGTCCAGCGCTCAACCTTATTATTCTGAAGATTTACAGAATATACATCAGCAGGATACTTCGGAGTGCTTACTGTAAAAGCAAGATTATTCCCCTGTTCATCAAATCCCATGCTGCCCAATTGTCCAGCCGGCACATTTTTCATCTGTTTATAAGAATTTGTTTTTGCATCCATCAGATACATTCTTCCGATTCCGTCTTCATTAACAGTAAACGCGAGCTTCCTGCCATCCCTGCTGATATCAACTCTTTCAACATCCCATTGAATATCTTTTGTGATCACCGTGAACTTCTTTGACTGTATGTCATAATATCTCAGCTTCTGAAACTCATCTTCCTCATCAGATACTATATAGAGTCCTTTGTCATTCTTTGCCCATACAACGCTTCCGTAAGCGATATTTTTTTGAACCGGATTAATCTGCTCCAGTTTCTGAGTTTTTATATCATAGATATACAGATACGACTCATTAGCAGAAACATATTTTCTTACCAGGAGTTTTGAATCATCGTTCGAAAAATGTCCCGGTGCCCATGACCCGCCTTCGGTTACTACTGCTCTTGCATTCTCCGGCTGTTTTAGATCTGATATATATACATCAGTATCCTTGCCGTTTCTTTTTGTACTACCGTAAGCAAACCTGTCACCCTTGCGTGACCATACGAGTCCTTCATTGCGTGACTTGCCGTCGGTGAGCAGCCTGTAATTTCCTGTTTCAAGATCATAGAAATAAATCTGGTAGAATTCACCGCCGCCGACATCTTTTGAAAAGAGGAATCCGTTTACTTTTGGATCCGGACAAACAGCAGCGCCGTTAACCGGTTCCGGAAAGAAAGTAATTTGTGTTCTTGCAGCGCCCGGTTTATTAAGTATATGTATTTGTGAAGTTTCGCCGAAGCGTGTAGAGATAACGATACCGCGGTTATAATTTAAGAAATCCTGCAGTGAAGCGGATCTTACATTCTGGTACTGAAATATTTTCTCCTGAATATCTGCAGGTATTTCAGGAATACCTTCAATTACCAGGTTACCCATCTCACGTCTTTCAACCTGAGCAGACAATCCCATTGAAATAAAAAGAACAACTAAGAACAGAGAACAAATCCTGCGCATTTCCACCTCGATGTTTTAGGAAGAAAGATAAGAATAAGAGGGAATTAAGGCAACCTCACCCCTTGCCCCTCTCCTTTTTAAGGAGAGGGGATTCCGCCTCACCCCTTGACCCTCTCCTTTTTAAGGAGAGGGGATTCCGCCTCACCCCTTGCCCCTCTCCTTTTTAAGGAGAGGGGGATCCTGCCTCACCCCTTGACCTCTTTAAGGAGAGGGGATTCCGCCTCACCCCTTGACCTCTTTAAGGAGAGGGGGAACTCCCAGATTTTTTTTCATGGAAAGTATTTGCTTTTCAATTCTGGAAATTGCCGCATCCGGATCATATAAGTACTCTTCGTTTTTAATTCTGATAAAGACAATTCCAAAGTTTTCCAGATAGTTCTGCCTGATCTCGTCTTTTTCTTTATTTTCTTCAACATCATGTATACTTCCATCTGCTTCAATTGCTAATTTCAATTCAGGCGAATAAAAGTCGATCACATATTTACCTACAGAATACTGGCGCCTGAATTTTACATTACATAGAAGTCTGTTACGTAAACGTGACCATAACATTTGTTCGACAGGTGTTTCCTTCTGGCGTAATTCACGTCTGATCTTTTCTTCAGAAGTCTTGTTATATAAGATTGTCATATTTTTCCTTTTTGGTTTTCAGGGAGCCCTCCCCCTCTCCTTTATAAGGAGAGGGGGCCGGGGGGTGAGGTCGGGGGTGAGGTCATTTCAGGAGCATCATGGATTTTCTTAACTTCACTCCACCGCACTCCAGCTCATAGTAATATATCCCGCTGGTCAGGCCTTCTGCGGAAAAGATCATGTACTGCAGTCCCGCCGCTCTGTTTTCAGCGAAACGTCTCAGCAGCTTTCCTGCTGCATCAAATATTCTTATCACGGCTGTTCCTTCCCTTTCCTGCATCCATTCAATCTTAGTATCAGGATTAAAAGGATTAGGATAATTCTGGTACAATTCATATCCTTTTAATTCCAGTTTTGCTTCAACAACATCAGAATAATTGTACTTGCCGTCAGTATCAATTTGTTTCAGACGGTAATACACACTTCTCCCCGCTCTTACATTCTCATCAATCAATTCATAATACCGTTCTGAGTTACAATCACCAGCGCCGTTTACAAAGCCAATGCAGTGCCACTCCGTCTTATCATAACTTCTTTCTATTTCAAATCCATAATTGTTCACTTCCGTTTTGGTTGACCAAAGAAGCTTCACACTGCTTCCCTTCACTTCCGCATTGAAGGATGATAATTCCACCGGCAGCGGTGCCTGCTCCCATGTTGTTGCGACACGTATAGCATCGATGTACATATCACCGGTATATGCTCTTTGATAGAATTTAATGTTTGAAACTGCTGAAAGATTACCGCTTATTGTAAGTGCGTAATCGTATAGAGGCTCAGTATCAGAGAGAATTGGATTTATCCACAACTTGAAAGTTTCCGTCCCACTGGAGAATGAATAACAAACTACAATCAAATGAGTAGTATTGATCAGTAGGTCCTTATTTATATAGTTACCTGCAACAAGATCCTTATTTGCTACTCCTATTGAAAAACTATTCGCACTATTTTTTTTGATGATTAAGAAACCACGTGTTAATGAACCTTTACCAAATGAGAAGAATTCATTTTTACCAAAATCGTTAGTCTGGATTGTAAGGTTGTCTGAGGAGTTTAGATTAATAAGAAACGAACAGTATACACTGCTAGTACTAACTGAATTGTATGCTGCAGAAATTGTTATACTAAATTCGTTCTGATTTAGAAACAACCTATTGCTGTTAACATCAGAGATGTAATTGCTGTAAGTTAAATTTCCTTCGTTTATTCTTGGCCTTATTGACCCAGTTTCGAGATTCCATCTTGATGACAGCTCAGTACCTTCCGGATAATTAAAATCCTCCACAAGGAGCTGCTGGCAAAAAGAATTAATAAAAAGAAGTAGAAATGCCGGTATGAATCCCTTCATCTGTTCCCCCGGGAATTAATGATATGATATGTTTATTTAGATCGGTGTAATAAAATCCTTTCGCTAACATATTGAATTTTAGGATGGAGTTCAAGCGACCTCACCCCCCGGCCCCCTCTACTTATAAAGGAGAGAGGGAGGGCCAGCCTGAAAGGCTGACATATCATAGCCTGGTGAAACCCCAGGGAACATCATTCTCCCACCACCACAAGGCTGAAGGTAATGCCAAATGGCAAATCAATAGGTATAAAAAATTATTTTTCATTATTAATTATTCTCAGGTATTGTTTAATAACAGTTTTAGCTATACCAGTAACATGATGAATATAATCTAAGTCTTTGTT
>Ga0196971_1001546_pt1 | contig 9997 bp, 11 predicted proteins | sample S1v_1013CmetaG_FD_148660 | JGI IMG/M metagenome (GOLD analysis project Ga0196971, IMG submission 148660) | Soil microbial communities from Anza Borrego desert, Southern California, United States - S1+v_10-13C | ecosystem: Environmental > Terrestrial > Soil > Desert | place: USA: California... | reverse complement strand
CGTCGACATAGGCGTCGTAGGTGCGCACCGCGTTGAAGCCGATGGCGGCGATGACCACCGAGACGAGCGCCAGCAGCGCCACCACGACGTTGAATTTGCGCGCAATGCGGATGTTGGACAGAGCCATCGTTCCCCCGGGGATTTTTTATGACGCGCGCGTGCGGCACGGAGAGGTTTCCGTGCGCCGCGGCGTGCCGTTTATTGCGGGGAGAGATTGTGCACGTGCCGCATCGCCGCCACAATCACGTGCGGCGATCTGTCGCCGACCCTATGTGTGCAGAAGTTCGGCGTAGACCGACAACGTGTCGGCGCACATGCGCTGGCGGGTGTAGCGCTCGGCGACGAAGGCGCGGGCGTGCGCGCCGATGGCGTTGCGCTGGTCCGGCGTCATCGACAGCGCCTCGTCCAGCGCCTTGGCCAGCGCGTCCGAATCGTCGGGCGGCACCACCCAGGCGGTCTCGCCGGGGATCACCGTTTCCTGGTAGGCGCCGATGCTGGTGACGATCACCGGCTTGCCCATGGCCTGCGCTTCGACGATGACGCGGCCGAAGGCCTCCGGCTCGCGCGAGGCGGAGACCACCACGGTCGCCATCATGTAGGCGGCGGCCATGTCCGAGCAGTGGTCGGTCATGCAGACCACACCCTGCAACCCGGCGCGCCGCACCTGCTCCTCCAGCTCCTGGCGGTAGCCGGTGCGCCCCTGGTCGGAGCCGACCAGCAGGCACAGCACGTCGCGGCGGCCCAGCTTGGCCAGCGCATCGATCATCACCGTCTGCCCCTTCCAGCGGGTCAGCCGGCCGGGCAGCAGGATCACCGGCCGATCATCCGGCAGCCGCCATTGCGTGGCGAGCTGGACCAGCCGGGCCTGGCTGACGTTCTCGGGCGCGAAGACGGTGTGGTCGATGCCGCGGTGGACGATGCGGATCACCGACGGGTCTACCTGGTAGCTGGACAGGATGTGGTCGCGGATGAAGCCGGAGATGGCGATGATGCGCTCGCCGCGCGCCATCACCGAATTGTACCAGCGCTTCAGCCCGTTGGAGAAGTTGTAGGGGGCGTGGAAGGTGGTCATGTAGCGCGCCCCGGTGCGCCGGCTCGCCATCCAGGCGCTCCAGGCCGGCGCGCGCGAGCGGGCGTGCACGATGTCCACCTTGTGCTCGCGGATGATGCGTTCCAGCCGCGCCGCGTTGCGGCGGATCACCAGCGGGTTCTTGGAAGCCAGCGGCAGCGTCAGGTGGGTGATGCCGGCGCGGTCCAGCTCGCGCGCCATCGGCCCGCCGGCCGAGGCGACCAGCGGCAGCGCCCCGGCCTCGGCCAGCGCCAGCGCCACGTCGATGCAGCCGCGCTCGGCGCCGCCGGTCACCAGTTCGGGCAGCACCTGGAGGACCACCGGGCGGCGTCCGTCGGGGGCGCGGAGGGCGGGCGCCGGGTTGCCGGGTTGCGTGCCGGTGGTAAGCTGCGGGTCCAGATCCATGCCGATGCTCGATGACGGGTGTGATGCCATGACCGGACGCGATGCCGCCCCGGAGGGCGGGCACAATAGCCTAGCCTGCGGGGACGCCACCATAGCCTATCGTCATACCCCCGGCCGGGGGCCGGGAATCGTCTTCCTCGGCGGCTACATGTCGGACATGACCGGCACCAAGGCGCTGGCGCTGGAGGCTTGGGCACGCCGGCGCGGTCAGGCCTTCACCCGCTTCGACTACCAGGGCCACGGCGCCTCCAGCGGCCGCTTCGAGGACGGCACGGTCGGCACCTGGGCCGCCGATGCGGTGGCGGTGCTGGACGCGGTGACCAGCGGGCCGCAGGTGCTGGTGGGCTCCTCCATGGGCGGCTGGATCATGCTGCTGGCGGCGCTGCGCCGGCCGGAACGGGTGGCTGCCCTGGTCGGCATCGCCGCGGCGCCGGACTTCAGCGAGGACCTGATGTGGGACGCCTTCGACACCGATGTCCGCGCCATCCTGCGGCGCGACGGCAAGTGGTACCGCCCGTCGCAGTACTTCGACGACCCCAAGCCGGTGACGCTGCGCCTGATCGAGGAGGGGCGTGAGCATCTGCTGCTTCGCGGCCCCATCGGCTTTGCCGGCCCGGTGCGCCTGCTGCACGGCATGGCCGACCCGGACGTGCCCTGGCAGACCAGCCTGCGCCTGGCCGACGCGCTGGCCGGCGACGACGTGCGCCTCACCCTGGTGAAGGACGGCGACCACCGGCTGTCGCGCGAACCGGACCTGGCGCTGCTGTGCCGCACCGTGGACGAGTTGCTGGAGACTCTGGCGGGGCGACATTCATAGCGTCTGGCTATCGTTGCGGTTCGAACAATCGATTGGACCTTGACCGGCGCCGCCGCCATCCTTCACGCAGGGATGAAGGAGGGGGCGATGACCAAGACTTTGAGCTTTGCGTGCGTGCACTTCACCGTAGCCTTCACGGTCGCCTACCTGCTGACCGGCAGCGTGGCGGTGGGTGGCTTGGTGGCGTTGGTCGAGCCGTTCTGCAACACCTTCGCCTATCACCTGCACGAGAAGGCGTGGGAGTGGCGGCGCGCCCGGCGCGCCGGGGCGCCGCTGGTGCGTGCCGTCGCCTGACCCGCGTCAGCGCCGCCGCACCAGCGATCCCAGCAGCAGGAAGGCCAGCCCGGCACCGCCCAGCACCAGGGCGGCCGGCTGCAACAGCACCGAGACGATCACCGGGTCCCACAGTTCCGGCAGCAGGTAGCGCGCGGTAACGGCGCGGGCGAGGTCGAGGCTGGCCGGCGACAGCGCGTACCACAGCTCGCCCAGCGCCGACAGCCGGAAGCCCTCGCCGGTGTGCGCGGCGTCCCACGCCAGCGCCCCCAGCCCGGCGACCAGCAAAAGGCCCCCCAACACCCGCAGCACGACCATCTCGCCCCCCGCCCGGCGGTGTTCTACGGACAGCGATATGGGATGTGCACGAGGGCCATTCACGGGGCTTGCGCACCGGCGTCCGTATCGTTATGTTCCGGGCTCCGCGGAGGGGTGGCCGAGTGGTCGAAGGCGCTCGCCTGGAAAGTGAGTATACCCCAAAAGGGTATCGAGGGTTCGAATCCCTCTCCCTCCGCCACGAATTAAGCTCAAGCAATTGATTTGCTTGGGCTTTTTTCGTTTCTGCGGCAATAACATCCCACAGTTTACCCCATACCGCGATGCGGTTGGTGGCGCACGTCACCGGACACCAGCGGCTTCTGATCTGAATGTGTTGTGAACCGCGCCGGGTTTCCCGGAGGCCCCATTTCCTGACGGGATGGGGTCATCATGACGAAGCGAGCATCACCCAAATACGCCCCTGAAGTCCGCGAGCGCGCGGTTCGGATGGTGTTTGATCACGACGGGGGACACGATCCGAGCGCGGGCTGGTGCTTCGCCACCAGTACCTGTTCGAACGGGCGGCGCCCGCCTGAAGACGGTGCCATCGCCCGGCGGCGCCACCGGAAGGCGAGGGCACGGCGCGCGGCTGGCGCGGCGTGGTCAAGCGGAGGCTTCCAGTCCGCATAGCTGGTGAGGCTCGCCCGGCCATTGCGTTCAGCCTCGGTCGCTCAGGACATGGGATTGGGCGACCGCACCGGGTCGGGCGGCAGCGCGATGAACTCGCCGCTGTCGAGGTCCGGCAGCTTCATCCGGCCGGCGCGCCAGTCCGCTTTCGCCTGTTCGATGCGCTCCTTCGATGAGGAGACGAAGTTCCAGTCGATGAACCGCGGCCCGAGCGGTTCACCGCCGATCGCCATGACGATGGACCGCGTAACGGCTGTCACGACGGCCGGCTGCGCCGGCGCGAAGACGATCATGCGCCCTTCGCCGAAGGTATGGCCATCCACCTCAACCGATCCAGCCACGACATACGCCGCGCGCTCGCGATGGTGGGGCGGCAGCTCCGTGCGTGCGCCTGCCGCCAATTCCCAGTGGATGTAGAACAGCGGCGAGTGCGTCGTCACCCGAGCCTTGGCGCCAAACGCCTCGCCCGCCACCAGGCGTCCCCAGACACCGCCGTCGTCGAACACCGGCAGATCCCGGGGGCCGTGATGCGAAAAGCCGGGGGCCGTCTCCTCGTCGGGTTCCGGAAGCGCGACCCAGGCCTGAATCCCGTTCATGCGGCCACCCTCGGCCCGGGCGCGCTCGAAGCGCTCGGAGTGGGTGATCCCGCGGCCCGCGGTCATCCAGTTCACCTCCCCTGCCCGGATCGGCTGTTCGGACCCCACGCTGTCGCGGTGCATGATTTCGCCCTCGAACAGGTAAGTGACGGTGGAAAGGCCGATGTGGGGATGCGGGCGCACATCCACGTCGCGAGGAATGCCCGGCGGAAAACTGACCGGCCCCATGTGGTCGAAGAAGATGAAGGGGCCGACCATCCGCCGGCGGGCGTAGGGCAGGATCCGTCCGACCTCGAAACCGCCGAGATTCCGCCGGCGTTGCTCAATGACCAAGTCCAGCATGGCTGTCCCTCCCGAGAACGCGTCCAGGCACACGATGACTAGTCCCGTCCCAGCGCACTGCCGACGGCCTGCGGCAGGCCCTTTTCGTGATCAGCGCGCCGCGGAAAGCGCGCGTGTCTGGCGGGCCGGGGCCGGAGCGCCCTCGGATCCCCCTGGTTCACGCACCGCCAACAGCCATCGGCCCGGGCCATTCCGCACTCGCGCCGGCACGCCGAGCGTTTCGAAGGCCGGCGTCTCCAGCTCTGGTTCCAAGCTGAAACCCGGATCGGCCGGAAGCGCGGCACCGCGTATCGCTGGTGGGAGCGCGGGCAGCGCCCGCTGGGGCGGTGCGACACGCGCTTCACCTCGGCGCACCTGTACACCACCGTGTGCCCGGCCAGCGGCGCCGGACCGGCTCTGCTCCCTGACCAGTTGCCCGTGGCTCCCATGTGTCAGCTCTTAGGCCGCCGGTATTACCGTCCGGTTTTGCCTCGGTCAGTCCACCACGAAGCGTGCAAGGGCATCCTCGTCCCATGCCAGGCCAATCCCCGGGCCACGCGCCGTGATCATGCCGTTGGCCGGGCGCAACGGTTCGGCCAGCACAGCGCCGGCCAAGTCCAAGTATTCCAGGAAGTGGCACGTGGGACTGACCGCCAATGCATGCGCGCTCGCCTCGATGAACAGATGACTGGAGAGCGGCAGGCTTGCCGCCTCGGCCAGCGCCATGGCGCGCAGCCACCCGGTGATACCACCGATCTTCATCAGGTCAGGCATCGCCATGTCGCAGGCGCCGGCCGCCACCGCTCGGGCCATGTCCGCCGGGAACCACCAGTTCTCGCCGGTCTGCACGGGAACCGGCGACGCGGCGCGCACGCGCGCGTGTCCTTCCAGGTCCTCGGCGGCAACCGGCTCCTCTACCCAGGTCAGATCAAAGGCGGTCAGCCGCTCAATGCGCCGGATCGCCTCGGTGGCGCTCTGCGACTGGTTGAAATCGACCATGAGCTGCACGTCGGGCCCGATGATGTCACGAACGGCGCGCACCATGGCGGCGTCCTCGGCGCCGCTGCCCTCGCCGACCTTGATCTTGACGGCCCGGAAACCGGCAGCGACGGAGGCCTCCAACAGGGCTCGGTCGGCAACCGGATCGACGAGGCCAAAGCTGTCGTAGGCCAGCACGGGTCTGGCGGCCCCTCCGATCAGTTCGACCAACGGCCGGCCGGTCGCGCGCCCCAGCGCGTCCCACAGCGCCATGTCCACTCCGGATAAGGCCATGCCGACGATCCCTTGCCGACCCAGCAGGCGGAAGATCTGCGACAGTGCGTAGAAGCGATCGACCGGCGCGACGGGCTTTCCGACGATCAGATCGGCGAGGCTGCCCAAGAACGTGCACAGCGGCTTCAGGACGAGGGGCGTGTAGCAGAAGACGTAAGCGCGCCCGACGACATCCTGATCGGTCTGGACATCGATGAGCACCAGCGGCGCTGCCGGGATTGTGCCGGAAGCCGTCCGCAGCGGCCGTGGCATCGGCGCGAGCACCGGCCGCGGATGCAGTGATCGAATGGTCGGCAGCGTGGCCATGCTCGGCCTCCGGATCGGGGAGCCCGAGATGGCTCCCTGCCCTGGTTAAGATTGGGCCCCGTCCCTGGAAAGACGAGAGGCGTGCCGCCCGCGCGATGCGGCGCAGGTGCAATGAAGGTCCATGGCGACAAGCCACCCTTACGGAGGCGCCGGAGCCAGCGCCCCTTTTCATCACTCCAGCAAGAATCACCCCTCCTCTGGGCCGATCCTGCCGCGCCCCAGCGGCATACCCGGCTCTCTCAGCCTCGTGCCAGTCTCCACCAACTGTGGCCTGGGAGTGGAAGGCTATTCCTGACGAGGCGAATAGGGCCTGACGTCGCGTGAGCTGCTACGCGCCGGGCGCTCGGTATCCGACTTGCCCGGCCTTGCGCAGGGCATCGATTGTTTCGTCGACGGTCAGGAGAACTGTCGTCTCGAACGAACTCAGCGCTCCTCCGGCACCAATCGCCAGAGCAACCGCGGCCATGGACACATTGTCGGGGGCCTCCCAAAGGTTGTAGCCATCGTGCGTCCCGAAGGCGTACCAGAACCCGTGAAGCTTCCCGCCGACCGATTCGATGTACGTTTGAGCGGCTTTCCGACGGTCCTCTGGGTTGCTGATCAGCTTGGCCCAAGTCTCCGGCGTGTAGCTAAACTTCGACAGATAGAGCGGCATCGCCTCTCTCCTCATTCACGGCAGCGCCAGGTTTACATTTGCCTTGTTCTCATTCTCATTCAAGGCGCCGCTGAACCGATCGTCTTCTTCCGTCACATTGAAGGCGGCGCAGTGTGGGCAGCCTCACAGCCTTCGGAGCGTCCGCCGTCCAGTCTGTGCGTGTCGGCATACGCCGACCCACCGCACGCGCATTGGAAACGTTCGTCGATGACGAGGAAAAGCCACATCAGCGTGGGTGCCGCGGCGGTGGCCGTGACCGCTCTCATTGTTGGTCTCAGCGTCGTCGCAGGCGGCGTGCCTTCGCCCGCGCTGACGACCATCGCCACGGTTCCACCGGTCACCACCGGAGCTGACCGACCGAATGTTGCACAGGACGTGGACGAGCGGTCCGACGACAGCACGCTGAGCCCCACGGGAATGGAACACATCCCGGTGTTCGACTGACACGACCTTTCACCACATCGAAAGCGTAGGTGTGGATCAGCGCCCAACGTGAAGGCTCACTTACAGGCTGACCTCCCCCGTCTCCACCTGGGTTGGCCGCCCGTTCTCCAGGCGGTAGCCGACCGCCTCCCCATCACGCACCATCAGCAGCGCGGCTCCATCCGGGTTCTCCGGGACACGGCCGCCCCGGCGAACGATCCGCAGCACGCCGTCCGAACCGGGGATAGCCTCGTGGGTGTCTGGATGGTTCGGAACGGCGGCTTCAATTCGTTGCACGGCGCCGCACTCGGCATCGTCCACTGTGAACACCACCTGTCCGTCGAGCAGCGCGCAGCGGGTTCGCACCCGCACCCGCCTCTCAGTCCGGGTGACGTGGACGCCGCGCAGCGTCGCGTATCCGGGGAGTCGGGCGAGCGCCAGCAGGCAGTCGGCCGTGAGTTCCGCGTCGATGAGCGCGCCGTGCCGGGCTGCCCGCGCCCGCCGGTCAATACCCAGCACGTCGCAAAGCCCGTCGAGGCTCAGGTCGGCCTTGAGCAGCCGCTTCGCCATCCGGTCCGTGCACGCCAGCCGCCCCGGCGGCAAGAGAGGATGACCGGCCAGCGCAAGGTCGTGGTCGAGCATGGCCAGATCGGAACCGGCGCCGTGCGCCACCGCGGGAGAGTTCCCCAGGAAGGTCAGGAAGGCCGGCGCCACGTCCACGAACCGCGGCGCGCCGCGCAGGTCTTCGCGCGACAGCCCATGCACAGCCTCGGCGAACGGATTCACCGCGGCATCCGGGTCGAGGAGGGTGTGGAAAGCGGCACCCGTTCGGCGCCCATCGACGATCTCCACGGCCGCCAGTTCCACCAGCGACGGAATGCCGTCATGGCGATAGCCGCGCCCTTCGGTGTCGAGTGCTACGACGCGGCCGTGAACGTCGGGCGGCGAATGGACGATGGGCACGGCTGGCGCCTTGCTGGGCATGGTCGGGAAGCGGCTTCCTGCTACGGCAGAGGGGGGCCGACCAGGTCGATCCCGTGCTCACGGCAGACCCGGGCCAACGCCTCCGCCTGTTCGGGCGTCGGAGGGCCCGCCGGATCCGGAAGGCCGTTGCGTTCAGCGGGGCGGCCCAAGGTCCGCACGAGCGTCTCGAAGTCGCCGCCACGCGTCACCGTGAGGAACCTCGCTCCGGCGGTGGATTCGACGCGGTAGGTGTGCGGGATGCGCTTGGGCGCGAGAAGGCAATCACCCGCGGTCGCCCGGATGACGTCCCCGCCAACGCTGAACCGGACGTTCCCTTGCAGGATGTGGAAGATCTCGTCTTCGTTCTGATGCACATGCAGTGGCGGCGAGTCGCCGTGCGGGGCGTGATGCTCAAGGACACAGAGTTCATCATCCCCGTCGGTGTGTCGAACGCGGACAATAACATGCGTGTTCAGGAACCAGAGCTGCTCATCCCCGCCGACCGGCATCGCCGCCTCCATCGTGAGCCCGTTGCTGAAGAATGCGGCGAGGCCAGGACCGGCACCAGGCGGGAAACGGGGTAGGAGATACCCTGTTCCGCCGAGGATCTTCCGCTTGATAGGCGGTCTCATGAACTGAGAGCCGCGTGTCCGGTAAACCAGGACATCGCCAACACTGCGCTGTTCCTGTGCTCGCATGCCGGGCGCAACAACAGCGGGCAGGCCGTCAGCGTGTGCGGTAACATCACGGCACTTCAAGGAACGAGAGGGAGGAGAGAGCATGACGAGCCCGAAGAAGCCGGGCCGCAAGGTGATCGTCACCTGCGCGGTCACCGGCGGTATCCACACGCCGACCATGTCGCCGCACCTGCCGATCACCGCGGACGAGATCGCCGAAGCCGCCATCGGCGCCGCGGAGGCCGGGGCCACGGTCATCCACCTGCACGCCCGCGATCCCCAGACCGGCCGCCCGAGCCAGGACCCGGCGCTATTCGACAAGTTCCTGCCGCGCATCAAGCAGAGCACCGACGCAGTCATCAACCTGACCTCCGGCGGCGCTCCGACCATGACAGTGGAGGAGCGGCTCAAGCCCGCCGCCCACTTCAAGCCGGAGGTCGCTTCGCTCAACATGGGCTCGATGAACTTCGGGCTGTTCCCGATGCTCGGCCGCTACAGCGACTGGAAGCACGACTGGGAACCGACCTACCTGGAGGCCAGCCGTGACGTGGTGTTCAAGAATACCTTCAAGGACATCGAGTACATCGTCCAGACCTGCTCGGGCAACGGTACCCGCTTCGAGTTCGAGTGCTACGACACCGCGCACCTCTACAACCTGGCGCACTTCCTCGACCGCAAGCTCGTGACGCCGCCGCTGTTCGTACAGACGGTGTTCGGCATCCTCGGCGGCATCGGCCCGCACCCCGAGGACGTGCTGCACATGAAGCGCACCGCCGACCGGCTGTTCGGCGACCAGTACGTCTGGTCAGTGCTCGGCGCCGGACGCAACCAGATGCCGATCGCCGCGCAGTCCCTTGCCATGGGCGGCAACGTCCGGGTCGGGCTGGAGGACAGCCTGTGGTCCGGGCCGGGCAAGCTGGCACGGTCCAACGCCGAGCAGGTGAAGGCCATCCGCAGCGTGATCGAAGGTCTGTCGCTGGAGGTCGCCACACCGGCCGAGGCGCGGACGCTGCTGGCCTTGAAAGGCGGCGACGACGTCAATTTCTGAGCAGCCGTTTCCGGATGTCACCCAGGCTCGCCTGGGTGACGCGGTGCCGGAGTCGGGTCAGCCGACCTCGGCGCATAAATCGGTGGGGGCACCGTCAACTCGCTGGCGGCCGAGGTAATGGTCGGCGCGGTTTGCCCAGGAATGTCCGATGGGTCGGCAGAGGGGGCAAGGCTTCTACGCTGAACTGTGATCAGCCGCCGGTCCGACATTCATGCCCCACAGTGGGG
>Ga0196971_1001545_pt1 | contig 10005 bp, 9 predicted proteins | sample S1v_1013CmetaG_FD_148660 | JGI IMG/M metagenome (GOLD analysis project Ga0196971, IMG submission 148660) | Soil microbial communities from Anza Borrego desert, Southern California, United States - S1+v_10-13C | ecosystem: Environmental > Terrestrial > Soil > Desert | place: USA: California... | reverse complement strand
CTACCTGCCCGACCTGGAGGCGCTCCCCGCCGAAGTCAAGCGCCGGGCGAAGCTGCTGATTCTCAACTACCCCAGCAACCCGCTGGCGGCCACGGCCACCCCGGCTTTCTACGCGCAGGTGGTCGCGTTCGCCCACCGGTACGGCACCGTGGTCCTGCACGATGCCGCCTACAGCGAGCTCACCTTCGACGGCTATCGCCCGCCCAGCTTCCTGGAGACGCCGGGCGCCCGGGAAGTGGGACTGGAGTTCAACTCCCTCTCCAAGACCTTCAACATGGCCGGTGCGCGCATCGCCTACGCCGTGGGCAACGCCCAGTTGCTCTCCCTGCTGGCCGAGGTCAAGAACCAGCTGGACTACGGCCTTTTCCGACCCATTCAGATGGCGGCAGTCGCTGCCCTGACCGGCCCTCAGGAATGTGTCGCCCAGATGGCCGCCACCTATCAGCGCCGGCGGGACATTTTGGTGGATGGCCTGACGGCGGCAGGATGGTCCTTGCCGAAGCCCAAAGCTACCATGTTCTGCTGGGCGCCCCTGCCCGACGGCTTCAGCTCCAGCCTGGAGTTCGCCATGGCCCTGCTGGAGAAGACGGGCATCACCGTCGTGCCCGGGTCGGGCTTCGGCCAGATGGGCGAGGGCTACGTGCGCATCGCCCTGGTCCAGCCCGAAGAGCGGCTGGCCGAAGCAGTGACCCGGGTGAAGCGCTCCGGCCTGGTGTAACCGACTCATGGCGACGCTTGAGCGAGGCCACACTACGAGAAGATGTTGGCTCTTGCCCGGAGGTGCAGCCGTGGGATTTGCCGCCGAACGCCACGAAGTGGCGCCCGACCTGCTTTGTATGCGAACCTTGATTGCGAATGTCTGCCTCGTGGGCCGGCCCGGATCCAGAGACTGGGTGCTTGTGGACGCGGGCCTCGCCGGCTCCGGCCCGCACATCGTGGCGGCTGCCGCGGACCGGTTCGGCCCGGACCGCCCACCGGAGGCCATCATCCTGACCCACCGCCACTTCGACCATGTGGGGGCGGTGAAGGAACTCGCCGACCGTTGGAACGTCACCGTCTACGCCCACCCCCTGGAACTGCCCTACCTGACCGGAGAGGCGGACTACCCACCACCGGACCCCACCGTAGGCGGCGGGCTCATGGCCCTGCTCCCGCCCGCCTACCCCCGCAGCGGGATCAACCTCGAAGGCCGGGTCCGCCTCCTGCCTTCCGATGGAGCCGTGCCCGGCCTGCCTGACTGGCGGTGGGTCCACACGCCGGGCCACACGCCGGGGCACATCTCCCTGTTCCGCAACAGCGACCGGGTGTTGATTGCCGGTGACGCCTTCACCACGGTGCAGCAGGAGTCGGCCCTGGCCGTCCTGTTCCAGGAAAAGGGCGTCCATGGCCCGCCCGCCTACTTCACCACCGACTGGCACGCAGCCAGAGCATCGGTGCGGCTGCTCCACCAGTTGAGTCCGTCTGCCGTCGCCACCGGCCACGGCGTGCCCATGTGCTGCGATGAATTGCACAGTCAGCTGGCCGAGCTGGCTGCCCACTTTGACCAGCTGGCGCTCCCCGACCAGGGGCGGTATGTCCATCCATAAAGAACGGGAGCCCCCACACAAGGGGGCTCCCGACTGTCCTAGTAAGCCCGGCCAAACCAGATCGTGTGCTTTGCCTCGGCGCCACAGGTCAGGCAGGTGTGCTTCGTCGCCGGCGGGTTGAAGGGAATGTTGCGGGAGGTGAACTTGGTCTCCTCCTTCACCTTCGCTTCGCAGGCAGCATCGCCACACCAGCCCGCCAGGATCCAGCCGGTAACCCGGCCTTCCGCCTCGCAGGTGGCAATGTGCGCCTTGAGCCCCTCCAGGGTCTCCACATCCATATGGGAGTTGGCCGAGCGGAACTCCTGAGCCCGCTTGAACATGTTGGCCTGAATGTCGGCCAGCAGTGCCTGAACCGTCTCCGCAACGTTGTCCAGCGACACGGAGACCTTCTCGCCCGTGTCACGCCGCACCAGCACGCACTGGTTGCTCTCCACGTCGCGCGGGCCGATCTCCAGCCGCAGGGGCACGCCCCGCATCTCCCACTCGTTGAACTTCCAGCCCGGTGTCTCGTCCCCCAGGTCGGCCTTCACCCGCACGCCGGCGCTCTTCAGCTGCTCGAAGACGGGGTCGAACCTGGACATGACCTTCTCCCGCAGCTTGGGCGGACCCACGGGGATCATGATCGTCTGAATCGGCGCCATGCGCGGCGGCAGGGCCAGACCCCGGTCGTCGCCATGGACCATCACCAGGCAGCCGATCAGACGAGTGGAAGCGCCCCACGAGGTGGTGTGGACGTACTTCAGCTGGTTGTCCCGGTCCAGGAACTTGATCTCGAAGGCCTCGGCGAACTTCGTGCCCAGGTAGTGCGACGTGCCGGCTTGCAGAGCCTTGCCATCCTTCATCATCGCTTCGATGGAGTAGGTATCGACCGCGCCCGCGAAGCGCTCCGTCGGGCTCTTCTGGCCCAGCCACAGGGGCACGGCCATTTCGCCTTCCACGAAGTCGCGGTAGACCTCCAGCATGCGGAAGGTCTCTTCGCGAGCCTCTTCCTCTGTGGCATGGGCCGTGTGGCCCTCCTGCCACAGGAACTCCGACGTCCGCAGGAAGGGCATGGTCCGCTTCTCCCAACGGAAGACATTGGCCCACTGGTTGATCAGCACCGGCAGGTCGCGATAGCTCTGAATCCACTGGCTGTACATGTGTCCGATCATGGTCTCCGACGTGGGCCGCAGGGCCAGCCGCTCCTCCAGCTTCTCGCCGGCAGCCTCGGTCACCCAGGGCAGTTCGGGGCTAAAGCCCTCAACGTGCTCCTTCTCCTTCTGGAAGAAGCTCTCCGGAATCAGCATGGGGAAGTATGCGTTCCGATGGCCCGTCTCCTTGAATCGGCGGTCCAGGCCCTGCTGAATCCGCTCCCACAGCTCATACCCGTCGGGCTTGATCACCATGCAGCCCCGGACCGGGGAGTAGTCCATCAGGTCAGTCTTCTGAATGGTCTCCAGATACCACCGGGAGAAATCCACCGCCTGCGGCGTGATCTCCTTCACAAAGCTCTTCTCGTCGGCCATCCGCACACACTCCTTACAACCCCTGGCTCACAACAAAGCCCCGTCCCCCGTAGTTGAGGGACGGGGCAAACTGCTCCGTGGTACCACCCTGGTTGACCGCCAAAGACTGCGCGGCCCGCTCGAAGTTCCATAACGGTGGAAAACCGGCACGGCTCTTCGCCGGCAGCTCCCGGGGTGGGATTGCAGTCCGCCCTTGGGCCGGCCTTGCACCAGATGGCCGGCTCTCTGAACCACAGGCGTGGGCCTGCAGGCCCCGTCATCGCTGTTCTCACCGTGTAGACTAACAGGTTGGACTTACCTTGTCAATTCTGTGCAGCGGCCGGACAGCTTCGTGGCGCAAACAAAAATGCCATTGCATTGGATAAAGACAATGTACACCCATTGAAGAATGTGGTATACTCGAAATAGTTCAATGGTAAGGAACCAATGGCTCAATTCACCATTGCGGGGGCGTAGTATGGTCTCCAAAGTGCGGCCGTGGACTATCGTCCTGTCCGAGTACCTCGACCTGCCCTTCCTCATGCGCAAGGCCGGCGTACCCGTCGTCTCTGTCCGCTCCGCCCGCGAAGCCCTGGAGTGTCTGCGGTTCTGCTGCCCCTCCCGGGTCGTCATCGACATGGAATGTCACCGGTCACATCAGGTCCTGATCTACGTGCAGGACCGTTACCCTGGTGTCCCTGTAGAGGCGGGGGACCAGGTGGTCAGCCGTCTCCTGGCTTCCTGACCTACAGCCGAAGGGAGACGCCGACCGCGGCCACCCAGAGCACTCCGAGGCGAGGTGGTTCTTCGACCGACATCCCCTATAGACGCACGCGAGGCGGCGCACACAGTGCACCGCCTCGTCTTATGTTTGCGCCCGGTTACCCGTGCCGGGCGTACCCCTTCTTGTCGAGCCCCTTGGCCTTAAACTCGGCCGCCTTCTCTTCCACCAGCTGCACCAGGGATTCGACCATTTCGGCCTCAGACGTCTTCCGCACCTGCTCGCCGCCAACGAAGAGCATGCCCACGCCCTTGCCGCCGAACAGCGCCACATCGGCCTCTGCCGCCTCGCCCGGTCCGTTGACCACGCAGCCCATGACCGCCACGTTCAAAGGCACGTCAATGTGCTGGAGCCGCTGCTCCACTTCCTGGGCGACCTTCACCAGGTCAATCTGCACCCGCCCGCAGGACGGGCAAGCGATGATGTTGACGCCACGGGACCGCAGCCCCAGCGACTTGAGAATCTCGTAGCCGACCTTCACCTCTTCGGCGCACTCGCCGGACAGGCTGACCCGGATCGTGTCGCCGATCCCTTCCGCCAGCACCGCACCGATGCCTACGGAAGACTTGACCGTACCCGTAAACGGTGTGCCGGCCTCCGTGACGCCCACGTGGAGTGGGTAGTCCACCTTGGTCGACAGCAGCTTATAGGCCTCAATCATGGTCGACACGTTCGATGCCTTAATGGAGATGACGGTGTCCCGGAAGTCCAGGTCCTCCAGAATGCCCACGTGCTTGAGGGCCGACTCTACCATGCCCTGGGGCGTGGGGTAGCCGTACTTCTCGAGGAACTCCTCTTCCAGCGAACCTGCGTTGACGCCTATGCGAATGGGGACGCCCCGCTCCTTGCAGGCCCGGGTGACCTCTTCGACCTTCCAGCGGGCTCCGATGTTGCCGGGGTTGATCCGCAGCTTGTCGATGCCTGCCTCCAGGACCTTGAGCGCGATCCGGTAGTCAAAGTGTACGTCGGCTACCAGGGGAATCTGACAACCCCGCCGGATCTCCTTGAAGCATTCTGCCGCTTCCATGGTAGGCGCGGCCACCCGGACGATATCGCAGCCCGCCTCTTCGAGGGACCTGATCTGGGCCAGAACTTCGGGCACGTTGCGCGTATCGCACTTCGTCATGGACTGCACGGAGATGGTGGCGCCGCCGCCCACCTGGACGCTGCCGACCATCACGGGCCGGGTCTGCTTACGCTCTGGCATACCGCACCTATCCCCTTATCAGCGTGTCACAACTTCTTTGTATGTGATCACGAGCATCAGTCCGATCAGCAGCAAGAAGCCCACGAAGTGAACCATGTTCTCCCGCACGGGATCCAGCCGCCGGCCCCGCAGCCCCTCCAGGCCCAGGAAGACCAGTCGGGAGCCGTCCAGCGCCGGAATGGGCAGCAGGTTGAACAGGCCCAGGTTGATCGAAAGGAAGGCCGTCAGGTACAGCAGCATATCCATCCCGCGGGAAGCGGTCTCTGCGATGGTCTTGGTAATGCCCACAGGGCCCGAAAGCTCCGCCTGCATCTGGCCCGTTACCATCAGCCAGAGCCCCTTGACCCAGCCTACGGACATCTCATAGGTCTGTACCCAGCCCTGGCCCAGAGCGGAGAAGAAGGGCGCCTTGCGAATGGCGGGGCGAATGCCCACCATCCAGCGGTCCTCCGACTGAATGGGCTCCATGCGGGCTTCCAGAGTCTGCTGGCCGCGCCGAACCACGAAGGTGACGGGCTTGCCACCGGACTCCTGCACAGCCTTTTGGAGGCCTTCCCAGTCACCCACCGGCTTCCCGCCGATGGTCAGCACCTCGTCTCCCGGCTGAAGGCCGGCGGCCGAAGCGGGACACGTCTTGACCACATTGCCCACCGGGCACTCGGTCAGGATCTCGCCCAGAACCGATGTATCCATGCGGCTGGTGCCCACGAACATCAGCAGCACCGAGAACAGCAAGGACGCCAGGACAAAGTTCATCACGGGGCCCGCCGCGATCACGACCGCACGGGCGTACACGGGCTTCCGGGCGAAGCCCCTCGGATCCTCTGTATCGCCGTCTTCCATGCCTGCCATCCGCACGAAGCCGCCCAGGGGCACCGCCCGCAGGTTGTACCTCGTCTCCCCCTTGGTGAAACCGGCCACGGCCGGCCCAAACCCCAGGGCGAACTCGTGGACCGTAATGCCGAAGTACTTGGCTGCGGCAAAGTGGCCCAGTTCATGGATGAAGATCAGCACCCCGAAGACCGGAATGGCCCACAGGAAATCGACCGCTCCCACCCCATCACCACCTGTTTAGCGCTTGGGCAACCTCTCTGGCCCACCGATCTGCTTCTATTATGGTGGCCAGATCGCCGGCCTGCTTCACGTCGTGGCGCTCCATTACGGCGGCCACGGTGGCAAAAATGCCGGCAAAGGGAATCTCGTCCGCCAGGAACCGGGCTACCGCCACCTCGTTCGCCGCATTCATCACGGCGGGCGCCGTGCCCCCCATTGTAACCGCCCGCCTCGCGTAGTTCAAGGAAGGGAAGGTCTCGGTGTCTGGTCGCTCAAAAGTCAGCGTGCCCACCCCGAACAGGTCCAGCGGCTGTACATAGCCCGGCGCCCGCTCCGGATAGGTCAGCGCATATTGAATGGGCAACCGCATGTCGGTGGGGCCCATCTGCGCGATGACGTTGCCGTCAACAAACTCTACGGCCGAATGGACGATGGACTGGGGGTGAACCACCACTTCCACCGCGTCCATGGGCACATCGAAGAGCCAGCGGGCTTCGATCATCTCCAGCGCCTTGTTCATCAGCGTGGCACTGTCGATGGTGATCTTGGCGCCCATGGCCCACCTGGGATGCTTCAGGGCCTGCGCTTTGGTCACGGCCGCAAGGTCCTTCATTCCCCGGAAGGGTCCGCCGGAGCACGTCAGGAGCAGACGGCGAATCCTCATACGATCCTCGCCCACCAGGCACTGGAACAGGGCGCTGTGCTCCGAGTCCACGGGCAGGATCTGCACGCCGTGGCGCCTTGCAGACGCCATCACCAGCTCGCCGGCCGCCACCAGGGTCTCCTTGTTGGCCAGGGCAATGTCCTTCCCTGCGCGGATGGCTTCCAGCGTAGGCTTCAGGCCCAGGGCGCCAACCACCGACGTGAGTACCATGTGCGTCCCCGAATGGGTCGCCACCTGGTCCAACCCTTCCCCGCCGTAGACAATCTCCGGCAGGGGGTGCCCGTCAGGTTTCTCCAGCAACCGCCGCTTCAGCCCCAGGGCCGCTTCCGCCGTTGGCACCGAGACGATCTCGGGGCGGAACCGGCGCACCTGCTCAGCCAGTTCGTCCACCCGGCTTCCGGCAGCGAGGCCCGTCACCCGGAAGCGTTCCGGCATATGGGCGATCACGTCCAGCGCCTGCGTCCCAATCGAACCGGTGGAGCCGATAATGCTGATGCCCTTCATGAATGGTGGCAGTCCTCTCCGTCAGGTAGTTAGGCGGGCGGGTCGTCGTCGAAGGTGGGCAGCAGGCCCGACGTGTACATGCTCTTGAGTAGAATAGCCAACAGCGGGCCAAAGACCACGCCCAGAGCGCCGAAGAACTGGAAACCCATGTAGAGCGAGAAGAGAATGGCGAGCGGGTGCAGGCCAACCTTGTCCCCGACGATCTTGGCCTCGAGCACCTGCCGCACGCCACCTACAACAGCGTAGAGCACCAGCAGCTTGACCGCAAAAACCTTGCTGCCGAAAACAAAGCTGTACAGCGCCCACGGCAGATAGATGGCTGCCGGGCCGAGAATTGGCATCACGTCGGCCAGGCCCACCACCACACCCATGGTGACGGCGTACTCTACGCCGAGGAACGACAGGCCCACCATCGTCTGCAGCATGGTCATGAGGATCAGCAGGAACTGAGCCTTGGCCCACCCTATGGTGGAGGTCCAGACATCGTTCTTGACCCTCTGCAGCTTTGGACGCCAAACCTTCGGGAAAAGTGACAGGATCCCGTCACCAATGTCACGGCGGTCCCGTGCGATGAAGAAGGTCGCGATCAACGCGATTAGCGTGTTGGTGACGAAGGCCGGCACCGAGCTGACGGCGCCAAGGGCGCCGGAGGCCTTCGGCAGCCAACTGCTCAGGGAGTCCAGCAGCTGCTTCAGGTTGTCGGCGAGCATGGTCTGCACCGTTTCGGGCAAGGTGGCATTGAAGGCGCCGAACTGCTCGGCGAATCGGTCGGCCAGCCCCATGGCGATGCCATACAGGTTGGGAAGGTCAGCAATAACGCCCTGGACCTCGCTCACCAGGCGGGCGATGGCCAGCGTGACGCCCAGCGTCACCAGCCCCACGAAGAGCATCAGGACGAAGGCCACGGAGATGCCTCGGGGAACCTTTCCCTTCCACGTCAGACGCGAGATCAGGGGGTCCATCAGCTCGGCCATAATCATGGCAACCACAAACGGAATCACTAGAGGGAGGGCGTAGGTGAACAGCAGCCACGAGCCCGCGAAGAACCCGATGACGCCCGCTACGGAATACAGCCAGGGTCGTACCATAGAGAGATACCTCCGGCTTAAGCCAGTAGATCTTTTACGAGGGTAGCACAGGTCAGCAGAGTAAGCGCCAGGAAGCCGATGGCGTGAATCCAGCCTTCCACATAGGGATCCAACCGCCGCCGGCGCAGCCGTTCCAACCCGAGGAAGCATATCCGGCCACCGTCCAGCGCCGGCAACGGGAGCAGGTTGAAGAGCCCCACATTCAGGCTCAGGAAGGCCGCCAGGAAGACCAGGTGATCCAGCCCCGCCACTACAGCCTCGGCAGTCACCTGTGCCGCCCCCACGGGCCCCATCAGGTCGGCGATGCCGCCGCGGAACAGTCCAGCCAGGGCACCAATCCAGAGACCCGACAGCTTACCCGTTTGGGTCACGCCGTACCAGAGGGCACGTATGCCGTGGTCCTGAAGGACTCCGTAGAGAACGGCCAGAAGGACCCACGTCAAAAGAAGGTTGGCCAGGGGTCCGGCAGCGTAAACCAGAGCCCGGGACCCCACGGGAGCGTCCATGAAGGCGCCTTCGCCTTCTTCGTGCCAGCGGCAATACCCGCCCAGCGGAATGGCCCGCAGGCTCCATTCCGTCTCTCCCCGCTGGAAGCCAAAGAGGCGGGGCCCGAAGCCGATGGCGAACTCCGCGACCGGGATGCGGCGCCATCTGGCAGCCAGGTAGTGACCCATCTCGTGGACTAGAATGCAGACTCCGAAGACCGGAATGGCAACCAGGTAGGCCCAGACTGGCATGGAGACCCCTCTTTCAGCTTAGCCTAGCCAGAGTCTAACTACATAGTAGACGAACGGAAGCACAAAAAAGCTACTGTCAAAACGATCCAGCACACCGCCGTGACCAGGAATGGATCTGCCGGAGTCCTTGACCCCCGTGTACCGCTTGAGGGCAGACTCAGCCAGATCTCCCAGCACAGACAGCACAAAGATGCCCACACCGATCAGGGCACCCTGCCAGGCAGCGATGCCAACCATGGGGGCCCAGAGCCCACCGACTACCACGGCCCCGACGCCGCCGCCGGCTGCCCCTTCCACCGATTTGCCCGGCGAGATCAGGGGGGCCAGCTTATGCTTGCCCATGGCCACGCCCACAAAGTAGGCAAACGAGTCGGCCGCCCAGGTGCACAGGAAGGCCATCATCACCCACTTGAGCCCCGTGTCCCAGCCCGTACCGGCGCCCAGGCCGCGCAGCAGCAGCAGGTGAGCCCAGAGCCATCCCACGTATACGACGCCGGCCACGGTCACCAATACGTCAATAATGTTCCGATCGGCGTACCGGAAGATCAGCCAACTCAGGGTGGCGATGGCTGTGAAAGCCACAATGGCGCCAAGAATCACCGGATCGCCGGGCGTCAGGTGCGCCGAGGCCAGTAGGCCCAGCGTGGCGGCCATGCCCAGCCCGCTCGCCACGTGAACCCCTTTTTTCTCCCACATGCGAACATACTCGTGAAAGCCAAGAAGGCCCATCCCCGCCACCACGGCGAAGAGGGGCCACTTGCCGGCATACAAGGCGCCCAGGAACAAGGGTATGCCGACCAATGCGGTAAGGATGCGTACGAGCATGGGTCACCTGCTTTGCTGCAATACTGCGCCGAACCGCCGCTCCCGCTGCCGGTAGTCGTTCAGCGCTTGCTCCAGA
>Ga0196971_1001544_pt1 | contig 10014 bp, 5 predicted proteins | sample S1v_1013CmetaG_FD_148660 | JGI IMG/M metagenome (GOLD analysis project Ga0196971, IMG submission 148660) | Soil microbial communities from Anza Borrego desert, Southern California, United States - S1+v_10-13C | ecosystem: Environmental > Terrestrial > Soil > Desert | place: USA: California... | reverse complement strand
CGTACACCTGCTCCGCGATCCGCTCCCAGCTGAACGCACGCGCGAATGCCAGCCCCTGCGCGCTCACCGCTTCCCAGTACGCACGGTCCTCGAATTTCAGGATTTCCGCCTGCCACGACGCGGCATCGAGATGCGCCGCGTAGCGCGGATGGTCATGCGCCCACACCGTCACGCTGTCAAGCGCATGGGTGATCACCGGCACGCCGGCCGCCATGCCCTCGAGGATGGTCAGGCCGAAGCTTTCGAGGTCGCTCGGATGCAGCAGCAGGAAGGATTGCCGCAGCAGCCCGATCACCTCTTCCTGCCGCTTGCGTCCATGCAAGGTAATGCCGTCTGTTGCCCCGTGTTTCGCGTGCAATGCGGCGGACAGGGGGCCGTCGCCGACGATGTCGAGCCGGTAGCCGCGTTGCGCCAAACCGGAGGTGGCGAAGAAATCCGCCAGCCAGTCCACATGCTTGCTCTGGTCGAGGCGGCCGACGAACAGCAGGCGTTTTTCCTGCGGATATGCGGGCGCCTGCGGCGGAAAGAAAGGCGCATCGACGCCCAGCGGCAGCGACTGCACCTGCACGCCCCACTTGCGTTCGGCGCGCGGCGCGGCGCGGTAGCCGAAGAAAAACACATCCCGCGCGGGCACCCGGCGGAAGAAGCCGCGCATCGACACGCCGGGCAGGAAATGCCGGAAGCGCGCGCGCAGCGCCGGATACCGTTTCTCCAGCAGATAGGCGTCGGCCTCGTAAAAGGTCAGGATGTAGTCGAACGCGGCCAGGTCGATGCCGGATTTCGCCAGCGAACGGAAAAAGGTATGGCTTTCGATCTTGAAGCGGCTGGTCATCAGCAGCTTGCTGAGCAGGCGGTTGAAGCGCGAATCGCGGCCGGCAAACGGAATCGTGCGCAGCGCAAAGCCGTCGGCATCGATCAGCACCTTGCCGCCGGTGCCCGGGTCGCCGCTCAGCACCGTGAGCGCCGCCTTGTCTTTCATGCGGCGCGCGAGCTGGCTGACCACGGTTTCCGTGCCGCCGATGTAATACGCGACCGTCGGGCAAAGGAACAGCACCTTCGGCGTCCCGCTCATTGGCCGGCCTCCGTCGCCTCGTGCAGCAGCGCGCCCTGCAGCCCGATGAACAGCATCATCGTCATGTGGCTCGCGGTGCCGACGAACATGGTGTTGGTGAAGCTGCCGACCACGCAGATCACGCCGAAGGCCAGCGTCATGCCCCCGCCCGTCGTCGCGCGTTGCTTCCAGCCGGTGCGCAGCAGCGCCGCATACAGCCAGAGCAGCGCGGCCAGTCCCGGCAGGCCGTAGCTCGACGCAAAGAACAGGTAGGCGTTGTGCGGCTCGACGAATTCGACCGCCTGCCCGGTGCGCGGCGTGCTGTGCCAGCGCGCCTTGAAGCCGGCGCCGCCGGCGCCGAGCACCGGGTTTTCGCGCACCAGGTCGACCGCCGTATGCCACATGTCGGCACGGTAGCCGAGCGAGGTGTTCCTGACTTCCTGCTGCATCAGGCGCACGTCGTTGACTGCCGCCTCGATGCGTATCTGCACATGCGGCGACATCACGACCGCGAGCGCCGCCAGCAGGCAGGCCAGCCCCATTTTCAGCGCGCCGATGCGCGGAAAGAGATTGAGCACGATGAACGGCAGCAGCACGACGACCGCCAGCAGGCCGCTGCGCCCTTTTCCGGACAGCAGTGCGACGAAGAACAGCGCCATCGCGAGCAGGTAGAGGATTTTCAGGTCGCGCCGGGCTTCGTGCCGGTAGAGCACCGACAGCACGACGATGGCCAGCGCAACGAATTGCGAGTACAGGATGTAATTCGCGAGCGCCGACGGCTGCCATGGCAGCCCCGCCAGTCCCGTCAGCGTCAGCTGCGCATGCAAGAAGGCGACGAACACGCCAGCCGCGAACGCGCGCAGCCAGGGCCGGATGTCGTACGCCCGGGCCGCGAAAAAGACGATGAATGCAGCCGGCCAGTAATACGCCAGGCCGAGGTAATCCAGCGCCTGTTCGCCATGGACCGCAAGCGACAGCAGCGGCAGGAAGGCAAGCGCCAGCGCCGGCAGGCTCCACGGCAGCGCACGCCAGTCGCGCCTCGCGGCGGCGAAGCCGCCGGCGCCGGCAAACAGCGCGAGCGCGAGCGCGAACGAGAGGAACATCGCCGACTTCGCGACGGGGAGGAAAAAGAAGGTCGCGCAGAGCGCCCTGTCCGCCGCCGTCGCCGCGCTCAGGGAGCGCGGTAATTGCCTGTTGTGATCGACCGATGTCATGGATTTCATAGTGCGGGTGAGGCCGGTCCCAGGCAGTGGCCGGACAGCCAAAGCGGATTATAGCGGTCGCCGCCGAAGACTTCACTTCCGTGCGGCAATCCGGGCGCGAAAAAAAAGGCAGGACATGCCTGCCTTGATCGATGCCGCTGGCTGCTTATTGCCTGGCGTTTGCCTTGTTCTGAGCCTTGCCGGCCTTCGCATCGGCGGCAGCCGCCGCCTTGTCGGCCTTTGCCTCGGCCTTCTTCTTGGTGGCCTTCGCATCTGCGCCGGCCTTTTCCTTGTGCGCCCCCGCATCTGTGCCGGCGGCCTTTTCATCGGCCCCGGCCGCATCCCGTTAGCTTCGCGGCCGGCCGGTCGTCCTCGCAAATCGCCGATCGGACGGACTTGCCGCCCCCGCAGCCAGCCGGGCAGTCGGCCTTTTCCTACGAAGCCTCTGTACCCAGTCTAGGCAGTGGTCCCGATCGGGACTGGACAAAAAATATTAAGTTACACATTTACGCAGGGAATAATTTGCAGATGGAAAGAGGACGGTAGTCGGGGCATGACGGCGCGTGACGGGATGGCGGACGGGGGATTTTGCGAGCGGGTCATGGGCCCCTGCCTGCGCGGGGGCGACGGGGTGAGGACAGTTCGTTACGGGTCGCTGCCCGCGTGCGCGGCGCGGCGAGCACCGGCCCTGGCCCGAATCCCGGCTTCGGCGTGCAATTGCGGGCACCTCCGCCGACAATCTGGCTCCCGTCCCCCGTCACCCCCGCGCAGGCGGGGGCCCATGGTGAAGTCATGCGGGGCTGACGAGTGCACGGAGAAAGTTGCGTGCGGCAATGCCGCGCAGCGCGCCCCATGGTGCAACGCCAGCGCCGCTTCGCGCTGCACCCGCCCCTAAAACACATCCCAATGCGGCTTCGGCCCGATCGATGCCATCATGTGGTCGATGAAGGCCCGCACCTTAGGCTGCATGTACCGGTTCGGCAAATAGGTCGCGTACAGCGACATGTCGGGATTGGCCACGCTGTCGGGCAGGATGATCTTCAGCCGGCCGCTCCTGAGATGGGGGCCGAGGATGTAGGTCGGAAACAGCACGATGCCCATGCCGTCGAGCGCCAGCTGGATCAGCGCTTCGGAATTGTTGACGCGGCACTTGCCGTTCACGTTGATCGCCACATCCCGGTTGTTGACCACATAGCGCCAGCCGCTGCGCAGCGCCGGCACGCCCTGGTACACCAGGCAGTCATGCTGCAGCAGGTCCTGCGGCGTGCGCGGCGTGCCGCGCCGCTCCAGATATTCCGGCGACGCGCAGGTCACGAAGCGCACCGGCGCGATCCTGCGCGCGACCATCGTCGGCGCCGGGTGGTCGGTGATCCGGATCGCCAGGTCGTAGCCCTCCTCGACGATATCGATCAGGCGGTCGGTCGCGTTCAGCTCCACCTCGACCTTGTCATGCTTCTTCAGGAAGTCCCCGATCACCGGCGCCAGATGCAGCGAGGCAAAAATCACCGGCGAAGTCAGGCGCAGCACGCCGCGCGGCTCGGCCTGCAGCTGCGTCACCGTTTCCGCGGCGGCGTCGATCTCCTGCATGATGCGCGCGCAGTGTTCGTAATACGCGGCGCCGATCTCGGTGAGGCTCATGCGGCGCGTGGTGCGGTTCAAAAGCCGCACGCCAAGCGCATTCTCCAGCGCGCCGACCTGCTTGCTGACCAGCGACTTCGAGGTTTTCAGCGCCAGCGCCGCCGCCGAAAAGCTCTTCGTCTCGACCACCTTCGCAAACGTCATCATTTCAGACAGATGTTCCATGCCGCCCCCGATTGTCCATTGATGGAAACAATATTATTCCAATTCACATAATTGTAAATATCTGAGAACAAACAATAATGTGCTTCATGGAAGCCGCACAAGGTTTCCGATTTCCGCAAAAGGAGCACATCATGCAAGCGAACGCCCACAAGGCCCGAGCCCCGATAGCCCATTTCGCCCGCCGCCACAGCGGCGGCACCGTCTCAGATGCAGCAATGGAACTGAACCCGGCAGGCGACACGCTGCTGTTGCGCGGCAGCCAGCACCTGCGCCTGGAACATGCGCATGGCTGGACGGTACGCGCGCTGGCCGGCGCGGTGTGGATCGTGCAGGACGGCGACATCCGCGACATCGTGCTGGAAGCCGGCGACAGCGTGCTGCTCGACCGCGACGCGCCGGCCACGTTCTCGGCCTTCGGCGAAGCCCGCCTGTGCATCGCGCGCGACGCCAACCGCTGCCAGCCGCAGCGCGTGATTCCGGCGGCCCCGGCGCTGCCGGCGTCGGCCGAGCCGGCATTCGCATGACCGGAGGCCATCATGCGCACGCTCGTCCCCTTCCCGCTCGACTGGAAGCATTACCTGCCGTTCCGTCCGTCCGCCGCGCGTGAAATGCGCGACACCTGGCGCCTCGCCGACGGCACCCCGGTCACGCTGCGCGCCTCGCGTCCCGACGACGGCGAACTGATCCAGCAACTGGTGCAGGGCCTGTCGCTGCAGAGCCGCTACCACCGCTTCTTCTATCCGCTGCATGAACTGACGCCGGACATGCTGGCGCGCTTCCTGCACAATGCGCCGGCCGAGGCGATGACCTTGCTGGCGGTGATCCGCCAGGACGGCCGCGAGCGGGCAATCGCGATGGCGCAGTATGTGGCCGACCGTTATCCGGAACGCTGCGATTTCGCAGTCGTCGTCAGCGACTTCTGGCAGCGCGGCGGACTCGGCAGGAAGCTGATCGAATCGCTGATGTGCATCGCGCGCGCGGCCGGCATCGAACGCATCGAAGGCGACGTGCTCTCAGAGAACGAAGCGATGCGCAAGCTGCTGCTCGACATGGGATTCAGCCAGCGCCAGCATGCGGACGGCGCCTACCTGCGCAAGGTATCGAAGCGGCTGGTCGCGCCGGAATGGAAGTGCACGCCGTTGACGGCGCTGGCGAGGAGGGATGGAACAGCGCGGGCGCATGCGTGATTGCGGGAAGTTCCGTGGGGTGCGAGGACTCGCGGAGGCAGAGTAAAGGCGAACCCGGGACCACCGGAGCCGGGGCGCACGGTGGGTTTCGCTGCGCTCTACCTCGGCGGCCCCACCCACCCTACATACTGACGGGGAGAATGGGGTAATGCAGGTGTGCGCGTAATCGCAGGAAGATGCGCAGGTTGGGTTGAAAGGAGCGAACCCAGCGGTACTAGCCCAGCCCCGTACCGTCGCGCATCGTCCGGCGGTAGGGTGGGTAGAGCGAAGCGAAACCCACCGTGCACCCTGGCTACGGCCGAGCACCGCTCCGACTACCTGCCGCTCCACTTCGCCTGGCCGGCGGCTTCAATACTCCACCGTCGCACCCTTCACGCCCAGCTTTTCGAACAGCGACTGCTTCAGCCCGTCGGCCGGCGCCACCCGCCATTCGTCGGCCAGCCGGATCTCGCAGCTGCCCACGCCGTCGTGGGTGTAGCGCATCGTCAGCGGCAGGCCGTTCTCGGACTTGTACGGCGCCAGGATGGTCTTGATCTGCGCCGCGTCCAGCCGGGTGTTGAGCGAGAACGCGAACTGCCGCCCGAACTGCACGCGCGCCATCGCGATATCCATCACCTTTTCGGCGCTGATGCGCAGGCCGCCGGAGAAGCGGTCTTCCGACACCTTGCCCTGCACCGCGAGGAATTCATCTTCCTTGAACAGCTGGCGGTTCGGCTCGTAGAGTTCGTTGTAGATCGTCACGTCGACCACCGCGGTGCCGTCGTCCAGCGTCACGATCACCATCTTGCCGCGCTGGGTCATCTGCACCCGCACCGCGCTGATGATCCCCGCCAGCAGGCGCGCGTCGCGCGACGGTTCGAGGTTGACCAGCTTGGTCTTGACGAACTTGCGCACTTCTTCCGCATAGGCGCTGAACAGGTGGCCGGACAGGTAGAAGCCGAGCGCGAGCTTTTCCTCGGTCAGGCGCTGCTTCTCGCTCCACGCCGGCACCTTCACATACTCCGGCGGCGGCTCCATGTCGCTGTCTTCGCCGCCGAACAGGCTGACCTGGTTGGCCGACGCTTCCGCCTGCTCCGCGCATTCCATCGCGAAGTTGACCGACGCGATCATGATGCCGCGGTCGACGCCGAAGCAATCCATCGCGCCGGAACGGATCAGCGCTTCGATGGTGCGGCGGTTGATCTGCTTCTTGTCGACGCGCTTGACGAAATCGAACAGGTCCTTGAACGGTCCGCCCGACTCGCGCGCGGCGATGATCGCCTCGATCGCGTTCTGGCCCGAGCCCTTCACCGCGCCCAGGCCGTAGCGGATCTGGGTCGCCTTCTTGCCCGGCTCGCCGACCGGGATGAAGCGGTAGTCCGACTTGTTGATGTCCGGCGGCAGCATCTGCAGCTTGCAGATATCGACCGCGTCCTCGACCAGGATCTTGATCTTGTCGGTGTCGTCCATCGCCAGCGACATGTTGGCTGCCATGAATGCGGCCGGATGGTGCGCCTTCAGGTAGGCGGTGTGGTACGACAGCAGCGCGTAGGCGGCGGCGTGCGACTTGTTGAAGCCGTAGCCGGCGAACTTTTCCATCAAGTCGAAGATCTCGTCCGCCTTTTCCTGCGTCAGGCCGTTCTTCGCCGCGCCGTCGCGGAAGATCAGGCGGTGCTGCGCCATCTCTTCCGGCTTCTTCTTGCCCATCGCGCGCCGCAGCAAGTCCGCGCCGCCGAGCGAGTAGCCGCCGATCACCTGCGCCATCTGCATCACCTGCTCCTGATACACCATGATGCCGTAGGTTTCGGACAGGATGCTTTCGGTGCGCGGGTCCGGGTATTCGAACTTCTCGCCGTGCTTGCGCTTGCAGAAGTCGGGGATCAGGTCCATCGGGCCCGGACGGTAGAGCGCCACCAGCGCGATGATGTCTTCGAAGCGGTCGGGACGCGCATCCTTCAGCATGCCCTGCATGCCGCGGCTTTCCAGCTGGAACACGGCGACGGTCTTCGCCTTGGTCAGCAGTTCATAGGACGCGCGGTCGTTCAGCGGCAGCTTGGCGAGGTCGAAGTCAGCCTTCGCCGGATCGAGCATCTTGATGTAGCGCACCGCGCGGTCGAGGATGGTCAGCGTGGTCAGGCCCAGGAAGTCGAACTTCACCAGGCCGACTGCTTCCACGTCATCCTTGTCGTACTGCGACACCACGCCGGCGTCGCCGCCCTGCGTGTACAGCGGACAGAAGTCGGTCAGCTTGCCCGGCGCGATCAGCACGCCGCCCGCGTGCATGCCGATATTGCGCGCGATGCCTTCGACCTGCTGCGCGAGGTCGAGCAGCTGCTTGACCTCTTCCTCGTTCTCGAGGCGTTCCTTCAGCAGCGGCTCTTCCTCGATCGCCTCGGCGATCGACACCTGCTTGCCCGGCTTGAACGGGATCAGCTTGGAAATGCCGTCGCAGAAGGTGTAGCTCATGTCGAGCACGCGGCCGACGTCGCGCACCGCGCCCTTGGCCGCCATCGTGCCGAAGGTCGCGATCTGCGACACCGCCTCGCGGCCGTAGCGGTCCTTCACGTACTGGATCACGCGGTCGCGGTTTTCCTGGCAAAAGTCGATATCGAAGTCGGGCATCGATACCCGTTCCGGGTTCAGGAAGCGTTCGAACAGCAGGTTGTATTCGAGCGGATCGAGGTCGGTGATCTTCAGCGCATACGCCACCAGCGAGCCGGCGCCCGAGCCGCGGCCCGGGCCGACCGGCACGCCGTTGTTCTTGCCCCACTGGATGAAGTCCGCCACGATCAGGAAGTAGCCTGGGAAGCCCATCTTGATGATGGTGTCGGTCTCGAACTTGAGCCGCGCTTCGTAGCGCTCGCGCTGCTTCTCGCGCTTTTCCGGATCGGGGAAAAGCTGCACCAGGCGCTCTTCCAGGCCGGCCTTCGCCTCCTGCACCAGGAAGTCGTCGAGCGACATGCCGTCCGGCGTCGGGAACAGCGGCAGCTTGGGCTTGCCGAGTTCGAGCTGCAGGTTGCAGCGCTTGGCGATCTCCACCGAATTCTGCAGCGCCGCCGGCATGTCGGCGAACGCCTCGGCCATCTCGGCCTGGGTGCGGAAGCACTGGTTTTCATTGAAGCGCTTGACGCGGCGCGGATTGGCGAGGATCTCGCCCTCGGCGATGCAGGTGCGCGCCTCGTGCGCGATGAATTCCTCGCGCGTCAGGAACTGGATCGGATGGGTCGCCACCACCGGCAGCTTCAGCTTGGCCGCGATCGCGACCGCCTGGCGCACATGGTTTTCCATGTTGGGCTGGCCGTAGCGCTGCACCTCGATATAGAAATGGTTGGGGAAGAGTGCCGCCCAGCGCTCCGCGCAGCGTTCCGCCGCCGCCGGGTTGCCGTTGTCGATCGCCATGCCGACGTCGCCGCTGTGGGCGCCGGAGAGCGCGATCAGTTCGCTCGCCTGCCCGCCGGCCAGCCACTCGGCGCGGATTTCCGCGCGCCCGCGGTGCACGTTGGTCAGCCAGGCCTTGGTCAGCAGTTCGCACAGCTGCAGGTAGCCGTTGCGGTTCTTGCAAAGAAGCAGCAGGCGCGACGGCTTGTCGCGGTCGTCGTCGTTGGTGATCCAGACATCGCAGCCGGCGATCGCCTTGATGCCCTTGCCGCGCGCGGCCTTGTAGAACTTGACCATGCCAAACAGGTTGGCCAGGTCGGTGATCGCCATCGCCGCCTGCCCGTCCTTGGCGGCTGCCTTGACGACATCGTCGATGCGCACAAGGCCGTCGACGATCGAGTATTCGGAATGGAGGCGGAGATGGGTGAATTGCGGAGTGCTCATCGCGCTATTTTACAGCGGGCGCAGGGTTCCGAATGGCAAGGAGGAAAAGCAATTTTGTAACTTGTGGCGCGACGGAATTTGCGAGCCTGTGCGCTGTCTATCATGGCCTCGTGTCAACATGCTTCGTAAGCAAAATTGCCGCCCTGCGGAGTTTTACTCAATGTCTTCCGACAACACCTACGTCAACATCGCCGCCTACAAGTTCGTCACGCTGGACGACACGGTCGAGCGCCGCGCGGCGTTTCGCGCGGTGTGCGAAGAGCTCGGCCTGAAGGGCACCATCCTGCTCAGCCCGGAAGGCATCAACCTGTTCCTCTCCGGCCGGCGCGGTGCGATCGACCGTTTCCTTGCATGGCTGCGCGCCGATGCGCGCTTCGCCGGCATCGAGGTCAAGGAAAGCTGCTCGGACTGCCAGCCCTTCAACCGGATGCTGGTGCGCCTGAAGCGCGAAATCATCACGATGAAGCATCCGCTGATCTGCCCCGAGAAAGGCCGCGCGCCGGCGGTCGCGCCGGCGACGCTCAAGCGCTGGCTGGACCAGGGCCATGACGACGACGGCCGCCCGGTGGTGATGATGGACACGCGCAATGCGTTCGAGGTCGACGTCGGCAGCTTCGACCATACCGTCGATTACCGCATCTCGAAATTCAGCGAATTCCCGGACGCCGTCGCCCGAAACCGAGAAGCGCTCGCCGGCAAGACGGTGGTCACGTTCTGCACCGGCGGCATCCGCTGCGAAAAGGCAGCGATCCACATGCAGAACATCGGCTTCGACAGCGTGTACCAGCTCGACGGCGGCATATTGAAATACTTTGAGGAAGTCGGCGGCGCGCACTACCACGGCGAGTGCTTCGTGTTCGATCACCGCACGGCGCTGAATCCGCAGCTGGAAGCGACCGCAACGGCGCAGTGTTTCGGGTGCCGGGCAGTGGTGACGGCGGCAGAGCAGTCGTCGCCGTATTATGTGCCA
>Ga0196971_1001543_pt1 | contig 10020 bp, 6 predicted proteins | sample S1v_1013CmetaG_FD_148660 | JGI IMG/M metagenome (GOLD analysis project Ga0196971, IMG submission 148660) | Soil microbial communities from Anza Borrego desert, Southern California, United States - S1+v_10-13C | ecosystem: Environmental > Terrestrial > Soil > Desert | place: USA: California... | reverse complement strand
TGTCGAAGGCGAAGCTCTCGCAACCCTCGTTGTCAACAAGCTCCGCGGCACCTTGAACATCTGCGCCGTGAAGGCTCCTGGATTCGGCGATCGCCGCAAAGCGATGCTTGAAGACATTGCGATCCTGACCGGCGGCAAGTGCATCACCGAGGACCTCGGCATCAAGCTCGAAAACGTGCAGCTCGAAGACCTTGGCCGCGCCAAGAGCATCGTTGTCGACAAGGAAAACACAACGATCGTTGAAGGCTACGGAAAGAACTCCGACATTCAGGGCCGCGTGAACCAGATTCGCCGTCAGATCGAGGAAACCACCTCGGATTACGACCGCGAAAAGCTGCAGGAACGGCTGGCCAAGCTCGCTGGCGGTGTGGCTGTCATCAATGTGGGCGCCGCAACCGAAAGCGAAATGAAGGAGAAGAAGGCCCGCGTCGAAGACGCGCTGCACGCGACCCGCGCAGCCGTTGAAGAAGGCATCGTTCCTGGCGGTGGTGTGGCCCTTATCCGCTGCTTCGCAGCCATCGAAGCTGTCAAAGGCGCGAACGAGGACGAACAGATCGGCGTTGAAATCATCAAGCGCGCAATCGAATACCCCGCCAAGTATCTGGCCGCAAACGGCGGATACGAAGGTTCGGTCGTGGTGCAGGAAATCCGCCGCCGCAAAGGCAACGAAGGTTTCAATGCCGCCACGGGCAATTACGAAGACCTCGTCAAGGCAGGCGTCGTTGATCCCAAGAAGGTCACACGCAGCGCGCTGCAGAATGCAGCCTCCATCGCTGGGCTGCTGCTCACGACGGAATGCCTGATCACCGAAGTTCCTGAAAAGGAAAAGCCGGCTCCCGCACCGGGCGGCCATGGTGGCATGGGCGGAATGGACTACTAAGCCGCGTAATTACGCAGCAATCTCACGAGGCCGGGAGCAATCCCGGCCTCTTCCATTTACATTTGGTGCTTGCCGTCACAGGGACTCTCGTTTTCCCTCACGCAACTTTCATGGCCAACGTCCTGATCCGAAAAATCCAAAATTCTGTAGCGAAGTCGCGCCACGCAGGGATTAATCGAAGCGACGACTGGGGCGGCCGGCGCGTCGCAGGTCTCAATCCAAAGTCCGTATTGGATGTTGGCTGCGGTGACGGGAGCCGCCTGATTCCTTATTTCAAGAATCTGCCGTCCGATTTTTGCGGGATCGAGGGGGCCCCTGAATTGATGCAGCGCGCAAAGGAGCGTGGTCTGACGGTCAAGGATTGCGATTTGAACGGACGATGGCCGTGGGAGTCTGGAAGATTCGACGTGGTGTTCAGCAATCAGGTGATCGAGCACGTTCACAACTGTCGAATGTTTGCGGCTGAGGCCTACCGCGTTTTGAAACCAGGCGGAACGGCAATCATCACGTCTGAAAATCTCTGCAGCCTTTTGAATTGCGCTGCCTTAATCATGGGCTACACGCCCTTTTCGCTCATGCAAACCTGCGGGCGTTATCTCGGAAACCCCCTGGGGCTTCATTACAACGAAACCTTGAGCGAACCGCTGCCGTTGGATCACCCCGCTTTCTCAGGCGTCTCAGGCCACATTCGCATTCTCACTGTGCGGCAGGCAAGGGAACTGTTTGAACTGGTCGGATTCCGCTCCGTGAAGACGGGGTCAATCAGCATTCTTCCGCTGCCTGATCAACTCAGCCAATGGCTTGAAAAGTTCGTGGCCAACCGCGGCCACTATCTGCAAATCGAAGCCGTCAAGCCGAGAGAGTAGGGCATCCGATTGGCGGAGAACCTTTCACGAGGAATGCCGCCCCGTCTGAAGTCGTTTCATCTCGCAGTGCACCATGTCGGCAATCATGTCCCTGAAACCGCTGGTCGGAGACCATTTCAGGAGCTGGTGCGCCTTGGCGGAACTTCCAACGAGATGCCGCGGGTCAGCGGGCCGAAACAGCTTGGGATCCTGACGCGTGCACGCGCGCCAGTCGAGGTCCAGAACAGCGAACGCGATTTCCACAACATCCTGCACGCTGTGCAGTTTTCCCGTGGAAAACACATAGTCCTGGGGTGTCTCATGTTGAAGCGAGAGCCACATCCCCCGCACGTAATCCCGCGCATCGCCCCAATCGCGTTGTGCGCTCGTATCACCGAGCACCAGCTCGCTCTGCTGCCCCGTCTTGATTGCAGCGGCTGCGCGGCAGATTTTTTGAGTCACAAACCCTGGCCCTCGACGGGGAGACTCGTGGTTGAACAGAATTCCGTTTACCGCAAAAAGACCAAACGTCTGGCGATAGACGCGTGTAATTTGCGTCCCAAATGCCTTGGCGCAGCCGTATGGGGTCGCGGGCGCAATCGGTGTGGCTTCGTCCTGCGGAACCTGTTCCGGATTTCCAAAGATTTCGCTGGAGCTCGCATGAAAGAACCTCGGCGGTTTTGGAAGCTGCCGCACCAAATCCAAAATGCGAAGGGTTCCGAAACCGGTAACGTGGCAGGTGGCTTCAACGTTCTCAAAACTTTGACCCACGTGGCTTTGGCCTGCCAGGTGATACACCTCGTCTGCATTCGCGGCTCCAAGCGCCGACTTCAACGCCTCGCGATCCTCAATGTCCGCCTCGAGAAGAAACAATCGGCGATTGATGAGCTCGGAATCCGCGATGATATGTTCGATGTTGCGCCCTGGGCCGGATCCGGGGCGGACGATGCCATGCACCTCGTAGCCGTTTTCGATCAGCAGTTCGGCCAGGTAGGACCCGTCCTGTCCCGCAATGCCTGTGATCAGCGCCCGTTTCACGATGTTGCGGCGCCACCTTTGAGAAATGCAACATCAGCGTCTACCATCAGCCGCACCAGGTCGGCGAACTTCGTTGCCGGGCTCCAATTGAGCTTTCGCCGCGCCTTGTCGGCATTGCCAATCAGTTGATCCACCTCGGCAGGACGATAAAATTGCGGGTCGATGACCACGTGCTTCTGCCAGTCCAGTCCGACACGTTCAAATGCAAGCTGGAGAAATTCCTTCACGCTGTGAGTCTCGCCCGTGGCGATCACGTAATCGTCGGGCTCCGGCTGTTGCAGCATCAACCACATGGCCTCCACGTATTCCTTCGCGTAACCCCAGTCGCGGCGGGCATCCAGGTTTCCCATGTGCAGCTTGTCCTGCATCCCGGCGTGAATGCGCGCGACAGCGCGGGTGATCTTGCGCGTCACGAAGTTTTCGCCGCGCCTCGGAGACTCGTGATTGAAGAGGATTCCGTTGCTGGCGTGGAGGCGATAAGACTCCCGATAATTCACGCTGATCCAATACGCGTAAACCTTGGCGCATGCGTAGGGGCTCCGCGGGTGAAACGGGGTCAATTCTGTCTGAGGCGTCTCACGCACCTTTCCATACATTTCACTCGATGACGCCTGGTAAAAGCGCGCTGGCAATCCCAGCTGATGAATCGCTTCCAACAAACGCGCCACGCCGGTGGCTGTCACGTCCGCTGTGTAGCCTGGAATGTCAAAGCTGATCCGCACATCGCTCTGGGCCGCGAGATTATACACTTCATCAGGCTTGATGCGTTCCAGGAGCCGGATCAGGGACCCTGCATCGCTGAGATCGCCATGATGCAAGCTGACGCGATCGGCAGCAAAACCGGGCGTGGCGAACACGCGCTCCAGCTGGCCGCGATACGGTGCGGCGGTGCGGCGGACGATTCCATGCACTTCATAGCCTTTTGCCACGAGGAGTTCAGTGAGGTAGGAACCGTCCTGGCCGGTGATGCCTGTAATGAGAGCCTTTTTTGCCATAGCAGTGAGGGCGAAGTCTTTCGGAATTAAGGTCCCGCAGCAAGCCCTGGGTCAGGCGCGGTCGCGATTGGGTTTGCGGCGGCCCGTGTGATTGCTCTCCCCGAGGTACATTCCCAGCAATTCGCCGCGTCCCGTTTTTCGGTTCCTCGACGAGAACAGACTCTTCAAAAGATTCAACAGCCAACGCATAACAGCGTGTGATAGTTGCAGCTCGTGGCTTCAGGCTCAATACCGAAGAGCGAGGACCGCCGCCTTCAGGGTGCTTCAGTGTTAAGATTGCGATAATTGGGCCTTTGCCGCCCCGTCATTCCCTCCCCAAGGTGAGGCGGCGCGAACGCCGTGCGCCGCCGTTCAACTTTGAACTTTGAACTTAAAACTTTGAACTTAATCTGTGTCCATGGCACGAAAGGCATCTGCAGATTCGGATTCACCGCCTCGCGGTTTTAGCGACATTGTCGGTTTTGCTCTCCTCGTCACCGCGGTATTGCTGCTGTTTGCCCAATTTTCGTTCGATCGCGGCGATATCGGTTTTATCCGAACTCCCGCCAACCGTCCGCTGCATAACTGGATCGGAACTTTGGGCGCATACTTCGCATGGAGCATCTTTTTCCTCTTCGGCGTCGTGGGTTACATCGTGCCGCTGCTCCTGGCGATGTTCGGCGCAGCCTATCTGCTCGGCTTTTTGAACTACCTTTGCGAACGCATTCGCTGGTCCCTCCTGTGGTCTGCTGTATTGCTTATCGCACTGACCGGCCTGTTCTACCTGGCGGGCGAAGCAGGTCTGCTGGGCGATTTCCAAAAGCGCCTTGGCATTCACACCGTTGGAGGTTTCCTGGGTTCCCTCACGTATGGTCAAACGAAGAACTACGACTTCGGCTTCGCGCTGCTCGGGCCCATTGGCGCAACAATCGTATACGCCGCACTCGGTGTTGTGAGCGTGATTTTCCTCACGGGTTTCCGCCTCGGCGAATGGCTTCAAAGCCGAATGGAACGAACTGCACCTGCCGTGGGTGAAGAGGCGGTCCTCGAACGGAAGGCGCGCGACCTTCAAAAACAGGCGAAGAAACTCCAGGAGGAAGTCGATCGCTCCAAACCCGGCATTGGCGCCGACCTTCAGCCGGTACCCGAGCCGACTGTGCGTGACCTGAGCATTTCTCCGTCGAAGGGCGCTCCGCGCACAAAGAAGTCAGAATCGCCCGCCGACTCACCCATCGTCCAGGAAGGCGAAGTCATCACGGCGCGCGAGATCGCTGCCGCCAGCACCAGCGACGTTCTCGGGAAAGGAGCGGAAGCTCCCTCCGACAAACAAACATCATCAGCCAAAGAGGGCGAAAAGGTTGAAGGAAAGGCGGATCCCGTCGTAACAATCGCCGACAGCACCGCGCCCGCGCCAGCCGCAGTCCGCCCCAAGCTTGTTCCAAGGAAACCGAAGCCGATTACCGTGGCTTCCACACCGATGATCGGCAACTACCAGTTGCCGACCATGGATTTTCTCCAGCATCCCGATCCCAATCTCAAGCCGACGGAATCCAAGGAGGAGTTGATGGCGAACGCGCGCCTGATGCAGCAGACACTCGCGCAATTCGATATTGAAGTGGCACTCGGCGACATTACGAAAGGCCCGACGATTACCCGATACGAACTGCATCCCGCGCCTGGCGTGAAGCTGGAAAAGATTCAGGGCTTGAACAACAACCTTGCCGCCGCCTTGAAAGCGGAACGGATCAACATTCTCGCGCCAGTTCCCGGGAAAAGCTCGGTCGGAATCGAGGTGCCGAACCTCGTGAAGACGAAGGTGATCATGCGCGACCTGCTCGAATCCGACGAATGGCGCAACAGCAAGGCGCGCATTCCGCTCGCTCTCGGCAAGGACGTGTATGGCCACCCAATCATCGCGGACCTCGCCGAAATGCCGCACTGCCTCATCGCGGGCAGCACGGGTTCCGGCAAATCCGTGTGCATCAACTCCATCATTGCCTCGCTGCTTTATAAATTTTCGCCCGATCAATTGCGGTTTGTGATGATCGATCCCAAGGTGGTTGAGCTGCAGCAATACAACGCGCTGCCGCACCTCGTGGTGCCCGTTGTCACCGATCCGAAGAAAGTGATTCTCGCCCTGCGCTGGGTGGTGAATGAAATGGAGAAGCGTTACCAGATCTTCGCCAAGGTCGGCGTCCGCAACATCGCTTCGTTCAATTCGCGTCCCAAGAACAAGCCGCTGCCGCAGCAGGAACCGGAACTGCCGTTGATGGCCAAGAAGGAAAAAGTGGAACCCGGCGCCGAAGGTTTTGCTGTCGAAGTTGACGAGGAGATTGTTGTTCCTCGCGAGGACGACATCGTGATCCCTGAGAAGCTGAGCTATATCGTCGTTATCATTGACGAGCTCGCCGATCTCATGCTGGTCGCGCCTGCTGATGTGGAAATGGCGATCGCGCGCATCACGCAGATGGCGCGTGCTGCCGGAATTCATTGCATCGTTGCGACGCAGCGCCCGTCAGTGGACGTCATCACAGGCGTGATCAAGGCCAATATTCCCGCGCGCATTGCGTTCCAGGTGGCGGCGAAGGTGGATTCAAGAACGATTCTTGACGCGATGGGAGCCGACAAGTTGCTGGGCAAGGGCGACATGCTTTATCTCCCGCCCGGATCGGCCCGCCTCATTCGAGCGCAAGGCGCGCTGATCACGGACGGCGAAATCCAAAGCGTGGTCGACTTCATCGCGAAGCAGGCGAAACCCAGCTACGAGGTTGAAATTCACCAGCAGCTGTCCAAACCGGTGAGCACCTTTGAAGGCGAAGGCGGCATTGACGAAGATGAATCGCTGATCGAGCAATGCATTGAAGTGATTCGAAGCGAGCAAAAGGCAAGCGTGTCCCTCATGCAACGCCGCCTGCGGCTCGGCTACACGCGGGCAGCGCGCATCATGGACGAACTTGAGAACCGCGGCATTGTCGGCCCAAGCAAAGGCGCCGAGCCGCGCGACATTCTGATAGACCTCGACGGCGGCGGTGCAGACGGCGCGGGTCAGTGAGCGGCTTTGCGTAGCGGCCATAGCGCAGACTTCCAAGTCTGCCGCAGCATCAAGCTTCCATGCCGGCCGGGTCCGGAGCGCCAACTTGCAGTTGGCTTAGCGCGTTCGATCTGGCTGGGCAGCGGAACTTGTGAGAGTTGGCCGTCTTCTGCCAGGACGGATCTAACTGACTCTGAATCTGGCCATTGTTTCTTCGATCATCGTAAGACTGCAAGTCGGCGCTCCGGCGTCACCCTAAAGCTGCGGCTTTCACTGCCGTTTGGAACGTGCGAAAACGGGATCGTTGTCGGGCAATAGGTTGTTCGCCAGGCAGTGAAACCATTCCCGAATGGAGGTAGCGCGGCAGTTGCCAGCGATCTCCTCACGGAACATCGCTTCCATGGCGCACTCACCCAGCGCGCGATACGCCTCGAACTGAGCCTCGTCGTAAATTTGATCGGCAGTACTCTGATGCGGGAAATCGGGGTTCAAGCGCCTGTAATCGGCAAGATGCGCGGGTTCCAATCCTGTAGTCGCCAGCTTCACGTACAACATCCATCCGAGTTCCTTGCCCGGCGCAGTTTCAGGCGCGTAATCAATCTTCACCAACACGGCGTGCGAACGGCTGAATCGTTTTGAATCGAGCCGCAGGTCTGAAATGTCGGGATACATTCGAATGCCCAGATCAATCTCGGCGTACCGCTGCAGGCGGGTGAGATCGGAACACTCCATTTCCGGTTCGCATCCGCCATCGACGCACACGATGAATTTGCATCGGCGGCGCAGCAGTTCATACGCAGCAAGATTCTCGATGTGCCCGCCATCCGACAGATTCACATACCTGCATTGCTCATGGATCAAACCGAACATTTCGCGGAACAAATACCACGGCCCGGCGCCCTCAAGCATTCGCCACAAAACTTTGCGTCCCGGGTTTCGAATCCAATAACCCAGGCGCACGTTGAACAAGGTCATGAGGAACCGGAAGTGCGGCAGCGACTTCCAACCCATGCTGGTCGAAGCCGCAGCACCCGAAACAGCAAGCGCGGTTCCCAGGTCGAAGTGCGGGTCGCCCTGTTCGAGGTTCTCGGTCGCCGCGTATCCTGTGAGCGGTGAACCGTAGAAGTGCCGGCTCACCATGAAGAAATCACCATCGCGGCCGCGGAGGTTCTTGTTCCGGCTGCTGGGGGCGTTCACGACCATGTTGACCAGATGATAGGGAGCCGCCGGGTCCGCGCCCAACTCCGACAGCTTCACCTGCTTCAAAACTTCAGTCCGTCCTTGCGCGCGTTCGCCCGACAACGCGCGGACCAGCGGGTGCTTGCCGCTTTCCTCCTCGGGGATGCGGCGGGCCAGGTAACACTCGCAAAGCCGATTCCGGTAATATCGGTGCGGAGCAAGCGTGTTGATGTTCACGCAGAACCAATTCCAGAGTGCGAGCCCCAGCGTCACCCAGAATACAACGTGGGGCATCCAGCTGACCCCATCGCGCGACAGGCCCATGCGATTACCGACGTACAAAAATGTGAAGATGAGGAAGAGCGGCCCTGTTAGAATGAACAGTCTGACGGCAAGAGTGCGGAGACGCGGCCAGCGTGGACTCAACCACGCGATCAGCGCGGCGAGCGCCGCTCCGGCCACGCCCGTGAGCGATGTCGGCAAAAGACCCGCGAGGCTTTCAAGACCCGAGCCGCTGTGGCTCCATTTGGCAAGCGATGTTCGCAACCATTCGTGTCCGTGAAACAGCGCGGGCATCAGGAAAACCGCCGCCGCTGTCACTGTTAAAATTCCCAGCGCCACGGTCCCGTTTTCCCAAAGCCTGTGAAACAAGGCGCGTTTGGATTTGGGCGCCTGGCCGTGCGCAAGGAGCTGCAATCCCGGCAGCGCCACCCACGCCAGCCCGAAGAGAATCGCGAGCCATTTCAGCGCCATCCCGGAAGGTGATTCGGGGAAAGCGGGTACGGCCGGCCCGTTGGGAAGCATCGCATCTTCCCAAAGCCACGGTCCTGCCACGAAGGCGAGGATTGCAGCGAACAAGGGAATCGGCAGCACAATCATCAGGTTCCACGCAAGGCCGCTGGCCAGGAGTCCGAGCATGCGGATCTTCCCAATGAGCCCTCCGTGCAGCAGGTATTTGCTGTGGTTGCGAAGATGCCTGACCAACCCCGATTCAATGCCTGCCGAGCGTTGGAAAACGTCGTTCACTTTTGCCTCCGCTGCAGCCCGCGTCCGCGGCGTTGTGTCGTCTGGCTGCCGCGTTCCCAACGCGCAGCTCAGGAAACTCCCGAGGTATCCGCCTCCAGAAACCGTCGACAAATAATCGAAGTGCAGCAAGAGCCCTCGCCGCGCGAGCACCTGCACGATGCCCAGGCAAAACGTTGCGGAGCGAATGCCGCCGCCAGAAAGCGCAAGTCCCGTTGCGTTCAGCAATGGGCCTTCAGCTTTGGCATCCGGGGAAAGAATGGCGCGTCGTTCGAGAATGGTTGCGTGCTCCTTCGCATTGATCTCCTGCGCTCGAGCAGCACCATCGAAGTCGGACTTGATATTGACCTGGTCTCGAATTCCCGCGCGCAGGTCCACGCCAAGGGTGGCTGTAAGGCCGGACGTTTCAGCGGCGACATTGTGGATTCCTGCCATGAGCGCGAGCTCGGCCTGAACCTTCAGCAGTTCCTCGCGCAATTGCAGCAACTCCTGACGAAATGCCCTGCGCACCTGCGGATCCCGAAAACGAATCGACGCCGTCTCGCTGGGATCTTTCCCGCTCGCATCTCCCGTCATCCAGCCGTGCCAGCGCGCAGCGTAGGGTCGGAGCAACTCGTTGAGCAATCTGATCCCGAGCTTTCGGAATTCTCCCGCCTCGGGGTGCGCTTCCATCAGTTCGCGCACCTTCGAGAACAGCGCGAACACACTCTTCGCAACGCTTTCGTCATCGCCCGACCTGAAATGCAGCTTCTGCGTCGTGATGCGGGTCGCGAACTGCACCCACAGCGCGTAGGCCGGGGCGGCATCCACCGAGGAAGGTAGCGGAGCGTTCAAGTTATCTGTTGATCCATTGATCAAAGGCATCAGCGCGAGGGTGCGCCGATAAATTTTCCCGGGAGTTCAACGCTCGCGCTGCGTTGAGAACTTCCCGCGCGCGGATCTGCCGGCGGATGTCGGCGCTGAAGGAGGCCGCAGCAGGCAAAGTTTCGGTCCCCGCCGCAAGCGCGGCGAAGTCGTCGACGCCAAAGGTTTCGCCATAAACATTCAATG
>Ga0196971_1001542_pt1 | contig 10032 bp, 8 predicted proteins | sample S1v_1013CmetaG_FD_148660 | JGI IMG/M metagenome (GOLD analysis project Ga0196971, IMG submission 148660) | Soil microbial communities from Anza Borrego desert, Southern California, United States - S1+v_10-13C | ecosystem: Environmental > Terrestrial > Soil > Desert | place: USA: California... | reverse complement strand
CTCCCGTTTCGCTTCCGGGTCGTAGCAACGCCGCCCATCCCGCTTGCGTCCCATGACCAGCGGCCGCGACAACACTGAGCTTTTCTCTGTCATAGGTGTCCACCTGCTTATACGTGGACACCATCCTTACCTCTTTTCCGCCACCATTCCAGACGTCGTTAAAGGAGCGCTTACCACGATCCGATGAATTTCTAATCGCCTTAGCTGAAGTATTTCATTGATGAGACTGAGTTCGGTCATACGTATTCGAGAAGTGAAAAAGTCGCTATGGCTTCAAAGGTGGTGATTTTGAAGTGTTTACTGAAAGTCTTGCGCTTTATCTGAAGAATCGCAGCTTGAATTAGCTGCTGCGGTTGGCGATTGGTTCATGTTGACCATGGATTTCATTTTAGGAAGAGACCGTATGAGCTCCAAGAACCTTCGAGTAAGAATTGGAATGCCGGTGTACGAGGATGAGCACTATTTGAGAGAGTCATTGAGAATCAAATCCCTTCTGTTTAGCCCTGTTTATTTCCCACCGCAGACCGGTGGAATCTCAAGGTTCATGGAGACCATCGCTGTGGAACTGGGCCCGGAGGAAGTCTGCTGCCTGACTGGGGGGATTTTGCCCACCGGTGACCGACTTCATGAACTCGGCGTGCACGTCTATCGCCGGCCGAGAGCCTGCCACGGCCCGCGCTTTGTTCGCAGTGCCATGCTCGCGACGACCCTGCTTGAAATCATCTTGCGTGAACGCCCGCAGATCGTTCAGCTCGCCGCTGCTCACGATGGCCATGTCGGATTATTTCTGCGCTGGTGCCTCGGAATTCCGTATGTCGTGTACGCACACGGCAATGAAATCCTGGCCGCGCAAAAGGCTTCTGGGTCGAAGACGCGGCTGGTTCTACGCAGCGCCGCTCGGGTGATTGCGGTCAGCAAATACACGGCACACCTGGTCGAGCAGCTCGGAGTCAAGGCGACCCGCATCGAAGTCATCCATCCCGGGTGCGAGGTAGAGTTTTTCCGTCCGCAGCAGCCAAGCCTAGCCCTGCGCCAGCAGCTCTTGGGAACCACAACCAATGAGAAAGTCATCGTCACAGTCGGTAACCTGGTGGCACGCAAAGGGCAGGATATGGTCATTCGGGCTCTTCCGCGCGTGCTCCATGCATTTCCGAACACCCAATACTTGGTTGTAGGAGATGGGCCCTACCGACCGGAACTGGAGCAATTGGCCGCTGAGGTTGGAGTGCATGAGCAAGTCATCTTCACAGGGCGGATTCCAAATGAGCTTTTGCCTGAAGTCTACGCCCTGAGTGATGTCTTCGTGATGCCTAGTCGTGAACAATGCGAAGCGAGTGATGTGGAAGGATTCGGCATCGTGTTCCTTGAGGCGAGTGCCTGTGGCAAGCCGGCGGTGGCCAGCTGTTCCGGGGGTATCGAGGACGCGGTCGTGGAAGGCGTCACTGGCTTCCTGGTAGATCCACTCTCGCCGGACGAGATCGCGCACGCCTTGATTCGTATCTTGAGCGACGCGAATCTGGCCGCAAACTTGGGCAAGCAGGGCCGCGAACGTGTCGTACGCGAATTCTCGTGGCGCCGGGTTGCTGACCAAATAAGAAGGGTTCTCGCTGAGGTCGTGCACGAGCAGAATTTGCCATCCTGACAAGTCAGATTGGCGAAATATGTGCTATCGAGATCACAGTCGCGCCTGTATACGGAGCATAGAAACGAATGATGCGAAAGAATGCCCAAATTCGGATTCCTGGATCTAAGATTCCTAGGCCCATACATAACATAATGGCCAATTGGAGCGGGTATATTTTTTCCGCAACAATCACATTTTTCCTCACACCATTTGTGGTGCAGCATCTGGGAAGCACCGGCTACGGCATCTGGACACTGCTGACCTCACTTACCGGGTATTTAGGTCTTCTCGATTTGGGAGTCCGGGGAACGGTCACACGCTATATAGCCCGCTTTCATGCTCAAGCAGATCACAACGAAGCCAGTCGGGTCACGGCATCCGCCTTAGTTGTCTTCGCCGTAAGTGGAAGCTTGGCCGTACTGATTTCTGTCATCCTGGCCGCCTTCGCGGTAGATGCCTTCAATATGCCGGATGAGTTCAAATCTGCGGCCAAGACTGTGTTTGTGGTAGCCGGTTTTACGGCGGGTGTCTCGCTGGTGAGCGGCGTCTTCGGTGGAGTGATTGCTGGTCTGCAACGCTTTGGCCTTTTGAACATGATTGAGAACTTCAGCGGAGTACTGCGCGCGCTGGCAATTGTGATGATGCTTAGCCACGGGTACGGCCTTCAGGCGCTTGCGTTGATTCATCTGGCCTTCTCGGTTCTGAACGGCTTGGCATATGGCATCGCCAGCCGCCGTCTCTACCCGGAGCTTTCCTTCCGGTTAAAAGATTCCAGCCGGTCGCATCTGCGTATGATTCTTTCATTCAGTGCTTATTTATTCATCCTGAATGTTTCGAATCTTCTGATCTTTTACACCGATACCATGATCATCGGTGCTTTCCTGTCCGTGAGCATGATCACTTTCTTTGCCATTGCAGGAACGTTGATGAATCAAGCGCGCGTTATTCTCCGCGGGATTACCACCGCGATGACCCCGCTGGCCAGCTCCCTGGATGCACGGATCAGCTATGCAGGTCTCCAATCGACGCACTTACGCGTCTCACGTTACGCGACGATGGTTATCGCACCGATACTGGTGACATTCATGCTTCGTGGGGAATCCTTCATCAATCTGTGGATGGGAGACGAGTACGGTGAGCTTTCGGGCCGGGTGCTTTTTATCTTGGCCCTGGCGCTTCTGCTCACTACCGGAAACCACGTATCCGCCTCGATCATGGTCGGCATGGGCAGGCACAAAGGGATGGTGCCCATCGCTGTAGGTGAGGCCCTGTGTAACCTCCTGCTCAGTATTCTGTTGGTTCAGTCTTGGGGAGTCGAGGGGGTTGCTTGGGGTACCGCTATTCCTAACATCGCGTTCGGTATCCTGTTCTGGCCTTGGTACATTCGCCGAACGCTGGGAGTTTCAATACGAACCTACCTGAGCTCGATTTGGCTACGTCCCGGCACGGCATTGATTCTTTTTGCCTTAGCTTCTGCGTACATCGAAAAGTTCTGGCCGGCGACCAACCTGGTGCTTTTCTTTTCGCAGGTGGCGATGGTTTTGCCCTTGGCTCTGGTTAGCTACTGGTGGATCTGCTTTGACTCCGCTGAGCGACAGAGTATTCGCTTCCGCCTCTGGCATCCGTCGATTGAGCCACAAAGGATAAATACGGAATGAAATCCTTCCTGTTTATAGCCCCTTTGGCTTCTACTGCAGATCGACGGGATCTCAAAGTTCAAGAACGCTGTAGTGTGTAGTACGCGGGTTCTCGTGGTACCGGGATTGCTTGATCGGATAAGAAGAGCTCTCGCCGAAGTCGCGCGCGAGCAGAATCGGCAATCCTACGGGTTAGATTGGTGAAATGCGTGCATGGTGTGTTTGGATTCGACTTCAGGATTATGAGGTGTTTTGATGAGCGGAACGCAGCCACGTGTCAGTATAGGAATACCGGTCTATAACGGCGAGCGTTATCTCGCCGAGGCGCTGGAATCACTCTTGGCCCAGACCTTTAAGGACTTCGAAATCATTATCTCGGATAACTGCTCGACCGATCAGACCGAAGAGATTTGTCGCCGATATGCAGAGCAAGATTCGCGCGTTCGTTACGTACGTGCGGAAACAAACCGGGGTGCAGCTTGGAATCATAACCGGACGGTTGAGCTAGCCAAGGGCGAATACTTCAAATGGCAGACCTATGACGACCTCTGTGCTCCGACCTTCCTCGAAAAATGTGTCGCCGTCCTGGATCAGCACCCCGAAGTCGTACTCTGCTATCCTCAATTCGTCCGCGTCGATGCGGAGCGCAATCCCCTCGAAGCGAGACGCTCGCAAGTAGATGGTGCAGCAGCACCGCCCGAACGATTTCGTACGCTGATTCTTAAACGATCCACTTGTGAGGAAATCTACGGAGTCGTGCGCACACATGTGCTCCGGCAGACACGCTTGATTGGTAGTTATTCCAATTCCGATGACAACCTGCTGGCGGAATTGGCTCTGCGAGGGCAATTTTTCGAGGTGCCGGAGCCGCTATTTTTCCACCGCGTTCATTCCGGGCAGTCGACAACGGTTTTCGGCGATCGCCTTGCACGCTTCAGGTGGTTCGATACGTCGGCCGCCGGACGGCTGCATTTTCCGTTTTGCAGGCAATTTCGAGAGTACATAGGGCTTATTCAACGGGCACCGCTGTCGCGGCATGACAAGCTCCGCTGCCTCCAGCACTTAGCAATTTGGTTTTGGCAGAAACGCCGACGAATCATAGAGGACCTATACCTAGTTTTCTTCCGTCATACACTGATGCCATCTATAAAGCGCTACGCTCCGTGGACTCGACCGATCTGGCTGTCAGTCAAGAAGACATTGAAGAAAGGCATTGCAGTCAGCGTGTGACTGATCAGGCTTGCCGAAGCCTGCGCCAGCTCAAGATCTATCACAGTGTTCGTCGCGTAATCGCAAAGTCCACCCGATTATAAAAAAGTGAAAAATAAATCATTTTTGATTGTTGGTGGCGGGATCGTTGGCTTGGCAACCGCCTACCGCCTACTGGAACGTTTCCCTCGGGCGCAAGTAGCATTACTTGAAAAAGAAACAACCGTTGGTGCACACCAGAGTACCCACAACAGCGGAGTGCTGCATGCAGGGCTTTATTATGCCCCCGGGTCAGCCAAGGCGCGGTTGGCAGTATCCGGTATCCGGCAAATGGTTGCTTTTTGTCGCTCGGAAGATATTCCTCATGAAATCTGCGGCAAGCTCGTAGTGGCTGTAACGCCGGAAGAGTTGCCTCGTTTCGACGAGTTGCTGCGGCGTGGCACGGCCAATGGGCTGAAAGGGCTGCGAAAGCTCGATAGGAGGGAGATGAAGTCAGTTGAGCCGCACGTGAATGGTATCACTGCAGTACACGTACCGGAGGAGGGTATTGTCGATTACCAGCAGGTCTGTAATCGACTGGCCTATCGGGTGAAGGAGCGAGGCGGAAAGATAATCACAGGGGAAAAAGTCGAGCGGTTAGACAGGAAAGCTGGAAGTTGGATCGCCAGGACCGCAACAGCGGAATTCGAGTGTGATTTTTTGATCAACTGCGCCGGGCTTCACTGCGACCGGGTAGCGGCATTGGCGGGTGAACACCGAGAAGTACGGATCGTGCCATTTCGCGGTGAATATTATTGCCTTAAGCCTTCCGCTCAACATTTGGTGCGGAATTTGATTTACCCCGTGCCTAATCCCCAATTTCCGTTCTTAGGGGTCCATTTTACGCGACAAATTCACGGCGGGGTTGAAGCTGGCCCAAATGCCGTGCTCGCATTTGCGCGGGAGGGTTATCGATTAAGGACTGTCAATCTCCGGGACTTGCTGGATGCGCTGCTTTTCCCCGGGTTATCGCGCTTTCTCCGGAAATATCCGGAGATGGTACGCACGGAACTGGCTCAATCGTTTAGCAAAAGGCTATTTTGCCGTGCCTTGCAACGCCTTGTACCCGACCTCCGACCCAATGACCTTGTACCAGGTGGTGCGGGCGTGCGTGCGCAAGCAATGACCCCAACGGGCGACTTGGTGCAGGACTTTCGCTTGCTCGTCCGCAAAGACGCCTTGCATATCCTCAACGCTCCAAGTCCTGCCGCTACCGCTTCATTGGCAATCGGCGAATACGTGATCAGTCAAGTGCCCATTTAGTGCGGGTCGTATCGACATACAGGAGTAGCCGGAAACAGTGGTTAATAACATGGAATCAAACCTTTACTGCTCCAGAGATTATGCTGGTCATCAAGTCAGTTGTGCTGGTGAAACGGCTAATCTTCAAAAGAAGAGCATTTCAAAGAAGCAGCAGCCCTCAATCCTTTTGCTTGGCCCTTGTCGCGCAGCTGTTAGCGGTGTGAGCACTCATATCAATCAGCTGCTGTGATCTGGGCCTAATTACCGGGCAAAAAATCTAATCTATTGATTTGAAGCGGGTGCTTATGTTTAGTTCTGCATTTTATCAGGATGGCCCGATTTGGCTTCAGGATCTGTTGATATCCGGCAGATCATGGATGCGGCAACGCCTACGCGAGGATCGCATATTTTCATCCATGAGTGCCGAAATCGAGGGCAGCCAATGGTGGCCAATAGATCAATTGCGCGAATTTCAGGGCGCTCGGTTAAGTAAAATCATCGAATCAGTGGTCTGGAATGTACCCTACTATCGAGATCGGTATCAGAATTTAGGGATGGATATAAGCCGATTGCGATTTCCGGAGGAAATCGACAAGCTGCCACTCATGGACAAAATGGATGTTCGTAAAGCCGGAAAAGCTCTAATTTCTAAACGAGCGTCCAAGGCTTTGGTTTCGGGAAGCACCAGTGGTACAACGGGAACACCCTTGACGCTTTACCAGGACTTGGCCGCAGTTAATCGAGAAAATGCCTTTATTTGGCGACAATTAGCTTGGGCCGGTCTGCGTAGAGGGGCTAGGCGCGCTTGGTTGCGCGGCGACATGATTGTTCCAGTCAATCAACAGCATCCTCCCTATTGGAGGAAAAGTCATGCCGACAGTATGTTGATGCTGTCCTCGTACCATTTGTCCGAGGCAACTACAGCAGCCTATATCGATGCATTGGCACGATTTGACCCGGTGATCATCCAAGCCTATCCCTCCTCAATCGGCTTTCTGGCTTCCTGGATGGAGAGTTCCGGATTGTTTTACCGTGGCGAATCACTGCGGGGTATCGTTACATCGTCGGAATTCATAAGTGATGAGCAGCGAGCCAAAATTGAAAACACCTTTGGCTGTAAGGTGTTCGACTGGTACGGACAATTTGAGCGAGTGGCCGCCATTGGCACGTGCGAGCACGGCCGCTACCACTTGATATCCGATTATTCTCATGTCGAACTGCTTCCCGGCGATGACGGCTTGTTTGAACTGGTTGGGACTGGTTTTAACAATATGGCCATGCCATTGATTCGCTATCGCTGCGGTGACTTGGTGCTTCCCGCTCCAGCAGATGAGCGTTGCGCCTGTGGGCGATCTTTCCCACTAATCAATAAAATCGTTGGGCGTACCGACGACTCAATCAAGCTGCCTAATGGACGCCGCATCGGACGTCTCGATCACTTATTCAAAGGTGTTAGTGGGATTTTGGAAGCACAGATTCGTCAGGATCGACTCGATGCTTTAACGATTCTGATGGTGCCTTCTTCCAAGTTTAATCAGCATACCCGCAACCGAGTGTTGGCCAACGCACGTGAGCGGCTCGGAGAAGAGATCACGCTGGAACTCGCAGTGGTCGATTCAATCCCGCGGACCAAGAGTGGCAAATTTAGAGGGGTAATATGCAACGTCTGATCCAGCCCCGTCCATCTTGCAAACAGGTGGTAATGATAGGGACGTCATTCGAGAACACAGGTGGAGTGGCCGGTGTCGTGAACGTGTATCGCCGGGCCGGCCTTTTCGAACGCTGGCCAGTGGTTTACCTGGCTACTCATGGTGCCGGAGGAAACCTGCGGAAACTATTGCTTGCAATGACCGCATGGTCCCGCTTCATGCGCTTGCTCCTGCGTGGCCGGATAGCCTTGCTTCACGCACATACTGCATCCAATGCAAGCTTCTGGCGCAAATCGATGTTTGTAATGCCATCGCTTTGGCTCGGAATACCCGTGGTACTGCACATTCACGGTGGCGGGTTCATAGAGTTTTACAATAATCGGTGCGGACAACTGCGAAAGCGCGTTGTACGGTTTGTTCTGGAACACAGTGAGCGAGTGATTACGCTATCCCCCAGCTGGTTTGCGAGATTGCAAGGTATTGCCCCGAATGCACGGGTCGTGTGTATCCCCAATCCAGCCTTAATTCCAAGAAGACAGCCACGCCGAAACATTGGACTGATAGCCCTATTTCTGGGAAAGCTGTGCAGGGATAAGGGAGTGTTTGACCTGCTGGAGGCAATTGCGTATTTGAAAAACCGGCTGCCCGGTTTACGCCTGAGTCTTGCAGGGGATGGTGATCCGCTTGCAGTGCGTACCCGCGCCGAGATATTGGGGGTGGCTGGGCAAGTGGAATTACTAGGCTGGGTTTCAGGCGAAGCCAAGGAGAGATTGCTTAGAGAGGCAAGTGTGTGCGTACTGCCCTCTTATGTGGAAGGTACACCCATGAGCCTTCTGGAAGCGATGGGGGCAGGACTTCCTTCCGTGGCAACTAAGGTGGGCGGCATTCCAGACATGCTCACTGACGGGGTCGAGGGACGGCTCGTCGAGCCCGGGGATATTGTGGCTCTTGCTGAGGCGCTGGAACAGCTTTTGACGGATAGGAAGGCATACGCGCGTATGAGCGAAGCCGCTTTGGCGAGATTCAGCTCGGAATTCTCCGCTGACGTAGTGATGCCAAGGCTAGAGCGCCTTTATACGAAGTTTGGCGTAACGCCCCGGTGTGACATAGCGGTAGCAGAGGTAAGCGGTTAATTGTTTAGTCCCACAGTATGGTGGTGTACTGTATACCCGTCCTGTCCCAGCAGGTCATGCAGCATCCGCGCACCGGCAAAGGAGTGGTCGAGGTGCAGTTCATCAGTTCGGCGCATCAGGTCCAGATCGCTTTCGGAAACCGGACGCGGCATGTAATAAACCGGGGCGCGCGAGAGATTCTACAGCGCGCACTGGCGGGCGATAGGAGCTTGGCGGATTGATCAATCATTGTTTTGCGTTTCATTACTGCCCACGCGACCGAGCGCGTCGACTAAAAAATCGTTATCCATCGCCAACTGATCGATCTTGGCGTGCAGCGCCTTCACGTCCGGCCCGCTCCACTCATGACGTTCCGCGGCTGTGGCGAACACATCGCTCGCCCGTTCCTGCAATTGGCTCTTCCACTGCGTAATCTGGTTGACGTAACCTTCAAACTGTTCCGCTAACTCCGCAAGCGTCTTGTCACCCTTGAGCGCCGCCGAGTGATTTCTTCTCTTTCGTTTCATCTTCTGATTTCAGATGTCTACCCCTCGCAGGGGCGGGTGATTAGAACAGGAATTTCACTTAAATGCGAATTAAGCGCTTTGCGGTAAGACGTTCAATAAGAACATGGCGGCCACTAAGCGGCCGAAGACGTGAACGAGGAGCCCCCGAGAGGAGCGGACCTTGCTGGCCGCTTCGATACCGGTTTTCTCCTGAATCCAGTTAAACAGCGCTTCGATGGGTTGGCGGACCCGCGAAACGGCCGTCGAGAACAGCCGGTCGGCGGCATCGAGATGCGTCTGTCCTTGAACTTTTCGGATCGGCGTGAAGACCGTAAATGGAAGCGTGGGCTGGCGCGAGAGGTACTCATAGGCCTTATCGGCAAAGAGATTCCTATAAGTGAGCGTCGGCGCGATCTGTTCGAGGACTGGACCGTCATTCAGACCGGCTGGGGTCATCCCGAGATACCGGGGTAGGGGCAAGGTTCCCGGCCGTTCATCGCCGATCGCATGGACTTTTACACCGTGGTAATAGAGCTTCTTGGTCGGACAGTACCCGCTGTTTGCCACTTCGTGGGCGACCTTGGCGGTGAACCGTCGGCTCTGCTGAGCCAGCACCACGGGGAAGGAATCGGCGACTCCGGTGGGGGTGATCGGTGCACCGGCCGGACTGAGCTTGTCCAGGAGTGCGGGAAACACATCCGCCAATCGATTCAGGCGCTGCACGTAAGCCCCATAGCTGGGCAGATGGGGAAACCACTCGCGCCAATAGCGGTCAGCATGATCATAGAGCATCTTGATCGTAAGCGCTCCTTTAACGACGTCTGGAATGGTGGCGGAAAAGAGGTAAGGATGGTGTCCACGTATAAGCGAGTTATGCTCGAAAGTTGTGGATGAGGGGCTGAGGTAGGCGGCGTATTCTGGATGGTCTTCGAGGTCATCCATTCCTGTTGAGAGGAGCGAATACGCCATGAGTGAAGATAAGGTCATTCGGTTGAAGAGTCCAGGGACACCTGG
>Ga0196971_1001541_pt1 | contig 10033 bp, 6 predicted proteins | sample S1v_1013CmetaG_FD_148660 | JGI IMG/M metagenome (GOLD analysis project Ga0196971, IMG submission 148660) | Soil microbial communities from Anza Borrego desert, Southern California, United States - S1+v_10-13C | ecosystem: Environmental > Terrestrial > Soil > Desert | place: USA: California... | reverse complement strand
GTTCTTATGCCGAACGCCACTCGCGCTGAAAAAGACTCGATTGGAACAAAAGAGATTCCGGCAGATGTGTACTACGGTATCCAGACGGCCCGGGCGGTCGAGAACTACCCGATCAGCGGGATGCGCGCGCACCCAACGCTGATCCGGGCGATCGCCATGGTGAAACAAGCGGCGGCGGAAGCAAACCGCGACCTCGGCCTCGTGGACAAGAAGGGCGCCGACGCAATCGTGGAGGCCGCCAAAGAAGTCCAGCAGGGAAAGTGGGACTCGCAGTTCGTCGTCGATGTCTTCCAGGCCGGCGCGGGCGTCAGCTTCCACATGAACTCCAACGAAGTGATCGCAAACCGCGCCAGCGAACTGCAAGGCGGCAAACTCGGGGAGTATCCCGTCCACCCGAACGATCACGTCAACTACGGGCAGTCCACAAACGACGTGTTCCCGACGGCGATGCGCCTGGCGACGCTCTTGGAGCTGGAGAAGCTCTACCCCGTCCTGCACGAGTTGGCCGAAGCCTGCGACGCGAAGGGGCGCGAGTTCCACGACATCCTGAAGTCAGGACGCACCCACATGCAGGACGCCGTGCCGATGCGGCTCGGACAGGAGTTTGCGGCCTACGCGGGAGCGATTCGCCGTTCCGGGCAGCAGATCCAGCAGCAATCGGAGTATCTGCGGGAATTGGGGCTGGGCGGATCGGCCGTCGGGACCGGGATCAACACGCATCCCGACTATCGCGAGATGGCGATTGCGAACCTGTCGCGCATCTCCGGGCAGAGGCTGCTTGCGGTGGACGACATGCGCTACGCAATGCAGTCGAACGTCGCCATGGCCGCCGTCAGCGGCGCTCTCCGCAACCTCGCGCTGGAGGTCATTCGTATCAGCAACGACCTGCGGCTGCTGTCTTCCGGACCCAACACGGGGTTCGCCGAGATCAACCTTCCCGCGCTGCAACCGGGGTCGTCCATCATGCCCGGAAAGATCAATCCGGTGATTCCCGAACTCGCCGCCATGGTGTCGTTCCAGGTGGTGGGCAACGACACGGCTGTCGCATTGGCCGTACAGGCCGGGCAACTGGAACTCAACGTCATGATGCCTGCAATGGCCTATGCGACGTTGCAGTCGATCACGATCATGACCAACATGCTGCGCCAACTCGACCGCGCATGCATCCGCGGCGTCACTGCCAACAGGAACCGCTGCGACTACTACGTGCAGAGCACCGTGTCGTTGGCAACGGCGCTGAACCCATACATCGGCTATGCGAAAGCGGCCGAGATCGCGAAGGAGTCGGTTGCCACCGGCAAGTCGATCATCGAGATCGCCCGGTCGAAGGGCTACCTCAGCGAGGAACAGATCACGGAGATTCTCGACCCGGCGCGAATGACCGAGCCGGTGCGTCCGCTCGACGCGGCCAGCGACCGCGAGAAGATCAAGGCGAAATAGGTGAGGTACTGAGGTGATGAGGGTGATGAGGGTGATGAGCTGCTGAGCCGCCAAGCTCAGTAGCTTAGTACCTCAGTACCTCAGCACCTCAATCACCGGGTCGTTGTCCGTCTCGCGTTCTGCTTGCGGTTGCCGGCCGCCTTTGCCGACAGCGACGGAGTGCCCGCCTCATACAGCGACGGACGCAAGCGTGCCAGCGGGCTGAAGAACTCGTTGACGTTCGCATCCTCGCGCGTGCTCACATGGCGTATCGGCACGCCTCGCGCAGCCAACATCTTCATCATCCAGTTATGCTGGTTCGCCACCACGGGCACAACGTCGCCCGCGGTCTGCACCAGGTCGCCAGCGGGGACGATCGCCAGCGGATAGATTCCGCGACCGTTCCAGAGGTTCTGCTCGGGAGAATCCTCGCGCTGATACTTGCGGATCGCCGCCAGATCGATCGGGTACACGATCTTGGACGCGAGTTCCTTGGGCGCGTAGTAGTGAAGCGGCACGACCAGCAAGGCGTCAGGAACGGCGATCCTGTCGGCCGTACTTGGCAATTCGCGGATAACGGTCGCAAACGCGCGGCGCTGCCGGATGAAGTCCATCGTGTTGGAGCCTGCGCGGGCAATCCACCACATTCCACATACGATCAGCAGCAGAGCGCCCGCCCACATCTGCTTGCGAGCCAGGCGGGCGACCGCCAGCGGCGTCACGAGTGCAACAGCCACGGTGGTGGCAATCACAAATCGCGGCGTGTACATTCCGGCGCGCGCGATGGCGATGACGTAGCCGATCACCGGCGCGAGCAGAAAGACAGCAAGAGCCGCCTGTTCCGGGCGAGGCAGAACGGGCGTGTCGTGCTCATGACGGTACCGCCGCCAGGCCATAACGGCGAGGGTCAACCCGAGCAGCGCCACGATCGGGTACAGGAGTTCGTCAACCAGCCAGAGATACGTGTACTCGACGAGTCCCCAGCTGGGCTTGTTCCATGCGTACGGCGCGAAAACCTGTATGGCGCGCCGAATCAGCGGCAGGTAGAAGAACAGGGGAACGGCCCCGATCACCATCGCCAGCCAGACGGACCACTCGATGCGGCGACGCTGATACGTGCGAACAGCTTCGCCGGCGGCAATCGGAAAAAATGCCAGCACGGCGTAGTAGTTGGAGGAGATGCCGGCGGCCAGGGCCAGCGCAAGCACGACGGACCAGAGAAGCTTGCGCTCGTTCTCCACGATCTTGGTCCACGCCAGCAGGGATACCGCGGCGAAGCACACCAGCAGCGCGTAGCCACGGCTCTCGAACGCGTACTCGAAGGCGCGCGTGCAGCCGAGAATGCACATTGCCGAGATGGCATATACGGCGGGAACGCGTGGACGCAGGAACTTATACACGCATATGCCGGCGATCAGCGTGGCGATCACCGACGGCAGCCGCAACGCGTAGGGCCCCTCGCCGAATATCCGCATGCTCCACATGACAAGGACGTGAGTAAGCGGAGGGTTGGGATCCATGGCGCGGGCGAGCGCGTCCCAGATGGCGTCCAGCCGGTTGAGCTTTGCGATGTAAAGAGTGATGAACTCATCGAACCAGAGCAGCTTGGCTCCGGACATGATCGTCGTGAGGATCACGAAAACGATTCCCACGAGAACAAGCCAGCCTGATCGATGTTCTTCGATCTCGCGTCCCATCCGATCAAGCTTCGATATAGAACCAGACAGGAGCGAACGTAGGCCACGATGCGTCATCGATTCCGGATCTCCCAGTGGATCGGCCCGCGTGAATGGCAGGAGCCGGAGCGGTCTTCGCGATCCGATCCAGCTTTGGCAGGCCGACAAACGTGAGATGCACGGCCTGACAGAGGCAGAGCTTCCCCCTGGGTATGACGCGAATTGGCGCTGCGGGGTTGGGATTACCGGTCCGGCTACTCGGCTTCCTGCAAGGTCTTGATGTGCTCCTCGAGCGCACGCGAGTACTCGCGTTCGGCCTTCAGCTCGGACTCGAGCTTCTTGATCTGGCTCTGGAGGCGCATCAGTTCGACACGCATCTTCGCCTGGTCCATGTTGCTCGACGGTGGCGGAGGAGGCACGCGCGACTGCGCGCCTGGTTGCGCGGGCAGAGCTGCCGAAGCTCCGGTGATTTGCGCTCCCGGTATCGTAACCGGCGGCGCGGGGTTGGCCGGATTCATGGCGGATGCGGCGGTAGCGGCCAGGCTGGGCGGTGCGGCCGTGCGAGCAGCCGCCGCCGGAATCGTCGGCGCTACCAGGGTCGGCCGCGGCTGCGTAGGCTTCGGCGCGACGCCGGAGAAGATGCTGCTGAGAGCGGCAGCCGAAGCGGCTACTTGCGGCTGCGGAACCGGAGCGGCGCTCGCCGCACGCGGGTTGAGCAGATGGCGAACGCGCGCGATCAGGTCCTGCGGTTGGAAAGGCTTGCGAATGAGCTCGTCGGCCTTGACGGCGAATGCTTTCTCGGCGACCGAGCGGTTGACAACGCCGGACATCAGCACCACGGGAGTCCTGCCGAGCCGTGGATGTTGCTTGATGTACTGGCAGACCTCGTAGCCGTCCTTGTCGGGCATGATGACGTCGCTGATCACGACGTCGGGAGCGTTCTGCTCCATGAGATCGACGGCGGATGCCGCGTCGTGGCAGGCGATCACGTTGATGTTTTCGCGGCGGAAGGCGATCTTGATCACTTCGCGCATCGTCGCGCTGTCGTCAATGAAGTAAACGACCGGAGTCGCGCTCATCAGAAGCCTCCCTCGGCGGAGCCACGCTGTTGCTCTTCATCGCACTCGCGCACCGCTTCGAGCATCAGTTCGGTAGCCGAACGCAGCACAGTGCGGGTAGCGGCCGTGTCTCCAGGAACAAACTTGTACACACCCTGATCCAGCCCATTACAAGCCTTGATCACGTGAATGAATGCATCGTCGCCGATCAGGTCTCCGGCCTCGGCGTGCATGATGTCGCCTTCGCGGAAGAACAGGATCGCGTCGAGCGTCCCGGCGTTCACGTGCAGCGCGCCCGTCTGCCGCGAGTGTCCCAGCATCTGGATGACTCCGGGAAGATCGAGGTGCGAGAGGTTCCCTTCCAACGCCGTTTGCTGGCTCTCCAGCATCTGCGTCGGGTGGAAACCTTCGGTGCGGCTGCGAAGGAACGTGCGCACGTGAGCCGCGATGTTCTCAGGGCTGAGGCGGCGGTCGATGTAGTCGTCGCAACCGGCGCGGAACGCGGCCATCAGCGAGTGTTCGCCGCCGTCGCCCATGGCGAGGATCGGAATCGTGGCGGTTGCGCTGTCTCCATGAAGAATGCGCGGAAGCTCCAGCGCACCCATCTCTCGCAGGTTCGTCGCGCAGAGTATCGCCGTGGGAGGGTTGTACTCCAGCATGGTGAGCGCGTAAGCCGCCTGCGTGCTGTGAAGAACCTCGAACCCTTCCTGCTTGAGAGCGTCGGAAAGACGCTTGACGAAAAAAACGTTGCTGTCGATCAGCAGAACTTTGGGGACGGCAGTGGTCGTCGCCATGGTGCTCATACGCGCACCTCCGCGGCCAAACGGGCCGGAGCGCCATGCAAGGCGCTCATGGACATCAGGGATTCCAACTTGATGACTTCTATCAATTCTTCGTGCAGGCTCAACAGTCCGAGGACGTAGGGCGGCAGTTCTCCCGCGGGCTCTCGCATGTCGGCTGCCACCAGTTCACATTCGCCCGTCACGGGAAGCGCAATCATCTGCCGGCTGCCCACGAGGTCGGAGTTGGCGATCAGGTAGAAGCGGCGCGCCGGCGCGTCGCGTCCGACCAACCGCTGTGCGACATCGCACACGGGAATGATGTGCCCCCGGCGCACCAGCACTCCGGTGAGCAAAGGCGTGGTGTGCGGAAATTCTTGGAGGCGATCGGGCTGCGCCAGTTCGGCCACGACTTCCGCCGGCAGGGCGAAGCGCTTGCGTCCGAGCGGAAACACCACGAACCTCCGTGCCGCGGTCATGGCTGCACCCCCAGCCGCGCCTGTTGCAGGCGCGCGGTTCGCGCGGGTTCCAGGAACGAATCTGGACTTACGACCGGGACCACGTCTCCGCCGATGACGGCGAGTCCGCGATACCAATGGCGCTCTTCCCCGGTGAACGCCGAGGGAAGCGCGGAAATCGCCGGGACATCCGTCATGCGGTCGATGGCATCGGCCGTGATTGCCACAGCCGACGAACGCAGCATCAACAGACGCGTTGCTTTCGACGGCATGAGCCGCAGGTGCTGGCCTGTGTCCACCACGAGGTATTCGCGGCCGGCGCGAGTGACCGTGTACTTCACCTGCGGAGCCATGGGCACCGGGCGGAAAGGCTTCATCGCAAAGGTCTCGCGAATCTCGTCCACGTCAGCCGCCGGGATCGCAAACCGATATCCGCCGACAGCGAACAGGATCATCGGTTCGCTGCGGCGTACGACCGGCGACTTTCGAGCACTGCTCACAAGGCACCTGCCTTCGCGGCTCCATGAACGAACAGCACGCGCTTCTCGATCGCGCCGAAGATGTTGTCGATCGGCAGCACCTGGTCCACGGCGCCGGTCTTGATGGCCTCCGAAGGCATGCCGAAAATCACGGACGTTGCTTCGTCCTGCGCGATCACGTGTCCGCCGAACTGCTTGATGGCCTGGGCTCCGCGACTGCCGTCGTTGCCCATGCCGGTGAGCACCACCCCGAGCGACATTGGGCCGGCGAAGTGCGCGACGGTTTCCAGCGTTACGTCGGCACACGGCTTGTAGCCGTTGATGCGCGGACCGTCATCCAGCACAATTCGCCCCGTGGGCGAGACGCGCAGGTGATGCGAGCCGGGGCAGACGTACATCATGCCGCCCTGAACGATCTCTCCGGCTTCGGCTTCCTTGACCGGGATCGAAGCGACCTCCCCGAGTTGCTGCGCAAACTGCGAGGTGAAAGCCGCCGGCATGTGCTGTACCAGCAGCACGGCTCCGGGAAAATTCTTCGGGAAGTTCGGAACGAACTTCATCAGCGTCGCCGGGCCGCCCGTGGAGGCCGCAACCACGACCACCGGAAACTTGCCATTCCATCTCGCGCCGTTCGTGGGCGCGGAATCGGCAGAGTTCGACGGCGCAGGCGCCGTACCCGGCTCCGTGCGCGGAGCGCTGTTGGCGATCTCGTGGCCCAATTTCGAACGCGTGGCCGTGCGCACGACGCGAACCTTCGAGGCCATGCGGATCTTGCGCACGAGTTCTTCCCGCACGCTGTTCATATCGAGATCGACGCCGCTGCTTGGCTTGGCGACAAAGTCGATGGCGCCGAGTTCGAGCGCCTTCAGCGTGATGTCCGCCCCGTCGCGCGACTCCGAGCTGACGATCACGATCGGGCGCGGCTGCGAAGACATGATGACCTCGGTCGCCTGGAGACCATCCATGTGCGGCATGTTGATGTCCATGGTGATCACGTCAGGCTTGAGGGATTCTGCCTGTGTCACGGCGTCGCGACCGTCGCGAGCCTCTCCCACGATCTCAATGCCGGGGTCAGCCGTCAGAATGCTGAACAGCACCTTGCGCATGAACGCCGAGTCGTCGACGATCAGCACCCGGATTTTCTGGCCGGCCAGCATCTTCTTCCCTTACCTCCCCACCACGGCTGCGGCACTCACCTGTCCCGAGGTGCCGATCAACTGGCGAATCTGCGCGATGAACTGGTCTTCCTGCACGGGCTTCACCATGAACGCCGATGCGCCTTCCTTCATCGCGCGCTCGCGGTGCTTCGCGCCGGCCCGCGACGTCACCACCATCACGGGGATGTGCCGCGTCTCGGGACTCTGCCGCAGGTGCAGCATCAGTTCGTATCCGTTGGTGCGCGGCATCTCGAGGTCGGTCACGACCAGGTCGCAGGGAGCCTGCGACACCATCTCCAGCGCTTCCAGACCGTCGGACGCCAGCTTCACGCGGTAGCCGGCCTTCTCCAGCATGCGCCCGACGAACTTCCGAACGCTGATGGAGTCGTCGGCCAGCACGACCACTTTCTCTTTCTCGACCACGTCGATCGCAGCCGCAGGAATTTCTCCAAGCGCAACCGCCGCGGCTCCCGGCATGAAGATGCGCGCCGCGTTGGCGGCCGTCATCAGCGGACGCCGCTCGATCGAGTCGCCCATGATGAGGCGGTTCACGTCCACCAGCAGGATCAGGCTGCCGTCGGGAGCGATCGTCGCACCCGGGAACAACTTCACGTTGCGCAGGTACTCGCCCAGGTTCTTGATGACGATTTCGTCTTTGCGAACGACTTCTTCCACGACGATCCCGACCTGGCGCCCGGCAACGTTGACGAGCACAAGGCGGTCCCAGCCATTCACCGGCTCCGTGCGCGGAATGCCGAGTTGCGCGTCGAGGCGGACGACTTCGGTGACGACGTCGCGAACCTTGGTCAGCAGCTTGCCGCCCACATCTTCGATGTCGGTGTCGCGGATGCGGCGGATTTCCTCGACGAAGGCCAACGGCAGCGCGAACATCGACTCGCCGCAGCGCACGAACAGCGCCTGCGAGATGATGAGCGTCAACGGCACCTTCAGCGTGAAGCGCGCGCCGATCCCCTTCTGCGTTTCGACTTCGATCTCGCCGTTCAGCGCCGCGAGGTTTGCGCGGACGACGTCCAGTCCTACGCCGCGTCCGGCAAGCTCGGTCTTGCGGGGAGCCGTCGAGAATCCCGGACGAAACAGCAGTTCGAGCAGGTCGCGCTCGCTGAGCCGTTCCGCCTGGTCGGGCGCGAACGCGCCGCTGTCGATTGCCGCCTGGCGCACGCGCTCGTAGTCGATGCCGCGCCCGTCGTCTTCGACCTCGATAAAGATGTGGTTGCCGCGGTGGTAGGCGCGCACGGCAACGTTGCCGTGATCCGGTTTGCCGGCCTCGTAGCGGTCTTCGCTGCGCTCGATGCCGTGTGCGACCGAGTTGCGGACCAGGTGCAGCAGCGGATCGGCGATCTGCTGGATGATGTTGTTGTCGAGTTCGGTCTCGGCACCCGCCAGCGTGAGTTCCACGTGCTTGTTCGAGGCCTTTGCCGCGTCGCGAACCGTACGCGAGATGCGCGTGTAGAGGTTCCCGATGGGGACCATCCGCGCCTGCGTGATTTCGTCCTGCAACCGGTGCGCGAGTTTCGTGAACTCGTCGATGTCGGAATCCACGCGGCGCACGAAGCCGTCGAGCTGCGTCAGGACTTCGGTGATGTCGGCCGAGATCTCCGTCAGCGAGCGAGAGAGGATGCCGAAGTCGTCGTAGCGGTCCATCTCGAGTTCGCTGAACTCCGACATGGAGTTGTCGAACGAGTGCGAGTAGTTCGAGAACCCGCCGCGGAACGGATAGTGCCCGAAACCGTCGTCCGGAAGCGGCGTAAACAGCGGCGCCACATGGCCCGGAGCGTTGCGGCTCGTATGTATCTTGCTGAACTCGTATTTCTCCTGGAACTCGCCGACCTTGTCGCTCATGCGAGCCTTGGAGAAGTTGAGCACATCGGCGAGGCGTTCGAGCTCGGCGAGACGCCCGAACATGCGCGTACGGTTGATGACGAGTTCGCCGACCGCGTTCATCATGCGGTCGAGGCGCTCGAGCGCGATGCGCACCGACTTCGATTGCGGAACTCCGACCGGAGCATCGCGCTTGATCGCGCCCACGATGGGCTCTTCGGCCTCGGGCTCCGGCTCGGACTTGATGATGGCCTCTACCGAATCCGCCTGCGCGGTCTGCTCAGGCTGGTCGGCCGCAACCGGCGCGGAAGCCGAAATCGTCTGCGGAGCGGCCGTAGCCGGATCGGTGCCCGTAGCCGGTGAAGGAGCTGCCGCGCTGTCGGCGGGCTCTTCGTCATCGGCGGGCACGAAGCGATCGATGCGCGCGATGAGCGATTTCGCCGACGACTGGAATGTCGCTTCGTTAGGCCACTGGCGGTAGAGCGATTTCTTCAGCGCATCGACCGATTCAAGACAAAGGTCCACGATCTGCGCGCTCGGACGCAGCAGGCCATCGCGCAGGCGTCCCACGAGATCTTCGGCGCGGTGCGCGATGGTCGAGATGCGATGCAGCCCCACCTGCGCGGCCGAACCCTTGATGGTGTGCATCGCGCGGAAGAGCCGGTGGATGTCGTCCTGGTTCGGATTGGCCTCGAGGTTGAGCAGACACTCCGTAACGATCTGGAGATGCTCTTCCACCTCGGGCACGAAGAACTCAAGAATCTCTTCCGGAAGATCGCCGTCGATCTCAAGATCGGGGATGGCCGCGAAGTCGATCGCGTGCGTCGCCCCGGCAACTGGCTGCGGAGGTGCGGATACGGCCGGCGCCTCCGGAGTTACGAACTCAACCGGCTGCGCAGGCGCAGCTTCGACCGAAGCCTGCGGTGCGGGAGCGGCTGGCGGCGCGGGCTCCACGGCTCTGGCCGCAACCGGCTCGGGTGCAGCCTCGGGTGCATGATCCGCTTCCTGCGCAGCGGCAGCCTGTGCCGCGGTCTGGAATGCAAACGGATACTTCTGCTTGAACGCGTCAACGTCTTCCTGCGATTCAACGCCGTTGGCGCTGACCATCAGCAGGTCGGACTCGAGCACAGCTACGCCTTCGTAGATGAACTCGACTAGCGGCGCAGCC
>Ga0196971_1001540_pt1 | contig 10036 bp, 7 predicted proteins | sample S1v_1013CmetaG_FD_148660 | JGI IMG/M metagenome (GOLD analysis project Ga0196971, IMG submission 148660) | Soil microbial communities from Anza Borrego desert, Southern California, United States - S1+v_10-13C | ecosystem: Environmental > Terrestrial > Soil > Desert | place: USA: California... | reverse complement strand
CGCTACAGGTGGCCTGATGGAGCGCAGCGGTGGCATGCGGTCTCAGGGCGCGTGGCAGCGGAACGGGACAGCGAACCAGAGCGGTTGACCGGCGTCGCGATGGATGTTACGTCGCGCAAGGTTGCCGAGGAAGCCCTGCGCAGAAGCGAGGAGAGATATCGCGCCCTCGTGGATACGACCTTCGATTGGATCTGGGAACTGGACGCGGAAATGAAGTTCACGTTCTCCAGCCCGAGAGTCTTCGAAGTCCTGGGTTACCGGCCGGCTGAATTGGCCGGGAAGCACTACGGCGAACTGTTGGACCCGCAAGGCGCGGAACGGGTTCTCAACGAACACCACGCCACACTGGCATTCCACCGTGCGTTCACGGACGTTGAGCTTGAGTGTCTGCACCGCGCCGGCCTGAAGGTCATCCTCGAATCCAGCGCGGTTCCCGTGTTCGGAGCGAATGGCGAGTTTCTCGGTTATCGCGGCAGCAGCCGAAACATCACCGAACGCAAGGTCGCGGAAAAGCATCGCCAGGCCCTGGAAACCCAGTTGCGCCAGTCACAAAAAATGGAAGCGATCGGCACCCTGGCTGGCGGGGTGGCCCACGACTTCAACAACATCCTCACGGTCATTCACGGCAATGCCTCGCTGCTGTTGCTGCCGCAGATGGCGCAAAAGATCGACAAAGGCGATTGCGCGCAGCAGATCGTCCGCGCTGCGGATCGCGCAGCCGGCCTGACCCGCCAGCTGCTCATGTTCAGCCGCAAGCAAATGATGCAGATCTCGAACGTGAACCTGAACAATGTGGTTGCTCACATGACGAAGATGCTCCAACGCATCGTCGGGGAAGATATCACCCTGCAGACGACCTATGCGCCCACTGTGGGACTGATCCGCGGGGATGTGGGAATGCTGGAGCAGATCCTCCTGAACCTGGTGGTCAACGCCCGTGATGCCATGCCGCACGGCGGACAATTGAATATTGGTACAGGCACGGCAACCCTGTCGGAAGCCGAGGCGGGCGACTGCCCGGATGCCGCGCCAGGACCCCATGTCTGGTTGAGCGTCACAGACACGGGCTGCGGCATGGGACCCGACATCGTGCCCAGAATCTTTGAGCCCTTCTTTACAACAAAGGAAGTGGGCAAAGGCACGGGCCTGGGACTCGCCACGGTTTACGGAATCGTGAAACAGCATAACGGCTGGATCACTGTGTCATCAGAACCTGGCAAAGGCTCCGCATTCAAAATTTTCTTTCCGGCAATGCCGCCTGCCGCGGCACAACAGGTCACTGCCCCTGAACCGCAGGAGCTGCCGCGCGGCACCGAAATGCTGATGGTGGTGGAAGATGATCTTGCGGTGCGCAACCTGATGATTCACTTGCTAGAACGTTGCGGTTATCGCGTGCTGCAGGCTTCTTCAGGCCGCGCAGCGCTGGAACTCTGGAAGGAGCATCGCGCCGCGATTGACCTCCTGATCACGGACCTTGTGATGCCCGACGGAGTGACGGGCCTTCAGCTGGCTGACAAAGTCCGCAGCGACAGACCTGATCTTCGCGTGATTTATGTCACCGGCTACAGCGCGGAACTTGCGGCTAAAGGCACGCCGCTTGTGGAAGGCGTCAATTTCCTGCAAAAGCCTTTCTCACCTGAGAGCCTGGTGCGCGCTGTCCGCAAACTGCTGGACAGCCCGATGCTGCCTCCGCCTGGGCCCGAGATTGAGGATTAAGACAAGGGCTCCAAAGCGGCCTGCTTGACGGCGGTCGTGCCGGCTGGAGCCTTCAACTGCAACTGCGTGCCAGGTTGAGCGGCCGCACTGCGGACGTAGCCCAGGCCAACAACCTTTTCAGTTCCGGGGATGCGAATCGCGCTCGTCACGTGACCCAATTCACGATCATTGGCAGATAGCAATTCCCCCCGTGTGGGTGCCGGGATGTCAGAAACAAATTCCAGGCGGCGCAACTCGCGATTCACATGTCCCATCGTGTGAATGCGATTGAGAACCTCCTGGCCGATGTAACATCCCTTGTTGAAACTGACAGCCCGATCGGCAATGCCTGCTTCCATCGGAAAGTTCTGCTCGTCCATGTCGCTGCCGAACCGCGGGATGCCGCGTTCGATGCGCGCTGCCTCAAACGCAGTCCAACCCGCAGGGCGGCCCCCCGCTGCTTTCGCCGCCGTGATCAGTTTATCCGCAACGGCAGCAAGCGCAGGAACAGGCACGAACAGGTCAAACCCAGATGTCGTCAGGCGTGGCTGCCTGATGAGATAGAGTTCGCCCAGCGTCACGTCCTTGACCCGTTCCACCTGATGGTTTGCAGCCGGCAGCGTGGGGAAAAGAGCGAGGGACTGAACGACAGCAGGCGCGGCAGGACCGTGCACATGCAGCAAGCCATAAAGCGGAGCGACATCGACCACCTGCACGTCATCGGCGACGATAAAACCTTCCAGCCTTTGCGACACTCGCGAAGCAAGCCCCGGTTCGAAGTCGAGGAGCACTTCGTTTTCCAGGATGTGCACGTTTAGGTCGCTCTGCATCTTCCCTTTGGCGGTGACCAGCGCGGCGTAGCAGCCTTCCCACGTCCGCAAGCGTTTGATGTCGTTGGTCACCTGACCGTGCAAGAAGCGGATCCGATCCTCACCCAGGAGACACAATCGGCTGCGAAAGCTCAGATCGAGCACGCCAGCGGTGTCGCGAAGCGCAGTGTATTCGGCAGCCGGATCACCGTAGTCCGCAACGACTTCCGTTCCGTCCAATTGGACAAATCGCCCATTCAAGGCCAGGTGCAATTCTCGCAAACCAAGCGGGTGCATGAACCTGTATGGACCGGAAACAGGAGTGAAGGCAATGCGCGATTCATTACAAAGCCAGCTCAATGCCAACGGGACAATGATCCGAGCCTTCGATCTCGCTGCGAATGAACGCACTCTTCAGCCGCGGCAAAAGAGCGCTGCTGATGAGAAAATAATCGAGCCGCCAACCGATGTTCCGCTTGCGCGCTCCCGTCAATGGACTCCACCACGTGTAGTGTCCACCCGCCCTCTCAAAGTGACGGAACGTATCGACAAATCCTGCCTGGATAAACGCATCAAACCCAGCCCGCTCCTCCTTTGTGAAACCGTGGCCTCCGACATTGCTCCTCGGGTTTGCGAGATCCAATTCCGAATGCGCCACATTGAAATCGCCGCAGAAAATGACAGGCTTGGTTTTCTCAAGCTGCCTGAGGTACTGCAGAAAATCGCGGTCCCATTGCTGCCGATACGGCAAACGCGAAAGGTCGCGCTTGGAATTGGGGACATAGACATTGATCACGTAGAAGTCCTGGAATTCAGCCATGAGCACGCGCCCTTCCTGGTCATGTTCGGGGATGGCGATGTGTGGCACGACGTTGAGCGGACGTTCCCGCGTGAAAATCGCGACACCGGAATAGCCCTTCTTTTCAGCACAATTCCAGTAGGTCTTGTAACTGACAGGCCAGAGCTGTTCGACGTCGTCGGGAGAGCATTTGGTTTCCTGGAGGCACAGGATGTCAGGTTGCTCGCGCTCCACGTACTCGAGGAAATTCTTCCGCAGCACCGCGCGCAGCCCGTTGACGTTCCATGAAATCAGTTTCACGGCTGAAGTCTAAGCAGACAACTTCCGTCAACGCATGAACAAACCGTTCGATCCGAATTCCCTGCCTTCTGCAACTCGCGCCGAAGTCGCGCTAAGGCTGCTCGCCCGCGCTTTCCGCCTGTGCCTTCATTTTTGCAATGGCCGGGACCACCATCGCCGAAATCATTGCGGCCCCGCCCACGGCCGGCGCTGCAAGGAAGGCGGTGGCTGAATCCTGGCTTCCCACGCACACACTTTCCCAGCCGGTTGTTGTACGACGGCCCACTGCCATTCCGAACGCGGGCTTCTGGCTCAGCATCAAGCGATCAATCAACTGGGACTGCGCCGCATTGGAATCCCCTTTCGCCAAAAGCGCTTTCTGCACCGATTGAATCGTGCCCATAAATCGCCGATCAACGTAGAAAAATTGGTTCCCGTCAGACGGTAGATACTTCAGCAACTCAGCAACATCTGCCCGTTCACGCAACCCAGGCTGGCGTCCATTCGCGCAATCCAGTGCTCCCCGTACCAAAGCGGACGAACTTGCCACGAAAAGATAACCCTTGGTGCTTGCCACTGTCAGCTCGAGGTCGAGAGGCATCGGAATCGGAACCCGAATTGCAGTCACCTTCAATTCCTTCTCGTCCGTGAGACGTGCCATCCCGCTATCCTTCATCTTGCTGCTGATGACATTATACAGCGCGTCGTCCTTGACCTTGACCACAAGCAACAGCCCCGGCTCGGGAACGTGGAGTCCTTCGCTGAACGGAACGGGCATTGGATGGGATTCATCGAGAGTGATCACCATGCCCACCTCCCCGCCGAGCGATTCGAGGAAATTGGCCCACGCGATCTGGGTATGCTCCTCAAACCACACGGGCCAGTTTGTGAGCGTCTGCGCAACGTCCGGAACGCCCGAGTTCTCCAGCTCCGCCGCGAGGGTCTCCCAAACCATCGGAACATCGACGTCCCCAAACGCAGCCACGGCCGTGTTTGTGGTCAACAGATTTAATCCATCGAGGGCGTGGGATTTGCGGCCCAGGACATTCCAGAAGATCCCGTCACCCTTGCCGCTGCGGTGGTGGAGAACCAGCTTCGTTCGATGCAGTTCGGGAGTGATCTGGATTCCGCTGAACCCAACGCCAGTGAGATGTTCGACGCCGCTCGTCTCAATGATATGTGCAAGGGAATCCATCGCGACGCGCACGTTTTCGCGATCGGAGGGATCAACGCCCGGGAATGTCGATACCAGCTCGCTCCACGCAGCGACGTTCGTGTGAAGCCCGGAGAGCCACTGATCTGTTGCGAGGTAGCCATAGACGGTTCCGCCGGGATCAAGCTGGCTCGTGACTTCCGTGAACGATGTCTCGCGCAGTGGGGTGACGTTGCCGGGAGCGGCGCCATCCTTCTTCCCGCAGCCGGGAACGAGGAGCGCGATTGACACAAATGCGAGCTGGAGCAGTGGCGTTTTCATAATCCTGGCGCCAAGAGAAACCGCCATCGCCGCGATGTAAAGGGCGATCTCGTTCCACTGTTGAGCGGAGTTTGGAACCGCAACACGAATCCCTACCTGGCGAGCTTTGGAAGAATGCGCTCGGCGAGTTCTGCCGCGGCATTCTGCAGCGCGGACTTTGCGGCAATCTGCTCGGTCAGATCCACAGCGACACTTGTCTGGCGATCGACAATGAGCAGGTTGCCCGTCGCTGTCTCGCGAACCTTTAATTCAATCCTGGCCTTGCAAGAGACCAGATTGCCCTTGCGCATGCCAAACTCGCTCAAGGCCTCGCCAGTGATTTCGATCTGCGCTTTCACTTCGGATTTGTTGTCCGTGAGCTTGAAACCACAATCGCCCGCAATCTTGGCCAGTTCCGTTTCCGCCGCTGGATCAATCGTTGGACCGCTGAAGTGGCGTTCCGAGATGCTGACCGAAATGACGGGGCGCGATTCGGAAGCCATGGATTTTTTAATTCGTGCAATACGCTCCTCATACGTTTCGGTGCGGGCCACCAGCGTTGCGCTCTTTTCGTGAACGGTATTTCCAATTCTCTTCGCCATCTGCGCGGCGAGTTCAGGCAGTGGAACCGCCGGACCGCCTTGCACCATTTCCCCAAATACGCGGCTGGTCTCGGTGCTGATTATTTTCGATACCATCAATAGATCCTTGTCCACCTTGAACACGCGTCCCGTGACGAGCACCTTTGCGCCCGTCAAGTTGCCAACTTTCGCGGCGGTATCGGCGCTCACCGTTCCTGACAATCCCAGCCCCTGTTCGCCCAGCGCCTTCTCCAGCTCTGCGCGTTCCACGGTGATCAAGTTGGGATTTGCAGATAAGTGAGCATTCAGGAGCGCTGACACTTTCGGTCCCAAATCGCGCACCGCTTCGTCCTTCGATTCGAAGTCGAAGACTGCGATGGTTAGGACATCCTGAGCGGGAGAAAAGGCGGTCGCTGCAAGCAGCAGCGCGACAGCGAGGGTGTTTCGGATCTTCATAAAAAGAAATTCAGTCGGTGAGCGTTTTCTGGAATTTTTGCGGCAACCCAGGCGCTTCGGGATGCAGCGCGATCCGCGCCAGCTGGACCAGGTGCGCTTGGGATCGCGGGTCGTCCGCCAGATTTTCCAAAACACTCGGTTGAACAATGACCACCGCGCCAAGTTGTTCCGCAACGGTGTAAAACGACGGCGCAAGTTTGTCACGCCGTTCGCGCGGCGCCTGGATCCAAATCACAGCACAACCCGATCGCGCGAGGCTTTGAACGCGCGCGGCCACATCCCCGCCGGAAGCCGCGGCGCCGACGATCACCAACCTGCCTTCGAATGCTGCTCCGTGCATGGAATCAAGATCGATGACTTTCAACCCTGCAGCCCGCAACACAGAAGTCATCGGCTCAACATTCAGCACGCCTACCAATCCTCCAGGGAGTTCCGTCCCAAGCGCGTTCAACAGATTGGTTGGCGACACAAAAACCCGCGTCACTCCGATCACCTGGGCATCCGCGTCGGACCACTGAACGAAAAATTCGGTTTCGGCGCGAACGTCGGGAAAGGAGATGGGCACTGATTCAAGGAGCGCCTGGCGCGGCAGGAATGCAACCTCTCGAAACGCTTTCCGTTCCCCGACAGGCGCTGCGATGGAACTGCTGGTTTGGACGAGTCTATAAAACAGGGCGGTGCGCCGCGGCCTGTCGCTCGCGTTTCGGACAGTGATTTCCAGGTTTCCCAGGCGGCCACCGAACACTGCCGCGGGATGGCAGTCTACCGACAGCTGTGCGGTGACAGCAGTGACCCCGCGTGCCAGGAGCAACGCGGCCAGGGTTGCCTGCTTCAGCCAGGCATGATTTCCACGGGTATTCACACGCAGTTTTATCATTAGGACAGCCGCCGCCCGGACCTCCTTTGAAAAATCCTTCGGCCGTGGCGGCGGGCATCCTTGCCTGCCGTGGAGCCGGGCTTCCAGCCCGGTGGAAGGAACCTAAAGCGAAGCCGAGCACCTTCACCGGATCCGAGCGTCCGTTTTGCTTAACGGTTTTTCCGGGCGGCAAGGATGCACGCCCTCTACGTCAGGCAAGATGCCTGACGCCACTCGCCGTGCTGCAAACAGAAGTTGAATCAACGCTGCGCTTGCCTATATTGGTCGCGATTCCGCCCGGGCGACGCATTGCGTTTTCGCCGGTTGGAACGAAGTTGCCGGAGCGCAAATGCGCGCCGGCTGTGAGCGAAATGCAATTCAACCTCCTCAAATCCAAGATCCATCGTGCGACCGTAACTGGCGGAAATGTCCGCTACGAAGGCAGTTTGACCATTGATTCCGAACTCATGGATCACGTGGGAATGGTCCCCTATGAGCGCATTCTTTGCAGCAACATGGAAAACGGCAATCGCTTCGAAACCTACGCGATTCCAGGCGACCCCGGGTCAGGAGCCATCATTCTGAACGGTGCGGCGGCGCACATGGGCAAGAAGGGCGATTCGCTCACCATCATGAGTTTTACGAACGTGGCCAGGCGCAAGGCGGCGAACTGGAAACCACGGGTCATAGTCCTGGGGAAAAAAAATCGCATCGTCAACAGCCGCGGAATCTAACGGCTTGCAGCAATGCACGCCCTGAAAGGCTCGGCTCGCACATCGTCCTCACCCTCCACCCCCGCCGCCGTACTGCGTAGCGCAATCAGGCAACCCGGAGGAGTCCTGACTTTCGACGATCGAAAACCAACTCGGCACGCTTTTCGATGAATTGCGCCATGATGCTGACCGAGATTTCCGGAACGGATTGTGAACGAATACGGATCCCAACCGGGCAGGCGACGCGCTGAAGTTGTTCCTCCGTGGCAATTTGCTCCTCGCGAAAATGTTCAAAGATGGTGCGAGCCTTGCGTGCGCTGCCGATCATTCCGAGGAAGAGGAACGGCTGCTGAATCCAGTCCTTCAACACCAGTGCATCATGCCTGTGTCCACGGGTTACAATCAGCGCGAATGCGGGCACAGGGGGAAGGCGCATCGCACAAAGCTCATCCCACATCCCCGTCTGGAGATTGATTGCGGACGGAAAATAGTCGCGGCTCGCGAGCGCCGGCCGATCATCGAACACGGTGACATCAAAATCCAGCGATGCCGCAAGCGGAGCCACGGCCTGAGCGATATGACCCGCGCCCGCAATCCAGAGGACACAGGGTGGATGCACTTCCTCGCGATACAGCACCGCAGAATCGACAGTCGAGTCGCTCGTGCGGATGGAATAATCAGCGGAAACCTCCCAGGAATAGCGCTCGGCACGTTTGGCGATCCGCTCCCAAAAGGACACGCCTGCGGCCTGGGCATTGGGCAGGATGACTCCCCCCACTTTGCCGCCACAGATTAATCCGTCGTCCCACCCAAAGTCGTGGTCCAGCAGCAGGTCAAACGCCTCGGGTTCGGCCGATCGCAGTGCGGCCATTGCGCGATGCTGAATCTCCGCTTCCAGGCACCCGCCTCCCAACGTTCCCGTAATCCGCCCGTCAGAATGAAAAATCGCTTTCGCGCCAAGTTTCTGGGGACTGGATCCTTTGACGGTCGTAATGATCCCCAGCGCCACGGGTTCGGCGTTACGAGCCGCTTCCGCCAGTGCGTGGTAGACATTCTGCACGGCGGCAGGGTAGGCCATCATTTCGCTGAACACAATCTGGACCGAGATGCGGGTTTTGCGGTCTTGCCGAAACGATCCGCATTCGATGTAATTCGACGATTCCCAAGGCCCTGGGCAAAATTGATCTAATCACTCGCCACACCTTATCCCCGAAAAAACATGAAGCACAGTTATAGGCACGTCGCCCTTGCGGCTGTGCTGCTTATCGGTTTTGCCAGCACTGCCGCCGCGGCAACTAACGAGGGATGGGACGAACGATTCGGCCGTCCAGGCGTGAGTCCGGTGACGCTGATCTCAATGCAGAACGCTCTCTACGCAGGCGGCAGGTTCGCCAGCGCGGGGGAAGTCGCGGTCAACGGGGTCGCGCGCTGGGACGGGACCCGATGGTCACCCGTGGGAAGCGGCGTCACGAATGATACCGGGCCCACGTTTGTGAACAGCCTGGCAACCGACGGTGAAAACCTTTACGCGGCGGGAAGCTTCAACCGGGCTGGTGACAGTCTCGCGAACAATGTGGCTCGATGGAACGGCGCGAAGTGGTCAAGCCTTGGCTCCGGCGTGCAAGGCACGATCCACACCATAGCGGTCGACGGCGGGTACGTTTATGTCGGAGGCAGTTTCTTCATCCCGTCGATCAACGCTTCCAACATCGCCGTGTGGACCGGCACCGAGTGGCTGCCCCTTGCGACGAATCTCACGCTTACTTTCGGAGTACCCATTGTCCGCGCGATTGTCGTGGATACTGACGGCGTTTACATCGGTGGAAATTTCACTTCGATCGACGGCGTGACAGCAACAAACGTCGCAAAGTGGAACGGCGCCGGCTGGGCACCCGTTGGAACCGGCATTGGAACTCCGGGGCATCAGGTGATTTCGCTCGCCGTGTGGAACGGAAGTCTTTACGCCGGTGGCAGCCTGCCCAACGGCAACGTTGCCCGTTGGGATGGCAGCACGTGGTCGGCACTCGGAACAGGGGCCGACGGCACCGTTCTGACCCTGTTTCCAAACGGAAATGAGCTGTGCGTCGGTGGATTCTTCGACAGCGCAGGAGGGGTGAACGCCGGTCGAATTGCCCGCTGGAATGGGACGGAATGGAGCGCGTTCGAACCTGGAATCGATCCCAGTTCAACGGGAGCTGCGTACGCGTTTGCGTCGTGGAATGGCGGACTCTTTGTTGGCGGAACATTTGCACGCGTGGGCGGCGGGCTCACAGTGAACGGCATTGCGCGCCACGACGCGAACGGGTGGACTGCCCTGGGTGGCGCCTTGAATAACTTCAGTGACGTCCGCGCAGTGACCGCCGCGGGCAGCAACGTTTATGTCGGCGGGCTCTTC
>Ga0196971_1001536_pt1 | contig 10086 bp, 5 predicted proteins | sample S1v_1013CmetaG_FD_148660 | JGI IMG/M metagenome (GOLD analysis project Ga0196971, IMG submission 148660) | Soil microbial communities from Anza Borrego desert, Southern California, United States - S1+v_10-13C | ecosystem: Environmental > Terrestrial > Soil > Desert | place: USA: California... | reverse complement strand
ATAGCCCGTCATGCCCGTGTTGAAAACAACTTCACCGGCCACAGCGCCAATAGCACCGAAGCCCTCACCGGAAAAGACGGAGCCGTCCTCTAATACCAGATAGCCTTTCATTATGGCGGTACCCTCCTTGAGATCCGGGCGTCACAGCACCCGATTTAATCCGCGGCTAGGGAGAACCTAGTTGTTCTTCCCGATTATACTCCCCTGCCTGCCGCGAATCAAGTGCCACTGACTGCCCCGCATCCCGACCAATCGTGCTGGTGCGGTTGTGCATAATTATACCGGAACTACGCATGTTTATGCAATAGGGTCGCAGGCAAAAAAGCGGGGAATGGCTGCCTTCGGTCGCGAACTCCTCCATTACGGCAGGCGGGGTGATAGGCGGAGGATGGTGGGCCACCCCGGTGACAGGCTTGACCGCCGCCCAGGTGGTGAGCGCTGCCGACGAGGCCGGTTGGCAGAAAGCAACGGACATCGCCATCAGGGCGGTGAAACCTTGTGAGGTGTTGCCAAGTGTCGCATGGACCTGGAGTCGGGGTTGGGGCCGTTATTCTCAGGGATGATCAGGTCCTCTTAGTCTTGCGTAGGCGTCCGCCAGAAGCGGATTGTTGGAGCATTCCAGGCGGCAAAGTTGAGTACATGGAGCGGCTTGAGGATGCAGTCGTGCGAGAGGTCGAGGAAGAGGTAGGGCTTGAGATTGCCGATCTACACCTGCTCTGTGTAATCGACTACATGGTTGTCGCGGACGACGCCCACTGGGTATGCCCCACATACCTTGCTCAGACCGTTAGCGGCGAGCCGGTCAACCGTGAACCGACTAAGCTCGGCGCGGTGGCCTGGTATCCCTTGTCCAACTTGCCGCACCCCTTGACTCTGACGACACAGGCTGCGCTTCATGCTCTATGGGCACGAAACCCGCAACCTATAGCCGTGCTAGCCGCCTCCCGCAACATCGAAGCCGGCGGAAAGCCGGACCCCTCGTCTGTTAGTTGTGGAGGTCCTCGCGCCAGGAGGGGCACCCCTGGTGACCATTCCCCGCTCGAGGGAGTCTAGGATTTTTCTGTACATCCAGGGTGGGTAGTGGTGTACGGAAGAGTCCCGAATGGTCCTCCCCTTGCCTTGGTCCCACCGATCGAGCGCGAATCTGCCCGAAATCCGGGCCTGTTGCTCTCTAGAGTGGCCCCGCCCCCTGGAACTCAGCCCCTGAGCCGGGAGTATGGGATTTTTTTGTGCACCCGGGACGACGGTGTTGCGTAGAAAATGCTCGGCCCGTAGCCGCTCAAGTCGCAGGCATGTTTGTGCCACCGAACCGGGCCGGTTCACCGACAGCCTGGGAGGACCGCGGGGGTAGGTCACCCCGAATCCGTATAAGATGCCAGGTGTGCGCCACCACCCGGACCGTCCAAAGTCAAAGACCGGGGCATCAGCCCCGGTCTTTGTTCTGCTATAAGCTCTTGGTCAGAATGGCCGCCGCCATGGCAAGCTGCTTCTGCACTTCAGCCGGCGCCGTGCCCCCCTGCGACGTGCGCAGGTTCACACATGTCTCCGGTGCGATGGCCGTGTAAATGTCCTCGCCGATCAGCCCCGAGAACTGCTGGAACTCGCTGAGACTGCAGTCAGCCAGGAACTTCTGCTGTTCGATGCAGTACAGCACCAGCTTTCCCACCACCTCGTGGGCATCGCGGAAGGGCATGCCCTTCTTGGCCAGGTAGTCGGCCAGATCGGTGGCGTTGGAGAAGTCCTGCCGCACGGCTTTTGCCATACGCTCCTGGTTGAACTTCAGGGTAGCCATCATGCCGGCGGTCACCTTCAGGCAGGCCTTCAAGGTGTCCACGGCATCGAAGAGACGCTCCTTATCTTCCTGCAGGTCGCTGTGGTACGTTAGCGGGATGCCCTTCAGCACGGTCAAGAGCGTCATGAGGTCGCCGTAGATGCGGCCCGTCCTGCCCCGCACCAGTTCGGCCACGTCGGGGTTCTTCTTCTGCGGCATGATCGAGGAGCCCGTGGAGAAGGCGTCATCCATCTCCACAAAGGCAAACTCCGTGGAGCTCCAGTTTACCAACTCCTCGCACAGGCGGGAGAGGTGCATCTGGCAGATGGCCGCGCCGGCCAGGAACTCGAGAATGAAGTCCCGGTCGCTGACAGCGTCCATGCTGTTAGCGTAGACGGCTGCAAAGCCCAGCTGCTGTGCGGTGAACTCCCGGTCGATGGGGAATGTGGTGCCTGCCATGGCGCCAGCCCCCAGCGGGGAGATATCGGCCCGCTTGCAGGCGTCGGCCAGGCGGGCGTGGTCCCGCTCCAGCATCCAGAAATAGGCCATCAGATGGTGTGACAGGAGGATCGGCTGCGCTCGCTGCAGGTGGGTGTACCCGGGCATGATCACGTCGATGTGCTCTTCAGCCCGGTCCACCAGCACGCCTTGCAGGCCGCGGACCAGCGCCTGCACAGCGGCGACTTCGTCCTTGACCCACAGGTGGACGTCGGTCACCACCTGGTCGTTGCGGCTGCGGGCCGTATGCAGTTTCCCGCCCACCGGGCCCACCATTTCGATCAGCCGCTTCTCGATGTTCAGGTGAATGTCTTCGTACTCCTGACGGAATGGGAACTGGCCCGCCTCCAGTTCGGCGAGGACCTTCAGCAGCCCCTGCTCAATAGTCTCTGCCTCGGAGACGGCAATAATGCCCTGCTTGCCCAGCATGCGGGCATGGGCGATCGAGCCGCGGATATCTTGCTTGTAAAGCCGGCGGTCAAAGGCCAGCGACGAAGTAAAGCCTTCGGCGGTCTTGTCGGCGGCTTTGGTGAAACGGCCTCCCCAGAGCTTGGTCACGGCCTGCAGCCTCCCATGATCACGTATGTGCACGATTATACCGCCGCGTGTATGTTTATGCAACACCATCAAACGGAACACCTTCGCCCGACAGCCCGGATGCGCCCGAACTGGGCCGGAACCGGCCCATTGGGTTCCCGGACGACGGCAGACTCTGCTGGCTCCGGCCCTGGACTGGGAGCAGCAGCGCTTACCAGTCGCGCAGCCACAGCACGGCCGTGACCAGGCGCGGGTACAGGCGGCTCCCCCGGTCCTTGCCGGAGTTGCTCCAGATCTGGTCTGTGGCAGCCTGCTCGGCACAGCCCACCTGCTGCCAGCCGGCGTGGACGGCGTCCCACTGCTCGCCCTGCCGTCCGAAGTCGAAATGCAGGATCTTCTCGGCCACGTACTGGCTGATGGCGATCTTGCTCATCCAGGTGTTCTCGCTGGTGGAGCTCAGCTTCCAGCCCCCCGTGACCGCATCAATGCAGACGCCCGGCTTCAGGACGTTCTCCAGGTGGAGCCGCAGCACCCGAATCAGGCCGCCGAAGCGGCCCAGCAGGTGGACGGCATCGCTGTCGCCCAGCAGGCGGGGGTAGACCAGGGCCTCCACGGCAGGGATGATGCGAGACCGAATGCCGCCCTCGAAGACGGCTGGAATGAAGCCTTCCTGCTCGTCGTACCGGGCCTCCACCGCGTCCGCCGTGACCTTGGCCAGCTCCCCCGCCTCCGCCGCTTCGGCCTTCAGGCCCAGGCGGTCAAAGACATGTTCGAGGCTGATATAAGCCGCCCAGGACTTCACGGCGATGTACAGGTTGTTGCGGGCCTGACCCAGGCTCACGTCCAGGCTGTCGTACGTGGTGATTTCGCTGCCGCTGCCACAGCGGGCCGAGTCCACATCCATAATGCCGTCGCCGTTCTGGTCGCGGGCCACCAGGGAGGCAAGGCAGTCCTTGAGGGTCTGCACGTGGCCCGTCAGCCAGGCGCGGTCGCCTTCCATCAGCCCGTACTGAGCCGCACACAGCACCCAGTTCAGCAGCTCCTCGCAGGTCATGTAGCTGAAGCACCCGTGTATGTCGGGCGTTTCGTACGAGGAATAGCCCACGGGCGACAGCTCGTTCGCCACGCCCATGTCGTGGGTGAAGGCGAGGCCCAGCTGGTCACGGTAGGAGTACCGGTCCAGGTACCAGTCCAGGGCGTTCTTCATGGTCCAGGGATGGTAGCGCATCTCCCAGAACAGGTGGTCCACCGTAAGGTCAAAGGTATTGATCATGCGGTACTCGCCCTCATTCACCGACCAGAACAGGCGGCCATCGGGCGTATGCATGAGCTGCGAACTGGCCAGGTAGCTGTGGGTGAAGTGGGCCAGCATGAACTGCCGATGTTCGTTCAAACCCGAGCCAGCCAGCTCGGCGTCCAGCGCGGCAGCCCTGACGATGTAGCGGTCCTTGTTGGCCAGGGCGAATGAGGCCACCTCCTCGACCCGGCCAAACAGCTTGGTGTACTGAAACGCCAGGTCAAGCCCTGTCGTTGCGATGCCGTCCTGGAAGGTGGCTAGTGCGATGGTGTATGTCCGCTTCTGGCCGGCCGGGACGCTGAAGAGCAGCCCACCCTGACCGCCCAGCCGCCTGACGATGGGCGTGCTGAAGAACGAGTAGTTGACCACATCCCAGTGCTGCACTTCCCGCACCTCGGGCGAGGGCTCGCAGGCTACGGCGAACTGGCGCCCTGCGGCCAGGCCGACCAGGCCGCTGCCCGGTACGTCAGAGAGTACACGACGAATGCCACTCAGGCCAAACAGAAGCTTCGCCGGCCTATCGGACCGGCTGTTGTCCAGACTGATTTCGGCCACCATGGCTGGCGCCAGCAGGTAGCGTCGCTCGCCCTCGGAGAGGGTGTGCAGTTCAGGCACCGTCTCCCAGGGCGTCAGAATGCGGAAGGACAGGTCGCCGGCCTGCCAGGCGTCACTGGCCCAGCCAAGTTTCCGGCGGATCTCGCCAGGCTCAAACACATTGACCTCAACCTGCTTCTCGGCCCCGTCCGCTTCCCGGACCACGTAAGCCTCTTCGCCCTTCCCTCCTTTGGCGCCCTTGAAGAAGGGCAGGAGGTTAGGCTTCTCCCTTTCCCGTGCATAGCCGATGAAGACGTCCTGGTCCGGCGAGTGGACATCGCTCAGAGCGAAGCCGCCGCCCCGGCCGCAGAGCCCGAGAATGAACGTGGCATAGCTGCCCCAAGTGCTGTGATGCACGTAGAATGAGTTGGACTGCATGGATTGGGCCACCTCCGAGAAGGGATAGGGTCCACCATGTCCAGCGTATGGGAAAGGTCTCATTTCGGCAAGATGGTCTTTGATTGGCCAATAAACAATCCGGGTGGATTGGGCCGTTGCTAGGCCCCATCCACCCGGATCGAGGTGCTCTTCCCGCTACTCCCTGGCCGGTCCCGTCGACTGGCGCTCAACCAGGTGAGGCTCAATCCACTCGGTCTCCGTCACTTCCCGTCCACCGAGAACGGCCACTAGCTTGTCTACGGTCTTCCGCCCCATGTCGTACAGGGGCTGGGCGATGGTGGTCAGTGCGGGGCGGACCGCCGCCGCCAGCCAGATGTTGTCAAAGCCGACCACGGCCAGGTCCTCCGGCACGCGAAGGCCCAGGTCCTGGGCCGCGGTCATGGCGCCCACCGCCATCATGTCGCTGGCGGCCGCCAACGCCGACGGGCGGTCGGTTCCGCGCAGGATCTGCGTCATGGCCCGGTATCCCGACTCTAGCCGGTAGTCGCCATGGGCCACCCATTGCGCCCGCAGGGGAATGCCAAGCCGCTCGGCGCCCTCCTGATAGCCCATCCAGCGAGTCTGGCCGGAGACCGTGTCCTCGAGGGGGCCAGTCAGCACGGCCACCCGTCGGTGCCCGAGCCCGGCCAGATACTCCATCGCCATGGAGGCACCCCGCCGGCCATCCACCACCACGCCGGGAAAGCCGCCTTCTTCATCCCACGTGGCCGCAAGGGCCACCGGCCGGCGCAGCCGGCGGAAGAGCTCCCGGTGGCGCGGCGTCACCACGCCGCTGGTGTAGATCACCCCGTCGACCTGCTTTTCTTGCAGCAACTGCACCCCTTCGGACTCCCGGGCGAAACTGAGCGAAGCGTGTACCAGCAGCAGGTGGTAGCCGTGGGCCGATGCGGCATCGCCCATCCCCCGCAGCACTTCGGTGCAGAAGGGATTGGTCACGTCGGGCAGCACCACGCCAATGGCCCCCGTTCGCTTCTGCACCAGGCCCCGAGCCAGCGCATTGGGCTGGTAGCCCAGCGCCTCGATCGCTGCCATGATGCGCTCACGTGTCGCCTCCGCCACCGGGCCTTGCCTGGTGAGGACGCGGGACACGGTTGAGACCGACGTCTCGGCATGGCGAGCCACATCGCGGATGGTCGGCTGCATGGTTTCAGCTCCTCCGATTACCTGTCGGTTTGCGCCTGGTCCCACTGGTGGAACGACCAGCCCTGACTCAGCTCCAACTCAAGCCGGGCCACCTCTTCGTGGCTAAAGGCCTGCGGGAAGTTGCCCCACTGCTCGCCGGTCTGCCCGTCGAAGTGCTCGGCCATCAGGCCGAGAGACGTAGCGCACCGCAGACAGGCTTCCAACAGCCTGGTGCAATCCCGCTTCCGGCCCGCCATCAGGTAGTACCGTGCCAGCCACAGCGTGGGCAAGTAGAAAGGTACTGCAGCGTAGTCGTACCGACAGATGCCGCCCAGCTTGCCCAGCCCGCCGTCGGCCTGGTCCCGCTCGATCAGCGCAACCGTAGCGACGATCCGGAGGTCGTCCGGCGGCAGCAGCCCGTAGAAGACAAGGGCCAGCACCGAGATGTCCACACAGGGTTCGGGCGTCCCTTCACCGTAGTGCCGCAGATAGGCCTTGCGGCGGGCGTTCCAGCCCCGCTCCACCACATCGGTGCGAATGGCTTCGGCTAGCGAGCGCCAGGTGCGGGCCTCGTCCCCGTGTCCCAGTTCGTCGGCAATCCGGGCGCCGGCGATCAGGCCGGCGTAGCACATGGCCTTGCCGTGCACCCAGTGGGCCGTGTAGTCCCGTAACTCCCAAATACCATTCTCGCGCCGGTGCCAGTTCCCTGCCGTCCATGTGCAGGCCCGACGCACACCGTCCCAGTTTCGTTCCAGCACCGAGCGGTCGCCGCTGGTGCGGTAGTGGAACCAGAGCCCGTGGATGATGTTGCCTTCGTTATCCAATTGGAGCTGGCCGGACGCAGCGTTGCCAAAGCGGATGGGCACCTCGCCCCCCGGCCCGGCCAGGTCGGGAGCCACAAACTCGGTCGGGTTGGCGCCATCCACCGTGTAGAGCGGCTGCTGCCAGTGCCCGTCGGGCCCCTGGAGGGAGAATGCCAGGTCGTAGAAGGCTCTGGCCTCCGCATGCAGGCCCACCGCATCCAGCGTCATGGCCGTGTAATAGCCGTCCCGAAGCCACAGGTAACGGTAGTCCCAGTTATCTCCGCCCCCAGGCACCGCCGGGAAGGATGCGGTGGGAGCCGCCAACAGGGCCCCGGACCGGGGATAGCTCAGCAGCTTGAGCACCATCAGGCTCCGCCGGTACCCTGCCGCCCGTTCCGCAGGCAGCCCGGCGGGCTGACGAGCCCCGCCCAGCCAGTCCCGCCAGAAGGCGGCGACCTCGTCCGCCGTGGCCCGGCGGGCGGCCTCAAGGGCACGGAGCGAGTCGGATTCCAGAACGCCGTACCCCAGGTGCAGGCGCAGGGAGACGCTGGCCCCCGGACACACCCGACCCAGGTCGGTTACGCCGACCGAGTCAAGGGCCAGCACGCCGCCCGCAGCGTGAATGAAAGCATCGGCACGACCTGCAGAGACCCGCACGGGCAGCGCCTCCGACGCTACCGCCGCCAGATTGAGGCGGACCAGGCAGCGCTGTTCGACATCGGCCCGGTTGGTGATTCGCAGCTCCCGCACCAGGCAGGGCGTGGCCCAAGGCATGAAATCACAGGCTTCCACCACCCAGGGGCCGGCGGAGACCGTAGATACCAGCACAGCCGCATCGTCGGGATACTGCTGCCGCAGCGGCTCCAGGAAATGCTCGCACCCGTCTTCCTTCAGCAGGGCGACGGTCAGGCCCCCACCCCGTCTGGGGTCCAGGGCGCCCGCAAAGACGGGGGTCCCGTCGAACCGGGGAATGCAGAACCACCGGATCGCCAGGTCCGGCCCCACCAGAGCGGCCGTCTCCCCGTTGCCGATCAACCCGTAATAGCTGCGTTCCTTCACGGTGATCCTCCCAGTATTGTGCATGCTGGTTCAGACCTAAAGTGACGGGGCCGCCGGACCAACCCCGGCGGCCCCGCTCAGCACCTACTTCTTCTTGGCGGCAGCGAGCACGGCCGCGTACTTGTCCAACGTGGCCTTCACGTCCTTGCCCTCGATCACGCACTCGCGGAAGGCATCGGTGGTCGCCTTCTCCACGTCGGCCCAGTAGGTCACGTTCGGCCGGGGCTGCGTGGTGGCCATGGCCGCGTTGATCGCCTCAAAGTAAGGCTTCTGCCAGTCGGCCACCTTGCCCAGGGCGTCGGTCCGGGAGGCCGGCCACGCCAGCTTGGAGACGAGGATCTCCTGGACCTCCTTGGACATGAGATGCTCCATGAGCTTCACGGCCAGGTCCTTGTTGGGGGCGCCCGTCGGAATGCCCAGCACTTCGCCGCCTAGCACCTTGCTGGCCTTCACGGGGCCCTTCCAGCCGCCGTATGCCTTGATCTCCTTCTTGCCGCCTTCCTGGACGATGACGTTTACGCCGAACGGCCAGTTGGCAGCCAGGTAGAAGGCGTCGGTGGCCAGGTACTTGTTGGTGGTGTTCCAGTCAGCCTTCTTGGAGTCGGGAGCCAGGTAGGGGTACAGCTCCTTCAGGAAGGTATAGGCCTTGACGCTGCCCCCATCGTTCAGCACCATGGGATCGCCGCCCGCCTGACGGATGAACTCAAAGAGCTGAACCGTTGTGCCACCGTCCAGGGTCAGCTTCAGGCCGACCTTGGCGACGCCTTCCTTCTCCTTGAGGGTCTTGGCGACCTTCAGGAGCTCATCCCACGTGGTGGGGGGCTTCAGGCCATGCTTGTTCAGCATCGTCTCGTTGTAGAAGTTGATCTCCACGTTGGGGCGGTAGGGCATGAAGTAGAGCTTGCCGCTGAACTCGCCCACGGGGAGCAGGGCCGGGATCACCTGCGCGGGGATCTTGCTCTTGTAGGCGGAGAGATCTTCCACCAGCCCCTTTTCGACCAGGGGCGCCAGCTGCATGTTGTCCTGTGCGATCAGGTCGATCTCCATCTTGTTGGCCGACTTCATGGCCTCGAGCTTCTTGACGGTATCGGCCGACTCTCCCTGATAGGCCTCGATCTTCACGTTGTTGGCCTTCTCGAATGTCGGGAAGACATCTTCCTTCAGGACCTTCCATTCCGGCTCGCCGAGCCCCATGACCACTTTGAGCACCTTGGGTTCTGCGGCCTTGGGCGGATTGGCTGCGGGGGTGGTGTCGTCCTTCTTGGTGTTGCCGCCACCGCAGGCGGTCAGCGATACGGCAAGCAGTGCGCAAAGCGCAGGAACCAGTAACCGTCTCCAGGACATGTGAGACTCCTCCTCTGATCTGGTATGGCTATCCCTTGAGCGAGCCGGTCAGGTAGCCGGTCCGCAAGTACCGCTGAAGCAGGAACGTCACAGCCATTACCGGCAGCGTCAACAGGCCTGAGTAGGCGGCTGCCTGGAACCAGTTGCCCCGCTGGACGTAGTAGTAGGTCTGCAGCGGCAGCGTGTTCTTGGAGAGGGTCAGGTACAGGGCAAACGTGAACTCGTTCCAGGAGTCCAGCCAGACCAGCATGGCGGCCACGGCCAGCCCCGGGAGGGCCAGGGGCAGAATCACCCGCCAGAGGGCTTCAACCCGCCCAGCACCATCCACCCAGGCCGCATGTTCCAAGTCAACCGGAATGGTCTCGAACGTGCCGACCAGCACCCACGCAATAAATGGGAGAACCTTGGTCAGATGGGCCAGCACCAGCCCCAGCTGGGTATCCAGCAGGTTCATTTTGATGAAGGTCACGGAGATTGGCAGGGCGATGCCCACGTCGGGGAACATGCGGGTGAAGAAGAGGGCCAGTACGATAAGGTATTTGATTGAGGGCCTCAGCCGGGAAATTACGTAGGAGCCGGGCACCACCAGCACAAGGGCGGCCAGGGTGGTCCAGGTGGCCACCGAGAGGCTTTTCACCAGCGGCTTGACCAGATTCCCGGAG
>Ga0196971_1001535_pt1 | contig 10107 bp, 7 predicted proteins | sample S1v_1013CmetaG_FD_148660 | JGI IMG/M metagenome (GOLD analysis project Ga0196971, IMG submission 148660) | Soil microbial communities from Anza Borrego desert, Southern California, United States - S1+v_10-13C | ecosystem: Environmental > Terrestrial > Soil > Desert | place: USA: California... | reverse complement strand
CCGTGTCGTTGGAGATGCTGATGGCCGCAGCCACCGTCGCATCGGTCGCCACATCCTTCAGGTAGACCTTGTTCAGGTCGGACTTGGATGCACCCAGGTTCTCGCTGAACTTGAGCGTGACGTTGCTGCCCGCCGCAACGCCGGTGCCATCGTCGGCCGGTGTGCTGCCGGCAGCGTTGAAGACCGGAGCAGTGTTATCTGCCGTAAGCGTATCGTCAACGCCCAATGTAACATTTGCGCCTAATGCGTCGATTTGCGTCTGACTTGCTGTTACTGCGATTGCAGAACTGTTGTTTCCATTGTCAACCGTGAGGTGGTCTACATTAGACAGATCAACTTCCCCAAGACTTAGGGAAGAAGTTACCGTCGCCTTCAAAGTACCTGAATTGGTAATGCCAGTGAGGTCGGTATTTGCGGCAAGCGCAAGCACTTCGACGGCCCCCGGCCCGGTAACCGTTTTACCGGTCAAGCTAGAAGCCGGTCCAATTAGTTTTGCATCTGCACCAACTTTAAAGGCCGCCGTACCCACATTGGCTGTGGAAAGACCAAAAACACCATCACCATCGATCTGTACTTCTGCCTTGCCCAGCTTGGCTCCAGCGCCGAGGGTGACTGGCGACCCGGTGGCGGTGGTCACATTAGCGTAGACATGGGCGCTGCTCATCGTGCTCAGGTCCGCCGTGACGAACGATTCCAGACCGGTGACATAGGCGCTGCCGGCGCCTTCGATGGACACTCCGGAGAGCTGCTCAGCCGTCCCTTCGAGCGTCTGGCCACTGGTGACTGTAAATTTTACGAGCCCCGTGAGATCGACCATAGTCGATGCAGTCACTGTGCCCTTCTTGAAGGTGGCAACGCTGCCATTCGTTGTAAAAGTAATGTGACCAGTGGCGTCACCGCTAAAAGTCACCACACCGGCAGTGTTAGTCACGGTAAAGGTCGGCGTGGTTGTCGGCGTAGTAGTATCTCCCCCACCAGTCGTATCCCGACCCGCATTATTAATGTAATCAATTACCGCGAGGTCGGTCATTTCACGCGGATCCAGGTCACCAATTTGCGACTTGCTCACGATCTGCAACAACCCCGTCCCCGTCACCTCATTCACGATACCCGTCAGCGCACCGGTCGCCGCCGCTGTGGCAATCTTGTCCGCCACGGTACCCTGCGTCGCGGTCTGCACCTGGGCGATCAATCCGATCCGGCTCGTCGCACCGTGGGTGGTCTCGGTGGCGTTCATTACCATATCCACCTTCTCAGCTGTGTCGGCCACGATGGTCGCGAACGTGCCCGCCATGTCGTTCACCTTGGTGGCGGCGGCTTTGATGGCGTCGTTGCCGGTGTTAGCGGTACTGTCCGTCAGCACCGCTTTCAATAGGCTCTGGTCGCTGAGGCTGACCACGCCGTCGCTGTCCTTGGTGATGTTGCTTGCCAGCGAGGCGAGCACGGCCTTGGTGGCGTCGACGGCATTAGCGCCGCTGCCAGCGGCGCCGACGAGCGCCTTGCTGGCGGTGACAAGCAGGTTCTGGACTTTAGCCGCGGCGGCTTGCAGCTTCACGGCAGTGGCTCTTTCTGCGGAGGTGGCAGTGCTGCTGAAGGCAGTGGCCAGCGGATCGTAGTCCTGCAGGTTCACCGACTCGGGCAGGCCGAGCGCTTTGGCGACGGCGGTCTGCGCTTCGGCCGCGCTCTTGCCCTGCTCGACTAGCGCCTGCTGCAGGGCGGTCAGCGGGTTGACAACCTTGGAGCCTTCCGGGGCCTTCAGCACGCCGGTGTGCGGCAGGTTGGTGGAGATGTCGGTGCCGCCGGTGACGATGAGCGTGCCCTTGGCGTTGGTCAGCGTGAAGTTGCCGTTCTTGTCGGTCGTGGTCTTGGCTTCGCCTTCGTCCCACACTCCGTTGCCGTTGGCGTCGGCGAAGACGGTGGCGCCCTTGATGAAACCGTCGGCCACGCTGCCGGCGATCTTGATGCCGGCGTACTGATCGAGCTTGGCGGCAGCGGCGGTCACGCTGGCGCTATCGGCGCCGACGGAGGACATGATCTCCGCTAGCTTGGCCGGGGCGATCTCGACACCCTGCGCGATCTGCTTTTCCACGGCCTGCTTGGCCGATTCCAGGCGGTTGACGATGTAGCCCTTGCCCGGGGTGCCGTCCGGCGTGCCGAGGCCGGCCTCGATCATGGTCATGACCAGCTGGCTGCGGTCCTGGCCGTTGGCGAGCTGCTTGGTCCAGTAAGCCAGGCCGTCGGCATCGGGGGTCTTGCCGAAGATGTTGTTGTGGATGCTGATGAGGAAAGTGGCGTCCGAGGACGACTTCGGGTAGATCGCAGTGACGATGTCGAGGCTGAAGATGGTGCTGACCACCTCGGCCATTGACTTGCCGGCATTGAGCTGGTTGTTCCAGTAGGTGAGGCCGCCGGTCTCCGGGGCACGATTGAAAGCGGCGAGATAGAGCTTAGTCAGCGCGAGCTGAGTATCAGTGAGTGCCATTATTTCCCTTTTCTTCTAAGAATAATTCCAGCTATGTTTAGCAGCGCCAAGTCCCTGCCCGATGATATGGGTTGTCTCGTGCTATTGAGAAAAGTCAACAGCTTGAGGAACAGCAGACCATCGTTAATTGAAACTTGACCTAAATCAATTGTAAACGGATGTATCAAGATCGTAGTGTAAGGAAGATGCGATTGCAACTTATAGAGTAGGGATGCTAGTTGGTGCAGCAAGGGGAATGAAGCGCTCGTAGGGGATATTGCCCAGGAAGTGAACGCGCCCAGTCGGCGTCGCTGATCTTCGGCCGCACTTCCGCCGCGAAAATGTCTTTCCATTTGCGCCCGCCTTCCGGACGCGCGCCGTAGCTCACGTCGTCGCCGCCGACAATCAGTACCCGCGCATTCGGCCGGCGACTGAGCAGTTCCGGCAGCGCGCGCATGAAGATGTGATAGCCGCGATAGAGTTCGAGGTTGCGGTTGACGAAGGTGTGACCTCGTCCTGCCTGGTCAGGGAGATATTCCCGTTCAGTGTCAGGTTGACGCCGGTGTTCGGCTTCACCGCGTCGGTGTCGATCCCGTCGTGGACCACCGTGATCTTTTTGCGGAACGGCTCGGGAATGGTACTCGCCTGCTACAGCGTCGGTGAGATGCCGGCGTCCGCGACTTCGAAGTGCAGCAGGTTGTTGATGTTCTTCAGGCGCAGCCGGCAGGGTCGCCTTCGTGCTTCGCCGGGAATTCCGGATCGAAACCGACGTCGGCGCCTGTCGAGTGGTAGAAGAACTCGGCGTAGATGCCGAGCTTTGCCTGCGGCCAGGGTGATTGCAATCCACTGTTCACACGCTACACCGGTAATCGGCCTACCATCCCCGACATAGCGCATCGCCACGGCGTCGCCATACACGCCATAAGTGCAGCTAAGTCACCGAAGTTCCAGCGTCGCGCCAAGAGACGCAGTGTGGTGAATACTGGCTTCAACTTGTGCACGTTAATGCACCTAGCGGGACGACGTGGAAATAGTAGGTCTGTGGACCTGCGGTTGAAGCGTGCGTGCTGCCGCCCCCGCCTCCACCGAAGCCTCGAGGCATCTATTGCTTCCCCTTAGCATTTCGCCGCTGCTGCAAATACTCTTCATGCGTGAGCGAGGAACTTTCCACGCATTTTTTTCTCTCCCTGGCGTCGTAAATTGTCCCGCACTCCGTTCTCCGGACGGCTTGTACCGTCCTATACAACTGCTCGGTACTACAGGCCAACAGCTGCGCGAGTGCAATAATCGCGGCAAGCATTGTAGGCAAGCCCAGGCGGACTGAGCCTTTCGAAGCTCTCATGCTAAAGCATCCCTCCAGGTTATTACACGGGTTTGACTGGAACACATACGGTGCTGCAAAAACCTTTAGTTTCGAGATCTTGAACGAAGCTCGCGGCGTAGAACTCGAAGCATGGGCGAGCGTCAACCTGGTAGCCGCTTGCCGGAAGCCAATCATGGAGTATCGCGTTCCATGCCGCCGCTATCCTCACGGGGTGGTCCGTGAACTTCACCGTGGCATAGCGACCGCCTGGGAGCGTTGTTGTGCTGAATCGCCGCCTTGTGTCAAAGTCCGTAGAGACTTCGATACATGCATCGTAACGGCATTTGTCAGGTGGAGTTATACCTGGGTCGTCATGAACCACGCCATACCTTTCCCTGCCGAGTAGAGCGTTGACCGCCATCCACGGATACACGACATCCTTCCAGAAGGCGCTGATCGAAGGACCGTACGGTCCAATATGACGAAGGTAGGCTACCTTCATAGGAGGCACATCGATAACGATAATCTCCAAGCCGAACTCCTGAGATGAAGTATGTGAACTTCCATTTTGAATTGCTGGAGATGGAGTGGCCTGATCAGGATTGCTCTGCAACTGATCCATATTGCTATTTTGCGTACATCTACTTTTCCGGCCTTCCATCCGCCATGTGCTTGGCGTAAGACCAAAATGGGTTTTGAAGGCGCGGGAGAAGGCTTCGCTGGAGCCAAAGCCTACGGAGAGCGCCACATTCAAAACCGGTACGGCTGGATCACCGAGGAGCAACCTTGCACCGACCTCAAGGCGCCGTCGGCGCAGATAATCCCCGAAAGTCTCGTGGGCCCAGCCGCTGAACACACGATGAAAGTGGAAACGTGAGAAGTTGGCAATATCGGCCAATGTATCGAGGTCAAGTGTCTGGTCGAGGTTATGGTCGATGTAATCTAGAACCCTGTTCATTCTCAGGCCGTAGTCAGGATGGGACATGGGGACGACTCGAAAGATATCCGGCGTGACGTCAGTACTTCAAATGTGGCAAGCCGCCGCTTAAAGACTAATGAGACATCAAGTCAGCGCGGCTGAACGGCTGGTTGCGCTCCGAGAAAAGGACTGCGGCCTCACGCATCCATTCCTTGGTACGGGCGGGGTCAAGGAGGGCAAAACCGAGGAGCACGGCGCCTGCTACCGGATACATCCGACCGTCGAGCGGTTTGGGCTGAAATTTGCCAGCAGGTCGGATGAAAAGCCAGCTGTTAGCGCCGCCGAGTGCAGTCGTTTAATATCACTGCGGTCGTAAAGCCTGTAACCTGCGGACGAGCGCGCAGAGGGGCGCAGTAGACCAATGGCATCATAGTGATGTAGGGTGCGGACGGTAAGGCCAGTGCGCCTGGCAAGTTCGCTGATCTTGAGCAGCATGCTTATCTCCTTCAGGGAAGGAGCATAAAGCCTCACGCTACGACAGGGTCAAGGGGACCGGGTGTACCGTGGGCACTCCGCTCGTGCTAGTCGGGGCTGGCCGCGACGCGAACAGCGTGCCCCTGCGACCTTCCATCTGGCGGTGGACGTCGGACTGGCATCTTGCGTCCCGCCATACCGGGCGCTGAAAACTTGTCAACGAATCAAGATTTTGGATCGCGCGATGGGCAATAAGTCGTCGATTTCACGAGCCAATCTATCGCTTCGCTAGCTGTTCGGCGAGAGCAATCTTTATTTCGACCGGCTACGAAAATCAAAGGCACTGTTTCAGTGAAAAGTGGATCATCGTCGCCGCACACCCCGAGCCTGTAGACCATTTTTTCACCCACGATACTGTTTGTTTTTGCAGTCCTCTGCGAGTAGCAACTTCAAGAGTGACGATCCGGCTGGTGGATACACTCGTTGCTGACTCCCAGGGCGTGCGTGCGCCCGGCAGGGAGCAACGTTAGCGCGCGACTGGTGCTGTCATCACCCGTCGATATCGGTGCAGCTGGTCAACCTTAAGCCCGAGCCATCCGGCGATATCATTGTCCTCGTGGCCTGCCTGCAGCATCCGCACCGCGAATGAGTGCCGCAGCCGATACAATCCGCCAGCTCCTTCGCCCAGTCCGGCCTGTTCCAGTAAGCCCTTGCAAGACTCGAAGCATCCGGTATGAGACCACGCGCGTCCAGTTTGCGTCGACGGAAAGAGCACCTCCCCTGGCATCGTCACGCGTACATCGATCCATAGGGCAAGCAGGCGTGCGGCCCATTCCTCGATATGTGTATCGCGCGCCTCCAGCGTGCCATTGGCTGGCACCGTCAGCTTCCACGGGATGCCGGACCTGCGTCCACCTTCGCGCTTGATGCCTTCGGTCTTGACTGTCCGCACATCGGCCGGTGACAGGCCTGCGCCAAGCATTAGCGCCACGGCTGTACGGTCGCGCATCTCTTTCCATGACAGCGCCGCGTTGTCGCGGGCGCGTACCTGTGACAGGTACGCGATTAGGTTCTTAACCTGCATGGCCAGCAGCGGATCCGGCAGTGGCGTCTTGTCGGCAGATTCGGCGTACTTGTAGACCGGTAGCTGCAGCAGTTCGTGCGCCGCGCGGTTAGGCGTCGTGTCCCTTTGCTGGGCGTCAAAGCGGGACAGCCGATCGATCAGCGTGAGCATGCGCCGCGCGTAGCGTGCTGACAACTCTCCCGTCTTGGTCGCCATACGCGGTTTGTCTGGATTGGGGCCAGTTCCGCGGATCATAAGGAAGGTTTCGATGTCGCTCGCTCGCACGTTCACTAGAGCAATGCCCCGGTGCGCACAGTGCCGGGCGAACGCTTGCCACATTTCACGATAGACATCGGCCGATTCTTCGCGCAATCGGCGCTGCGCGCGTGGCCCGACGGTCACATTGTGCCGATGTGCAATCCAGGCCTCGAATAGCTCGCTTAGTTCTTCCTCGAGCTTGTGAGCGGCAACGTCGAACAGCGGGAGGGTTTTCGTGGGCATGGGCGCATGACTGTATGCAAACAAGGAATAGTATAGCCGGTCGATGGCAGGGAAAAAGGATCGCCGCCAATGTACTCGCTCGCCTGGATCGGACAGTCGACCGCGCGGACGCGCGAAGAAGCGAACGTTGGGGCTTGAAAAAGTGCAGCAGACGGCGAAATTCGGGGTGCCAACTTCTGCACTTATCTGACTTGATTGAATGTGCCAATGCGATGCACCAGTCTGACTTTCCGAGGAGCTTGTCGCGTACGCCTATTGATGTGGCAGGCGCGCGCCATACCCAATACACGCGCACTGGCCACATCGCACGGACTAATCGGGATAAACTTTTCAAATCCGAACTAACGTGGAGCGTCCGTTAGTCCCCACCCCACGTGCCCTTTGGGCACAACGGCGCTCCGCGCCGGTTGACGCCAACGAGTAAGGTGGTAACGGGTCCGACGTTAGTTCGGATTCGATGCCTTGCAATACGCTGGTGGATAAATTGATCCTTAGCACTAAAGGGGTGCCGGCAAGACGTCTGCGTGGAGAGCAGCCTCTTTAGAAGGAACAGGCAACGTTAAGAGCCCCGCTAGTCCAATGAATTTTTGCGCTAACCAAACGCCGCCAGCGGCAAGAAAGGAGCCATAACCGAACGTTTGTTGAGGAGGACGCTAAAACAGTACGACTGGCGACAGATCGCTGCCTGCAATGTCGAAAGTCGACTGGAATCCGACCCGCTCGAGTCATCGGTAGATTAGTTTAAGGTTGACTCCAGAGATCAGCTTGGGACCAAACCAAAGCGATTGCTTAGCGTGGCGGGTTCGAGGACCGAATCAGCCTAGGAGCGAAGGCGGATAGGACTTTTCCATAAGAGCTTGCGGCGACGCAAAGGCGATACGTGGCAATTCACAATTTAGCAGGAAACCCTTTCAATCCTGGCAGTGTCTAACGGCGAACATCTAGAATGAGAGGACAAAGGCTATGACCCCGAATCTGGCATCCGCGCGCAAGGCAATTGAGGCAGAACTGGCCCATGCTATTCGGGGTATCGACTACTATGCGGCCCGCGTAGAAGCGCTCGAGACCGCACTGTCGCAGCTGGACAGTGTTGACGTCGACGTGGGATCGGCAGACAGAACCGGCAGGGGCAAGAGGGCCGGTGCGGCAGCGCAAAAATCCACTGACGCAAAGCGCACGCGCAGGTCGCGCGCGGCCCGAGCCAAAGGCAGTGTGAATTCGAAGGGTGATAAAGCAAGTAGCAAAGCGACCCACGGCGGGAAGTCTCGCGCCGGCGCGCGCACTGATGACGGCCTCCCCACGACAGGCGCTGATTTCTGGTTGAATTTGATTACGGATGAACCGCAATCCGCGGTCGCGATCGCCACCTCTGCAGTCAAAGCTCTGGGCCTAAAATCTGATCAAAACGAGCCGGTTAAGAAGCTGAAGCAGCGCGTAGCGCCCGCTCTGGCCGCATTGGTGGCAGCGGGCAAAGTTCAAGACACGGGCGCCGGACGCGAACGGCGGTATTTCAAGTCGGCAGAAGGCGCGGCATAGCCGGCCCCCAACACTACGCACTTGGGCCGGAGATCGTCGCCTTCTTTTTTGGTCGCGGCGGCAGTTTCACGCTTTCGGATGCAACTTGCTACACTCACAGGCGCGCCGGTGAAGGGCGACGTTTATATACAACGAGAGTGGCCAATGAGCGACGACCAGTACCACCTAGACCGTTTTCTCGATGCACAGGCTAAAGTCTACGAGACTGTGCTGGAGGAACTACGCGCTGGCCAGAAGTGCAGCCATTGGATCTGGTTCATCTTTCCCCAAATCCAGGGCCTGGGGCGCAGCACAACCGCGCAATACTATGCGCTTACGTCGTTGGACGAGGCGCGTGCCTACCTCAGCCATCCGATCCTTGGTCCCCGGTTGCGGGAGTGCAGCCAGCTGGTCGCTGCCACGGTCAGATCGGTGGATGACATCTTTGGCTACCCGGACAACCTCAAATTCTGCTCCAGCATGACGTTGTTCGCGCAGGTGGCACCGAACGACGTGTTTGATGGATGCCTGCGCGTCCATTTCAATGGTGAGCCTGATCCACTGACCTTGGACCGACTATAGGCCTCGACCTTTCCATGGTGCCGTCACCCTCATCTCGCACTGATACGCGGCCTTTAAGATGTGAAGCCGGTTAGAACAGCTTGAGACACTTGGAATGAACTGCATTTCAAGGAACGTGGCGAATGCTGCACTGCCGCCCTGCTCCACGTCTGAGTCAGCTCGCAAATTTCATTTGCTCTCGAACGAGCAAATCGAAGGCCTAGGCTATCTTTCGGAGAGCGCCAACGACTCCAAAATCGAGAATTTGGGATGCACCGTTTTGTTTATCTTATCTCAGCGCAGCACGTAATCGCACCCTGGGAGAACAATCCTTTCTGCATGTTGCCTGGTGCGTGCCGCACTTGGTGCGCGCCGATCCATCTGCCCTAGCGTCGCTTTGATCAACGCCTTTTACCTGGCCCGCACGTACCGTATGCAGTTGCGAATATCCGCAGCGTATTTCGGTGTTAGTCCACAGCATGTCCGGCACCGTAAGGATCCAGTCCGGTGCTAATGAGCACCGTCAGCTCAATGCGTCCAAGCAGTCATATACCAAATTCAGCAGACAGGCACAACCCGACCCACTCCTGCCGTTCGCCGTTCCAGAAAGCGGTCATTTGAGGCCGCAGTCGATTACGGCCTTAAATGTGTACCGTTGAAGCGTGCTGTGTCTGTTGAGTGTTGACGACAACAGCCACGACGGCTGCGGCGACCATCAGCAGTACTGCTCCCGCAAGAAATGCAGTCGTATAACCTTGCGCCAAGACTTCGCTAGCCTTTGCAATCAGACTTTCGTCACCCGCCGCCAGACCCTGCTGCAAGACAGTTCTTGTGTTGGGTAAAGCCGCATTAGCGGTCAATGTGGAGACTGTGGCCAGGATGGAGACACCAAGCGCTGCACCAATCTGCTGCGAGGTGTTGAGCATGGCGGATGCAACACCGGCCTGTTCCTCGGAGACGCCCTGGACCGCAGTCAGGGTCAATGGCATGAACCCCATGCCCAGTCCGAAGTAAGTGACAAACAGTGCGGGCAGTATGTGCCACAGGTATGAGGAGGTCGGGCTGAGCGTCGAAAGCCAAAACAGGCCCAACGCGGCAATCAACAGGCCCGGCACGGCGACCGCCCGAGGCGCAAAGCGCTCGACCAGCTTGGTACTCATTCCAGCAGCCAGGACGATACCGACGCTCACCGGCAGAGAGGCCAGACCAGACATCACCGGGGTGAACTGCAGAACCTGCTGCATGAAAAGCGTCAGCAGGAAGTATGTTGCCATGAGACCGCCGCCAATGAAAAGGACTGCCAGATATGA
>Ga0196971_1001534_pt1 | contig 10109 bp, 5 predicted proteins | sample S1v_1013CmetaG_FD_148660 | JGI IMG/M metagenome (GOLD analysis project Ga0196971, IMG submission 148660) | Soil microbial communities from Anza Borrego desert, Southern California, United States - S1+v_10-13C | ecosystem: Environmental > Terrestrial > Soil > Desert | place: USA: California... | reverse complement strand
GAAGACCAAAAAAAGCCTATGATAACTACCACCTATGGAACTGGCGAGCTTATTAAACATGCACTGGATATGGGTTGTAGGGAAATTATCATAGGAATAGGAGGAAGTGCAACAAATGACGGCGGCTTTGGAATGGCAAAGGCCTTAGGTGTTAAATTCCTGGATCAGGAAGGCAAGGATATTGGTCATGGAGGGGGAAGCCTATCGAAGCTGTATAAAATTGATACCACAGAAATGGATAGGAGAATAGACGCTTGCAAGATTACTGCAGCATGTGATGTTGACAATCCACTTTGCGGGACAAGAGGTGCTACATATATATTCGGACCGCAAAAAGGAGCAAAGGGTGAGATGCTTGAAATACTTGATAAAAATTTACAGCACTATGCAGAGATTATCAAGGCTACCTTGGGGATAGACATTGTGAATTGTCCGGGTGCAGGCGCGGCAGGCGGCCTTGGTGGAGGTTTAATGGCATTTATGAATGTCAAACTGCAAAAGGGGGTTGATATTGTCATAGAGACAGTAAAACTGGAGACATATATGAAAGATGCTGACTTAGTTATAACCGGTGAGGGAATGATGGATTATCAGACGCAGTATGGCAAGACTCCTTATGGGGTAGCTAAAACTGCCAAGAAGTATAATATTCCTGTTGTTGCACTTGTAGGGCAGATAGGTAGAAATGCAGATGTGCTTTATGAAATGGGCATAGATAGTATTTTCTCCTTGGTCGACGGGCCGATGCCTTTGGAGGAAGCAATTGACAGGGGTGCTGATTTGCTGCAGGATGCAGCGGAACGAATCATCAGATTGTATAAAATTGCTCATCAAATATAGAGCAATTAAATAAAGGGGGTATAAAAATGACTCAAGGTCCTATAGTAATATTCATCCTTCTTGCTGCAATTATATTTATTGTGCTTGGTACTTCAAAGTTTAAAATCCATCCATTTATAGTGCTTTTACTTGCTGCATATGGATTAGCCTTTGCATCAGGACTAAAAATCGGAGAAATTGCAGGAATAATTACCAGTGGCTTTGGAGCTACACTTACCTATATTGGTATTGTAATCATTGCAGGGACAATCATTGGAACAATCCTAGAAAAGTCAGGTGCAGCCATAAAAATGGCAGAGGTTGTACTCAAGGTTGTGGGAGAAAAAAGACCTACAATTGCTATGAGTATAATAGGCTATATCGTATCAATTCCTGTTTTTTGTGATTCAGGCTTTGTAATTCTATCTTCGCTGAACAAGAGCTTGGCAAAAAAGACAAAGACTTCATTAGTAGCAATGTCTGTTGCTTTAGCAACCGGTCTATATGCCACACATACTCTGGTTCCACCTACACCAGGTCCAATTGCAGCAGCTGCAAATCTACAGCTAGACAATCTGTTACTGGTTATCGGAATCGGTTTATTAACAGCAATTCCGGCAGTAATCGTAGGCATAATATTTGCCAATAAGGTAGCTTCTAAATATCAATCAAATATTATCGAAACAGAAAGCACATTATCCTATGAAGATGAAATAAAGAAATATGGAAAGCTGCCTTCAGCATGGAAAGCCTTTGCGCCAATCGTTGTGCCAATACTATTAATGGCATTTGGCTCAGTTGCAAAGTTCCCAGGTGATCCATTTGGTGCAGGTATATTTAAAGATTGGCTGGCATTCTTCGGTACACCTGTAAATGCATTGATAGTCGGCATGTTCTTTGCCCTTTTATTACTGCCTAAGCTCAATGAAGAAACTCTGACGAATTGGATAGGAGAAGGCGTTAAGAGCTCTGCTATGATCATCATTATCACAGGTGCTGGTGGTGCTTTGGGTGCTGTAATTAAGGCTACAAATATAGGTGCATATATAGGGGAAACCTTGCAAGCTCTAAATATAGGTATTTTCCTACCTTTTATCATTGCAGCAGCATTAAAGACTGCACAGGGCTCTTCCACCGTATCTTTAGTAACTACATCTGCCCTGCTGCTTCCATTACTTCCGGCTCTTGGACTTGATAGCGAAATGGGTAAGGTATTGACAGTAATGGCAATCGGTGCAGGTGCTATGACAGTATCTCATGCCAATGACAGCTATTTCTGGGTTGTTTCCCAATTTGGCGGCATGGATGTAAAGACCGCATATAAGACTCAGACAGTTGCCACCCTTTTGCAGGGTATAGCCACAATAACTACTGTATTTGTATTATCACTGATACTTTTATAGAAAATATATAAAAAACAAAGTAAGGGCAGATTCATTTGCCCTTATTTTGTTTTTTGCTCGCTTCTTAGTGCCAAGTATATATTCAATAGATTATTGCGATGAAGTGTCTGGGAATGAGAAGCGGTATATTCTTTATACTCTTTGGCGCATTGTTCGAGGGAGACCTTAGTTATTTCAGCTGAGGAGGTTCCTTTTTTCAAATACGCTGCAACTATTTTTTCAGTATTATTAAGATAATTCAGGCTTCTTTCCTTCATTGATGCAGTATTTACCAGAGGTCCGTGACCGGGAATTATTAAGGTGTATTTATTATTGAATATCTTTTCAAGAGTTGCCTTGTAAGTCATAAATATATCAGGAGACATTATCGCAGGCGGTTCACTTGAGGATACAATATCTCCAGCGGCCAGCATGTTGTAATCCATAAGCTCAACACTTATATGCCTGTCACCATCATGTCCCGGGGTATCTATTATTCTAAGGCTTTTGTCCCCAAGCTTTATTACCTGACCGTCTTCTGTATTTGCATAGTCATAAACCTTAGTATTATCTGACTTGAGCAGTTCTATATTAGCTTTGTGATCAAAGTGGTTGTGGGTAATTACTATAAGTTCAACCTCAAGGGAATTTTTTTCTATATAGTTCTTTACTCTTTGGACTTCTTCTTTGCCGTAGCCCGTATCAATGATTGCAGCTTGCTTGCCTGATACAATTAAGGTCATATTAACGTTATATTTGCTTTCGTTATTTACAAACACATTTTCATTTATCTGCAGCAGACCATCTTGAGTTTTGATGGAATTCAAGTCGAAGCTGCTGCTGACTGCCAATGGATAATTTCCTGTAAGTGTGAGGAATAAAGTAATAAAAATACAGAAGGTCAATACCAATAAAATTAAACGAGAATTCTTTTTAAACAAAGCTACACCCCCAAAATTGGTTATTTAATAGTATTCTAGCATGAATACAAATAGAAAAATATGTAAATTGCATGATATATTTCTGAATATTCTATCACCATTTTACATGAAGGATATTTTCAAACTATTTATTCAAATAAGCAATTTGGTGTATACTTTAATTATGATTATTATTTGGAGGGATGCATATGAGTAGGGAAAAAGAATTTGCTAAGGAGTTAATCGATTTTATATATGACAGTCCAACGGCTTTTCATGCAGTTGAGAGTGCCAAAGATTTGTTGCATAAACAAGGCTTTACAGAGTTAAAGGAAGAGGATAGCTGGAGTCTGGAAAAGGGCGGCAAGTATTATGTGACTAAGAATGATTCTGCGCTGACTGCTTTTGTTGTAGGAGCGGGAAAGATTGAAGAGCATGGCTTTAAGATAATAGGAGCCCATACGGATTCACCTTGCTTTAGAATAAAGCCGGCTGCAGAAATGACAGTGGAAAACCACTATATTAAGCTGAACACAGAAACCTATAGCGGACCTATACTCAGCACATGGATGGATAGACCCTTGTCAGTGGCAGGTAGAGTTACCTTAAGGGGAGGAGATCTGTTTAATCCGATAACAAAGCTTGTAAATATAAAGAAACCAATATTGATCATCCCAAATCTGGCAATACATATGAATAGAAATATGAATCAAGGAGTGGAGCTTAATAAGCAAAAGGATATGCTTCCATTGTTGGGGCTTATTAATGAAAATTTGGAAAAGGGCAATTACTTAATAGCCACAATTGCAAAGGAAATCAATGTTGAATTTAAGCAAATACTTGATTTTGATTTGTTCCTTTATGAATATGAAAAAGGCACCATCATGGGGCTGAACGATGAGTTTATTTCCTCGCCAAGATTGGATGATTTGGCTATGGTACACGCAGGAGTAACAGCAATTGCAAAGAGTAAGGCTGCAAACAGCACCAATGTCATGGTTTGCTTTGACAACGAGGATATTGGAAGTTCATCCAAGCAAGGGGCAGATTCTCCGCTGCTTTCAGGAATTCTTGAGCGAATCATACTAGCTATGGGTGGCGACAGACAAAACTATTTTAGAGCCATTGCGAAGTCCTTTATGATTTCAGCGGATATGACTCATGCAGTTCATCCAAACGTAGGAGAGAAGCATGATCCACAAAACAGACCGCTGATAAATAAGGGTCCTGTGATAAAGATTAGTGCTAATATGAAATATACCACCGACAGCAATTCTGCAGCTGTATATGCGGACATCTGCAAGCAGGCGGAAGTTCCGGTGCAGTATTTTGTAAATCGTTCCGATGAAGCAGGGGGAAGCACCATAGGTCCTATTACTGCAGCACATATCAATATAAGAAGTGTGGATATAGGAAATCCTTCTCTTGCAATGCATTCAGTGAGAGAATTGGCTGGAGTCATGGATCATTCTTATGTGACCAAGAGCTTTATAGAGTTTTTTAGCCTATCATAAGCAGAAAATAGCAGATATAAGCCGATATTGTCTTAAAAAATAAGGCAATATCGGCTTTATTTTGCATATAAATAAAACTTATAGATGATATAAAAATTCTGTAGTTGACACCTAAAATCAGTAGTACTAGAATAGAATAAAATGACATTTGAAATGGTATTTGAATTATATGTGAGGCAGTGATTTTAATACATTCTGTAAATTATGGGGGAGTTAAAATGAGCAAAGTATTCCATGTTGGAATTGATGTGGGATCTACTACGGTTAAGCTTGCAATATTAAATGGAAATATGAAGCTGGTATATGGAAAGTATCAAAGACATTTTTCTGATATTAAGAAAACGGTCATAGAGCTTTTGAAGGGTGCATATATAGAGTTTCAAGACAAAGAAATAACGATCATGATAACTGGCTCAGGGGGTATGTCTTTGGCCTCATGTATAGACATACCCTTTATTCAAGAGGTTATAGCGGGTACAAAGGCAGTAGAAGCTTTTCATCCTCAAACAGATGTAGCCATTGAACTAGGCGGAGAAGATGCTAAAATAACCTATTTTAAAGATGGTATAGACCAAAGAATGAATGGTATCTGTGCCGGCGGAACCGGTTCCTTTATAGACCAGATGGCGGCTCTATTAAGAACAGATGCTATTGGATTAAACGAATTAGCTAAAAATTATAAGACGATATATCCCATTGCAGCAAGATGCGGGGTTTTTGCGAAAACAGATATACAGCCCTTGCTTAATGAAGGAGCAGCCAAGGAAGATATTGCAGCCTCTGTATTACAGGCAGTCGTCATTCAAACTGTAAGTGGTTTGGCTTGTGGCAGACCCATCAGAGGAAATGTTGCTTTTTTGGGCGGACCCTTATATTTTTTGTCTGAGCTAAGACAGAGATTTATAGAGACACTTCATTTAAGTGACAGCCAAATCATATTTCCCGAGAACTCACAATTATATATAGCCATTGGTGCTGCACTTTCTTCTTTTGATGAGGAAAGAATGATGTTCACCAGATTAATGGATAAATTAAATAACTTAGACCAACTCTCCATTGATGAATCTAAAAGATTGGCTCCTTTGTTTGCGGATCAACAGGAATACAGTGATTTTAAAGCCAGACACAGCAATCATTCTGTAAAAAGAAGAGCACTGGCAGCTTTTAAGGGAAACTGCTTCTTAGGTATTGATGCAGGCTCAACCACTACAAAGACAGCGCTGATAGATGAAGATGGGGCATTGCTGCACTCCTATTATGGCAGCAATGAAGGAAGCCCTTTGAATTCAACGATTGCTGCGCTGAAGGAGCTTTATACCATCCTGCCTGCTGAGGCGCAAATTGTTCATACAGCGGTAACAGGCTACGGAGAGGCTTTGCTAAAATCGGCACTTAAGATTGACTTGGGAGAGATTGAGACCATTGCACACTATAAGGCTGCGGAATTCTTCCGCCCCGGTGTCGATTTTATATTGGATATAGGCGGGCAGGATATGAAATGTCTGAAAATAAAGGATGGCGTCATAGATAGTGTACTTCTAAACGAAGCTTGTTCCTCCGGCTGCGGTTCCTTCCTGGAAACCTTTGCACATTCTCTTAATATGGACATTAAGGATTTTGCCAACGAAGCCTTGCTCTCAAAGGCTCCTGTTGATTTGGGCTCTAGATGCACTGTGTTTATGAATTCAAAGGTGAAACAGGCGCAAAAAGAGGGGGCTACTGTGGGAGATATTTCATCAGGCCTTTCTTATTCCGTTATAAAAAATGCACTGTTTAAGGTTATCAAGGCTACGAATCCGAAGGAAATGGGAGAAAGAATCGTAGTACAAGGCGGCACCTTCTACAATGATGCTGTTTTAAGAAGCTTTGAGCAGCTGTCTGAAAGGGAAGCTGTAAGGCCTGATATAGCTGGAATTATGGGGGCTTTTGGAGCAGCACTGCTTGCCAAGGAAGGATATCAACAGGGAAGCATGAGCACCTTGCTTAATAAGGAGCAATTAGAACAGCTTCATGTTGAAACAGGGATGTCCAGATGCAAGCTTTGTGCGAATAATTGTTTGCTGACAATCAACAAGTTTGGCAAGGGAGACAGATATATTTCTGGGAACCGCTGTGAAAAGGGTGCGGGAAAACAAGAAAAAGAAGAAAGCCTTCCAAATTTATACCAGTATAAGTATGATAAGGTTTTTGGATATAAGCCCTTATCCATATTTGAAGCATCCAGAGGGGTTATAGGTATTCCTCGTGTACTTAACATGTATGAGAATTATCCCTTCTGGTTTACATTTTTTACTGAGTTAGGCTTCCGTGTGGAGCTTTCAGAGAGAAGCTCCAAGAAGATATATGAAATGGGCATTGAGACGATTCCCTCCGAATCGGTTTGTTATCCGGGCAAATTAGTTCACGGACATATTATGCAGCTTATAGAAAAGGGGTTAAAGACTATTTTTTATCCCTGCATCGTAAACGAGCCAAAGGAGCAACAAAATGCCGACAATCATTTTAACTGTCCTATCGTCATGTCCTACCCGGAGGTAATAAAGAACAACATAGATGATTTAAGAAACAAAAATATAAACTTTATTAAGCCCTTCCTTCCTTTGGACAACAAGAAAAAGCTGATAGCAAGACTATTTGAAGAGCTTTCAGCTTTAAGCATAAATGAGGATGAAATAGGAAAGGCTGTTGAGCTTGCATGGATAGAGCAGGAACGATTTAGAAATGACATACGAATCAAGGGTGAAGAAACACTAAGGTATATCGAGGAGAATAAGCTAAAGGGCATTGTATTGGCCGGGCGTCCCTATCATATAGACCCGGAAATTCATCACGGTATACCGGAGCTTATTAACAGGCTGGGAATGGCTGTACTTACAGAGGATTCTGTTGCACATTTGGGAGTGGTGGAAAGACCTTTAAGAGTAGTGGATCAGTGGGTTTACCATTCCAGACTTTATGCTGCAGCAAGCTTTGTAGCGACTCAAAAGGATTTGGAGCTGGTGCAGCTAAATTCCTTTGGCTGCGGCTTGGATGCGGTAACAACAGATCAAGTGCAGGAAATCCTTAAGGGGTATTCCAAAATTTATACCACCTTAAAGATTGATGAGGGAAATAACCTGGGTGCTGTCAGAATAAGGCTGCGCTCTCTGAAAGCTGCCGTTATGGAAAGAGAAAAAAGAGGCATGCTGCCCAGAAGGGTAGAGCGAAAGCATATCAGAACGGCTTTTACAAAAGAAATGAAAAAGAAGCATACCATACTTTCACCGCAAATGTCTCCAATACACTTTGAGTTTTTGGAAGTGGCTTTTAAGCTGGCAGGCTACAATTTAGTAGTGCTACCAGAGGATAAGAAAGCGGTAGACGAAGGCCTGAAGTATGTAAATAATGATGCATGCTATCCGGCTATCATAACCATTGGACAGTTGATACATGGCTTGAAATCAGGACAATATGATTTGGAGAACACCTCTGTAATAATATCGCAGACCGGGGGCGGCTGCAGAGCAACCAATTATATAGGGTTTTTACGTAAGGCGCTGGTAGATGCAGGCTTTGCTGACATACCGGTTATCTCTCTCAATGCCATAGGAATAGAGAAAAACCCCGGATTTAAGATTACCTTTCCTCTTTTAGACAAAGCTGTTATAGGATTGATTTATGGTGATTTGCTGATGAAGGTACTTTATAGAACACGACCCTATGAAAAGGTAAAGGGCGCAGCGAATCAGTTGTATCGAAAGCATGCGGAAATCTGCAAGGCTTCTTTGAAGTCAGGCAATAAAGGGGAGCTTAAGCGCAATATTGTTAATATAGTCAAAGACTTCGAGCAGCTTGAGCTAACAGATCAAGTAAAGCCTAAAATAGGTTTGGTTGGAGAAATATTGGTTAAATTCCATCCTACTGCAAATAACTATATAGTAGATGCCATTGAACAAGAGGGAGCAGAAGCTGTAATGCCTGATTTGATTGACTTCTTTCTATACAGTGCATATGGTCTTATTTATAGGAACAAATATTTATCAGGAAGTAGAAAAGCAAGAATATTGGGAGAGGCAGCTATTTCTGCAATTGAATTCTACAGAAAAAGCTATGTGGATGCAGTCAAGAACAGCGCTAGATTCACACCGCCAAAGTCTATCAGGGAAATAGCCAAGGGTGCGTCTGAAATCGTAGACCTGGGACATCAGACCGGTGAGGGCTGGTTCTTGACAGGCGAAATGGTAGAGCTGATAGAAAGCGGAGTGAAAAACATCGTATGTATGCAGCCTTTTGCCTGTCTGCCAAACCATGTAACAGGCAAAGGAATGATGAAGGAGCTGAAGCGGATTTATCCTGGCGCAAATATTGTAGCAGTGGATTACGATCCCGGTGCCAGTGAGGTTAATCAGCTTAACAGAATCAAGCTTATGCTTTCTAAGGCTTTTGAAAACATGAATAGCACTGTAAAATCAACTGCTGGAAATACTGTAAGCAATTACTGATTTATTTAATTTTAGAGTGGGAGTGATAAACTATGGAAAAAACCTTAGAGGATGCAGCTTCTACGAGAGATAAGATTCTGCATGCCACCTTAAAAATCATAGGAAAAGAAGGCTTCCAGAGCATCACTATAAAGAAAATCGCTGATTTGGCAGAGGTAAATATTGCTGCTGTCAATTATCATTTTGGCTCCAAGACAAATGTTATACATGAAGCTATCAAGGTACTGAATGGAAAGCGCATGAGATGCTTTGAAGTTTTAGAGCGAAAGGATATACCGGCAGTAGAAAGGCTTAGGAAATTTTTGTTTCATTATATGGAAAGTGCTTTAGAATATCCTGATATATTTCGAAGCGTTATTTATAGTGCTATAAACAACTGTTTAGATAGCAGCGACAATATCGTTTTATTAAGAGAAGAGAGCCTGGAAAAAATAAAAAGCACCATCCAAGAAGCCGGTCTAGATATAGACAATGAAGTGCTCATGATGAAATTGGTGCAAATCATCGGTTGTACACAGCTTCCGATACTGTTGGGAGGGCACATGAAGAATCTATCCGGCATAGATTTTAATGAGAATGAGATTATTAATAAATATGTTGAAATCATGCTTAAATCTCTATTAAGTCAATAAAATGAAGGAGACAGTCCATGTGGACTGTCTCCTTCATTTTACTTTGTCATTTATTTCATTTCTGTTAATACTTGAATAACTTCATTAATATCTGGCAGCTGCTTAATCGGGTAAACCTTTACCCATCTTACAATCCCTTTTTCATCTATAATAATATTAGCTCTTTCTGAAAAACCAAATCTTTCGATAAATATACCATAATCCTGAGCAACCTTGCCATGTGGCCAGAAATCTGATGGTACACTTAAATTTGATAAAGCGATTGCTGTTGCCCAAGCCTTTTTGCAGGGGGAAGGGTCAACGCTTAAACCCAGTGGAATAGTATTTAGCTTTTCAAAGGTTTCAAAGTTAACATCCTATG
>Ga0196971_1001532_pt1 | contig 10119 bp, 10 predicted proteins | sample S1v_1013CmetaG_FD_148660 | JGI IMG/M metagenome (GOLD analysis project Ga0196971, IMG submission 148660) | Soil microbial communities from Anza Borrego desert, Southern California, United States - S1+v_10-13C | ecosystem: Environmental > Terrestrial > Soil > Desert | place: USA: California... | reverse complement strand
CCCCGGGCAAGTTTACCAGCGGGCTTTGACACCCCCTGGCGTGAAATAGCCTCTACGAATTACCTCGTACCCCAAGGCCAGAGCCGCCTGCGGGGTCTTGATGCTGTGCAAAAGGGCCAAAGTACAGAGGCCTGACCGAAAACGGTCAGGCCTGTTCTACGTAAAGCTTATCGGGGGAAGCCCTTAATCAGGGACATGGCTTCCGCCTTGGTCGCCACGTTGTTCTCGAAAATGCCCCGCACGGCAGATGTGACGGTACTGGCACCGGGCTTGCGAACGCCCCGCATGGTCATGCACATGTGCTCGGCTTCCACCACCACCATGACACCCATGGGCTGAAGCTTTTCCATGAGCAGGTCGGCGATCTGCGTCGTGAGCCGCTCCTGGAGCTGGGGACGGCGGGAGAAGTCTTCCACCACCCGGGCCAGCTTGGAGAGCCCCACCACACGCCCTTTGCGGGGAATGTAGACCACGTGGGCCTTGCCCACGAAGGGTACCAGATGGTGCTCGCACATGGACTCAAACGAGATGTCCCGCACAATGACCATCTCTTCGTGCTCTTCGCTGAAGATGGCCGAGAGGCGGTCGGCGGGGTTCCGCTCCAGCCCGGCAAAGACCTCTTCGTAAAAGTCGGCTACCCGCCGGGGGGTCTCCAACAGCCCCTCGCGGGTGGGCTCCTCACCGATCGCTTCGAGAATCATCCGCACCGCCAGCTGAATCTTGGGTTTGTCTACAGCCATGGGACAACACCACCTTGGTTATTCATCCGGTCCGGGGTAGCCCCGAACCAGGGTATCTCCAGGTCCTGGTGGACTGGTCGGTTCTATTGTAGCGCATTTCCTGGCCTGCCTTATGACGACTTGCGCGGGAGGGATGGTACGGTTTCCGGGAAAGCAGAAGCCCCGGTGCTTTGTACACCGGGGTTCGCGATGAAGACGATCCACCAACCTGCGTGCCTAAACCCGGTCGTCCACGGGTTTCTCGTACGTGGTGCTCACGGGCCGCTCCTTTGCCGCCCGCCAGGCGTCGAAGATGCCGATGGCGATGAAGACCAGGCCGAAGGCACCGATGATGCCTGGCTCTTCTATCACCAGCAGGAATACCAGACGGGCCGTCTCCCACTCCGGGACGCCCGCGATGCCTTCGCTGGCGAAAAAGCCAACTACGGCGTCACGAATGATCAGGTACTCGCCGCCCAGAATGCCCAGACCGCCCAGCACGGCGGCCATGATCTGCAGTTTATTGCTGCCGCGGTTGCCGGCGCCCTTCACGCAGGCCATGCCCACGCCCCGTCCGATGATCCAGGCCACAAAGCCGATCTGCCACCCGGTGGTAATGGTGAGGAAGGCCCAGATCACGGCGCCGCCTACTGCAGCCGCCAGACCAGCCAGCAGCCCGGTCAGGTAACGCGGTTCCGGTTCTGTAGGCGGCGCGGCCCCCTCGGGGGCACTCAGCTCTGTCGTACCCGGCGCTTCGGACGGCGAATGGTACGGGTCCGTCTCCTGTGCCGGCTGGGCACGCATGCCGGTGCCGACCAGGATCAGGGCGGAGGCCAGGAAGAACCAGCCCCGCGGCTCACGCCAGTAGGCCAGCCCGATAATGCCCGCCATGGCGATGCCGGACCACATGATCCGCAGCGGACGAGGCCGGATCCAGCCGTACAGCAGGGTACAGGTCAACGAGATGCCCAGCAGAATAATGGCGAGCGTAGGCGTGCGGGACAGGAGCACCTGCCCTGCGACGGCACAAGCAAGGTCGATCAGGAGCAAAGGCCGCTCGTACTTGGTCACATACATCCCCCATCGAAGGTTGATGAGTTCGGAAGTTCATGAATTGTACCAAGAAGTCCTGCATGTCGAATCTTTTTCCGCACCGGGGTCCCACGCGGTTGGGACTCCGGTCCCGGAGGGAACAGCTGGCTGCTGGCGAAGCGTTTTGGAAGGAACGTCTGAACAAGTGAGAGGTGGCCTGATGCGTCCGGACGTGGTGACCGAGCAGCAAACCCGGCTCCGTGCCGCCGCGGTGAGCGCAGCGGTAGTTCTGTTTCACCTGCTCCTGTTGGCTCTCATGGGTCTCCTGTTGGCTCTCATTCTGTTCTCCGCTCACAGCCTGATCGAGGGCGGAAGGTTCAACCCCAAAGGCGTGTGGCGGAGCGCCATCTTCCTGTGGGTGACATGGCAGGCCCTGACTATTCGCCCACCCCTCACCGACCCCAGCCGGCTGGCCGACCTGGCCGAGTATCCCGGTCTGGCGGACGCCCTGAAAGATGCCGCCATGCGGGTGGGGGCAGAGGTGCCGAAGGCCGTCCGCATCACCACGGCGGCGCGTATCTACGCTCGCGAAGAGGGCGGCTACCTCGGGGGCCTCATCGGCCCCAGGGCCCTGCTGATCGTAGGCGTGGCGGCCCTGCCCTATCTTACAGAGACCGAGTTGCGGGTGCTCCTGGCCCGGGCCCTGGCCCGATGGTCCGCGGGGGAGACCTGGTACGGCGTTCAGGCCGCCCGTGTGGACCTGGCCTCGGAAGTGATGCTCCACTACCTCGGCTCCACCTGGGCCCGGTTCATCAACCCGTTCTACTGGCTCTTCTATGGCTTCCGGGCCGCCTTCGGTCGCCTGCTGGGGGCCTACCGGCGCCAGCGGGAACTCTGGGCCGACCAGGCGGCCGCCCAGGCCTACCCGGCCGCCGACGCCGAGTTGGCCATTAAGAAGCAGGCCTTATACGACGCCTTCTGGTTCCAGGCCATGCAGCCCCAGTTTACCGGCAAGGGCCGGGTCACCTTCGAGGACTGCTGGGAAGCGATGGCTCACGAGGCCGCCGGCTATGGTCGCTGGCAGGAGCTCTGGGAGGAGCGTCTTCGTGCCCGGTACGGCGAGGAGCAGACGGAGCCTTCGCTGGGAGAGCGGCTGCAGCATCTGGCCGCATCCGAAGCCATGCCGGCGCCCGGCCGGCCGGCCATGACCCCGGCCACAGCGGTCGTCCTGCGGGAATAGCCCCGGCTCCAGGCAGGGGCTCTGTCCATCCACGGAGATCGGGTGCCCAGTTGAGCTGATGCAGATCGAGCCCGACTCCTACCAGGCCCGTGCTGCCGCAGCCTGGACCCGGTAACGCAGCAAGGCCCGACGGCGAGACATCTCTCGCTGTCGGGCCTTCTCCATTAGTCAGGATCCACGAAGACGGGCGACGACCAGGCCATCTCCTCATCTTTCTGCAGGACCTTTACGTAGTAATAGTTGGAGCGAGTCCGGTCAAAGTGCGGGTCCTCCCAGGCGACTTCGGCCCGGCTGAAGTCGTCCTCGTAGCACTCGTGCCGGGAGACCACCTTGCCGTTCTTGATGACCTCCACCCGCTGGAGCTGCGTGGTGCCCGTTACGCTGGCCCGCACCACCGGGCGCCGGCCCACCTGGTTGGCCCGCAGTTCACGGCCCATCAGGTGTCCCGACAGAGCCACATCCAGCAGGATGGGTTCACCCGTTGTGGCGTAGCAACGACGGTCGTGCAGGGCATCCAGCACCGACCGGCGGCTCAGGTCCGGCGCCAGCACGGCAGTCAGCCCGCTGCCGCGGTAGTGGTAGAGGTGGTGGTGCTTGTAGTCGGGGCTCTGGGCGTTGCCAGGGTTGCCGTCGTGGCCGTCGCTGGAAGCGCAGAAGCCGAAGCGCAGCCCCGCATCCAGGGCCGGGCGGACGAACAGGTGCGGGTACCGGTCGGCCCCGAACCCCTTGGCCCGGTTCTCGAAAAACTCGGAGGAGCCCCAGGAGGAGTATAGCTCCACCAATCGGTCGTACGTGGGGTTGAAGTACTCCCACGTGAGGGGATGCGATGACGCCGAAGGATGATGGGGAATGGTAATGGCGAAGGTGTTGAGTGCGTCCAGCTTCCGCCAGAGATCAGCGGGGCTGTCCACCCCGGGGGCCATGGGCTGGCGGGAGCCGCCTGCCATGGCTTCCTGCCAGGCGAGGAAGTAAGGCTGAGCCGCATCGGCGTAGTAGACGTTGCGGTGGCCGTAGACCAGGGAGGTCCACTCGAAAGCCGGTATGGTGGCGAAGCGGTCGGGGGCGTTGTACGCCTCGACCTTGTGCATGAGCGTCTCCCAGTGGGCCGGCCCGGTCTGCCAGTCGTGCTCGGTCAGGGCGTAGAAGTCCAGGTTGGAGACGTCCCGGGCGTAGCGGTAGTTCTCATCCACCGTACCGGTGCCGCAGGTGCCGAACTGGTCGTCCGACTGGCCGCTGTGGGTGTGAATATCGCCAAAGTACACGCCATAGCCGCTGACGGTGGGGACCGTCCGCCCCCGGGACAGGGCCTCGAGTCCACGGTAGAAGTTGCCGTGAAAGCGCACGTTGGTCCCCTTGTCCACCTTGAACCACTGGGAGGATCTGACCCGACTCACGGGTCGGACGGCAATCTCCGCCGCCTGCCCGGGAGCAAATCGGCTTCGCGGCATTTTGATCAGCAGCATGCCGAACGAGGCGAAGGACTCTTCGCGGAGCACATCGTCGAGAATGAGGGCCAGGCCGGGGGGCGCCGTCTCCAGGCGGTGCACATCGTAATGAACCGTGGCGGCGTCTGTGACCCAGGTCTCGTGGTGCTTGACAACACGCAGGGAGGCGACCTGCTCTCCGTTCACCAGGAGGTCAAACTGGCCGGTGGGCTGAGGCAAGGCAGAACCGTTTCCCAGCCCGATGGAAAGCAGAAAGAGCACATCAGCCGCACCGGTGGCCGGAACGGGCGCCGTGGCCCACCGCAGCGAGGCGGTGCCGGACTGGTTCGCATACCATGCCTCATACGGGGCAAACTCCCCGAATGACGCCACCCGCTCTGTGTTGTGCCGGGCACCATCCGCCGCGATGATGCGCTCAAAGCCGTTGACGAGCGTACAGCCGTAACTCTCTTCTATGAATTGCACAGTCTCATCCATGGAGCGGCGTCTTCCCGAATGGGGGTCGAATGGGTAGAGGGGCACGAAGCCCAAGCCTCCTTCTGGCACCAGACCAGCGCTGGAGGTTGAGTTTGACCTCTCGGGCCCCCATTTCCTGCGGCTTACCACGGCGATCGCTGAACCGTAACCAGAACGGGGGCCACGGCGACTTAACAGAAACACGTGCTAGTAGATGGCTTGAGCGCCCACATAGAGAAAGACGAGCCCCAGGTAAATCAGAACCGACTGGTTATGCGCCCGATGGGCCGTGGACGATTGGGGGCTGCTGAGGAGCTTGCTCATCTGGTAGAGGTGGCCCGAAAGGGGCAGCGCCAGCAGGGCAAGGACCCGCTCCTGAATGCCGATGGCCTGCACCAGCAGCAGTGTCGCCACGGCATACGAGACGAACACCGCCCCCAGCCCTGCCAGGGCGGCTGTGCGCGGCCCGAGCAGTTCCAGAAAGGTCAGCATGCCCTGCTGCCGGTCCCCTTCGGGGTCGATGAAGTCTCGAATGGGGGCTAAAGCCGTAGCCACCAGGCCAAGGGCACATGCCGCCAGCAGGCCCACCTGCGTGATGCCGCCCTGGGCCATGAGGCCGCCCGACATAAAGAGCACGGCGCCGCCCCCGGCGGCGAAGGCGTGAATGGGCCCATACCGGGCGAGGACGCCCTGCCCCAGCACGAAGATGTTGCCCAGGCCTGCGCCCACCAGGGCGAGGAGCAGCTCAGTCCGGGAGCCACCCAGGGCGGTGAGGGCGAAGGCTGCCACCTGCATCCCCAGCCCCCAGCGGAGCACCGTCAGCGGGGGCAAGGTGGCGCCACGCTGCCTGCGGGACCGGGCCAGCAGAAACGCGATGGCCTGGTCGTCGGCGACGCCCACCAGCGAGGTGCCAAACCAGAGCAGGGAAACCACCAGCATGGCCCCCAGGGCATAGACGGCCGAGCTTACGGGGGCTGGAAGCCCCATCCAGCTCCTTGCAAAGCCGGCGCTGAGAAAGTCAGGCGACAGAGCCGACCCGGCCAGGGCCAGCAGGGCACTCAGGGCCACCATGCCTGGCCGCCCGAGGGCCCAAAGCAGTCGCAGTCGGGTCATTGGGCCCCTCCTCCGCAGGAGACGTTGGGTCGCCATTCGGCAGGAGTCAGGCCAGTTCCCGCGGAATTATCCAAATTAAGCCATGAGCATGGGAGATAGAGAGCAGACAAGTGGGGGAAAAAGGAAGGAGGGGGATGGCATGACCAGCCGGTTCATGACGCCAGGCGAGGTCAACCGCGTCATTCCCGAACTGGAGCAGGTGATTCGTTACCTGCGCAGCCTGGAAGGCGAGATTCAGGAAAAGGAATGGCGGCTCAAGCAGTCCAAGGTGGAAGCCCGTCGCAGCGGGGAAGGGGTGGAGGACCGCTTCCTGCAGGAAGAGGCGGAGATTGACTTCCTGCGGATTCTCGCGCAGGGCCAGTTTGAACGGGTTCGCCAGCTTGGCGGCGAAATCAAGGGCGGCTACCTGGTGGACTTTCCCGGGCATATTGGGGGGCAGGAAGTGCTCATCTGCTGGAAGCCCGGCGAAGAGAGCGTCCGCTGGTACCATGGCCTTTACGAAGGCATGATGGGGCGCAAGCCCATTCCGGAAGAGCTGCTGAAGCCTTCGGAAGAGACGCCCTCTGAGGGGACGGAGGGGCACTAGCGTGCGGCTGCGGTCCATTCGGGGAGGGCGCGGGCCCCTTTATGTGTCGCAGCTGATGCTGCGGGAGCCTCACTGGGAGATTCGCCAGATCTATACGGCCGACGGCATTCTGGCCGGCGACCTGATTGCGATGTACACGCCTGCCCTGGTAAGGGCTGTGGTGATTCTGCGCAGCGTGCCACCCGAGGGCGAATGGGGCGCCCTGGACAGCTGGGTATTGACCCAACTGGACAACTATGAACGCCGGTATGTGGTGGACTACTACGAGGGTCGCTACGTCACAGGGGTGGAGGGGCCGCCTGAACGGCCCGATGAAGGCGACGAGTAAGCCCGGGACCAGGGTCTCGGAGTGCAGAGCAAACAAAGAGGCCCTCCCGCTTTGTCAAAAGCGGGAGGGCCTGCCTCTTTACTTCTTGCGACCCCGGCGCAGCGCATCAGCCAGAACGTCGGCGATGTGCCGGACCTTGATCTTCTGCTCCAGCCCGGCCCGCTGCACGCCTTCGATCATCTCGAGATGGCAGCCCGGGTTGGTGACCACCACCGTGGTGGCCCCCGTCCCCTGCACGTGCATCATCTTGCGGGTCAGCATCTTATCCGACGAGCCCGGCTGGGCCACGGAGTAGGTGCCGCCCGAGCCACAGCACTGGTCGGCTTCGGGGAGCTCCACATACTTGGCCTTGGGAATGGCCTTCAGCAGCTTACGCGGCTGGGCCGAGACCTTCTGCACGTTGCGGAGGTGGCAGGAGTCCTGGTAGGTGATCGTTTCGTCAAGCTCGCCCATGGGGAGTGGCTCGAGGGTGGCCAGCAGCTCGGAGAAGTCCCGACAGGCCCGGCTGAACTTCACGGCCCGCTCGTACCACCCGGGCTCGTCCTTCAGCAGCTTGTCGTAGTGGCGCAGTTCGGCACCACAGCCGCCCGCCACGTTGACGATGTAGTCGTACCCGCCGGACTCGAAAGCGGCGATGTTGCGGCGGGCCTGGACCCTGGCCTGCTCCATGTCGCCAGTGTGGCTGTGCACGGCGCCACAGCAGCCCTGCCCGGTGGGAATGTGGACTTCGCACCCGGCGGCGGCCAGCACTTCCACGGCATTCTGGTTGGTCTCAAAGAAGGCTACATCGGAGATACAGCCCGTGAAGAAAGCCACCTTCAGCTTCTTGGGGCCTTCCGCCGGCGTGACCGCCTTGCGCTCCTTGCGCACGGAGGGGGAGACGGCTTCGGGCATCGACATCTCCATGTCCGCCAGACCCTGACCGCCGATCAGCTTGACCATGTTCAGCGTGCGGGCCAGCCAGCGCAGGCCGGACCGCTGATAGAACCACAGGCCGAATCCCGCAAGCTTGATGCCGCCCGGCGTGCCCAGAACGTGGGTGTACATGAACCGCACGATCCAGGGATGGGGCCGGATCTTCTCCAGCTCCGCCTTGGCTTCAAAGAGCAGGTTGCCGTACTCCACGCCGGCGGGGCAGACCGTTTCGCAGACCTGGCAGCCCACGCAGTAGTCCAGGGCCCCGGCGATATCCATCAGCTCGAGCTTGCCTTCCTGCACGGCCCGCATGAGCGCCACGCGGCCGCGCGGCGAATGCGTCTCAATCTGCCGCTGCCGGTAAGTCGGGCACGACTGCAGGCAGTAGCCGCAGCGCATGCAGTTCAGCAGCAGGTCTTCGTTGAGCTGCGTGATCTTCAGCTGGCCGCTCATCCGCGCACCACCACCCGACGCCGAGTTTCACGCGCAAACATCTTGCCGGGGTTCAGGATATGCTGGGGGTCAAAGGCCGACTTGATGCCCTTCATGATCTCGATGCCCGTGGGGCCGACGCGCCATTCGAGATACGGCGCCTTGGACTCGCCTACGCCGTGCTCACCGGTGATCGTACCGCCCAGCCGCAGGGTGGCTTCGTAGATCTCGTCGAAGGCCAGTTCGACCCGCTCGATCTCTTCGTGATCCCGCTCGTCGGTCATGCAGGTGGGGTGCAGGTTGCCGTCGCCGGCGTGACCGAAGGTGCAGATGGTGACGCCGTGCTTGGCGGCAATGCGGTTGATCTGGTCGACCATCTCGGCGAGATGCTTGCGGGGGACCGTGGCATCTTCGAGGATGGTGGTGGGCTTCTTGCGGGCCAGGGCCGACAGGGCGGAGCGGCGGGCGGACATGAGGGCCGCTTCCTGGGCGGGATCTTCGGCCCGCTTCACCTCAAAGGCGCCCTCTTCCTTGCAGATGGCGGCGATGCGGTTGATATCCCGCTCGCAAATGGACTCGGGGCCGTCCTGCTGAATCAGCAGCAGAGCGCCGGCATCCACCGGAAGGCCGATTTTGGCGAAGTCTTCCACCACACGGATGGTGGGGTTGTCCAGGAACTCCAGCGTGGCGGGGATGATGCGGTTGGCAATGATGCGGCTGACGGAGCGGGCGGCGCCGGTGAGGTCCTTGTAGAGGGCCAGCATGGTCCGCTTGGTCTCCGGAAGCGGCAGCAGCTTGGCCGTCGCCTGCGTGATCAGGGCCAGGGTGCCTTCGGAGCCCACGAACAGCTTGACCAGGTCGTAGCCAGCCACGTCTTTGGCGTTCTTACCGCCGACATTCAGCACGCGGCCATCGGCCAGAACCGCTTCAATGCCAATGATATAGTCCTTGGTCACGCCGTACTTCAGGCCGCGCAGGCCCCCGGCGCATTCGGCCACCGTGCCGCCCATGGTGGCCACGGTCAGGGAGCCGGGGTCGGGCGGGTAGAACAGACCCTGGCCCTCAACGGCCGCGTGAAGCTTGGCAGCGATCAGGCCCGGCTCAAAGGTGCAGGTCATGTTCTCCTGGTCGATCTCCCGCAAGGTGTCCATGCGGTTCATGGCCACGACGATGCCGCCGCTGGTGGGCACTGTGCCCGCAGACAGGTTGGAACCGGCACCCCGGGGAACGATGGGGATACGATGCTGGTAGGCCACCTTCAAAATGGCGGCGATCTCGTCCCGACCGGCGGGGACCACCACGGCGTCGGGCGGGTTCTGGTAGAGGGGCGTGGCATCGTATGAATACGCCATCAAGTCGGCAGGGGAATCCAGGCACCAATCAGCCCCTACAATCGCTTTCAGTTCACGGATGATCTCAGGCTTCAGCATGGGCGGGCCTTCCTTTCGTGGACGGGGTAGGAAAGTGAGGCGCTACGTTCAGCAAGAGAAATTCGGCGCCGTGCAAATCCGATCCTTTGAGATATCTCTAGTCGGCGATGCGCATTTGTGGCTGGGCTGCCAGCAGATCGCCGATATTGCACCCCACTGCCAACAGCTGCTCTACCTGACCGGCGGTCTCCACCCCCTCGGTAATGACAGTAAGATGCAGAGTATGAGCCAAATCCACCGCGTGTTGGGTGACCCCTCGGAAAGACAGGCCTCCCGGCTTACGCCGAGAGGTCAGCCACCACGCTCTCAATTCGCTGGATCTGGTCGGTGACGGCACGAATGGCGTCCGCCTGCTCCCGGGCGACCCTGCTGCTGTCGGAGACGTGGGCAGCCATCAGGTTGAAGGCGTTCTGCCAGGCAGTG
>Ga0196971_1001531_pt1 | contig 10121 bp, 7 predicted proteins | sample S1v_1013CmetaG_FD_148660 | JGI IMG/M metagenome (GOLD analysis project Ga0196971, IMG submission 148660) | Soil microbial communities from Anza Borrego desert, Southern California, United States - S1+v_10-13C | ecosystem: Environmental > Terrestrial > Soil > Desert | place: USA: California... | reverse complement strand
TTTCATCCATGCACACGGTCACATCCGCATGATGGGTGCTGTGCAGCCGTTCATCAGCGGTGCTATCTCCAAGACTATCAACCTGCCGCATGAGGCTACTGTTGAGGAGATCAAGGACTGTTACTACCTCAGCTGGCAGCTTGGTATCAAGGCTTGTGCACTGTATCGTGACGGTTCTAAACTGAGCCAGCCGCTGAGCAACAAGAGTGATAAAAAGAAGAAGACCACTCCGGCAGCAGAAGAAAAGACTGCTGAGACTGTAAATATCAATACACCACAGATAGTGGATATGGGTCAGCTCACTATTAACGAACTGCTGGAAGAGGTAAACAAGCGTGTTCAGGCCAGCCCTGATACGCAATTGAAACGCGAGCTTAGCCGTATCGTAGAGCGTAAGCAGCTTGCACCTAAGCGCAATGGCTATACTTACAAAGCCAAAGTAGGCGGCCAGGCACTGTTCGTTCACACGGGCGAATATAGCGATGGCACACTGGGTGAGATATTCCTGGATATGGCTAAGGAAGGCGCCACCATGCGTAGCCTTATGAACAGCTTCGCTATCGCGGTATCTGTAGGCTTACAGTACGGTGTGCCTCTGGAGGAGTTTGTAGACAAGTTTACATTCACCCGCTTCGAGCCCGCAGGAATGGTGGAGCACCCCAATATCAAATCCGCTACTTCCGTACTCGACTTCGTCTTCCGACTGCTTGCCTACGAATACCTCGATCGTACAGATCTTGTTCACGTTCCGGACCCAAAGCGCCTCAGCCCCGGCGATGATGCAACATCGGCTCAGCAGGAGCTGTCGCAGGTAAGAATTACCGCTCCGGTACAAAAGCAAAAGGCACCACTTGCGCCTAAGCCGGTTACAGCAGCTATTCCTAATACTGCCGACATGAAGAAGATGATGGGCACCAGTGCCGATGCGCCAGCCTGTCGCAACTGCGGTAACATTACACTTAGAAACGGTACTTGCTATATGTGTCCTAATTGTGGTACCACCACAGGATGCAGCTAAACTGAATTAATAGCTCACAACCCAGTCCCGTTATGGCTTGCCATAGCGGGATTTTTATTTTCAGTAACTTAGACCAAATCACACACACAACAGTCTTACATGGGTTTTATCGTACTAGGTGTTATCATCATCATTGCTTCTTTGTTTGTCCCGCGGCACGACCTCAACCTACGCAGGTTTGCCAAACCGATAAAGGCGCTGGGTGGGTTGCTCATCCTGATTGGTGTGGCTGTATCATGCGTGGTTCAGATAGAAGCGGGCCACATAGGTGTGATGAAGCTATTTGGAAAGGTGCAGAAGAATGTCCTCTATAGCGGTCTGCACTTTATCAACCCGCTCATGGATATCATTGAAGTGGATACTCGTACGCAGAACTATACCATGAGCGGCGTACAAGACGAAGGGACTCAGCAAAATGACGATGCGCTGCGTGTACTTACCGCCGACGGCCTGGAGGTGACTATTGACCTCACTGTGCTCTACCGCGTAATTCCTACCGAAGCGCCAAAGCTCATTCGTGATATCGGTATGGATTACAACGATAAGATCGTTCGCCCTATTGCCCGAACGCATATTCGCGACAATGCTGTCTATTACGATGCAGTATCTCTGTACTCCGTCCGTCGTGACGAATTCCAGGATCGTATATTTAAAAGCATCGAACGTGAATTTAAGAAGCGCAACCTCTTCCTGGAAAATCTGCTGGTAAGGAATATCACGCTGCCAGCGTCTGTTAAGTCAGCAATTGAGCAGAAGATAAATGCCGAGCAGGACGCCCAGAAGATGGAGTTCGTTCTTCAGAAGGAGAAGCAGGAGGCAGACCGTAAGAGGGTAGAGGCGCAAGGTATCGCCGACTATCAGCGCATCATCAATGAAAGCCTTACCGAACGCCAGCTCCAGTACGAGCAGATCAAGGCTATGAAGGACCTGGCTGCCTCTCAGAATGCCAAGATCATAATAATGGGCAAGGGTACACCGGTAATTTTAGATGCTAAATAATACAGCTATGAAGTCAGCCTTCTTCACACTCCTCAGCTCCATTTTGCTCCTTGTCGGCTGTGCAGAGCCTGAAACGAATAACTCTGCCGGAACTGCTGAGCCTGAGGTCGCTGAGGTGCCGAAGGAGCCATACTACCGCCGGTATGAAGGTACTGTGAATGGTGATTCTGTGGTTGTTCACTGGCACCAGTTTGGGGGCCTGGTTTATGCAGCATTCTACCATCAGCACAAGGGCCGGAAAATAGAGCTGTTTAACTGGGAAGATACCGTAAAGAACGGCAAGGACTTCTATCTGACGGAGAGACCGGTGACTGAATTCGGCACCGAGACCGACCCCCACTGGATGGTGTCTGTGGCAGGAAATAAGCTTACAGGCAAATGGATTAGTGGAGATACCATCAGGACTGCACCTATTACACTTACCGAAGCCTATCCCGCGGGAAGCTATCAGTTCGGATTGCTGTACCTGGTCGACTCTGCTTCTCTGCTGCACGACAAGCCTGAGCCGATGGCACGTACTACCTATCTGTCCGTCATCCCTCAATCTTCCTTTCCTGCTACCACACGCAGCTTCCTGTTACCACTGCTCTCCCGCCAGTTCGGATGCAAAGACGAAAGGGCTGACCTGCAGACATGCATCGCTGCGCTGAACAAAGCCTACTTCCAGAACTACCGGGCTGAGGTATCGCAGTGGGACACCAGCGGTCTCTCAGACCCGGGTTTCTCATCACCCACCTTCAACTATTCTTCTGACAGGTATATCCGCATCAACTATAACTCAAACGACCTCCTCGTTCTGGAGGATTTCATGAGCGACTACAGCGGTGGAGCCCATGGCAACTATGCCAGCTCCTTCCTCAATATTGACCTTAAGGCTCAAAAAGTACTTAGTTTAAATGATATAATAACCGCTTCGGACACCGCAAGGCTCATTCCCATCCTTCAAAAGCAGGCTGCCGCCCATTTCCGCCTTAAAACCGGAGAAACCCTTCAGGATTATCTGTTCGAGTCTAAGGTGCCCCTCACCGGAAACTTCTATATCACCCATACTGGTATCACCTTCCTCTACAATCCTTATGAGATAGCCGCCTATGCCGTCGGCCAGGTTAATATTTTCGTCCCGTATTCCTCCATACGCGACCTGCTCACTCCCACCTTCCGAACCCGCCTGTCGATACAGTAGCTACGCAATACTCCGGCAAAGGTCTACGCGATCATCACATTATAAAAAACATAAAGGTACCTGGGATATCACTGGGATACCACTGGAACTGTATTGGGATCATACTGTGACTGCACTGGAACTACAATGAATATGCATCGAATCTACTGCAGTAGAATATTCTCGGCCTTCCAATTGAACGATACCCGCCCCGGCGAGGGAACTCAGGTAACGCAGGAAAGCCCCTTATCGATGTACCCTCGCAATTGACCCCCACTTTTCCCTAAATTTGCATACTTTACATCTTGTTATATATTATGGACGACAGTCATGAACAGTTGGCCTACCCTGTAGGCAGATACCAAGCTCCGGAGAAACACCACCCGGAAATGCAGACAGAATGGATAGCTTCTATCGAAGCACTACCTAAATGGCTCGACCACTGCATAGAAAACCTCGACGCTGATCAACTGGACACTCCCTACCGCCCCAATGGCTGGACTGTAAACCAGGTAATCCATCACATAGCTGACAGCCACATGAATGGCTACATCAGGCTAAAGCTTGCACTCACTGAAGATAGTCCTGTTATCAAGCCCTATGATGAAAAGCTTTGGGCTGACCTCCCCGACGTTGACAATGTACCTGTAAATGTGTCTGTAACACTACTCCACGCCCTGCACATTCGCTGGGTACAGCTCCTGCGCAATATGCAGCCTGAAGACTGGGAGCGCAACTACTTCCACCCCGAACATGAGCATTATGTACCGGTCTGGCAGATGACCGACCTGTATGCCTGGCATGGCCGCCATCACATGGAGCAGATACGCAGCCTCCGTCAGCGTATGAATTGGTAATATTGCCTGAAACTAAAACATCAAAAAGATGCAGAGCCTGAGCGCTTCATAGTTCAGACACTATCCTTTATGACTCCCGGTTCGGCAACGCGTATATACACCCAGCCCCTGAAAAGGTTGTTGTTTCAGATCATTCTGCTGCTGGTTTGCTATTTTATCAGCAGGTGTGCCTTCACACTTATCAATCTCAATAAGTTTGACGGTCTTACTATTCATGAGTTCTTTCGACTTTCCTTTCATGCCCTGCGGTTCGATATTTCCACCATAGCAGCCATAAACGGCCTATACTTTCTCCTGCTATTATTACCCGTACCCGCCTGGAAGATGCCGCGGTGGAATAAGGCACTTCAATGGCTCTTCATCCTATCAAATTCCCTCGCCTTCGCCTTCGAGATCAGCGACTGGGCATATTTCCCCTTCATCCTGAAGCGCTCCACAATAGATGTGCTGGATATGATTACCCGCAAGGGCGACTTTGTAAACCTGCTTCCCCATTTCCTTATTGACTATTGGTACGCCCCGCTTGGCTTTGCCATCCTGATATATGGTTTCTATAGGTTGAATCGGTGGATCGTCGCCCGTACACCCCAGGCAGCATCCATACCCTACACGTGGACCTTTGCCCTTGTTCGCACACTGTCTCTTCTCCTCGTGGCAGGACTTACCGTGCTTGCAATGCGCGGGGGCATTCAGTTGGTGCCCATAGGCAATGGCAACGCTCTGCAGGTGGCTGACAATAAATACGTCCCTATTGTCCTGAACACCCCCTTTAGTATGATGCATAGCTACTCCGGCCAGATGGAGGAACTGCACTACTACCCGCCGGATAGGCTTGGTGATTATTTCCAGCCCATAAAACAATACACCGGCAAGGGGTTTAAAGAGAAGAATGTAGTATTTATCATCCTTGAAGGATTCTCTAAAGAGTACACCGGTCTGGGTGGCCGCACCAGCTACACTCCTTTTCTGGATAGCCTGATGCAGCACTCATTTGTCTGCAGGAATGCTTATGCCAATGCCCTTGAGTCTGCAAAAGGCATCCCGGCCATCATCTCAGGTATTCCCTCTTTGATGGATGAGCCCATTACCACTTCTGCCTACGGCACCAACCAGCTAACTTCTCTTCCTGCGCTGCTGCGCACCAAGGGATATCAAACTGCCTTTTACCATGGGGGCACCAACGGCACCATGGGATTCGATATTTATGCCGCCAACGCCGGTTTCTCCCGCTACTTCGGAAGAAGGGAGTATAACAACGAAGCAGACTATGACAAAAACTGGGGCATCTGGGATGAGCCCTTCCTGCAATACTTCGCCCGTGGACTGAACAACACGAAGCAGCCATTCATGGCTAGTGTCTTTACCCTTTCTTCCCACGATCCCTTTAAGGTACCGGAGCAGTATCGGGAAGTCCTCCCTAAGGGTACATCCAAAGTGCACCAGCCTATCGCCTACACAGATCTCGCGGTACGTAAATTCTTCACTACTGCCAGCCAGCAGCCCTGGTTCAATAATACACTGTTCGTGATCATGGCAGACCATTGTTCACCGGTCTCAAGCGATCCTTACTATTCTTCTTTCAACATTGGGATGTTTGCCATACCCATTATCTACTACGCACCGGGGGACACTTCGCTGAATAGCGGCACAGACCAGCTCACGCAGCAGATTGATATCCTGCCTTCTGTGCTGGACTACCTGGGCTATAACGAAAAGTTCTTTGCCTTCGGCAACAGTATTTTCAGTGCTGATACGCCACGCTTTGTAGTCAACGAGCATTCTGGCAACTACCTCTGGTTCATGGACGACTATCTGCTCTCCTCGATCGGCATGGACCCGGAAGCGCTTTACGATTTTAGAACAGATAGCCTCTGCAGGCGAAATATTTTGCCGGTGAGGGAAGACGTTGCGCAAGACAGGATGATCCCCTACTTCAGGGCCTTTATGCAGTTATACCGTTCTTCTGTAATCAATAACAGACTGACTGTCCAGACTCTGAACCGTTAATTGATTAGTTACCCAATCCACCTTACCTTTAGCTAACCAAAACATTTTTTATGAGTCAAGGTCTGCTCCATTTCCACAACCTGATGCGTTGGGTAGTGCTCATCTTTGCGCTGGTCACCATATTCCGCAGCCTCGGAGGTATGGGCGGTGGTAAGGCATTCTCCTCAGGCACCAGAAAGAGTGCGCTCTTCCTGATGATCAGCAGTGATATTCAGCTTCTCCTGGGCCTTGCTCTCTATTTCATGAACAATTGGTTTCAGGTGCTTACGTCTGGCGGTGAGGTAATGAAGAATCCTGCTTTGCGTTTTTTTGCACTGGAGCACATGGCGGGCATGCTAATAGCCCTTACATTGGTACATATTGGTTACGCCTCAACTAAGAAGGAGGCCTCAGATGCTACTAAACACAAGCGTCTGTTCTGGTACACCCTCATAGCCTTGATCATTATTATCGTCAGCATACCCTGGCCTTTCCGCGAGTTGGTTGGCCGCCCCTGGTTTCCCGGTATGTCGGTTTAGTCCATGATCCGCACAGTACTGCAGCCTTTTTATACCCTGTTCGTCCTGCTGACTTTCCTGGTCTGCCTGCTGCTTGCATTCCCTGTTTTCTTTATAGTCGGCATCCGGGACGCCACAAGCGCACGTAAAGTTATATGGACTGTAGTGCATTATTGGGCGGTGGGCTGGTTAAGATTCATCGGTATGGGCCTGATGGTAAGGGGCAGGTTTCCGCGAGATCAGAAGTTTGTTGTCATAGCCAACCATATTTCGTACCTGGATACCATCAATATCTATGCTGCCATACCCGAATACTTCCGCACACTTGCCAAGAAAGAGATGGTCAGGGTGCCGGTATTCGGCTTTGTTTACAAGCAACTAGCCATCCTCGTGGACCGTAGCAGCACCGAAAGCCGTGCTAAGAGTATGCGCCTCATGTGGCGGCAACTCCGGACAGAGTGTCACATCACCATCTTCCCTGAAGGTGGCTTCAACGAGACGGGGGAGCCCATGTCTGCCTTCTTTGATGGCGCTTTCCGACTCGCCATCAGCACCCGGACACCCTTATTGCCGCTCCTCTTCCCGGACACGGTTAAGCGCTGGCACTTCAGTGGCTGGTGGAAACTCTGGCCAGGCCGCAACCGGGCAGTCTTCCTCGATCCTATTCCGGTGGAGGGTCTCACAATGGCAGATCTTCCAGTCCTGAAAGAGAAGGTGCGTACACTTATGGGTGAAAAGCTGGTTGAACTGAGTAAGCTTTGATTATCCACCGGCTATTACATGGCGCTGAGGAATAGCTCGTAATACCCTGAAGGATACCTGAGGGCACCCTAAGGGCTACCTGAAGGCATAAAAAGTTAATGGTAATAATATCGGCTCCAATGCCGCAGTCTTGAGCTTCGCACTGCAGACATTGGTACATTCCCTTACCTTTGCGCAAATTTTTAGAATAGCAATGGCCTTACAAGTAGGTATAGTAGGACTCCCTAATGTCGGTAAATCAACTTTGTTCAATGCGGTAAGCAATAGCGCCAAGGCGCAGGCTTCTAACTATCGCTTCTGCACCATAGAACCCAATGTAGGACAGGTAGACGTGCCCGACGAACGCCTGGCAAAGCTGGCAGAGCTGGTTCAGCCAAACAGGATAGTTCCTACTACCATAGAGTTTGTGGATATAGCTGGTCTGGTAAAAGGAGCTAGTAAGGGAGAAGGCCTGGGCAACAAGTTCCTGGCTAACATTCGCGAGGTAGATGCAATTGTGCATGTTATCCGCTGTTTCGAAGATGAAAACATACTCAGGGAAGAAGGAGAGATCAACCCCATAAGCGATAAGGAGATCATAGATACAGAACTGCAGCTAAAGGATCTGGACAGCGTAGAGAAGAAGATTCAAAGAACAGAGAAAGTAGCTAAGAATGATCCAAAAGCAAAGAGAGTGCTGGAAGTATTGCTTCGCTGTCAGCAGCATCTGCACCAGGGTAAGAATATCCGCGGACTTCAGTTGGAAGGTGAAGACAGGGAAGCCATAGCAGATATCTTCCTGCTTACCGAAAAGCCGGTGCTTTATGTGGCGAATGTTGATGAGTCAGGTATTCATACAGGTAACAAATACTCAGAAGCGCTAACGAAGGCAGCTCATGAAGAAGGTGCTGAGGTCATCGTCATGAATAACTCAATAGAGGCACAGATATCCGAGATGGAAAGCCCTGAAGACAAAGAGCTATTCCTGGGCGAGTATGGACTGAAGGAACCTGGTCTTAATCGTCTGATCCGTGCAGCATACCAGTTGCTGAACCTCATTACCTATTTCACCGCGGGTGTTCAGGAGGTAAGAGCCTGGACCATTCACCGCGGCTGGAAGGCGCCTCAGGCCGCCAGTGTGATACATACTGATTTCGAGAAGGGGTTCATCAAAGCAGAGACCATCTCTTACAACGACTTTGTGCAGTACGGCAGTGAAGCTGCATGCCGGGAGAACGGCAGACTGCGGATAGAAGGAAAAGAGTATGTGGTTCAGGATGGAGACGTACTCCACTTCCGCTTCAACGTCTAACCTGAGATATTCATAGATCATACAACCCGCATGCGTGCGGGTTTTTTATGCTTTTGTAATCGCATTGTAAGCGGAAAGTAATAGTTGTGTAAATCTTTATTCCTGATGTTGTTACACAACGCTGGCGATATAGATTTATATTCTAAATCTGCAAAGAACCAATTGTTATGAATAGAAAACTGTTACTTACTCTTCTTGCGTTTACCGCCATGAGCCAGGCATATGCCCAGTTCCCTGTACTTGCCAAGTATTCCTCCGCGCCAGAGTCGAAGCACGACCGGCAGCACCTTACAATCATACTCTCCGCTCAGGCAGGTACAAATACTGCGGCCAAGACTACAACACAAAAGAAAAGGCTCATTGCCTATAGCTACGTTGCTGCCGGAACTTTACAGGACAGCACTCATTATTACTACTCCGGAAGCCGTGGGTCCTCGCATCCTCACCTCACAAGCTACCATGATCAGTATAGCCCTACGGATTACAACTACATATACGGAGGGCACACCTACAATCAGCAGCTGATAAAATACGACTCAAGTCTGCGTTGGAGTGAAGATATCAATATGGCCCTCGTTAATAAACGGACATATACTTACGATATTCAGGACAGGCCGACTTCCCTTAAGGATAGTAATACAATGTGGTACTACAGCAAGACGGACATGTCTTACGACGCATCTGGCACACTGAGTTCCTATATTACTTACGATACTATGGGCGGTACTCAACTGATTCCTAAGATGCAGTTCTATATCCATTATGATGCCCAGGGCAGGAGAATGCTGGATAGTGGTGTAAGCCTTACCGGCCCTTTGCCACAGGTAAAGGTTGTCTACACTTATGATAACAACGGAAACATGCTCTCCCGTGTATATAACAACCTTACACTTGGGAACTGGACACCATACTTCCGTTACGATTATCTGTACGATAATAGCAAACGCCTGGTAAGGTTCACTTCTGGATATGACTTTATGGGTTCCTTCGTCTACAGCATGAAGGATTCTTTTGAGTATACCGGCACAGGTACCCAGGTGACAACATTCAGCAACTTCTTCTGGAATTTCAATGACAGTGAATGGGTACCGGACACCCGTGAGATTGATGTCTATAATGCACAGGGCTTCGTAGATACTTATTACCTGCACAAGTGGAACGGAATATTCTATGATACGATGGAGCGGGACGTAGTGGTTTATGATGCCGATGGACTGGTGCAATACACCGAAGGCTACGCTTACAATGGTGGCGGAGTGTACAACAGCGCCCCTTACGACAAACAGACAATGTATTATGAAACCTATATTGACCTGGATGTGCCAGACCTTCATGCTCAAACTGAGCTGTCTGTATATCCCAATCCTGCTACTTCTGAGCTGACTATTCGAAGGGCAGGAGATGGTGCCGCTACTGCCACAATCTATGCGGGTGATGGCCGTATGGTGCAAAGATCTTCATTAAAACGTAGTGTAGAGATGCTTGGTATAAGCTCCCTGCCGGCCGGCAATTATTTCCTGATAGTAAA
>Ga0196971_1001528_pt1 | contig 10139 bp, 10 predicted proteins | sample S1v_1013CmetaG_FD_148660 | JGI IMG/M metagenome (GOLD analysis project Ga0196971, IMG submission 148660) | Soil microbial communities from Anza Borrego desert, Southern California, United States - S1+v_10-13C | ecosystem: Environmental > Terrestrial > Soil > Desert | place: USA: California... | reverse complement strand
ACTGCCCGATCCGCCAGAGGCCGCCAATGCGGCAAAGAAAAAGCGCCTCTCCCGGTTTGGGAGAGGCGCCTATTCATACGCAAGAGGCGACCGATCAGTTGCTGAGCGGGGTCGACGCCTGGATCCGGGCCGCGCGGCTCAGAATCTTCGGCCACAGGCCCAGCGACAGAAGGTGCGCGTGCATCACGGCCGAGACGCCCTTGTCGCGCAGCTCGAGATACTTGTCCTTCGGCAGCGCGTTCAGCTTGGTTTCCGAGATGCGCAGATATTCGCCGATCTTCTGCGGCTCGCCCGGCGTGCCGTCGGCGTTGGCGCGCGGCAACGACAACGGCGTCAGCTCGAATAGGCCATTATCTTCGATCATCTTCACGAATTCCTGGGTGCGTTTGCCCAGCATATCGAACTCGCGGCAGAATTGGATCGCTTCCTGCGTGTAGCGCGAAGGCTTTTCGCCTTCGAAGAACGGCAGCTCCGGCGTCGACGACAGCATCTTCGCGGCGCGGTCGATACATACGAGGACGCGGTCGCCTTCTTGCGTCGGCGCCGGCTGCTGGCCTTGCTGACCGGCCATCACCGGCAGGAACGGATAGCGGCGCGCGAACGCCGGAAGATAGACTTCCGGGTCGAGCGAGCCATCGGCGCCCAAGAACACGTTCATGCCCGGACGCAAGCCCATCACCGCCAGCGGCGTCTTCGACTGGGTGTCGAAGATGATCGGATAGCAGACGGCGGCGAGGCCGAATTCGTCCACCGTCAGCGGCACGAGGTGCGTGTCGGCCAGGAACGAGAACGGGTTGGAGACTTGGCTGACGCCGAGGGAGCGGTGCTTCTCGATCGAGAGCGGCTCGAGCTGGCGATAAAAGAGGACTGAGCCCAGCGTTTGCTGGCCTGCCCCGGCGGTCGTCATGGGTATCTCCGCGAGTTCCCTAAAACAGAGGCGCTGTCCAACCACGAATGCGCGCTTTTCGCAACAGTCGTCCGCTGCCGCGGGCGCGCTTTCCCCGCTGGCGACGCATGCTATGTCCTCGCCGGCGCCGATTTCCGCGGCGTTTTGGGCGAGGGATGGAATGAAGCCGATCCATTGGGCGCTAGCGCTGACATTGACCGCGATAGCCGCCTGCGGCCCCCGCCAGGCGCAACCCCTCACCGCATTTGACGGCCGGCTGACCGATTGGGCAGAGGAGCTTCTCGCCGACAGCCCAGAGCTTGCCTCGCAAGCTGGCGTCCGGGTCGAAGAGGCCGGCGGTCCATTCAATGACCGTCTCGACGACCGTTCCGCCACGGCGCTGGAAGCGCGCCGCAGCGCGGCGCTCCGGCGCTACGCCGAGCTACGCGCGCTCGATCAAGCCAGCATTCGCGACGACGATCAGCTCACCTACGACATCCTCGCCGCGCAATTTGCCAATACGGCCGAAGGCGCCGCGTTCAACTACGGCAATTTCGCCCCGCTCGGCGGCATCCAGCCTTACGTGCTGAACCAGCTCGACAGCGCCTTCATCACGCTGCCGTCCTTCCTCGACGAACGTCATCCGGTACAAACCGCCGCCGACGCGGAAGCATACCTGCGCCGGCTGCGCGCCGCCGCCGATGCGATCGATCAGGAAACCGAGCGCGCGCGGCGCGATGCGCAAAACGGCGTGCGCCCACCGCTCTTCATCATGGATACGACGCTGGCCATGCTGCAGGGAATCTTGCAGCAGCCGGCGATTTCGCAGCCTTACGTGACCAGCTTTCGCCGCAAGCTCGATGCGCTGCTCGCCGCTGCGCCGGAAAACGCACGCCCGGAAATGGAGCAGCGCAATCTCGGTTACATCGCCCGCGCCGAGGCGATCGTGCGCGACCACGTCTTGCCGGCGCATGCGCGCGCGGCGGCGTTTTTGCGCGGCGACCGCGTCAATGCAGGTGATCTGCCCAGCGTTTCGCGGCTCCCGCGCGGCGCGGAATTCTACGCAGCGGCGCTGAAGATCGAGACCACGACCAATTTGGCGCCGGATGAAATTCATACGATCGGGCTCAATCGCGTCGCCGCGCTGACCAGCCAGCTCGACATCGCGCTGCGCCGCATCGGCTTGACGCAAGGCCCGGTCGGCGAGCGGCTGACGCAAATGACCGCCGATCCGCGCTACGCCTACCCCGATAGCGACGAAGGCCGCGCGCAACTCATAGCCGACGTGCAGGCGCGCGTGAACCGGGTGATGGAGCGGGCGCCGCAATGGTTTGGCCGCCTGCCGCGCGCGCCGCTCGAAGTGCGCCGCGTGCCGCCGTTCGCGGAGGCAGGCTCGCCGGGGGCTTATTATTCGCCGCCCTCGCTCGATGGCGCGCAGCCGGGCATCTATTACATCAACCTGCGCAATCTCGGTGAGATGACCAAGATCGATCTGCCGACGCAGGACTTCCACGAAGCCGTGCCCGGCCACCACTTCCAGATCGCGCTGGCGCAGGAAATCACCGACGCGCCGCTCTTGACGCGCCTCATCAGTTTCAACGCCTATAGCGAGGGCTGGGGCCTCTACGCCGAAGAACTGGGCGACGAACTCGGCTTCTATGACGGCGATCCGGTCGGCCGCATCGGCTATCTGCGCTGGCAGCTCTGGCGCGCTGCGCGGCTCGTGGTCGATACCGGGCTCCACTCCAAGGATTGGTCGCGCCAGCAGGCGATCGATTATCTGATCGGCGTCACCGGCGATGCGCCGGGCGTCATCGTCACCGAAGTTGACCGCTACATCGTCTGGCCGGGCCAAGCCTGCGGCTACGAACTGGGCCGGCGCGAGATTTCGCGTCTGCGCGAGATGGCCCGCAACGAACTCGGCCCAGACTTCGACCTGCGCGGCTTCCATGACGCTGTGCTGCTGAACGGCGAAGTGCCGCTCAGCGTGCTGGACGGGCTGGTGCGCGACTGGATTCCCGAACAGCGCCGCGCGGGGCGACGCGACTGATCGCGGCGCGTGAGAACGCGCCGCACTCAAAGGGCGTCACCCTGAGCTTGTCGAAGGGCGACGTCACCGCTTTCACACATCCGCGTGATTCACGCGCTCGTGCGCAAAACGCCGCGCACATGCCTCAAACTGGCCGCGTTCGGCGCGCTGGCTTACCACGTCACGTAATCCGTGTCCGGACGGGTCGGGAGGGACCATCCATGCTGAGAAACACGCGGCGCATCGGCTACATGCTGTGCGCATTTCTGCTCGCTTCATGCGCGCAATCATCACAAACGTCCGACGACGGCATCGTTGTCACCGGCAATCGAACAGACAGCGCAATACAAGAGTCGCGCCTGCCACCATTATCTCCGCCGCCGCCCGTGATGGCGATGGAAGCCGGCCGCGCGCGCGGGGTCGCCCCATACGCGCAAATGGCGCCGCAACCGATGCCGGGCGACGTCGATCGCGACCAGTACGAGGACACCGACACCAATCCGATCCATCTCGTCGCCGAAGCGCCGATTTCGACCTTCTCCATCGATGTCGATACCGCCTCTTATTCCAACGTGCGCCGCTTCTTGAGCGAAGGCCGCCTGCCGCCGTCAGACGCAGTGCGCACCGAAGAGCTGATCAACTATTTCCGCTACGATTACGCGCTGCCGCGCGATCGATCGCAGCCCTTCGCCACACACGTCACCGTCGCGCCCTCGCCCTGGGCCGAAGGACGCCAGCTCGTGCATGTGGGTTTGCAAGGCTACAACATCATTCCGCGCGAACGTCCGCCGCTGAATCTCGTTCTGCTGCTTGATGTTTCGGGCTCCATGAACGCACCGAACAAGCTGCCGCTCTTGCAGCAAAGCTTCCGCTTGCTGATCGACCAGCTCAACGCCCGCGACCGCATCTCGATCGTCGTCTATGCCGGCGCGGCCGGCACAGTGCTCGAGCCGACTCCCGGCAATGAACACGCCCGCATCCTCGCCGCGCTCGACAGCCTGACGCCAGGCGGCTCCACCGCCGGCGCCGAAGGTTTGCGCCAGGCCTATGCTTTGGCCGAGCAGAACTTCAACGCCAACTCGGTCAACCGCGTGATCATCGGCACCGACGGCGATTTCAATGTCGGCATCAACGATCCCGAACAGCTGCAGGATTTCATCTCGCGCAAGCGCGAGACCGGCATCTATCTTTCGGTGTTCGGCTTCGGCGGCGGCAATTACAATGACGCGTTGATGCAGCGTCTGGCGCAGAACGGCAACGGCGTCGCCACTTACATCGACACGCTGAACGAAGCCCGCCGCGTGCTGCGCGACGAAATGGCGTCGAACATGTTCTCGATCGCCAATGACGTGAAGATCCAGGTCGAGTTCAATCCGGCCCGCGTCGCCGAATATCGCCTGATCGGCTACGAAACCCGCATGCTCCGCCGCGAAGACTTCAACAACGACGCGGTCGATGCAGGCGAGATCGGCGCCGGCCATTCGGTCACGGCGATCTACGAGATCACCCCCGTCGGCGGGCCGACCTTCACCGAGCCGCTGCGTTATCAAGAACGGCCAGCGGCGGCTCCGGCCGCGAATGAACTCGCCTTCCTGCGCATTCGCTACAAGCTGCCGGGCGAAGACACGTCACGTTTGATCGAACGCCCGATCACCAATGCCGATGTCATCACCGACATCACCCGCGCATCGGAATCGACGCGCTGGGCGGCGGCTGTGGCTGGCTACGGCCAGTTGCTGCGCGGCGACGCCTATCTCGCCCCAGGCTACGGCTACGACGACGTCATCACGCTCGCCCAATCGGCCCGCGGCAGCGATGAATTCGGCTGGCGCGCCGAATTCATCCAACTCGCCCGTGCGGCCGAAACGGCAGCAGCGTTGCCAACCGCGCAAAATGCGGGACGGCCAGAGCCACGGCCGATGCGCTGATCGACTCCCGGGAAGCGTGAACCACCCACCACGCTTCCCGGCCGCAGCGAAGCAAAGAGCCGGGACCTAGGAGTCAACACACGACCCGCTGCCCCTAGGCCCCGGCTCGCAAGCTCGGCTATTCGCCGAGCAAGCGTCCGGGGAGCGTGTTGGTGTTCACCGCGCGCTTGCTTCACCACGCTTCCCGGCCGAGCGCAGCGAGAGCCGGGACCCAGGGGCCAACACACAACTCGTCGCCCCTAGGCCCCGGCTCGCAAGCTCGGCTGTTCGCCGAGCAAGCGTCCGGGGAGCGTGTTGGTGTTCATCGCGCATTTGCTTCACACGCTTACCGGCCGAGCGCAGCGAGAGCCGGGACCCAGGGGCCAACACACGACCCGCCGCCCCTAGGTCCCGGCTCGCAAGCTCGGCTATTCGCCGAGCAAGCGTCCGGGGAGCGTGTCCCGCAAGAACGTCACGGGCAACAAGTTGCTTGCGATCTCTTCGTAGAGATCGCGCCATTGCGGATTCGTCTTCTCGATCAGCTCGATTTTCCAAGCGCGATGCCAACGTTTGATCGAGCATTCGCGCTTGTGCGCACTCGCCACTGACTCGTGGGCCTCAAACCACACGAGCCGCGTGACACCATATTTGTGCGTGAACCCCGGCAACAAACCTTCTCGGTGCTCGTAAACGCGTCGAAGCAGATCGCGCGTTGAGCCCGTATAAAGCGTGCCAATGCGGCCGCTGGCGAGAATGTAAGCCCAACCGCCAGCTTCCGCGCCCCGCACCTCATGCCGCCCAGATCAACCGCACGCCGCGTTCGCTCGACACTTCTTCCTCCAGCTCCGCTTCGAAGAACGGCCCGTTCATCGCCGGGCGAAGCGCCTCGGCGAGATCGGCTTCGACGTATTCGCGGGCGTCGCGCTCGTCGTGCTGATGGATCAGGATATGCGTCGCGCCCAGGAGTTGGGCTTCCGGCCATTGTTCGTGGCTGGCCAGGCGCTTCGACAAATTGCCGGTGCGCGACAAGAAGAGCGGCGTCCAGCCGCGGCCGCCCGGCCCAGGACGCGCGAAGCAATAGACGGCCGGCGCCGAGCCAAACTGTTCATGCGGCCGGTGCGCGCTGAAGCGGTGCAAGCGACCTGAAATTCCACGGAAAATTGCTTCAGACATCGGACGCCCCCGTCAGTTCAAACTACATCGTTCGGCTTATGTTCTAACTTGATACGCGACTCGGATGTTCTTGTAAAGTTTTGTTACGCGCCCGATCTCAAATTCCCCGCGGCGCATCCCCACCTTTCGCGCACACGCGGAGCCTGCGATCATGGCGGCCATGCCTCACCACCACGGCGCGCACGACCGCGCCGCGCAAATTGCCGAAGCGGAACAACGCTGCAGCGCTGCGGGCGAAAGCCTTACGCCGCTGCGCCGGCGCGTGCTCGACTTGCTGCTCGATCAGCACGGGCCGGCGAAGGCGTATGATCTGTTGCCGCTCTTGAACGACGAGAAGACCGCCAAACCGCCGACCATCTATCGCGCGCTCGACTTTCTCGTCCGCATGGGCCTCGCCCACCGCATCGAAAGCCTGAACGCATTCGTTGCGTGCGGCGTCGGCGCCTGCGCGCGCTCGACCATCTTTCTCATCTGCGAGAAGTGCGGCGGCGCCGAAGAGTTCGACGCCGGCCACGCGCTCGTCGATCTCACCGAAGCGGCCAAACGCGACGGCTTCGCCATTCGCCGCACCATGATCGAAGCCAGCGGCCTCTGCTCTACGTGCCAGCCCACCGCATGAGCCCACATCCCGCGCCCCTGCCCGCGCCGCTTTACCAGGGCAGCGTCAACACCTGGGAATGCGACGACGGCGGACACTTGAACGTGCGCTTTCATCTCGAGCGCGCCATGGTCGGCCTCGCCCACATGGCCGCGGCGCTTCAATTGCCGCGCGCCTTCACCGAACCCGCGGGCGCCACACTCATTCCGCGCGAAGCGCACATCCGCTTCTTGAAGGAAGCGCGCCCAGGTGCGGCGCTGACGATGCATGGCGGCGTCGTTGAACTTGGCGAAGACAGCGCCACGCTCTGCCTCGACATGCGCCACGCTGATGGTGCGCCGTCTTCGTGCTTCACACTCAAAGTCGCGCACGCGGAGACGCGCAATTATCGCACCTTCCCGTGGTCGGCGCGCACACGCGAAGCGGCCAAGCGCCTCAGCGTCGCGCCGCCCGAGCACAGCAAGGCGCGCTCGATCGATCTCAGCAAGGCGCCCACCGAAGCCTCACGCCAGCGCGCGATCGACCTCGGCGCCCAGCGCATCGGCGCCGCTTTGGTGTCGCCGGATCAATGCGATGCGTTCGGCCGGCTGCGCGGCGAACATTTCGTCGGCCGCGTCTCGGACTCGGTGCCGAACCTTTTATCGCAATGGCGTCACGCCGCAGCGAGCGAAAGCGGCGCATCGCCCGCCGGCGCTGTCGTCGAAGCGCGACTCGTCTTCCGCCGCTTCCCACGCGCGGGCGATCTGATCGAAGTGCATTCCGGCATCGCCGAGGTGGGCGAGAAAACGCTGCGGCTCGTGCACTGGATCGTCGATCCCGAAAGCGGCGTCGCGTGGGCCAGCATGGAAGCCGTCGCGCTGACGTTCGATACGGTGACGCGCAAAGCGCTGGCGCCCAGCGCGGAGGCGCGAAAGCGCGTGGCGAAGCTCATCGTGCCGCTCACGGTCTAAGCCCCCTCCCCTTGAGGGGAGGGGGTTGGGGGCGGGGTGATGCGCGACGTGCAGACGTTAGCGCGAACACAAGCGCAGAATCTGAACCTGCGGAGCTTCACCCCGCCCCCGGCCCCCTCCCCTCAAGGGGAGGGGGAGAAGACTATTCCAACGCCGCGTCGTGAAACTTCCGCCCCGCGCGGCCCAGCATCAGCGCCGTTTCGATCGCCGTGCGGGCGCGGTCGGGGCGCTCCATCGGCAGCATGTGGCTGGCCCCTTCCACCGTCGCGACGCGCGCGTCCGCTTTGATCGACGCGATCCGGTGCATCGCCGCTTCGCTGATGGTGGAATGCTTTTCCGCGCGTAGCAGCACCAGCGGATCGGTCACCTTGCGCAGCGCGCCCCACGGATCGTGCCGTTGCGCGCAATAGGTCGCCGCTTCGAATTGCGGCGGACAGGCGAGCTTGAAGCCGCCTGCGCCGTCTTCGATCAAACCATCTTCGACATAGTCGGCGATCACTTCGGCCGGAAACGTCTTGAACACGCCGCGGCCAGTCAACGCCGCAATCGCTTCTTCTTTTGAACTGAACGTGGCGCGTCGCTTCATGGCGCCCTTCGGCAGCGGTGTCGTGTAACGCTGCAAGAGCGGCCCGAACGGCATTTGCGCGCCCGCATACATCGCCGCCGGCAAGATCACCGGCTCCAACAAAGCGAGGCCGCACACCAGATCCGTACGCTTGCCCGCGACGAGCAAGCTCACCGTCGCGCCCATCGAATGGCCTGCCAGCGTCACCAGCGCGGAGAAATGCTCCAATACGGCGATGAGATCGTCGCGATGGCGCGCCCACGACGTGTAGCCCCACAGCTTCGCCGGCAGCTCGCTCAGCCCATGCCCGCGCGCATCGAGCGCCAGCACGTGGAATTTCTCCCCCAAAGGCGCGAGCAGCGTCCGATAGGTCAGCGCGTTGAAGCCGGTGGCGTGCGAGAACACGATGTCGGGGTTTGGCGTCTCCGCCCCGAACGCGATCCCGGCCATGCGTCCGCCGGGAACGCTAAAGCTCACGCGGCGGAAGTCTTTCTGTTCTGTCATGCGCCCGACCTAAGGCCACATCCACAGGGTGCAGGCAAGGGGACGCGCCTTCCTCCCCCTCGATGGGGGAGGTGGATCGCGTGCGCAGTACGCGAGACGGAGGGGGTGCGCGCGCGAACGGTGCAGAAGAGGCCTGGCGAGGCTTCGCTTGATACACCTGCGCGAACACCCCTTCAGTCATCGCGCTTCGCGCGCTGACAGCTTCCCCATCGAGGGGAAGCGGGTGCGTCACATTCCGTCGCCAAGATTGACCTTACGAGCGCCCTGACAAACACACGCCGCTGCGCCATCATTCGCGGCGATGACGCTCTCCGACCTGCTGCCCAAGCTCCATTACCCCACCCGGCTCGAAAAGCTGGTCGACGGCTGGGTGCACGGCGTCGCTTTGATGCTGTTCACGTTTGCGGTGGGCGTGGGTCTCGGCCTCGCCATCTGGCAAGGCGGGCTCAGCATGGCGAGCGCCGTCGGCGTCTACGCCATCTGCGTCATGACCATGATCGGCTGCTCGATGGCGTACAATCTGGCCGAGGACCACAAGCGCAAAGCGCTACTGCGCCGCTTCGATCACGCCGCCATCTTTCTGATGATCGCCGGCACCTACACGCCCTTCACCACCATCCGCTTCGACGGCGCCTGGGCGATCTCGATGACGACGCTCGTCTGGGCGCTCGCTCTGATCGGCGCCGCCGGCAAGCTTTTCCTGCCTGGCATCGGCAAGCGCGTGTGGCTCGTCTTCTATATCGCCATGGGCTGGCTCAGCGTCGTCGCCTTCGGACCGATGCTCGAAGGCGTCCCGCTCGCCGGCATCATCCTGCTCGCCATCGGCGGCCTCCTCTACATGGCCGGCATTCCCTTCTACGTGCGCGAGAAACTCCCCTTCCGCCGCGCCATCTGGCACGGGTTCGTCATGGTTGCGGCAGGCGTACACTACGCGGCGGTGTTGACGGGCGTTGTATTTGCGTAGGGCGGTTTCGCCGGGAGCGGACATTCGCAGGCTTCTCGCAATGCGACCTTGCAAGGGGCCTGCACAATTCTTCGCGCTACTGTTCGGGCGTTCCGGCAACCTCAGATTTGTAGATGCGATACGCGCGCACTCCAAAGAATATGAAGTACGACAGTGCAATAAGGGGCATCGCGATCAAGAAGGCCGCGGTGAGCAGATGCAATACCAGCGCGGAAAGAATGAATGCCAACAGCGCAGCACTCCAAATCCAGCCGTCCGCAACTACACGCTCCAACGTCCGATCAAGCCGGCTCGCCACGCCTCACCTCATAGTGTGATAATCTTATCCGCTGGCGGGGGAGACCTGCAACGGCCCAGAAACCGACTCGCACTTCCACAAAATCGAGGATAGCACCCCGCTCTATCTACCGTCTCCGCGGTCAAGCGAATTGGTGGGCTGGGCGTCCCTCGGCCAGGATGGCGTTGAGGATGACGATGAGCTTTCGCATGATGGCGGCGATAACAAGCTTTGCAGGTTTGCCCCGGGCTTTCAGCCGCTGGGCGAAGGCGGCGAGCCTTGGATT
>Ga0196971_1001527_pt1 | contig 10140 bp, 9 predicted proteins | sample S1v_1013CmetaG_FD_148660 | JGI IMG/M metagenome (GOLD analysis project Ga0196971, IMG submission 148660) | Soil microbial communities from Anza Borrego desert, Southern California, United States - S1+v_10-13C | ecosystem: Environmental > Terrestrial > Soil > Desert | place: USA: California... | reverse complement strand
TACATGGAACGCTATTTCGCGCGTTATCCCGGCGTGCGTGAATACATGCAGAACACACGTGAGCTGGCCAAGCAGCAAGGCTACGTGGAAACCATTTTCGGGCGCAGGTTGTGGGTGCCGGAAATCAACAGTCCCAACGGCATGCGCCGCCAGGGTGCAGAACGCGCTGCTATCAATGCACCCATGCAGGGAACCGCCGCTGACCTCATCAAGCTCGCCATGATCGCTGTATATGACTGGATCAACAGGGAACAGCTGGGCACGCGCATGATCATGCAGGTACACGATGAACTGGTGCTTGAGGTTCCGGAATCGGAACTGGCGCTAGTCAAGGAGCAACTGCCCGGTCTCATGGGCAATGTGGCCAAACTGGACGTGCCGCTGCTGGTGGAAATCGGCTGCGGCCCCAACTGGGAAAAAGCGCATTAATCATGGCGCAGGGATTTGGCGCCATCATCATTGGCGACGAGATCATCTCCGGCAAGCGGCAGGACAAACACTTCGCGCAAGTCATCCACATACTCGCCGCACGCGGGCTCAGTCTGGCATGGTGCCGCTATCTGGGTGATGACCCGGATCGTATCACCCAGGCATTGAAGGATACGCTGGCGGGCGACGATATTGTTTTCTGTTTCGGCGGGATTGGCGCGACCCCAGATGACCACACGCGCCAGTGTGCGGCCGCTGCAGCCGGGGTACCCATTGAACGGCACGCCGGTGCCGTGGCCGAGATCGAAGCGCAGTACGGTGAACGCGCCTATCCCAAACGCGTGCTCATGGCCGATTTCCCGGCCGGTGCGGAGCTCATCCCCAACCCCGTCAATCGTGTGGCTGGCTTCAGTGTGACCGATCACCACTTCATGCCAGGTTTTCCCGAGATGGCGTGGCCCATGCTGGAGTGGGTGCTGGATCATCGTTATGCGCATCTGCATCATCAGCAGGCACATGCCGAACAATCCATCCTGGTATTCGATGCGGGCGAAAGCCAGCTGCTGGACCTCATGCAGGATATCGTGAGCCGCTTCCCGCAGGCCAAACTGTTCTGCCTGCCGCAGCTCGACAAGCGCAGGACCATAGAGCTCGGGCTCAAGGGCGAACCCACGCATGTAGCGCAGGCGATGGCGGTAATCTGCAGTTACATCACGACTGCCGGCTACGAGTGGCATCCGGCCAATCCGGCGACATAATAATTAACCCTGCCGTGATTCCGGCTGTTCCGGGTCAGGCCGTTTGCATATAGAATAGCCAGCTCGGAATTTTTCCAGCGGTATCCCTTTTTAGCGTGCAGATCGGTCCCTACAAACTGAAGAACAATCTTGTCGTTGCGCCCATGGCTGGCGTGACCGACAGGCCTTTCCGCCAGTTGTGCAAGAAGATGGGCGCGGGCATGGCGGTCAGCGAGATGGTGACTTCGAACTCCCTGCTTTACGGCAGTACCAAGACCCTGCGCCGCGCCAACCACGAAGGCGAAGTGAATCCTATTTCAGTCCAGATCGCCGGCGCCGACCCGAAGATGATGGCAGAAGCCGCGCGCTACAACGTGGACAACGGCGCCCAGATCATCGACATCAACATGGGCTGTCCGGCCAAGAAGGTCTGCAATGTGATGGCGGGTTCCGCACTGCTCAAGGATGAACCATTAGTGGCGCAGATTCTGAGAGCCGTGGTCAGCGCCGTGGATGTGCCGGTCACGCTAAAGATTCGCACCGGCTGGGACAAGCAGAACCGCAACGCGATTGCTGTCGCCAGAATGGCAGAGGATATCGGGGTGCAGGCATTGGCCATGCACGGTCGCACGCGCGCCTGCGCCTACATGGGCGAAGCCGAGTACGACACCATTGCCGCGGTCAAGCAGGCGATCAATATCCCGCTCATCGCCAACGGAGACATCACCACGCCGGAAAAAGCCAGATACGTACTCGAATACACCAAGGCGGATGCCGTCATGATTGGGCGTGCTGCGCAGGGCCGTCCATGGATATTCCGCGAAATCGAACACTTTCTCGAAACCGGTACACATTTACCTCCGCCGGAAGTCATCGAGATCCACCGCGTCATGCTGGAACACCTGCATGACCTCTATGAATTTTATGGTGTGGAAACCGGCGTACGCGTCGCACGCAAGCATATTTCCTGGTACACCAAGGGCCTAGCGGGTTCCGCCAATTTCCGGCACAGCATGAACCAGCTGCAAAGCATCGAAGACCAGCTTGCCGCCATCAATACCTTCTTCAGCCAGCTGCTAGAGCAGAATGCGCGTCTGCAATATGCAGAGGAGGCCGGAGAGTTGACCGAGGCACTGGCGGCATAATGAGCAATCATGACCTTGCAGCCTGCGTCAAGAACGCCCTCGACGAATACTTCAAGGACCTGGACGGCCAGCCGCCGCATGCGGTCTACGACATGCTGCTGCAGTGTGTGGAACGTCCGCTGCTGGAATACGTGCTCAACCGGGCCGGCGGCAACCAGAGCAAGGCAGCGCAAATCCTGGGGCTGAACCGCAATACCCTGCGCAAGAAACTCAAGCAGTACAACCTCCAGTAATTCATTCATCTTCATAGCAGGCATTTAGCCGTCGCATTCAACATGGCCATCATCAAAAGAGCTCTTTTAAGCGTTTCCGACAAACAAGGCATACTCGAACTGGCGCAGGCCCTGCACGGGTTCGGCGTCGAACTTCTTTCCACCGGCGGCACTGCCCAGTTATTGCGCAACCACAACATCCCGGTCATTGAGGTCAGCGATTACACCGGCTTTCCTGAGATGCTGGATGGCCGCGTCAAGACCCTGCACCCCAAGGTGCATGGCGGCCTGCTGGGCAGACGCGATATGCCGGAACACGTGAAGGCGATGCAGGAAGCCGGCATCCCGCCCATCGATATGCTGGTGGTGAACCTCTACCCGTTCGAAGCCACGGTTGCCAAGCCGGACTGCACGCTGGAAGAGGCGATCGAGAATATCGACATCGGCGGCCCGGCCATGGTGCGCTCAGCCGCCAAGAACTGGAAGGATGTCACGGTACTGACCGATGCCTCGCAATACCCCACCGTGCTGGCCGAGATGCAGAGCACGGGCGGCGCCACCAGCCAGGCGACGCGCTTCGCGCTTTCCGTCGCTGCATTCAACCGCATCAGCAACTATGATGCAGCGATTAGCGATTACCTGTCCTCGTTCAACAACGACAATACGCGCAATCCGTTCCCCGGCCAGACCAACGGGCGCTTCGTCAAGCTGCAGGACCTGCGTTACGGCGAGAATCCGCACCAGCAGGCCGCCTTCTACCGCGACCTCTACCCTGCGCCGGGCTCACTGGTCACGGCCGAGCAGCTGCAGGGCAAGGAGCTTTCCTATAACAATATCGCTGATGCCGATGCGGCATGGGAGGCAGTCAAGAGTTTCGACAGTTCTTCAAACACGGCGGCCTGCGTCATCGTCAAGCATGCCAATCCATGCGGCGTGGCTGTGGGCGCCTCGACGCTGGAAGCCTACAGCAAGGCGTTCCAGACCGATCCCACCTCGGCTTTCGGCGGCATCATCGCCTTCAACACCCCGGTGGGCGGTGCCACGGCCGAAGCCGTGTCAAAGCAGTTTGTCGAGGTACTGATCGCCCCTGATTTTTCCGAAGATGCACTAAACATTTTCAAGGCCAAGGCCAATGTGCGCGTGCTGAAAATCGCCCTGCCTACTGGCGGCGACACTGCCTGGCACAAGGGTCGCAATTCGCATGACATCAAGCGCGTGGGCTCCGGCATCCTGATCCAGACCGCCGATAACCACGAGATCAACCGCAGCGATCTGCGCATCGTTACCAAGAAGCAACCAACGCCCCAGCAGATGGATGATTTGCTGTTCGCCTGGCGCGTCGCCAAATATGTGAAATCCAACGCCATCGTGTTCTGCGGCAACGGCATGACGCTCGGCGTCGGAGCCGGCCAGATGAGCCGTGTCGACAGCACGCGCATCGCGGCCATTAAGGCGCAGAATGCAGGCTTGTCGCTCAAGGATTCCGTCGTCGCTTCGGATGCCTTCTTCCCGTTCCGCGACGGTGTGGATGTACTGGCCGAAGCCGGTGCCAGCTGCGTCATCCAGCCCGGCGGCAGCATGCGCGACGAGGAAGTGATTGCGGCTGCGGATGAACATGGGCTGGCCATGGTACTTACTGGCATCAGACATTTCAGGCATTAAAACCATGACGAATCTCATATACTTGCCACAAGTTTCCAAAGGCTTAATCCGATGAAAGTGCTCGTCATAGGTAACGGCGGTCGCGAACACGCCCTGGCCTGGAAAATCAAGCAGAACTCCAAGATCAGCCGTGTCTATGTCGCGCCCGGCAATGGCGGCACAGCCCTCGATCCGGACATGGTAAACGTGCCGATCACGGATATTGCCGAGCTGGTTGAATTCGCCAAGAAGGAAGACATCTACCTGACCGTGGTTGGCCCGGAAGCACCTCTCTCCAGGGGCGTGGTTGATGCCTTTCGCACCGCCAAGCTGCGCATCTTCGGCCCTTACAAGGACGCCGCACAGCTCGAAAGCTCCAAGGATTTCGCCAAGGCTTTTATGGTCAGGCACGGCATCCCCACTGCCGCCTATGCCACCTTCACCGAAGCCGCTGCCGCGCATGACTATGTGAAACAACAGGGCGCGCCCATCGTCATCAAGGCTGATGGTCTGGCGGCCGGCAAGGGCGTCATCGTAGCCATGCTGGAAGACGAAGCGCACGCGGCCATCGACTACATGCTGGCGGACAGCAAGCTGGGTAGTGCCGGTTCACGCGTGGTGATCGAGGAATTCCTCGAAGGCGAGGAAGCCAGCTTCATGGTCATGGTGGATGGCAAGAACATCCTGCCGCTGGCCACCAGCCAGGATCATAAACGTCTGCTGGACGGCGACCAGGGCCCTAATACCGGCGGAATGGGAGCCTACTCTCCCGCGCCCGTCATCACACCAGCCATCCACGCCAAAATCATGCGTGAAATCATCAAGCCCACGGTAGTCGGTATGGACAAGGAAGGCACGCCTTATACCGGTTTCCTGTACGCAGGGGTGATCATCGATAAAGAAGGCAACGTCAAGACGCTGGAATTCAACTGCCGCATGGGCGATCCGGAAACCCAGCCCATCCTGCTGCGCCTCAAGAGCGACCTCGTTTCGCTACTCGACAATGCCATAGACGGCACGCTCAACGAAGTGGAAGCTGACTGGGATCGCAGAACGGCCCTGGGTGTCGTCATGGCGTCAGCCAATTACCCGGAGACGCCGCGCACTGGCGATGAAATTACCGGGCTGCCCAAGAATCTGGAAGATGCCTGTGTTTTCCACGCGGGGACCACGCTGGAAGACGGCAAAGTGGTGACTAGCGGTGGCCGTGTGCTTTGCGTGACCGCACTGGCGGAGACAGTGAAATATGCGCAGATGCGTGCCTATCAGATCGCCGAGGAAATCCGCTTTGACGGCGCCCAGATGCGCAAGGATATCGGCTACCGGGCCGTAAAATCCTAGGCATCCGTGCATGGCCGATACGCGAGGACTCCGGCATTACCTGCGTAGCGGCGGCGTCATCGCCTATCCCACGGAATCCTGCTACGGCCTGGGCTGCGCACCGGATAATTACCGCGCTGTGCAACGTTTGCTGGCTATCAAGGGCAGGCCGGAACGCAAGGGCCTGATACTCATCGCCGGCAGATTTACCCAGCTGCAGCCCTATCTGGCACCGCTGAAACCAGCTCAAGTCGCGGAGCTTCATACAAAATGGCCGGGCCCGCATACCTGGCTGGTGCCTGCTTCACGCCATTGCCCATTCTGGCTCACCGGCCGCCATCCCACCCTTGCTGTACGCCTGACGGCTCACCTTCCGGCCGCACAACTCTGCAATGACGCCGGCATGGCTTTGGTCTCCACCAGCGCCAACCGCAGCGGCCAACGGCCGGCCCGGACCGCCAGGGAATGCGCCGCACTGTTCGGCAAGCAGGTCAGAATCATTCCGGGCCGCATAGGCAAACGCCGCAGGCCTTCGACCATTCAGGATTTCGTTTCGGGAAAGATCATTCGCCCATGAGCCAGCCCATTAATCCCAACCTCGTATTTGATTATCTGCAGCATCTGCAGACACGCATCGTCGAAGCTCTGGAGCTGGCCGACGGCAAGAACTTCCTCTATGACAGCTGGCAGCGTGCCGAAGGCGGCGGCGGCACTTCCTGCATCCTGGAAGAAGGCAATGTTTTCGAACGCGCAGGTGTGGGTTTCTCCCATGTGCAGGGCAACAAGCTGCCGCCCTCCGCCAGCGCCGCCCACCCCGAAGCCGCGGGCCGTAGCTGGCAGGCTATGGGCGTCTCGCTGGTATTGCATCCGCGCAATCCTTATGTGCCCACAGTGCATATGAACGTGCGATTTTTCGTAGCCAATCCGCCAGCCGAGCAATCGGCAAAGCATCAAGGAGCGAGCCAAGGCGCGGACGATGCTGCGACGAGACATACCACAAATGGTAGGCCAGGAGCGGCAGAGGAAGGCAACGAAGGCGCAGCCCTTGAGGCACAGCCGATATGGTGGTTTGGAGGTGGCATGGACCTGACGCCTTATTACGGCTTTGAGGAAGATGCCATTCACTTCCACCGCACCTGCCGCGACGCTCTGGCGCCCTTCGGCAATTACTACCCCCGATTCAAGAAAGATTGCGACAGCTATTTCCATCTCAAGCATCGCAAGGAACCTCGCGGCATCGGTGGCATCTTTTTCGATGACTTCAACGAGCTGGGTTTTGAACGCAGCTTCGACCTGCTGAAAAGTGTGAGTGACGCCTTTCTGCACGCCTATATGCCCATCGTGCAGCGCCGCAAGGATACGCCATATAGTGATCAGCAACGCGACTTCCAGGCCTACCGCCGCGGACGGTATGTCGAGTTCAACCTTGTATATGACCGCGGCACGCTATTCGGGCTACAATCCAATGGCCGCACCGAATCCATCCTGATGTCGATGCCGCCGATTGTGAAATGGCGCTATGACTGGAAGCCAGCTGCAGATTCAGCTGAAGCCAGGCTGTATACGGATTTCCTTACCGATAGGGACTGGCTGGAGAGCAGCAGCTGACGATCATCCTGCAAGCGTAATCTGACCGGCCAGGGCCGGAACGAAGGGGAGAGAATAAGAATGAACTCTGCGGAAGCGATTGTTTCAACCTTGTCCGGCTGGGTATGGGGACCACCCATGTTGATCCTTCTGGTCGGTACCGGCATTTATCTCACCATACTGCTCAAAGGCCTGCAGTTCCGCGCCCTGCCCCTGGCGCTGTCGATGATTCTTCACAAGGACGCAGATCAAAAGGGCGATATCAGCCATTTCGCCGCACTGATGACTGCACTGGCGGCAACCGTCGGCATCGGCAACATTGTGGGTGTGGCTACCGCCATCACGCTGGGCGGCCCCGGTGCAGTGTTCTGGATGTGGATGACAGGCTTGGTCGGCATGGCGACCAAATACGCAGAAGCCGTGCTGGCGGTGAAATACCGTGAGGAAGGTCCGCATGGCATGCGTGGCGGCCCCATGTATTACCTCTCCACGGGAGCAGGCCTGCCCTGGCTGGGCGTATTGTTCGCCATCTTTACCGTGCTGGCGTCGTTCGGCATAGGGAATATGACGCAGGCCAATGCTACTGCCAAGATTTTCGAAATCGCTTTCAACATCGAGCCTTGGGTGACCGGCCTGGTACTGCTGATCATGACGGCGCTGGTCATCATCGGTGGTATCAAATCCATAGGCCGCTTCACTTCCTTCCTCGTGCCCATCATGATTCTGCTATACATAAGCACGGCGTTAGTAGTGCTGGCACTCAATATCGGTGAAATCCCGCATGCCCTGAACCTGATTTTTACGCATGCCTTCACGCCGATTTCTGCAACCGGCGGCTTTGCCGGCGCGGCAGTCGCTGCCGCCATTCGTTACGGGGTGGCACGCGGTGTATTCTCCAACGAATCAGGCCTGGGGTCCGCGCCGATCGCGGCCGCTGCAGCGCGCACCAATGAGCCAGTCAAGCAGGCACTGGTCAGCATGACGCAGACTTTCATCGACACGCTGGTAGTCTGCACTATGACAGCCCTCATGATCCTGACGGCAGATTCTTGGACACAAGGCGTCAGTGCAGCGCAGCTTACCAGCCTGAGCGTAGCCGAAACGCTGGGGCAACCCGGCGCAATCCTGGTCGCACTGGCAACAGCGCTTTTCGCCTACTCCACGCTGATCGGCTGGAGTTATTACGGCGAGAAGGCCATTGAATACCTGCTGGGACCAGGCTCCATCCGCATCTACCGCATCTTCTTCATCGCCGCTGTCATTGTCGGCGCCATGGTCAGCCTGGAATTCGTGTGGAATTTCTCAGACCTGGCCAACGGCCTGATGGCCATCCCCAACCTGATCGCGCTCCTGCTGCTGTCACGCATTATAAAAGAGGAAACGGATCGGTTCTTCCGGAGCCTGAAGGATGGCTAAATTGCCGGCCCGCAGCGCGTGGACTAACCGGTGGACATTCGTCATGGCCACCGCTGGTTCCGCCATCGGGCTGGGGAATATCTGGAAATTTCCCTACATGACGGGCGTCAATGGCGGCAGCGCTTTTGTGCTGGTGTTTCTGGCCTGTATCCTGCTGGTGGGGATTCCGCTGATGATGTGCGAAATCATGCTGGGGCGGCGCGCCCAGAAGAATCCGCTGGACGGCATGGCCGCGCTGGCCCGTGAGGCAGGAGCCGGCAGGTACTGGAAACTGATAGGTACGCTCGGCCTGCTGACTGGCGTACTTATCCTTGCCTTCTATAGCGTCATTGGCGGCTGGGTCATCCGCTATATATTTCATGCCTCCATGGGCAGTTTCAACGGCGCAGACGCAGACACCATCGCCGGCATGTTTTCCGGCATGCAGGGCTCCATCACCACCCTGCTGATCTGGCATACGATATTCACGCTAATGACGGTATTGGTGGTAGCTCGCGGCGTCAATCATGGTCTGGAGCAGGCCAACAAGATCATGATGCCTTCGCTGTTTACCATCCTGGTTATCATCCTGATCTATAGCGTGATCAACGGCGACTTCAGTCAGGCCATGCGATTCATGTTCACGCCGGATTTCTCCAAGATCACTCCGGCTGCCGCGCTATCAGCGCTGGGTCACGCCTTTTTTTCCCTGAGCCTGGGCATGGGCGTGGTCATGGTTTACGGCTCCTACCTCAAGCGCAGCGTTTCCATCGCACGCACCACCCTTTACATCGCCATTGCCGATACCCTGGTCGGGCTGCTGGTCGGCGTCACCATTTTTTCTCTAGTATTCGCACATCAGCTTGAACCCAGCGCCGGACCAGGCCTCATCTTCCAAACATTACCGCTGGCATTCGGGCATATGTGGGGCGGCCAGGTCATAGGCACCCTGTTTTTCATCCTGGTCGTGTTTGCCGCATGGACTTCCTCGATTTCACTGATTGAGCCTGCGGTTTCCTGGATGACCGAGAACGGATTTGACTCGCGACCTGCTGCCGCATGGCTGGTGGGCGGGATGTCGTGGTTACTCGGCCTCAGCGTTGTGCTTTCCTTCAATGAATGGCAAGAGGTCAGGCTGCTGTTCGGTTTGGGCATCTTTGATACGCTGGACCAGCTTACGACCGCCATCCTGCTGCCGTTGGGCGGGCTGCTCATGACCATCTTCGCTGGCTGGGTTATGAAGTCCAGCCACGTGGAAGACGAGCTGGGGCTGAGCTCATGGGCTTACCGTATCTGGCGCTTTCTGATCCGCTACATGACGCCGTTTGCCATCATCGCCATCTTCCTGTTCATGCTCGGTCTCTTCAATTAAGGCAAATAAAAAAGCCAGTCATCAGACTGGCTTTTTTATAGAACGATCAGCTTACTTGATGGACAGTATCCACTGCACCATGGTTTTGATGTCCTGATCCTTCACGTGCGGGCTGTTAGGCGGCATGGGGATTGGGCCCCAGACGCCGCTTCCGCCCTTCTTTACCTTATCGATAAGCTTGGCTTCGGCACCCTTGTCGCCCTTGTACTTGGCGGCGATGTCCTTGTAGGAAGGACCTACCACCTTGTTGTTCACACTGTGGCAAGCCAGACAGCCGTTCTTTTGTGCCAGCGCTTCGGCTG
>Ga0196971_1001526_pt1 | contig 10142 bp, 6 predicted proteins | sample S1v_1013CmetaG_FD_148660 | JGI IMG/M metagenome (GOLD analysis project Ga0196971, IMG submission 148660) | Soil microbial communities from Anza Borrego desert, Southern California, United States - S1+v_10-13C | ecosystem: Environmental > Terrestrial > Soil > Desert | place: USA: California... | reverse complement strand
GAACGCATACAAACATTGTGCACCCCATTGCTGTAGGTATGCAGGTACTGCCCAGTAGCCGACCAGGGAGTACGCGCGGAATAGGAATGCTGTTCGCCTTTCGGGGCCAGCGTCACATGCTTCGATCCGAAGAGCGGATCCACATACGTACCGCCGAAGAGAGCGGGTTTCCGTGTTTTTTCCCCCGCGGCGTAGAGCTCCTCCGTGGATATGCACACCCCGGCGGCCGTGGTGCCGGCCGGCGCCTGAGCCGCCACCGTGCATTCGACGGGAGGTGATTTCAGATACGTGGCCGTGCCGGGCGGATGCGGCGTGCGCACGATCATTGTGACCGGCAGAATCGCAGCTGCGCAGCCGCCGTCAAACGTAATTGTAATGTTCTGCACGTACGGAATGTCAGGGATGGCCGTCAACGACCATGTGTTCAACTGAAGCCGCCAGTCCACTAGAATTTTCGTCCCGCTTTGATAGACGGTCTCGATCATCCCGGCGGCGAACTCTGCATTTGAATCGGTCGCCGAAGAGAACGTACAGCTCCCGGCGTCCGACAACGACACCACAAACTTGTAGGGCACAAGCGGACCGCGATTCTTGTAGACAGTCCGCGCCGACGGCGTAATCTGCGCGGCGGCAGTAACAGCGCATAACAGCGCCCACATCCAGGTAAGAGGTCTCATGGCTGTCAGTAAGAAACCCGCGGCCAACGAAGTTCGAAGTAATCGACATCCACCGACCGAGCTTCCGCCGTTGCGTTGACGATCACCATCCAGGGTACGCAGCTGGCGCTCGGGATTCCGTTCGAATGCGCCGTTACGGACGTTCCGTCGATCGAGAAGGCTGCCGAACCGGGTAACGTTCGGATTCCAAGCGATACGAAGTTCGTTGTGACAGCACGGCCGCTGGGCAGCCGCTCTTCCGATCCGCCCGAGCGCGTGACCGTGTACCATTCCGGTACCGCAGGGGTCTTTTCGAAGTAGATGCCGCTGGAGGGCTGCGCCGCCCCGCTAGGCTCGGTCCCGTCGCACGACACGCCTGCTCGCACCGTATAATCCGAGCCGATCTGATTAACTCGCAGTACCCATTTGATCCGGAATTCGTCACCTGCCGCGATCAGACCTGCTGCGGGATCGCCGGCGTAGAGCGCGGCCGCAGTGCTCGGCGCAGCACCGGTATCGCGTCGGGCGATCCCCGGTCTTCCAGCCACCGATGCGGTCGTTGTCGTCGATCCACCGGGAGCCGACCAGCCGAGCAGCCCCGGCGATCCCCCCGAGAGTGGACCTTTGATGAAATGGTCGGACACCGAAGCGCCTCCCGCAGGCGTGCTCATGATCCGCCAGGAGGCGCCGTCATACCACAGCGGCGTCAGGCCGTTGGCCGTAAGCTCGCCGTCGGCAAGCGTATCATCGTCAGCGGCGTGACGGATCGGTGCGGCGGCCAGCCCTTGCAGCGCCAGCGTGGCTGCCCCTGAATTGCCCGTTTTCGGGATGAGGTGAATCACCATGCCTTTCGTCAGCACCGCCGGCGAAGGCGTCATGGCACAGGTGTAGTTGTCTGTCGAAGCCGTATCGGAACAAAGGAGCGCGGCACCATCCTGAATACCGGCAACAGCCACCGTGGTCTGCCCGCCAGCCTTCACCAGTGAGATGTTGTTGCCACCGCGCAGGATGGTGGCCGACAAGACGGATCTTTGATCCTGTCCGCCGGGGGCTACGTTGCCCTGGCTGACCAGCCAGGTCCACAATGGCAGCGCATCGGCGGGGAAAGCAGTCAGGGCCTGCACTTCCGCTGCGCCGGTTACCGATTGCATGACCACGTCGTGTCCGACGGTGAGAGTGCAGTCGGGTGCAACGTAGATCAGCAGCCGTCCCGTACCATTTGCCACCCGCGCCCTGGCTTCCGCAAACGGGGGGCAGATCCGGTCCCCGAACCGGACTCCCGATCCGGGAAGGATCGATACTTCGTTGTCTGCCACTCGAATGGCTCTTAAATCGTTGAGATCTGTAAAAGACGTGGCCGCCGAGACCGCGCCCGGCTCCCATTGCCCGCTGCCACTGTTCCATCGCAGGACATCGCCGTAGGATGGCGCGGACGCCGAGACGGGTCTGCCCTGGATACCCTGAACCGATAGAGTACTCACCGCTCCTGTGACATCTCCATCCAGAGGCTGCCATGCCGGATCAGAGCCGTCGTTCGTGAGCAGAGCGCCGGACAGGCCGGTCATCTCCGGAAGAGACGACCCGGGTACGCCTGCTTGTGGCACCCATGTGTTCAATGCGATACAGCCATACAGATTGGCGCCCGCTGGTGCATCGGCTTTGAAATACATCTCGCCCTGCGTGCATGCCGCTGGCAGCGACGTGCCGACCGGCATCGGTTTCACCGAAGCGGCCGTCGAGAAATTGACATTTCGACTCTGCGTTCTCAGATCGACCTGTGTCTGTGCGGACGCCCCCGTTGCCATCGCCCACAGCAGCAGCGCGTATCGCACTTTTCCCCTTGTCATTCGAAACTCCTCCCCAAAACAAAAAAGGGCTCCGAAGAGCCCTTTCCAAAACATCCGCGGTTCGTTTAAAAACCGATCTCATGTTATCACATGGCCTGGCGTCGGCAAGGAAAAAATGCTGTACAAGTTGTTTGTTTTCAATAAGATAAAATTGCGAACTGAGGCGTCACTGGCTCCGCGTTATCCTATGGAATACGCATTTCGAGGTCGTCCACTTTGCGGACTCTCTCGCCCTATCTATGCCAAGACAAATCTCATGGCCGGACGGGAAAGCTTTCGCTTTCAGCGTTTTCGACGATCCGGATTCACAGACGCTAGCCGATGGCCGCCTGGTTTACTCTCTGTTGCGCGACCTCGGTGTTCGGACCACCAAGGGCGTCTGGCCAGTCCGCGGTCCGCGCGAGCCCTCCGATCATGGCGGAACCTGTGCCGAACCCGATTACCTCGCCTGGACTCGTGAACTTCAACGGGAAGGGTTCGAGATCGGGCTGCACAATGTAACCCTGCACACATCGACGCGCGAGGAGACCATCGCCGGACTAGATAGATTCCGCGAGCTCTTCGGATCGTACCCGCAGTCGATGGCGCAACACTTCTTCTGCGACGAGAACATCTACTGGGGAGACCACCGGGTCACCGGAGTGAACCGCATTGCCTACAATGTGATGACCCGCTGGAAAAACCGGCATTTCTTCGGTCAGGCGGCCGGGCACCCGCTGTTCTGGGGGGATGTCTGCCGCGAACGAATCAAGTATGTCCGCAACTTCGTGTTTGCCGACATCAACACCCTGAAATCCTGCCCCATGATGCCCTACCACGATCCCGACCGGCCCTATGTCAACCACTGGTATGCCTCGTCAGAGGGTGCGAATGTGAACAGTTTCGTCGAGCGCATCGCGGAAGAAAACCAGGATCGTCTCGAAGCCGAGGGCGGCGCGTGCATCATGTACACGCACTTCGGCCACGGGTACGTCGATAATGGAAAACTGGATGCGCGCTTCGTGCGCCTCATGGAGCGGCTGGGTAAAAAGAACGGGTGGTTCGTTCCCGTGACGAAACTGCTTGACTACCTCATGATTCAAAACGGGAGAGACGCGACAATCTCGCGCGAAGAACGCGCCCGCCTCGAGCGCCGCTGGCTCATGCACAAGGTTCGTTTCGGTACCGCCTGAAAGCTGCCATACAAGATGATCGAATTTCGTACTGTTGATTTCCGGAATGTTCCTTGGGATGAGCTGGACCGGCTCAACGACCGTGTGGTCTTTCAGACACGTGAGTGGCTCCAGTTCCTCGCGGAAACGCAGAACGGCACCCCCGTTGTCGCCGAGATCCGCGACGGCAACTCGGTCGCCGGATATTTCACTGGCCTTACGTTCCACAAGGTAGGACTAAAGATACTTGGAAGCTCATTCCCCGGGTGGACCACGCCGTACATCGGCTTTAACATACTGCCCGGAACCATCACGCGATCGCAGGCAATGGAGGGGCTGGAGCGCTGGGCTCTGCGCGAACTCGGGTGCATGCACTTCGAGGTGTCCGACCGGCACTTTGCGCCCGCGGACGCAGCCGGCATCGCCAATCTCCGTTCCTCACCGTATGAGTCGTACCAGTCCGACCTGACTCGGTCGGAAGACGAGCTTTTTAGCGGCATGGAAAGCGCCTGTCGCCGCTGCATCCGGAAAGCGGAGAAGTCGGGTGTCACCATCGAGCACGCCTCCGACCACGGGTTCGCAACCGAGTACTACGACCAGCTCAAGGATGTCTTCGCGAAACAGGGGAAGCTGCCGACTTACAGCGTTGACCGCGTTCAAGCCCTCATCCGGCACATGAGTTCCACCGGGCGTATCCTGCTGGTCCGAGCCCGGAACCCTGAAGGCCGCTGCATTGCGACAGGCATTTACCCCGGGTTCAATGACACGGCGTTCTTCTGGGGAAACGCAAGCTGGCGTTCCGAACAGCACTGGCGACCCAATGAGGCACTGCACTGGTATGCCATGAAATACTGGAAAGCCAAAGGCGTCACGATGTTCGATTGGGGTGGCGGCGGCACCTATAAAGAAAAGTACGGAGTCGCGCCGCTCGCAGTGCCGTGGTTCTACAAATCGCGCTTCCGGGCATTGAGCATTGCTCGAGACGGGGCGCGGAGCCTGTTCTACCACAGCCAGCGGCTGCTCGGTCGCGTACACGGCGGTGTAACGGATACCGCAAAGTCGGAACCTGCATGCGGCTGACACGTGCCCCGTCGTACTCTTTTGTTAAGTATGCAACTTAACTCTTTTTACTGTCAAAACGCTGTCTACTCGCGAAAAACATTAGGAGTGGGACTTCAGTACTATTGGTCTTCTCGATGTTTCTCTGTTACACTCGTCTAGTTCTCAATGCGCTAGCGCATCAGAACCATATTTGTAAGGTTAGTATCGTTGAAGGAGCTACCTTGAAACGAACCGCACTGAAACTACTGGTCCTTTCTATGTTGTGCGTCGGTCTTGCAAGTGCCACACCAATCGTGGCCTTTCAACTCGTCGTCACCCACGCGGCCTACAATCCGCCCGCCGGGCCAAACGAGTTCAACCCACCGAGCGGCACACACGCCGGAAACTCGACAGACTTCCCGCTGATCGTCCTGCGCAACACCACGACGGGCGGGTTTGCCCGCATCAGTTCGTGGACCATGACCGTCGGCAAAACTGCGGTCCACAACTTCGACCGTGTCGCGACTCGCCACACTTCAAGTATCGCCAACGGCGGTCAACCTGCCGGTACCGACACCACTAATGCCGGTACGCGCGCGGATTCGTTCACGTACACTTTTTCTGGTAACACCACTGCGAGCAATAGGTTCGATCTCCAGGACTACTTCGCGATATCCACCGAACTGGATCTGGACACAGGCGACAGTTCGGTGGACTACCGAAACGTCTTCTGGAACAACGGCGACACAGACGTGTCCAACAACGCGCTCGTGACGGTGGTGTTCAGTTCGTCAAATGCGGGCAGTCCCACGCTGACCACCAATAGGACCTTATCATTCCGTTTGCCCGACCAGCTCGTAAACAACTTGAATACCTATACCTTCGACGTTTCAGCGGCAGTTCCCGAGCCGAGTACGCTCGCCTTGGCAAGCATGGGCATCGTTGCGGTACTAGTGAGCCGGTTACGTCGAGCAAAGCGTTAACGCTTGCGGCGTGAATAGAGGCAAGCAGCGGGACGGTTCAGTTGTAACTGACCGGTCCCGCTTTGCATTTCAGCTCACCCACACCACGCTGCCGCAGCGTGCTAAAGTGAACCGTGTATCCCACATGCGTTCGGTCGTAGTTTTTGCGGTCCTGTGTGCCTTCGGTCTCGGGGCTCAGACGGCATTTTTGCATTTCCCTGATGAAGCGACGCGGTACGCACTGAAGCTCTCTTCCGCTCCTCAGCACAATTACGTTCCCAGGTCCATTACCTTCATCGTCGGGCAGGCAAGCGGTTCCAGCTGTACGCTTTCGAGTGTGCAGGACGACGGCACAGGCCTCGCAGCGACGATGACTGCCGATTACGTACCCAATTCTGAGTTGCCGCAAACTGTCAAGATTCGCTGGGGTAACGGCATCGAAGCGTTCCTGAATTCAGCAACCCCGAATACCGACTATACGGAGACCCTGACGATCAGGTTCAACGGGGGATGCCCGGAACTGCGCGAGGACATTACGCTGCGCGTACTGCAGCAAAATCCCTACGTGAAATTCTCATACCCGAACGGGCAGCCACGGGAGTGCTCGTTCACTGACCCGAAAAGCGCAACGACCGACAGTTGCTACATACCTGATGAACGGCCGTGGTCCGGCGCTGGCTTCAATCCATTCACTCAGACGCACTACACAGACCCGCTGTTTGGCTTCACTGCGCGAGCTGTCGGACCGAAACAGATCACTCATGTGTACAGCAATCAGACCCCTTGGGACGGCAGCGGCAACGAGCTCTGGCTATCCGGTAACGGAGCGTTTTTCCGTTACGACACGGATGGAAGCCTGACCGGAGGCGTTCCGGAGAACGGCTTGTCGCTTGGAGGGTCTGCAGTCGGCTCTCACTACTTCACGACAGCGGCTGGTGTTTATCTGGCCTTCGGGAACACTGCAATTTACAGGCGAAGCGTCGTCGATGCCCGTCTTGCTGCAGTGCGTGAGACTATCGTTACCACCGCGGATCTCGGATTGTCCGGCACGTTTCGCACGGGCGGCGAGCACTCGATATCGGAGGACAACTGGATCGCCTTCACATCTCCGGCGGACGAGGTAGTCTGCGCAATGAATGTTACCTTGGTGAATCCCAGCAATAAGCTCGACCACATTTACTGTTCGTCATACGCATCGCGGCCGCTGCAAGGAGGGCTCGGAGCAGCCGCGATTTACGCGCATTCCGTGGTGTTGGACAAGCAATTTCTGCTACTGCTCGACAACTCCGCATGGAAGCCGTTCCAGGTGTACTCTGTGAACACGTCGACCCCGATGTCCGTGGGTTTCGGCGGCTTGACTTTCGAGTATTTCAGCGGCGAGCATACATTGCGGCAGAACTCGAATAATGGCGGACTTGGAACGGGTGACGGCGACGGACTGTGTACTTCACCGAACCCTCAGAATACGGACTACTGCGTGGACGGGCAGCATACCGCCATTTTTCTCGGTTCAGATGGCCATCCGTACATGCTGGACAAAACTGAAACGGAGGCATCCAGCTTTCTTGTCCTGTACGATATCTCCACGCCTCAGATGACATTGCCCGTCGAAGCTGGCGGCGGCATGAGAATACTGTATCCGTATGGCTGGAATGACATGCACGCCTCATGCTTCAACAACAGGTGTGCCATTACGACATCGAATCCGGTACAAACCGGGAATGCGGGCGTAGCAGTCGCATTCTCGGAAACCAACCCCGCGCGTATTACCAAGCCAGCCCACGGACTGACGACTGGAACGGTCGTGTATGTCGACACCCACAATCCAAGGCCGAACGGCAGGGTTCCTGCTTGTCTCGAAGGAGTCAGCACCACCATCACGGTAATTGACCCCGACACCTTCAGCCTCGACGGCATCGACTGTTCGGGTATCTCCGCCTACCCCGGCACGACAATCGCCTACCAGACTGCCGATCCACGCGGGCCCTTCCGCAGCATGTTCCGAAGCTGGATCTCTCTATACGACTTCAATACCGGTATCGTGACCCCTCTGGTCATGCATCGTTCCCACAAGCACGGCGCCCTCGGCACTGCCGGTAATTATTCCGCCAACCCGTTCGCAACCATCAACCGTACAGGAAGCAAAATAGCATTCAAGAGTAACTTCGGCTGGCCCTTTGCCCTCAAGACATACGTCATCGATCTGGAACAGATCCCTGCAACTGAGGCCACCCAAGCGACGACCTCCGGAGAGTCGATCCGACAATGATAGTGTGTTACCTGATAAACGTCTTCTAGTGGCAATTACGGCATTGGTAACAGAATTTCCCTTGCATCAGTTCCGCGGACAACTCGAAGTCGTGTTTCGGATGTGGTATCCGCAGTTCCGGGCTCAAGCCGCGTAACCCCCGGGTTGCTGCTGCACTCCAGAAGCACTGCGCCAGGCGGAGGGAGCCAGAACGTTCACGACAGCGCCGACGGGGTGATGCGCGAAACGCTGAAGACAGGATTTCATCCATAGGGACGAGCGATGCTGAGATGCGGGGGTAGAATCTATAGACGTGCCAAAGCTAAGTGGGACAGCGGACTCATTAGCGCTTAAACTTCCGCCTGTCTACGATTCCGGATTCCTCGACCGATACTATTTGCACTCCCCCCGGCCGGGGGAACCGTTGCGAGTCGGTTTACTCATCGACAGCGATAATCTGACCGCACCGTTTGCCACCGTCGTGGACCAGATACTGCGATCGAACTTCGCAGACATCGTGGCGGTGATCGAGAACGCGAGCGCGAGCGCTCCTGCATCTGCACCTGCGCGTCCGTCGAACAAATTCCGGACGGTTTTGAACATGCTGATGAACCCGAAACTTCGGTCGTCCATCGGCTTCAAGGCATACTCTCAGCTAGTTCAGAAGTTCCGCCCCACTGACCAGGACCTCCTGCGAAACGTCGACTGCTCAGCAGCACTGGCAGGCGCGGCACGGATCGCCGCCATTCCCCTCCGTAAGGGGTTCGTCGACCGTTTCAGTCCGGAAACCGTCGAACAGGTCCGCGCCATGAAACTCGACGTCCTCCTTCGATTCGGTTTCAACATCATCCGCGGGGATATTTTAACCGCCGCATTGTACGGCGTATGGTCCTACCATCACGGAGACAACGAGTTTTATCGCGGCGGTCCGCCCGGTTTCTGGGAAGTTTACGAGAATAATCCGTGTACGGGCGTGATCCTGCAGGTCCTGACGGAAGAGCTCGACGGCGGATTGGTGCTCGATAAGACCGTCGTCTCGAGCGAACTCGGCATCTCGTACGAAGCGAACCGCGTAAAGCCGTACGTCACTGCGTCACGCATGATGGTGCGGGCGCTGCAGCGTTTGCATGCCCACGGTTGGGATGAAGTCGTCCGCCACGCCCCCCCGCCAGCACCGTATCGGGGCAAACGGAAGCTTTACCGGTCTCCGGGTAACGTTGAGACCGCCCGTTTTGTCGCTGCAAAGGCCGGCCGGATGGTATCGCGCCGTGTTACGGCGAAGGGCGATCTGGCTTATCACTGGAGGATCGGAATGCGCCGGCGAGAGCCAGGCGCGTGTATTCCGGCTTCCGTTAACGGCGTCAGGTGGCTGGACAGCCCCCGCGGAACGTTTCATGCAGATCCGTTCGTGGTTCAGCACCAGGAACGCACATGGGTCTTTGTGGAAGAGTATGTGTATGCGCGCGAGCGCGCTCGTGTGGTCTGCGCAGAGGTGTCCGACGATGGAAACGTCGGTTCCTGGCAGGCTGCGCTTGAAGAACCGTGGCACCTTAGCTTCCCATTCGTCTTCGAGGCCGCAGGGGCCATGTTCATGATCCCTGAAGCTGGCGAAAGCGGAAAGGTCACTCTCTACCGGGCACACGACTTCCCGAACCGCTGGGTTCCGGAGCGTGTCCTGCTCGACTACGGCGGACTCGACACTGTCGCATTCCAGCACGACGATCAGTGGTGGTTTTTTATCACAATGACAGATCCTCGGCTTGCGTCTCCGCAGTTGTGCCTGTTCTCCGCTCGCAGTTTGTTTTCGGAACTGTTGTTCCATCCGTCAAATCCGATATCCTCGGACATTCGGCACTCCCGGTGCGCTGGAAGAATCCATCGAACGAGTTCCGGCCTTGTTCGTGCCGCGCAGGATGGCGCATTGCGTTACGGGCACGCGTTGCATTTCCGGAAGATTGACGAACTGAGTCCTTCCCGCTACCGTGAATCGGCGCTGTCATCCATCTACCCCGACGCGTCGGCCCGGATCGTTGGCATTCATAGCTGGGACTGCACGGACTCGCTGGAGGTGTTCGATCACGTACGTTGGGAAAGTTTCCGTGACCTAGCTTAGCCGTAGGCAGTGCGGGCCGGCTTCCTTGCTCCCGCTTGCGCCATCAATCGCTGCGGTGCCGCGCAGGCGCGAGCGATTCTGTAGGATATCGTATAGTTCCGGGGCTTTAGCGTTCGAAATCTGC
>Ga0196971_1001524_pt1 | contig 10149 bp, 7 predicted proteins | sample S1v_1013CmetaG_FD_148660 | JGI IMG/M metagenome (GOLD analysis project Ga0196971, IMG submission 148660) | Soil microbial communities from Anza Borrego desert, Southern California, United States - S1+v_10-13C | ecosystem: Environmental > Terrestrial > Soil > Desert | place: USA: California... | reverse complement strand
AGTGCTGCTATGCTTGCGACCCATTTGCGCACGTCCTTGTCCCCCTTTGCTCTTGTCTAAAGGAAGGGCGATCATGCTTCCGTCCTTGTTCTGATTTTACAGTCTCAGGAATCGGCATTGGAATGGGCTGATGGACCCAGGACCAATAGGACCAGAGTCCCACACGCTTATGGGACCACCGCCGGCAAATGCCGTCGGGGGTGGTCTCGGCGGCAGCCTCCCTTACTGGGCCAGTTGCAGCAGTTCTTTGGCCTTCTGCTTCCAGACGGCTTCGGCGTTCTGCGGCCAGCCCACCGAGGCGAATTGCCGGAGCAACCGAAGGTGCATGTGGTCTCGCCAGCCGCCACCCGCAGCCAGGCCCGTAGGTTCTCGGCCTCATCCTGCAGCCTGGTGAGCACCGGGTCCCGAGGCTGCTCACCCGACCGGGCCTGGGCCCAGGTCAGATACTCGGCTGAGAGGTAGACCCAGCCCCGCTGCCCCTGCTCCGTGCGGACGTGCCACCAGTTGTCGCCACCCATGGACAGCTCCGCAGGGTTGCCAAGTGTCCGGAGTTCGCCCTTGTTGCTCCACCACGGCGGGTCCGCTGGCGTCAACTGTGTGCCGTTCGCCAGACATGCGACCACGGCAGCCTCCCTGCTGGCCTCCCGTCGGAGGTTTACGCAGTCGTTGGCAGCGACCTTGACCTGCAGGCCGGCGTAGGTCTGGAACGGCGCCCGCTCCACGGTGGGCGGGAAGACAGAGATGCTGCAGCTGAGCCCCTTCCCCCCCGACTTCAATACAAAGCGCATTTCTTCGCTGGTGTCGCCCCAAGGCTCCAGATTCCAGGGGCCATGCCACTGGCCATCGGAGTGATGCACCGCAACCGCCAGCGCCTTGGCCGAGCGGTCGACCACCGCCATGCCCCCGACGGCGAAGACTCCGTCCCGGTCCGGGGCCGGCACCGGGATTCCCACAATGGATGGCGTGTCAGCGAGGGGGAGCGGCTCCAGGGTCCCGTCGACCCTCAGGAGGCGCGGGCCGCGGGTGGTGCCCACCACCACCCCTGAGCTGTCCCGCAGCCAGTAGGGCCCTTCAAACGGGAGCGAGCAGGTGCTCGTCCCCACCACGCGCAGCCGGGGCTGGAGGCTAGCCGAACCCAGGACCAACGTGTCGGCGAGCCCGAGAATCTGGTCACGCCAGAGGGCCAGTTTGCCGTCCGGGGAGAGGGTGACGTTCCCAGGGGTGACCAACTCGCCCAACCGCGTCCCATCCCAGGAGTACCGCTGTACCCGGTAGGAAATGGGGCTGTCAGCGCCGCCTGTCCGGAACGTGGAGGTGGCCACCACCTCAAGTCCTTGGGCCTTCAGCGTGAGGCTGGGGAACCGGTCCGCCATCTCGGGCGGATTCACCTGCCCGATGTCCCGGGCCTTTCCGTTAGGAACATCGATCAAGTAGAGCTTCGGGTTGGCCAGCAGAACCACCGCCTTCCCGTCGGGGCTGATCTGGGCGTGAGTCTGGTGGGCCATGGGAATGGGCAACTCCAGGAAGCGTTCCAGATTCCCGGTGGCCAGCCAGAAACGCTTCTGGTCGGCAAACAGGAGCACGTCGCCTCGGGCGGCCAGAAGTCGGGCGGCCCCGTTCTCCCAGCGGTACACGGCGCCGCTCTTGCGGTCGGCAAGGTAGACCAAACCCGACTCGATCCCGGAGACCCAACGGTTGTCCGGCGACGCGTAGCTCGGGTACGGGCCGTACTGGGTCTCGCCGAACACCCAGCCCTCAATCTCCCCGGTGGCTACCTTCATAAAGAAGAGGCCATCGCGGTCAATGGGCCTCCCCGCGGCGATCTGCACCCGCTGGAGGCTCCCCCCGGGGCGCTTTCATGATCAGCTCCCTCAAGGCGCCGGCGGGCTCGGGTCGAACGTCGTCCGCCTGCTTCGGTTGGGGCGAGGTGACCAAGGGCAGGGGCGTATCGGTTGGCGCTGCCTCCTTTTTCGGAGTACATCCGCCCATAAGCAGCACCAGCAGCATAAGCGGCGCAAGCGCCCGAGTCATACCTGAGGCCTCCTCCCGACAACACCGACCAGTGCTCCGCTCCGTTCGTCCCCATGCCCTTGAAAGCGGTCTTGCTCAGTCCTTTCGTCGCTGGCCCCCTGCTTGCCCTGCCAGGACAGCACGAGCCAATTACAAAGCCGCCGGCACACGACCGGCGGCTTCGCTTACGTCTCTCTAGTACAGGTGGCAGGATACGTAGTGATTCGGGCTGACCTCGGTCAGCTTTGGATCCTCGTGAGCGCACTTGTCCATCACCTTGGAGCAGCGGGTACGGAACCGGCAGCCCGACGGCGGGTTGACCGGGCTCGGCACGTCGCCTTCCAGCACAATACGCCGGCGGGCACGCTCGACCTCCGGATCCGCGATGGGAATGGCAGACAGCAGCGCTTCGGTGTACGGATGCATGGGCTTCGCATACAGGACGGCCGACGGCGCCGTCTCCACCAGCTTGCCCAGGTACATAACGCCGACCTTGTCGGAGATGTGCTTGACCATGGAAAGGTCATGGGCGATGAAGAGGTAGGTCAGACCCCGCTCTTCCTTCAGCTTCTCCAGCAAGTTCACAACCTGGGCCTGAATCGACACGTCCAGCGCCGAGATCGGCTCGTCGGCGATCAGGACGGACGGGTCCACGGCCAGCGCCCGGGCGATGCCGATGCGCTGCCGCTGACCGCCCGAGAACTCGTGCGGGAAGCGGCTGGCGTGCTCCTTGTTCAGGCCGACGGTGTCCAGCAGGTAGTAGATGCGGTCCATCCGCTCTTTGCCCTGCGCCAGGTTGTGAATGTCAATGGCCTCGCCGATGATGTCTCCGACGGTCATGCGGGGGTTCAGGGAGGCATACGGGTCCTGGAAGATCATCTGCACCTGCTTGGACAGCTCACGCTGCTCGGTGGTGCTCAGCCCGGTGATCTCCTTCCCCTTCAGCTTTACAGAGCCGCCGCTGGACTCATATAGGCCGATGATGGTCCGGCCGCAGGTGGTCTTGCCGCAGCCCGACTCACCTACCAGGCCCATGACCTCGCCCTTGTTGATGTGGAAGGTAACATTATCAACGGCCTTCAGCACCCGGCCAGGGCCGATGTTGAAGTACTTCTTCAGATTCTGGACTTGCAGAAGGGGTTCAGCTGCCATGATTAGTACCGCCCTCCTTGTGCCGGACCTGCCACAGGCGGTGCCAGCGGGTGCTTGAGCCAGCAACTCACGCAATGCTGCTGCGACAGCTGGGTCAGCTCAGGCGGAGACTGGTGGCACACCTTCATGGCGAACTCACACCGGGGAGCGAACCCACAGCCGGCGGGGGGAGCGAACAGGTCGGGCGGCGTGCCGGCGATGGAAGCCAGCTTCCGCTTCTCCTCTTCATGCAGCTTTGGCACCGACCGGAGCAGGCCCCACGTATAGGGGTGCTGCGGCCGGAAATAGATGTCGTCAACGGTGCCCTGCTCCACGATCTGACCCGCGTACATGACGACCACCCGGTCGGCCATGCCGGCCACCACACCCAGGTCATGGGTGATGAGGATGATCGACGTGTTGAACTCCTTCTTCAGCTTCTTCATGACTTCCAGGATCTGCGCCTGAATGGTCACGTCGAGAGCCGTCGTCGGCTCGTCCGCAATGAGCAGCTTGGGGTTGCAGGCCAGAGCAATGGCGATCATCACCCGCTGGCGCATGCCGCCGGAGAACTGGTGCGGGTAGTCGTTCAAGCGCTCTTCGGGATGGGGGATGCCCACGTGGTCCAGCATCTGCAGGGCGCGCTTGCGGGCTTCCACCGCGTTCATGCCCTGGTGCTTGATCAGACCTTCGGCAATCTGCCGGCCAATGGCCATGGTTGGGTTCAGTGAGGTCATGGGATCCTGGAAGATCATGCCGATCTCCCAGCCGCGCACCCGCTGCATCTCCGGCTCCTTCAGGTCGACGATCTCCTTGCCGTCGAACCGGATGGAGCCCTTGACAATCTTGCCCGGGGGCATCGGAATCAGCTTCATAACGGTCTGGGCAGTCACCGACTTACCGCAGCCGGATTCGCCCACGATGGCGACGCACTCACCCTTTTTGACATCGAACGTAACGCCGCGCACGGCCTTCACTTCGCCGCCGTACGTGTCAAAAGAGACGTGCAGATCGCGTACTTCCAAGAGGTTTTCCATTTGCGTCTGCCCTCCCTTAATCTCGGCCGCGGAGTCTCGGATCCAGCGCGTCGCGCAGGCCGTCACCAAACAGGTTGAAGGCCAGCATGGTGATGGCGATGGCCGCCGCCGGGTAAATCAGCATATGCTGGAAGGTCAGGATCATGTCCTTGCCTTCGCTGGCCAGCGTGCCCCACGATGCAACGGGGGCCTTTACGCCCAGACCGATGAAGGAGAGGAAGGCTTCAAAGAAGATGGCGCCCGGCACCGTCATTGTCAACGAGACAAGGATGGGGCCCAGAGCGTTCGGCAGCAGGTGCTTGATGATGATTCGGATCGGCGAGGCGCCCAGGGTGACAGCAGCCAGCACGAACTCCTGCTGCTTCAGCTGGAGCACCTGGCCCCGGACCAGACGGGCCATGCCGACCCAGTTCAGGACGGCCATTGCCAGAATAATGGTGCCGAGGCCGGAGCCCATGATCATCATCAGCAGAATGAGGAGCAGCAGCTCCGGTATGGTATAGATGATCTCGACGATACGCATCATAACGTCGTCAACCCGACCACCCAGGTAACCGGCAATGCCGCCGTACAGGGCGCCGATGATCAGGTTGAGCAGGGCCGAAATCACGCCAATGGAAAGCGAAATCCGTCCACCGAACCAGATGCGGGTCCACAGGTCGCGACCGAGTGAGTCGGTGCCGAACCAGTGCTTTGAGCTGGGCAGCTGCAGCGAGGCTGCGAAGTCCGCCGTGTCATAGGCATACCCGCTGACCATCGGGGCGACGATCGCAAACAGGGTGATGATCGCCAGAATGATCAGGCTGATCATGGCCACCCGGTTCTTGCGCAGTCGGCGGAACGCATCCTGCCAATAGGTCAGCGAGGGGCGGCTGATCTGCTCATGCGCACCCGCGTCGCTAGGCAGGCGTTCGAACAGTTCGCGGCTCAACTCCACCGTTCTCCCTCCTTACGCCTTGCCTTTGCCGATGCGGATGCGCGGATCGACCAGCGCATACGCCATGTCCACCAGGAACAGGGCCACAATGAGCAGGCCGGCATAGAAGACGGTCGTGCCCAGAATCAGCGTATAGTCGTTAGTGGTTACGCTCTGGGCAAAGTACTTGCCCAGACCGGGAATGGCGAAAATCTGCTCGACGACCAGCGAACCCAGCAAGACGAAGACCACCGTGGTGCCCAGCATGGTCACAACGGGGAGCATCGAGTTGCGCAGGGCATGGCGCCAGATAATCTCGGAACTGGACAACCCCTTGGCCCTTGCCGTTTTAATGTAGTCCTGCCCCAGCACGTCCAGCATGCTGGTACGCATCATCCGAGTGTAGCCGGCCAACGTACCCATACCCAGGCAGAACGCGGGGAGGATCATATGCCTGAGTTCGCCCCATCCGGCGACGGGGAACAGCACGTTCCCAAACCAGCGCTTCCACGTAACGCCGAAGAGCAGCTGGAGTAGGGTGGCCAGCACGAAGCCCGGGACAGAGATGCCGAGCACGGAAATCAACATGGCCAAGCGGTCAGGAACCCTGTTCCGCTTCAGAGCAGCCAGCACGCCCAGGGCAATGCCGCCGGGGACGGCGTAGACCAGGGCCATAGCGCCCAGCCTGGCCGAAACAGGGAAGTGCCGGACGACAAGCTCGTTCACGGTCCGATTCTGGTTGCGCATGGAGACGCCGAAATCGCCGTGCAACAGGTTGTTAAGGTAGATCAGATATTGTTTATGCAGCGGGAGGTCAAGTCCATATTTCGCCTTCAGGTTTGCCAGAACCACAGGCGTCATTTTCTCACTAGTGAAAGGATCGCCCGGTACGGCATGCATCATGACGAAGGTAAGCGTCACGATAACCCAGAGGGTTATGAGCATGTAGCCCATGCGCTTAAGAACGTAGCGCCACAACCTACCACACCTCCAGACGGGGTGAAACCAGTATCAACTCGGCCCGATGTAAACCCGGAGACCCCGCAGGGCCTCCGGGTTCGCAGTGGGCCGTACCGGAGTCAGAGCGATTCAGGAGGCGGAATTACTTCGCCTTGCCCTCAACGTAGACGCCCTTCAGGTCGAAGCCATAGCCGATGGCGAAGGAGATCCAGCCCTTGACGTAAGGACGGGTGACCCGAGCCACGGTGCGATGGTAGACCGGGATGATAGGCAGCTGGCTCATGAGATACTTCTCGGCGTCGGAGAGGATGGTCAGGCGCTTCGCCATATCCAGCTCCTTGGCGGCCTTGTCGAGCATCTCATCATACTTGGGATCCTTCCAGCCGGGATCGTTGAAGGCGCTGTTCTGACGCCACAGATCCAGGAAGGTGGTCGGGTCGTTGTAGTCAGGACCCCAACCGGCGAAGACCATCTCGTAGTCCTTCTTCTTGGTCCGGTCCAGACGGATGGCGAAGGTGACCTGGTCGAGCTCGAGCTTGACGCCAGGCAGAGCGCTCTGGATCATAGCCTGAATGGCTTCGCCCTGGCGCTTGGACAGGTCGCCGTCGTCGATGAGGATCTTGATGGTGATGTTGTTGACGCCGAGTTCCTTCTTGGCAGCTTCCCAGGCCTTCAGGGCTTCAGCCTTGTCGGCAGTGGCGGGCAGCAGGTTGCCAGTGGCGGAACGGAAGTCCTTACCAGCCACGCCAGAGGCCAGGCCGGGAGGAACGGCGCCGGTACCGGGCAGGGAGCCGTCCTTACGAACGCTCTCAACGAACGCCTTGCGGTCCAGAGCCAGGGAGATGGCCTTCTTGAAGTTGGCGTTCTTGAAGGCGGGGTTCTTCGCCATGTTCATGACGAGCCAGAAAGTGGACAGGTCGGGCATGGTGGAGAAGCCGGGGTCAGCCTTGTACTTGTCGACGTTGGCGCCGGTCAGACCAACGCGGTCAGCGTCGCCGGTCTCGTACATCTGGACTGCGGTGTTGGTGTCCTTCACAATCTGGAAGTTGACCTTCTCAAGCTTCACAGCGGCGGCATCCCAGTACTTGGGATTCTTCACCATGACCAGCTTGTCTTCGTGGGACCAGCTCTCGATCATGAACGGGCCATTGTAAACCATGGTGTTGGCTTCAGCAGCGTACTTCTCGACGAGCTTGCCGTTCTCCACGGTGTTGTACTTCGTGACGATGTCCTCACGCTGCGGCATGAAGCTGCCGAACGCCATGAGGCCGAGGAAGTACGGGGTGGGGGCGGCGAGGGTGACCTTGAGGGTGTAGTCGTCGGGGGTCTCGATGGCGACCTTGCTCTTCAGCTCGGCAGCCTTGGTCTTATAGTCAGCAGCCTTGACGTCAAGCTCGTTGTAAGCCTGAGCGCCCTTGATGTAGTGGCTGAAGAAGCCATACTCAGCGGCGGTCTCGGGGTCGGCCAGGCGCAGCCAGGCGTACTTGAAGTCCTTGGAGGTAACGGGCTTGCCGTCGCTCCACATAGCGTTCTTGCGCAGGGTGAAGGTGTAGGTCAGGCCGTCGGCGCTGAGGTCCCACTTCTCGGCGACGCCGGGAAGGGGCTTGTAGCCTTCGCCGTTACGGATCAGGCCTTCCATGACCTGGCCGAACATGTCGAAGGACACGGTGTCGGTAGCCTTCGAGGAATCCATACGCGGCGGCTCGGAACCGAGCAGCAGCTTGAGTTCCTGCTTGTCAACAGGCTTCGCCGGGGCGGTGGGCTCCGGGGTCTTGGTGTTCTCGGGTTTGGTGTCCTTGGTGCACGCGGACAGGAACACGGACAGGACCATGGCCAGGGCCAGGAACAAAGCTAACCTCCGCTTCATGCTCTGTGTCTCCCCCTCTTTCAGGTTATGTAACAAACAAGGCGTCTTCGCTATCAGGAGAATAGCTTTCACGCGCTTGTCATTACCAAAGTAATAGCCAGACCGGACACAGCGGAACCCTAGAAGGACGCGAAGCCGGAAGGCTCCCTTAGTTATCATTCGTGAGTGACTACAATAGTCCTCCTGCATCCGAAATTTAATCTTCCTGCTATTACTCGGGCCCGAACGAACAGACTTTCGCCTGTAGGACTTTGTGCCCTCTGGTGGTACTCTTTGGGGCGGGGGGATGCGCACGAAACTGGATAGGGAGCTCGAGGCACTCACGGGTCGGTTTTCAGGCACGGCGGTGCTTTGGGCCCGCTCCATGGAGACAGGTGAACTGGTTGAGTATGGTGCCGCGCGGGAGGTCTTCCCCAGCGCCTCTACCATCAGGCTCCCGGTTCTCTATGAGCTCTTCCGCCAACAATTGGCGGGACCATTTGCGTGGACGGATCGGGATACAACTGCCGGCCATCGATATGGCGGCCCTCATGATGGCCATTAGCGATAATACAGCCTCCAACATGTGCATAGACCTCGTTGGGGTCGATCGGGTCCGGCAGAGTATGGCAGGGCTGGGCCTTCCGGGACGTCAGCTATGGAATTAGTTCTATTGCCGGCCCGAAGTGGCCGCCGTATGGAAAGACTCCCATGGTTACGTTATTGCCACCACGACGAGGGGATGCCAAGATGCCCGGGAGCACCCTGATCACGCGAGAAGGCCCGCCGGGTGGTTGCCTACACCCAGTGGGCCTTCTCGCGCTATGCCTATTGCTCGGGGCCTGCTGTCACCATGGACAGGTGGTCGGCGGCGAGGTGCCGGGCAGCCACTTCCTGCAGAATGGCCGGCGTCAGGGCCCGCACCAGGCCCGGATACCGCTCCAGGTAGTCAAGGCCAAGACCAAAACGCTCCAGTTCGGCCAGGCGGGCTGCCACCCGCTCCGGCGATTCGTGCTGAACGGCCGGGTAGTCCTGCAGGAACTCCTGCAGGGCCTCCAGTTCCTCCGCCGGTACTGCCTCCGCCACCAGGCGGGCCAGTTCCTTGCGCACGGTCTCTTCGGCAAAGGACAGGCGAGCCGGGTTGACGCCCAGATGCACCGTCCAGCCGGCGGGTCCCATGGAGCCGCCGAAGATGGCGTACTGGTAGTAGCTGAGGCCGTACTTCTCCCGCACGTCGCGGAAGAGACGGCTGCTGGCCGGCGTGCCATTGCCGCCGAACAGGGTGGCCAGCACTTCGAGGGCCAGCCAGTCAGGATGGCTCCGGTCCACCAGGGGCCAGCCCATGGCCAGATCTGTCTGGGTCTTGCCGGGAATGGTCACGTGAACCTGCGAGGCCGAAGGCAGCGGAGCCGGCGGAATCACCGGCCGCCCCACCCCGCCCGTGAAATCGTTAAAGGCTTCCTGCAGCAAGGCTGCAACCCTGGCCGCATCGACATTGCCCACCACTGTGATCACGGCCTGGTTGAGGCCGTAGAAGCCCCGGTGGAAGGCTTGCAGGTCCTCTCCCGTCACCGACTTGAGGCTCTCTTCGGTGCCGCTGGCCGGGCTTCCGTATGGATGGCCGTCGGGGTAGAGCACTTCGTAAAGCCGCTTGGCCGAAACCGAGCGCGTGTCGTTCTCCGCCTCACGGACGGCCACCAGCATGCGGTCGCGCATGCGCTCCAGCTCTTCAGCGGGGAAGGTGGGCCGGCAGAGCACTTCGGCCAGGAGTCCGGCGCCCGTCTCAAGGTCCTCGGGGAGGCACTTGAGCGTGGCCACAGCCGTCTCCTTGCCAATGTCCACGCGAATGGACATGCCCAGGGCGTCGGTCTTCAGTGCCAGTTCTTCGGCGGTAAAGGCCTCGCTGCCGCGGGGCAGCAGCTGCGCGGTCAGGGCCGCCAAGCCCGCCTTGCCGGATGGGTCATGGATGGAGCCAGCCTCCATCTGCACGCGCACAAAGGCGCTGGGAATGGTCTCTGCAGGATAGACCAGCAGGGTGGCGCCGGCAGGGAGTTGCTGACGCACCACGCGGTCGGGATCCAGAATGATGCCCCGCTTCCCGGGGGCCGGCGGATCGACGGGCTTGCTGCCGGCCTTCTGGAAGTCGGGCGTGGTGGGCGAATCCGTCTCGGTGGCCGGCACAGCGGCAGTCGGCGCCACGGGGACAGAGACGCTGTTGTCGGGCAGGAACCAGCCCACGGTCCGACGGT
>Ga0196971_1001523_pt1 | contig 10152 bp, 8 predicted proteins | sample S1v_1013CmetaG_FD_148660 | JGI IMG/M metagenome (GOLD analysis project Ga0196971, IMG submission 148660) | Soil microbial communities from Anza Borrego desert, Southern California, United States - S1+v_10-13C | ecosystem: Environmental > Terrestrial > Soil > Desert | place: USA: California... | reverse complement strand
GCTTTATCTGCATGTTTTTAACATATATTTTTCATGTTATCTTAATTCTAACATATAATCAAAGATTTTTTTATAGAAAATTTTGTTACTATATAAAAGGCTATTTCAAACCAACTCGATTAGCTTGAAATAGCCCTTATAATACTTCTAACTTTTAAGAAACATTAGTCAAAATAGCACATCATGCCATTTGTAAGGTCCAAGCACATTATAAAATATCCATGACCCTTCGACTTGTGAGGTTTGAACACCATGAACCCTCTGGATTTGTAGTACTGCTCATTTTTCTTACTATATATAGCTGGTACTCCAAATAGAAGATACCTTATCTGCCTGCTGTCATCATCGTCTTCTTCATCGTCATATTTAACACCAAGTATATAGTCTTTTCTGTCCATCATCATGCTGCAGCCTTCAGACATGAATGGATATCCCATGGGCACCATATACCCCATATACGGTACGGCAACGCCGTTTATCTCGTTTATGTCGTCTCCTACCTTGAACCAGTCAACGCCTCTCTCATCTTCAAAGGGCTCATACCTTCTAAGTCTTCTGAGGACCTTTTTCATCTTGCTGTACATGCCCCCGCTGTAATACGGTGCTGCAGCCTGCTTATGATGATGCTCCTCATGATGGTGCTTCGGTCTCTCATCATCACAATCATCGCTATCATCGCTATCATCATCACAGTAATACTGATGGATATCTTCATATTCGGTCTTCTCTTCTTCAAATTCGCAAGGCTCTTCAAGGGGAGCCATATGAGGACATTTCGGTATTACTACTTCAACCTCTATCTTGCTTTCCACTATATGAGTGTGCTGCATAGGCGGCTGCTGAACCACAATCACAGGTTCAGGTTCAGGTACTGGTACTACCACTGGCTCCGGTATCGGTTCTGGCTCTGGTATCGGTTCTGGTTCCGGTACTATTTCTATTACCGGCGGTTTCTCTACTGGTTTTTCCGGAGGAACGACAGGCAGCTCAACTACTGGAAGCTCTGGTTCCATAATAGGTACAGGAATTGCTGGCTCCGGAATTTCCGGTACTATTTCTTCAATCGTTATTTTCTTGTCTATTCTAGGCGCCTCTTGAGGCTTCTGCCTGTTAACTATCTCGTATCTGCCCTTCCATTCCAGCTTATCCCTTCCGGTATAGCCGGAAAGCGGTACAGTTGCCCCGGCAGTCACCGCTGCCACTGTGAATTCTCCAATTGTAAGCCCGCTTTTTAAAACATTGTCCGATTCAAGTTCGTAGGAAAGTTCCCCTCTTCCGCTGCCGTCAATTAATATCTTTCCTACATCTACCGCCTGTTTTTTACCCGATGATACCAAAATAAGCCTATACTCGATCCGGTCTTCGATTTTTACATTTTGAATAAATGCATTGAGCCTTACTTTGTTGTTTTTTACTTCAATTTTCACATAGCCAGTCGGTATCTTTCCAGGTGACATTTCATATCCTTTGTCATCTTCCTGAAGTATGATAAAGTATCTTTTATACTCATTATTTGATGCCACAGAATAACCCCCTTCTATACATAGTCATTACTAATATATGTATGAAGGGGGCAAATGTGAACAGATTTTTTTGATTTTATCAACGTGAAAGCTCATTGGCGATTCTTGCAAATTCCTCCAGGGACAATGTCTCTCCCCGCCTGTTCTCATCGATATTGTTCTTTGAGAGTATCATTCTAAGCTCTTCCTTGGATTTTCCCAGGTTTCCTGAGGCTAGAGCATTCAGAAGTGTTTTTCTGCGCTGGCCGAAGGATGCCTTCACTACTCTGAAATACATTTTTTCATCATGTAAAGTTACCGGGGGCTTTTCCCTGTAGTCAAGCCTTACCACCATGGATTCAACCTCAGGCTGGGGTATGAATGATTCCGGCGGTACTATGAGGACCTTGTGCGGTATACAGCGGTACTGCACTGCAACAGAAAGCGCGCCATAATCCTTGCCTCCCGGGGCTGCACCAAGCCGCTCCCCCACTTCCTTCTGGACCATGATGGTAATACTCTTCAGGTTGATACCTTCCTCCAGCAGCTTCATGATTATTGGAGTCGTTATGTAATACGGCAAATTCGCCACTACCTTTACCGGAGTGTTTCCGAAGATTTCCTCCAGTACCTTCTTCAAATCCAGCTTAAGAATATCATCATTAATCAGTTTAACATTATCAAATCCGAAAAGCGAGACCCTGAGTATGGGTATCAGGTTTTTATCTATCTCTACTGCCAATACTTTGCCTGCTTTCTCGCAGAGTACCTGTGTCATGACTCCCAGTCCGGGGCCTATTTCAAGTACGCAATCCTCCTTTGAAAGCTCCGAGCAGTCTATTATTGCCTTCAGGATGCTTTCATCCACGAGAAAGTTCTGACCGAATTTCTTGGCTGTCCTGAAATCATATTTTTTCATCAGATCTCTTGTTGATGTTGTAATTGAGGTTTCCTTCATACCTGTCACCCTTACCATCTTATTTTTCTTTTTTCATCTCATCTAGTATTTTACCTAATGCAGCTTCAAATTCATCCCTGCTTATGCCATACTTGTTCAGACGGTTTATTAGCTGTTTTGAATTGGCATAGCCTATCCCCAATGCTGAGCCCAGTCTTGCTCTAAGTTCCGCAGCATGTTCACTGCCTGTAAGGCTGTAATATATCATATCTTCTCTTGTGAAGGTGGTCCTGACCTCCTCCAGCTCACACCTTGCCATACTCAGGGCTTTTAGTACGCTTTCCGGCGCTGCGTTCTCCACTCCGATGTCCCCTTCCTCCCGGGCTTCTTCTCTGGGTATAAAGGCATGCTTCACTCCCTTTACCCTATCCGATATGATCTTACGTATTTTTTCACCCATAAAATCAGGGTCGGTAAGTACGATGACTCCATTCTTCTCCTGGGCGGTCCTTATCCTGTCCAATATGCTTTTGTTTATACCAAAGCCGCTTGTTATTATGATATCCGCTTCAACTGCCCGCCTTACTGCAGCAGCATCATTCTTGCCTTCCACCACAATTGTCTCTTTTATCATAAAATATCCCCGTTATCTGAAAAAATAATTATCCACAGGGATCACCCTGTGGATAAGCTTTAGAATTTATATCTCGGCTTATCAAGTATATATACTTTGACAGTCCTCTTGCCATATCTGGCTACATCTTTTGGTGATTCATAATACAGGTCGATCCTGTTGCCTTTTATTGCCCCGCCTATATCTGCCGCAAGAGCTTCACCATAACCCTCCACATAAAGGTGTGTTCCCAGGGGAACTACCTTGGGGTCTACTGCAACTATACCCGGTCTTACCTTTAAGCCTGAATAGGTTATACCGTAGTAGGGATGGTCCGGGTGCTTGCCGCAGCTTTCAAAAGTTGCATCGTAAGCTGTCGCAGTCATTTTCAGTGCTCGCACAAATCTGGTGACCTGCCCTCTTGAAGATACGAAGGTGGTTCTGGTTCCTTCCTCAATTATGCCGTTTACCGGCTCCTTAAGTATCTTCTCCTCAGCAATCTCTCTTTTTACTTCCTTACCATTTTCAAATATGACCTTGATCGCCAGTTCTTTAAGTCCGGGGCTTCCTTTTTTGACTACCGTCACAATGCCCTTGTCAAGTTTGTCGCTTTTATTAATTTGATTTGTGAAATCCATTTTCATTTCTTGTTTTACGATTTTTTCTTCGACTCTTACTACTTCGATTCTGGTATCTCCATTGATCGCAGTATCCATGGCAGGTATGACCCTATCTTTATCTCCAAGCTGGATCTGCGCCTCTCCCAGGGCACTCTTCACGTCAGGAGCAGTTGTTAAAAGAACTACATCCTTTCCATCTGAGTTAACAGTAATCTTTCTGGCTCTGGATATCTTTATGTTCATTCCGTCTTCAAGCTTCGATGACATATCCAGACTTACCTTATCCTGGGGTTTTATCCCTATGTTATTCTCCTCAAACACATCTTCAACAGTATTTTTAAAGGTACTTATAGCTTTTACTCCGTCAATATCTTCAATAGTAATATCTTTCTTCATCGCACTGTAAACGTAAGATGTAGCGAGTATCAAGCATACTGCAGCGACAGCAATAAGCCTGACCGAAAATAAACTCTTGAAATTCTTCAAGTTTATTTTCATCGTTCAACCTCCTTTTTTCCTTTGCCAAACGCACAGAATTGGATTCCACCGCCATGCATTCAGCCCACTTTGCTGCGGGTTTAATGGAATAATATACCACTAAACCCAAACACATAAGTATTTTTATTCTATCGTTATTTATTCCTCTTGTCAAATTTTTGGTTCTGATAGAATATTTGACTAATATCCATACCTTTGACAAAACGGGGAATATTAACTTATATAATATATTTTTACCGCATTCCGGTATTTTATTCGTTTTGAGTGGACAAGCTGTAAAATTCAGCAATAATGTCTCACCCTGAAGCGTGCGCCTATACTATTGGCAATGCTCCTGCATATCTCAATATCATGGGCTGAAATAACGTCAACTACTGTGATCCATACCTCAGGTATATATTTCATACATTCCCTGGTAAAGTCCAATACAGCTTCATAAGCGGCCTCACCATTTTCCGGACAGCAAAGCTTCACATAATCCTCTGCATTTTTAGCATTCAGGCTGATGGAAATTGAATCTACAAGTCCCTCAAGCTCAGGCACAACATTCCTTTTCCATATAAGATTAGCCTGACCGTTGGTATTGATCCTTATTCTGACGCCCTTCTGTCTGAGATATCTGCATATCTCAATTACTTCCCTGAGGCGCTCCAACGGTTCTCCATAGCCACAGAACACTATTTCACTATATAATTCTGGATTTTCCAGATCTGCCATGATTTCAGGAAGACTCGGCTCCTTCTGAAGCCAAAGATCAATGCCCAGACTTTCAGGATGATTCCTAACACAAAAACTACAGTTGTTTGCACACCTGTTTGTCAGATTAATATAAAGGGCATCGTTGATTTCGTAAGTAATCATGACAGTACCCCCGGAAAATTTGCTTACGTTAATGAAACAACCTTATTGAAAAGTATATAACTGATATGTCAAAAATATTACTTCTATTTTTGTAATTCGAATTCAATAACAACCAAGGAAAACATTTCGCTAAATTTGAATTTGCAATGTAAAATGTTTTTGCGAAATATGTGGATATGCTCAAATATATGCTGGTAATGATAATTTTACTATATGAGGAGCATTTAGGCAAGGTAAAAAATAGGAGCCACTAGTCGCTAGTCTCCAATCGCTAGATTAGGGCTGGGCTTCGAAGACTGGGCTAAGCCGCAGCTGCGAGCTATACCCATAAGAAATACCCAAAATCTAGAGACTAGTGACTCGTGACTAGCGACTAAAATCCAACTCCTATGTAAGACGTATTATTATATTATCCCGAACAGGCGCTTTCCGTTCTCCATAGTCCTGCGCGCCACTTCTTCATAGGATACTCCTTTGATTTCAGCTATTTTTTCCGCTACATACCTCACATAACCCGGATAGTTTCTCTTACCCCGGTGAGGTACGGGCGTCAGATATGGACTGTCGGTCTCTATAAGCAGCATGTCAAGAGGTACTTCTCTGACTGCTTCAACTGTTTTTTTTGCATTGTTGAAGGTTACCGGCCCGCTTATGGAAATATACAGCCCCAGCTTAAGGCATTCCAATGCCATCTCTGCACTTCCCGAGAAGCTGTGCAGCACTCCTCCCACCTCTTTGATACGGGTTTTCTTAAATATATCCATTACATCCCCGTGGGCCTCCCTGTCATGCACAATAACCGGGAGCTTAAGCTGCCTCGCCAGGTCTATCTGCTCAATGAACCTCAGTTTCTGCACACCCCGGGGAGACAAGTCATAATGGTAATCCAGACCTATCTCTCCTATAGCCCTGACCTTCCTGTTCTCTGCAAGTGCAGCCAATACTCCTGCCGTTTCTTCATCCATATCCGATGCATCATGGGGATGCATCCCTACCGCCGCGTATATGAAATCATGTTTCCCAGCCAGAGAAATAGACTTTACAGAGGTTTCAATATTACTGCCGGCATTCAGGATCAATTCTACTCCATCCTGTCTGCACTGTCTTATGATCTCATCCCTGTCGACCTCGAACCTGTCATCGTCCAGATGAGCATGTGTATCAAAAAGCATATGCTTCATCAATTCCTTTCGGTATGTTCCATGTTATTCATATCCATAACTTCAGAGGCTGACCCGCAGCCTAGAGTCTCGAGTCTCGTATCTCGTATCTGGATATTAGCTTACATGTGTGCCTGATTTTATTTCCGCCAGAGTGGTGAGAACCGTAAGAGCCTCATCATCAGAGGCAGCCAGTATCATTCCGTTGGATTCCACGCCCCGCAGCTTGACCGGCTTCAGGTTTGCGACCAGCACCACGCTTTTACCGATCAGATCCTCCGGTGCATAATACTTTGCTATGCCGGAAACCACCTGGCGCTTTTCGTTGCCTACCTCAAGCTGCAGCTTCAACAGCTTGTCGGAGCCTTCAACCCTCTCGCACTCCAGTACCTTCGCAACTATAAGGTCAATTTTTGCAAAGTCATCTATGGTAATGTACTTATCATTCTGCACAGCCTGAGCGGCTGCTTTTTCCTCTTTCTTTTCGACTTTTGCCTCTGGTACTTCTTTTGTCGGTTCTTCCTTTGCAAACTCAACTCTCGGGAAAATTATCCCGCCTTTTTTGACGATTGTTCCTGCCTTCAAAGCTCCGAAGCTCTTTATGCTTTCCCAGGTCTTCAGGGTTTCATCAGTTACTCCCAACTGTTCAAATATCCTTACAGGTGTATTGGGCATAAATGGACTGATAAGCACACCGATGATTCTCAATGCTTCTGCAAGATTGTAGATGACAGCAGCAAGCCTCTCCTTTTTTGCCTCATCCCTGGCTAGGACCCAGGGCATTGTTTCATCTATATACTTATTCGACCTGCCGACCAGCTTCCATATCTCAGTCAGGGCATTGGAGAACAATAGCTTATCCATCAGCTCCTCAACCTTTGAAGAAGTCTCTTCTGCCAGCCTTATAAGACTTGAGTCAAGCGGATCACTGGTATTATGATATGCCGGTACCGCACCTGCAAAATATTTATCTACCATTGTTATTGTTCTTGAAAGCAGATTGCCCAGGTCGTTTGCCAGGTCAGAATTAAGCCTGTTTACCAGCGCTTCCTCTGAATACACTCCATCAGAACCGAAAGGAACCTCCCTTAGCAGGAAATATCTTATTGCATCCACTCCATACTTTTGTACCAGTATTACCGGGTCAACAACATTTCCCTTTGATTTTGACATCTTGCCGCCTTCCAGTATCAGCCAGCCATGTCCGAACACCTGCTTGGGAAGGGGTTCGCCCAATGCCATCAGCATAATGGGCCAGATGATCGTATGGAACCTTACTATTTCCTTTCCTACAAGATGAACATCAGCAGGCCAGTACCTCCTGTAGTCCGAGTCATTATTGCTTAAAAAGCCCAGCGCTGTTGCATAGTTTGACAGAGCATCTATCCATACATAAATGACATGCTTTTCATCAAAGGTAACAGGTACTCCCCAGTTGAAGGATGTCCTGGAGACACAGAGGTCATCCAGTCCCGGTCTTAAGAAATTATTCAGCATTTCATTCTGCCTGGTCTGAGGCTGTATGAAATCAGGGTTTTCTTCAATATACTTTATAAGTCTGTCCTGATATTTGGAAAGCTTGAAGAAATAGCTTTCCTCCTTGGTCAGCTCTACTTCCCTTCCGCAGTCGGGGCACTTGCCGTCAACCAGCTGCCTTTCTGTCCAGAAGGATTCGCATGGGGTACAATACCAGCCTTCATATTCACTTTTATATATATCCCCCTGATCATAGAGCTTTTTGAATATCTTCTGCACAGCTTCCTCATGCATTTTATCTGTGGTCCTTATAAACCTGTCATTTGTAATCTGCATCAACTTCCAGAGATCCTTTATCCCTGCAACTACCTCATCCACATACTGCTTTGGAGTGACACCCTTCTCCTCGGCTTTCCTCTGGATCTTCTGCCCGTGCTCATCCGTACCTGTAAGGAACATCACATCATAACCCAGCATCCTCTTGAACCTGGCTGCAGCATCGGCAGCAACAGTAGTATAGGTATGCCCGATATGCAGCTTATCACTGGGATAATATATCGGTGTAGTGATATAATATGTTTTTTTGTCTGTCATAATAATTCCTCCTTATTTTTAGAAAAATAAAAAAGCCCTCGCCCCATGAAGGGACGAAGACTGTTCGTGTTACCACCCTGATTCTTTCCTGCCTCGCGGCAGAAAACTTAACAAGTGACTCCTCCGAAAGGATTTATCACTGTGCTGTATAACGTCAGCCTACCGGCACAGGCTTAGCAGCTGCCTCACCTATGCAGTTCAGGGGCCATGTTGGGTTGGTTTTATGTACCGGTTCGCACCATTCCCGGCTCTCTTTGACATGTAGTCCAACTTACTCTTCCCATCATTACTTTTATGATTTTATGTATATGTTAAAAATATACAACATTATTAATTGTGTGTCAATATTTAAACTCTATATCCACTATCCCAAACTGTTCATTAATTATCCACCTTGCACTTATCCCTTGTTTCAGCTTACTTTTTTCTGCGGCTTTTTGTATAAGCTTTTCTATATTATATGTAGTGCTTCCAAAATCAGCTATTTTCATTGTAAACTTTTCTTTCCTGCCGGAAATGGTATTTGTCAGCATGGAAAGGACTTCTGTCTGATTGACGGCAAAAAGCTTATTATATACATGATAGTTGTACTTTGTATTTCTGCATTCAGGGTATTTGCTTCTGTCCCATACGTGTGTCCTCTGCAGCTCTTCATCACTCAGATTCAGATAATGATGAAGCAGTTCGATGCTGCCCTGCCCGTCCGAAGCATCATCCCAGGTAGTATCTACATGGTAGTATTCTCCGTCTATCCTGACAATATTCCATGCATGATCAGTATCACTGGGTCTCTGGCCGGTGGTTCCCGCTTTGCTGCCCTCTACAAGCATACATTGAACTCCTGCCTTTTCTAAAAGCAGCTTGAAGGCTTTGGCATAGCTGTCACACACTCCGGTACCAATAACCAGCACACCATAGGCCTCATGCTCCTCCGGAGGCAGTATATCACTGTCTGCGTTCAGGCTGTCATAGCTGGAGCTCCCGACCACATAGTCATGGACTGTTAATACTTTTTCATAATCACTCATTCCAGATTTTATTATTGTACTGATTATATCGTTTGCTCTGCTCTCAGCCGAGCTTCTCATGGCAGCAACCTTTTCCACAGGATAATTGTACTGAATCACAAGCTCAACAACTGCCGCTTCCTTCCCTAAAGCCGTTGTAATACCCATATTGTAGCCTGCCACAAAGCCCAACCCCGCATCCTCATCCAGTATTTTCTTTATAATAATACTTGTATCATAAATTTTCTCATCATATCTGGCTACCCTGATCTTTATACTTTCTTTTACTTCTTTTATGGCATACCGTAATACAGCCTCAAATTCTTCAGTACTGAAAACTTCAATATCGGCTTCCATGGCATTGAAGGGAAGCTCCAGCGTGCTGTATACCTCCGGGAACTTAATACTGACCGCCATAATCATTATAAGTAAAAATATTATAAATCTTCTCATCTTCATTAAAATCCACCTGTACATTTCGCAAAATGTTTTACATCCTTATTCTATATGTTTTGCAATAAACCTTTTACAACGAAATTCAAATATTGCAAAACATATACCTTGATTTCATAGGTTGCCTAATTCTTCCTTGAAGCTTCTTTAATGCAACCTATATACATTATCTGCACAAATCCCTTTTATAAACCAATCAGCAAGTATTAAAACAACCAGAACCCGCAAATCAGTACTGCTGCCGCTATTCCTGCGATATCGGCAATTGCAGCCGCTGCCAGTGTGTGGCGTATGTTCTTTATTCCAACAGAGCCAAAGTATACTGTAATTGTATAAAAAATCGTTTCAGTACTGCTCATGATTATACTTGCCAGCACTCCTGCATGGCTGTCGGCTCCGTTTCTTTTCAGAATGTCCGCAAGGATACCCAATGCCCCGCTTCCTGACAAAGGCTTCATTATGATCAACGG
>Ga0196971_1001522_pt1 | contig 10157 bp, 12 predicted proteins | sample S1v_1013CmetaG_FD_148660 | JGI IMG/M metagenome (GOLD analysis project Ga0196971, IMG submission 148660) | Soil microbial communities from Anza Borrego desert, Southern California, United States - S1+v_10-13C | ecosystem: Environmental > Terrestrial > Soil > Desert | place: USA: California... | reverse complement strand
CAATCATGATTCCATGTCATAGAATTGTAGGAGCAGACGGAAGCTTGACCGGCTATGCAGGAGGACTGTGGCGCAAGGAATGGTTGTTAAAGCACGAAAAGAATCATAAATTATCTTAGACCGCAGGGCGGTCTTTTTTATTTCTGGATAAGATCCTTCGCGATGTTCAGGGTGACAGCTAAGGCATATGCACGAAGTGCATGCCATTCTGAATGGAATGAAGAACCTTTCCTGATAAGTCCTTTGTGGAAAGAATAAGTTTACTATGATAAAATATCATTTGTATTGGTTATTAAGGATATGAAGGAGCTTGTTATGCGCAAATATGCAATGATAGCAGCAGGAGGTTTTTGGGGAGCCATACTGAGGTTTTTTATAAAAACCTTTGAGATTTCTTCAACAACATCAAACTTCCCTATAAACACTCTGCTCATAAATATATTGGGAAGCTTCATTTTAGGTTTTTTCATCACTATGGCGAAAGACTCGTTAAAGCTTGGAGAAGCCGAACGAGTGGGAGCTATTTCGGGATTTTTGGGTGCTTTTACTACATTTTCTGCAATTAGCAAGGAAGTCAATTTTCAATTAAGTTCAGGTGATCTGCTTACAGCAGGGATCTATTTGGGATTATCTGTAATATTGGGACTTACAGGTGTTTTTGTTGGATTAAGTCTTGGAGATAAGCTTACCCTGAAGAAATAGAAAGTTGATGAAAGGAGGAAGTGTATGAGTTTTATCATTGTAGGCATAGGGGGTATGCTGGGAAGTGTGGCACGATACTCTGTGGGACAGCTGGTTGGGAGATATCATTCTTCGGCATTTCCTTGGTCAACTTTTATTGTTAATATAGTGGGGGCACTTTTGCTGGGAGCCGTCAGCGCACTAAATTTTAACAATGGATTGTATTTACTGCTGGGAGAGGGATTCTTGGGGGCATTTACTACCTTTTCGACATTCATGTATGAAGGTGTTCGCTTAATAAAAAATAATCAGTACTTAAACGTTGCAATATATATAGGCATTACTTTAATTCTAGGCATCACAGGCTTTGGATTGGGATATATCGGAATGACATATGTTTTGTAATCATAAAGGGCTGTAGTAAATAACACTACAGCCCTTTATGATAGCATCTCTTTTATTTAAATAGTAAAGTGATTATTGTAATCAATCCAAAGGTAAGATGCAGCTTGTTTGTAATAGGCACCCCTTCTTTTTTTGCAACGGCTACGGTTTTGTAAGACTTTAGTGCAAGAGGAATCGTAGCAAATACAAATACAGAGCTGATTGGCAGCATTCCTACCATTACATACAATGCCGTTAAGGAGTAGGAAGAGAGAATCAGGGTTAGAAAAATGATTTTTCCTATCTTATAGCCTATTCGAACTGTAAGAGTTCTTATACCCAAGCTCTTGTCTCTTTCATAATCTCGCAGCTCATTGCTAAACATAAGCAGCGGTATCATAAGACTTAAGGGCAACCCCAGAATAATAGGTGTCCATGAGAATTGCTCTGCAAAAACCAAGTAGCTTCCGTATACCATAAGAGGCCCCATCAAAACAAAGGATAATATAGCACCTAAACCATGACGTTTGTACACGATAGGCTCTCCGGTATAGGAATATCCCCCTATAACGCCGATGAGTCCGACCCAGAGCAGCTTTGGGGTAGTCAAATAGATCAGATAAATTCCAATCAGGCAGGTAGCTCCAAAAGAACCCAGTCCGAGAAGGAATATAAGGATGTCAAACTTTGTTCTTTGCTTGCCTAAGAAGCTATATTTTTTCTCGCTTTGTCTCCTGTATTTGTACTCGCATTCAAAATAGTCATTTATAAAATTCGTGCCGGTCTGTACAAATAAGCCAGCTAAGGTTACCAAAAATATCTTCCATATATCCAAGTATGAATTTCCGGTAAAAAGCTTATTCTCCATATATGCAACAACAATTCCCAAAGTCGTTGAGTAAAGTGCCAGCGTGAGAGACAGCGGTCTGGAAGCAATCCAGATATCCTTAAAAAGACTTTTGTAATACAATGTTTTTGAGTCCATATAAATCTCCTTTAATAATCATATAATAGCAGGAATAAGTAGAAAAATGGTTGTCATAATAAATTCATAATTATTATTACACAAAATAATCACATAGGCAACCTCTAGACAGTTGCTACTTTTACGAGTTAGATATAAAATAGTTCATGTGAGTATTTTAACAATGCTTTAAATAATATATAACAAATATTCTAGGAGGAAAAAATATGAAAAAAACGACTACACTATTAATTGCATTGCTAATGACGGTGACTCTAATATTTGCCGGCTGCCAAGGGGCACCTGCAGCACCTGTAGACGACATGAAGCTTAAAATAGGTATCATGCCTGCAGTTGACTCAGCCCCTATACTTTTGGCAGAGAAAAAAGGCTACTTTAAAGAGCTGGGTCTTGAAATGGACATACAGGTATACAACAATGCCGCCAATAGAGAAAGTGCATTGCAAAGCGGTGAATTAGATGGTGCAATGACTGATTTGATTGCCTTTGTTAACAATGTGCAAAATGGCATGGATATTAAGATAACAACTAGTACTGACGGAAGCTTTCCATTCCTGTTGAAAAAGGGTTTTGTAGAACAGAAGAATATTAAGATTGGAATGATGGAAATAAGCGTTTCTAATTTCCTCTCGGATCAGTTCCTAAAGGACAATTATGAAATGGAAAAGATTTTCATTAATGAAATACCTGCAAGGCTTGAGATGATTAAGGCAGGACAGCTGGACATGGCAAATCTGCCGGAACCCATCGCTTCTATGGGTGAATTAGGTGGCCTTGAGAAGGTCGTTTATAACAATCCTGATGATTTTATGCCTGAAGCTATGGTATTTACAGGCAAGGTATTAAAGGACAAGGAAAAAGCATTGGCGCTATTCCATCAAGCCTACAATAAGGCAGTAGAGGATATTAAGAATAACGATGATGAAGCAAGAGATGTATTGATTGAGAAGATGGCGCTTAATCCTGAAATAAAGGATTTGATGACACTGCCTCAATATCATGCAGCAAGAGTACCTGATGAAGCTTATATGAATAAAGTGATTGACTGGGTAGAAGCAGTGCAAAAAATAGATATCACAGTGCCTTATGATCAAATGATCGAAAGGAAGTTTGTAAAATAATGATAGATGTCAAAAACCTTACTGTCTGTTATGGCAGCGAAAGGGCTTTGGACGATGTAAGCTTTACCATAGGAAAAAATACCACCTGTGCAATAATAGGGCCCTCCGGCTGCGGTAAGACGACTCTGCTGTACTGCTTGGCAGGGCTTCTTGCTCCTATGGCTGGAAATGTGTTTGTAAAGGAACAGCCTATTCAGGGGATAAGAAAAGATACAGCCTTAATACTGCAGGATTATGGACTTTTTCCTTGGAAAACGGTATGGAAAAATGTTTCACTGGGATTGCAGGTTAGAGACATGGATAAGAAGCAGGAGAAGCAAATTGTAGGGTCTATTTTAAGTGAGCTTGGCATTGAGCAGTACAAGCAAAAATACCCTATGGAGTTAAGTGGTGGGCAGAAACAGAGAGTAGCTATAGCCAGAGCATTGGCATTAAAGCCTGATCTGCTTTTGATGGATGAACCCTCTTCCGCTTTGGATGCAATTACAAAGGAACATCTGCAAAATCTTATATTGAAGCTATATAAAGCTCATCCTATGACTATAATGCTGGTTACTCACAGTATAGAGGAAGCAGTCTTTCTGGGACAAAAAATAGTTGTTATGGATGAAGGTAAGATAAAAACGATATTGGACAATCCGCATTTTGGAGATGAAAATCTAAGGAATAAGCAGGATTTCTATAATGTTTGTTTAAAGGTAAGGCAATGTATGAATAGTGGTGATCAAGATGAATAAGCATATAAGTAAACTTAAACTGGGAACAGTTTACGGTCTGTTGATATTGTTAGTACTTTGGCAGCTTTTACATTGGGGTATTCAATCCACCGTTATACCAGAGCCCTATTTGGCAATAAAGCGATTTATAAGCTTGCTGCCGGGTACGCTGCTGCCACATATGCTGGCCAGTCTTATAAGAATAGTAGGGGCGGTGGTGATTTCCATTATCGCCGGGGTTGCTCTGGGACTTTTCATCGGAGTAAATGATAAAGCGGATACACTGATATCACCGATTATTTATGTACTTTATCCGGTGCCCAAAATAGCTTTTCTGCCTGTATTTATGATACTTTTTGGACTGGGAAACACCTCTAAAATACTAATCGTGACAGCTATCATCATATTTCAGATCATCGTAACAACAAGAGATGGCGTAAGAGAAATTCCCAAAGGACTTTTTTATTCTGCAAGGTCTCTGGGGATGAACAAGTGGGAGCTTTATAGACATCTGATCATTCCTGCTGTAATGCCTAAGATTATTACTTCCTTGCGAATCAGTATAGGCACCAGTATCGCGGTTCTTTTCTTTAGTGAAAATTATGCTACTCGATATGGAATTGGTTATTTTATCATGAACTGTTGGACCTTTGTGAATTATGTTGATATGTTTGCCGGGATATTAGCTTTGAGTTTTCTTGGATATATTCTATTCAAGCTGGTTGATTACACTGAAGCGAAGTTTTGCAGATGGGTCATGATAGCAAAAGAAGGTACAAGAAACGTTTAGAATCATAAAGGAGTGGAAACGATGGATAAAATTATGGAAAATAGAATATTTATGAAATCAGAGTTTGACCGCGAGGATATTCTGTCAGATCAAGAACAAGGCTTGCCGCAGCCAGCCCTGCAAAAACCGGTAGCGGCAGGGGCAGAAATCATTGAACTTCCTAAGTTTGACGAAGCTGTATTTATCAAAACGGATGTATATGCTTGTTTAAAGGGTAGAAGAAGCAGAAGAAAGTACAAGGACCAGCAAATGAGTCTTAAGGAGCTCTCTTTTCTATTATGGGCTACCCAGGGCGTAGATAGGAAGATGGATAATAATTACGCTACCTTCAGACCTGTAGCATCTGCCGGGGCACGACATCCCTTTGAGACTTATCTATGGATATTTAATGTAGAAGGATTGAAGAAGGGTGTCTATAGATATTTGGCGTTATCTCATCAGCTTGTGTTTCTTAAGGAAGTCGAGGGGTTGGAAGAAAAAGCAAATGATGCAACACTTGGACAATTATTTGTAGGGAAATCGGCAGTGACCTTTGTTTGGAGCTGTGTGCCTTATAGAGGGGAATGGAGATACAATATCACTTCACATAAAGCCATGCTGTTGGATGCCGGACACATATGCCAGAACCTTTACATAGCTTGTGAAGCTGTGGGAAGCGGAACCTGCGCTATAGCTGCCTATGATCAAAAGCTATGTGATGCTTTGATTGATGTGGATGGTACCGATGAATATACGGTATACTTGGCGCCTGTGGCGAAGTATTAGCAATAAAAAACTCCCCGTAGGGAGTTTTTTTATTGCAGCTTATTTAGAACAATATATTGAAGACCAAAGCAGCTGCTATTCCACCACAGATAGGAGCTACTACAGGAATCCAAGCATAGGACCAATCTGAGTCGCCTTTGCCTGCGATTGGAAGTACAAAGTGTGCAATACGAGGGCCTAAGTCTCTTGCAGGGTTGATGGCATAACCTGTTGTACCACCCAGCGCAATACCTATAACCCAGATTAATAGACCTACTGTAAATGCACCAAAACCTGGTGCCATTGTTGCTTGACCTAAACCAAGAATTCCAAATAATAAAATGAAAGTGCCTATGAACTCTGACATGAAGTTAGCAGGAGTATTTCTAATTGCTGGACCAGTAGCAAATACGCCTAGCTTAGTTGCTTTATCTTCGGTTGCTGCCCAATGTGGCAGGTAATGAAGATAAACAACACAAGCGCCTAAGAATCCACCAAGCATTTGGCAAGCAATATAAGCAGGAACATCTGCCCATGGGAACTTGCCTATTGAAGCTAAACCTAATGTAACAGCTGGATTAAAATGTGCACTAAATCCACCAAATATAAATACTGGAATAGCTACGGCAAAAGCCCAACCTGTAGTTATAGCGATTAATCCACCACCGTTGCCTTTTGTTTTGCTAAGGATAACGTTAGCAACAACTGCGTCACCAAGAAGGACAAGCATCATAGTACCTATAATTTCTGCTAGAAAAACTGACATAATATACACCTCTCCTATCAATTTATTAATTTACTGATTATAGCCACTTAAGTGATCTGTTTACAGCTTCGTGCCAACCTTTAAGCAACTCGGCTCTCTTCTCAGTTTCCATTACTGGAGCGAAGGACCTTGAAATAGCCCAGTTCTTAGCTACTTCTACTTTGTCAGCCCAATATCCAACTGCTAAGCCTGCCAGGTATGCAGCACCCAGTGCAGTTGTTTCGATTACTTCAGGTCTGTCAACTTGAACACCCAGTACATCTGATTGGAACTGCATCAAGAAATTGTTTGCGCAAGCGCCACCGTCAACCTTAAGTGCTGTAAGCTCTATGCCTGAGTCCTCCTGCATAGCCTTTAATACGTCGTAAGTCTGATAAGCCAAGGATTCTAATGTAGCTCTTATGATATGCTCCTTCTTGGCTCCTCTTGTCAAACCGAATATAGCTCCTCTTGCATAGGAATCCCAATATGGTGCGCCAAGTCCAACAAAAGCTGGAACAACGAATACACCATTGGTATCTGGTACTGAGGAAGCATAAGCTTCTGTAGCTGCTGCATTATCAACTAACTTAAGCTCATCTCTCAACCATTGGATAGCTGCGCCGGCTATAAAAATACTACCTTCTAATGCATACTCAACCTTTCCGTCTAAGCCCCAAGCAATAGTTGTAAGCAAGCCATTCTTAGATGTAAATGCTTTTTCCCCTGTATTCATAAGCATGAAGCAGCCTGTTCCATATGTATTTTTTGCGTTGCCTGACTCGAAACAAGTTTGGCCAAACAATGCAGCTTGTTGGTCGCCTGCTGCACCTGCGATAGCTATTTCTGTACCGAATAAGGACTTGTCAGTGTGTCCATATACACAGCTGGAAGGTTTAGCTTCTGGAAGCATGGATTTAGGTATATTTAGTTCTGCCAGGATCTCGTCATCCCATTTTAAGTCATGAATGTTGAAAAGTAAGGTTCTTGAAGCATTTGAATAATCTGTAACGTGAACTTTACCCTTTGTCAGGTTCCAAATTAACCAAGCGTCGATTGTACCAAAAAGAAGATTTCCGTTCTCTGCTTCTTCTCTTGCGCCTTCAACATTGTCTAATATCCACTTCACTTTTGTTCCGGAGAAATATGCATCTACTACTAAGCCAGTTTTTTCTTTGAACATGCCTTCCAAGCCTTTTGCTTTCAGCTCATCACATATGGGAGCAGTTCTTCTGCATTGCCATACGATAGCATTGTAAACCGGCTTGCCTGTTCTTTTGTCCCACACAACAGTTGTTTCTCTTTGATTTGTGATACCTATGGCTGCAATGTCCTCAGCGGAGGCATTGATCTTTGCCATAGCTTCTTGGGCTACTCCGATTTGAGTACTCCAAATTTCCATTGCATCGTGTTCAACCCAGCCTGCTGTTGGATAAATCTGTGTAAATTCCTTCTGAGCAACACTTTCGATTAGACCTTTTTCATTGAAAAGTATACACCTGGAGCTAGTAGTACCTTGATCCAAAGCCATTACATATTTTGCCATTGAGAATCCCCCTTTGTATTTTTATATTCAACCATGAATATTTGTTGATTCATGGTAAAAATGGTGAACCTATTTAGCTCAGCTTCCAGACCTCTTCGCTAGAGCTTGAAACAGCCAATGCACCGGCTGACATGGCATCCATAACATCTTTTTTATTGTTAATGAGTCCGCCAGCAATAATAGGGATGTGAATATCCTTTTTAATGATATTTATGATTTTACTTGCTACTCCTGGCAGTACCTCAACTGCATGAGGAGTAACAGTATGAATGTTTTGTATACCTGTTTTCAAGGATTGCGAATCAAGGATAAAAACGCGTAGAATGGTATATAAGCCAAAGCTCATAGCGCTTTTTATACTTGCGGTTTTGGTGGTAATGATGCCGTAGGGATCTGCGACCTTTTTGATGAATTCCAACCCTTTGACATCAGGTTTTAATCCGTCTATCATATCTACATGAATAAACACCAGCTTGTGTACAGCCTTGAGTTTTCTACAAATATCCTCTATCTCAACAATGCTTCCATAAAGTACAAAAACAATCTTGATATCGCAATGGATCACTCTCTCCAGATCATTGTCATTCCTAATTGCTGCAATTATAGGAACTTCATCAAGGAGTCCTTCCAAACCGTTCATTATATCGCCTTCCTTTGAAATTTAGGTGCTGCTAGTTATTTGTTAAATCACAATTTGTTGTAGCTATTACGCTGACACCGGTACCTGCAATATCCGCAACCACAACATCCCCAATATGAACAGGTGCAGTGAGTTTCAATTGTTTTAATTCTCTTATACAATCAAACAGCGTACCCTTTGGTATATCCCTTTCAGTTTTTACAGAGGCAACCTCCGGATCACCATTTTCAACTTCTACGGTGGTAGTAAGTATTCTTGTAGGATTGGTGCATTCTTTCACTGCGTAGGTCTTTCCTTTTTTGCAGGATTGACCGGTAACATCAATCACCTGTGAATCCTGCATTTTTACTTCTAAACGGCAGCCTAAGGGGCAGCCGATGCAAATTAAAGCCCTTTGTTCCATGAATATCACTCCTTCTCAATCCCTATGGATATTTCACTGCAATGATGGGTATTCAGCATTTCAGCAGATATTTTTACCGCCTGCATTTCACCGGGAGTCAGAATTCTTTTCTTTTGATGTATAACTCTTATGTGATCAAAGTACACAGATACATAATGATCCTTATAAATATCCTTGACTCTGAAGCTAAGCTCCAAATTCTTTTCAACGTTCTCGGGATTTATATATTTAGGTACAACATATCTTGTACCGGCATTTGCATTAACCTGAATTTTGCTGCCTTGCTTGCGAATACCTTTTAGGTACTGCGCTGACGCCTTTCCGGCGATATAAGCTTCATCCGTTACATTGTCTACCAAGTCATGCACCTGAAGAACATTTCCGCAGGCAAATATGCCATCTATATTTGTTTCTCTTCCTTCATCAACTTCAGCACCGCCAGTGAGAGGGGAGAGTTTGACAGAGGCTTTCTTGGACAGCTCATTTTCAGGCAGCAGGCCAACTGAAAGAAGAAGGGTATCGCAGGGAATGTATTCTTCTTTCTCCAATATAGGCGTCCTATTCTCATCAACAGGGGCAACATAAACACCCTCTAAACGATCCTTGCCTACAATATTGGTAACGGTATGACTAAGCTTAAGAGGGATATCATAGTCATCCAGACATTGAACAATATTACGGGTCAAGCCTGCAGAGTAAGGCATAAGCTCTACAACTGCATTTACATGGGCGCCTTCCAGTGTCATTCTTCTTGCCATAATGAGCCCTATATCGCCAGAGCCGAGAATAACTAAGTTCTTGCCCGGCATCATGCCTTCAATATTTACAAACTTCTGTGCAATTCCGGCAGTAAATATTCCCGCGCACCTAGAACCTGGTATGTTCAGAGCACCTCGGGGGCGCTCGCGGCAGCCCATAGCCAGTATGATGGCTTTGGCTTGTATTGTTAATACTCCCTCAATCCTGTTTACTGCGGTAATAAGTTTGTCCTCGCTTAAATCTATTACCATAGTGTTGGTTTTATACCTAATTTTTTTATTTTTAATCATCTTGACAAAACGGTCTGCATATTCCGGACCTGTAAGCTCTTCCTTAAAGATGTGTAAGCCGAAACCATTATGAATGCACTGGTTGAGTATGCCCCCCAGCTTGTTTTCTCTTTCTAGAATTAATATGTCATCAATTCCCTGCTCTTTGGCAGCCACTGCAGCAGCTAGACCGGCAGGGCCACCGCCAATTACTACTAAATCGAATTCTTGCATTTTTGACCCTCCCTATTAAATGTCTTCTTTGTTTTTACCAACAAGCAGCTTGGATTTACCACCAAACTTAGTAACCTCTGTACGCTCTATTTCAAGCTCTCTAGATAATATATCCAGTACCCTTGTCATGCAGAAACCGG